>ERZ507021.46-NODE-46-length-111264-cov-7.32872_pt1 | contig 111264 bp, 103 predicted proteins | sample MGYA00512877_ERZ507021 | MGnify/ENA metagenome assembly ERZ507021 | reverse complement strand
CGTCGAAGCAGGAACCCGCCGAGGTGATTCAGACATCAGTCTGAACGCAGTAGGGATCCACGTCCTTTAGGGCGTGGAGGATGTCAACTTTAGAAAAAAAAGGCTATTGTGTCAGTTGTTATAGTATGCCAGAAAAAGGGGAGCTTTATGTATCCAGTTGATTTACATGCACATACCATTGCGAGTACACATGCTTATAGTACGGTTAGCGAATATTTTCAACAAGCTAAAAAGAAAGGGATTAAGCTATTTGCGATTACAGATCATGGTCCCGATATGGATGACGCTCCTCATGAATGGCATTTTTCAAATTTGCCGGTGATCCCCAGAATGGTCGATGGTGTTGGTATTCTTTATGGCATCGAAGCAAATATCAAAAATATAAAAGGTGAAATCGACTGTACTGAGAAGATGAGTAAAAAATTAGATATTGTACTCGCTGGTTTTCATGATCCTGTTATGGGATCACTAGGTATGGTTGATAATACTAAAGCGCTTATTGCAACAATAAGTAGTGGTTTAGTACAGGTGATCACCCATCCGGGAAACCCTAAATATCCTATAGATATTAAGGAAGTCGCAAAGGTTGCTGCTGAGTTCAATGTTGCATTAGAAATGAATAATTCTTCTTTTATACATTCTCGAGTAGGAAGTGAGAAAAACTGCATTGAAATAGCGAAAGCGGTGCTTGATGCCGGAGGTTTAATTGCGCTTGGCTCCGATTCACATATTGCATCATCTTTGGGGAATTTTGAGCGAGTATTAGAAGTATTGGCGGAGATCCAATTTCCACAACAGAAGATATTGAATACATCACCAAGAAAGGTGCTTGATTTTTTACAAGCTCATGGCAAAAAAGAGATCACAGCGTTTCAACATCTTTGAGATAGTGAAAAAGCTTAAAAGCTAGCATTATTAAATGTTAGCTTTTTTCAAGTATCTTATTTGCTCGAGATTGTGCATCGTGTTAGTTAAGCTAACTTGCTTAAAAGCATTGTTTTATAGTTATGATGCTCTTGCTCACTATCATTAAAGCCAAATTGATATGCTAAGTTATGTAACTGTAATTTATAGTCAGCAAGTTTACTCTCATCATCAGTCATAATAGCAAATTCAGCAAAGTAACCAAGATTGTCTAATTTATCGATAGTGATATGAAATTGCTCTAGAAAGTAGATTTGACGGGATTTTGTATAGTTTAAAATACAGTGATAACCTAATGTTTTAAACATCGAAACCGTTTTTTCTGCATCTTCTATTTTTACTGCTTCACATTGGGCTTGTTCTGGGCCTTTTACAATTAATAAATTGATACCAGAGGGGATCATTTTTCTTACGCATAAACTTATAGAGGGAGCAGGGAAAGGCGTATTGGGATGTTCTAAATACCAATCTGTTTCATCATTTTTCGATATAAATAAAGTTGCTCCAGCGAGTTGTAATGCATCAATAAAATCTTGAGGTCGTTTTAAGTGGTATTTCAATTCTGCTTCAAATTTACCTTGAAAGTGTTCAGACATCTCTTTTCCTTATCAATTGATTATTCAATATAGCATTATTTATTGTTTGTTGTTCATATTAAAGAATAACCCTAAGATTTAACTGGGTTATAAATATTGTTATTAAATTTAAAATATAGCAAATGATAAATTGAATATTGTATAAATAGTGATAAGTGTTTTTTATGTGTTATTTTTTAGTGAAATTATTTATTTTATAAAAATAATTTATGTTTTTGATTTAGGGCCAAATCTTGTATTTTATTTAATATTAAAGTGAAATTCTTAACTAATTAAATGATCACAAATCGCTGGGTAAATTTTTCATATGTGAGAAGGGCGAGGGAAAAGGTGAAAAATGAGGATTAAGCCATAAAAAAAGGGCTACTGATGAGCCCTTTTAGGTAGCAAAAAACACTGATTTTCTGCTAATTTGATTAATGTTAATTTAACTTATTGATCTATTTTCAGAATACACCGGTGAACGGGTTCCAACCTTGATCATTTTTCTTTTCTTTTAAGTAGTAAGCATAATTAGCTGTCGCCGCCCATAAGAAGTTGAGCACAATACTGACTACATTGAGAATTGAAGGGCTTAGGGAAAGTCCTTCCACGATAAAACTTACCACAATGATAATAGCAACATTAATCCCGAATAAAGTTAATGCTTTACGCCATAAACCAAGGATAAGAAAATAAATAAAGCCAAAGAAGAAAGCCCAGATATTCATCCCAATTAGAATACGCTTACCGAAAGTCAGTGCTTTATATGCAGCCTTGTATTCTGGAGATTTAGGAGAACCATATTTTTCGAAGAAATCAAAACGCTCTTCCCATTTGGCAGAATATTCTTTATTCATCATAATTCCTGTTAGAGGGTCATTTAATTGTAGTCATAAAAAAACGCATTTTTACATAAAGTAACTTTGCAAACAATATAAATTTATTAACATTTTATTAATATATTGTTTTGTATAATAAATATTATCTTACACGCGATATGAGTTTATTTTCATAAAATTCTTATTGTTAAAATGTTTATTTCTTTTTTATAGGAAGAATAAGATTTTGAGACAATAAAATTTTATTCTAAAGAGATTATTTAGATAAAAAAATAAGAAATCAGGTTATTGGCGTAACCTGACTTCTGATAGGAAAAATCTTGGCGTTGAGTTATCGAACAACTAAAACAGAAGATTCTGCATAGCTAACAACGGAAGAAGCTGTCGAGCCTAGTAAGTAGGTTTTCATTCCAGGGTTACGTGAGCCTATCACAATCAGATCAGCTTGGATTTTTTTTGCGGTCTCTAAAATACGGTCGCGTGGGTTACCTACGGAAATATAAGATTGAGATGTACTATTGGGAATTTCAATATGAGATAAACTATCATTTAACGTAGATAATGCAATTTCAATACGCTGCTTATCTTTTGCAAGACGGTCTTGGTTGCCAAAAGCAAATCCGACAAAGGACTCATAGCTAGGAATAACAGATAAAAAGTGGATATTTAGTTTATCGGCCATCGCTAATGCTTTGAGATGAGTGACAACTTTATCCAATAAACCAAGCTCAGTAAAATCGATGGGAACTAATACAGTTTTTGTCATAGTGGCTCCTCATTAACCTTTTATATGTTGGGGGGTTTAGCGGGTTGTTATTATATGCACCAAAAATCAGTCACCTCTTAATATTATCAGTACAAATAGAAAACGGTATAAAAAAATAGAAATATTTTCATTTTTGAGATATTCATATTTATTTTATGTAAAAAGGTTGATCTATCATAAGATTGCTATTGATGGTAGAAAACGTAATAAAAAAGATAATAATAAAGGAAAATATCTTGATGTTTTTAGTAAATATCGATATTCCATATGACAAATTATATTTAATATAAATTAGAGTGTGCAGTTTTAGAGCGTTACTAAATTTAATAGAAGACTATAAAAAGTGAATTTATTTGTTTTTAATAAAATTTATTTTTGAAGAAATGAGTGTAACTAAAAATATCCTTTACATACAATGGGTTGTGTGTGTTTAATATTTATTTTGGCCATAATGGTTAATGATAATCAATTCCATTAATTATTATTTGTTTTTAAGTCATCATAAATGAGATTGGTTTTTATTTTTATTCTCTCTAAAAGTATAAAATATATAAAAAGTATATTTAAATTTACTATATTTTTATTTTTAGCTGTGCATAATATCCATAATGTTAATTTTCATGGTTAGGAAGTAAAATATGTTACATCAAGATATGATCAATAAACTCAATGAACAGCTGAATCTTGAGTTTTATTCAGCTAACCTTTACCTGCAGATGAGCGCTTGGTGCGATGATAAAGGATTTGATGGCGCTGCCAAATTTTTAAAAGCACATTCCCGTGAAGAAATGGAGCATATGCAACGCTTATTTGATTATTTAAGTGATACAGGTGCTATGCCTTTGTTAGGGACTATTGAAGCACCACCCGCTGAATTTTTATCTTTATCTGATTTATTTACTAAAACTTATGAGCACGAGAAGTTTATTACAGCTGAAATTAATAAACTTGCTCACCTAGCAATGACAACACAAGATTACTCAACATTTAACTTCTTACAATGGTATGTTGCTGAACAACATGAAGAAGAGAAGTTATTTAAATCTATTCTGGATAAACTTGCTATGGTCGGTGATGGTGGTAAGGCATTGTTCTTGTTAGATAAAGACTTAAGTGCTCTTTCTACATCCGCGCATATTTAAATAATAAGAATAACTATACTGCTGTTTTAACCTGGTTGGTTAAGTGCATATAAGCATTGCTCAGATTAACATAATAAGCTCTACTGTAATCGCACAGTAGAGCTTTTTTTATCGACCCAGTTAGTGCAATATTGCATATCCATATAACTATTTTATATAGACGTAATCGATTTTTTATTTTTCTACTCCTTTAATTTAATCATTTCTTAAGCTTTGCTGATTATTATTTTGTCTATTTTCTGTTCTTTCTATTCTCTAGTTTGAGTCGTCGATTTATAGCCTATTTTAGTTTGGCTTTTAGATTATTTGGTTATGTATTGAACTGTGTAGTGTGTCAATTAAAGTATTATATTTTTGTTAAGTGTAAAAAGGGTGATATTTGAAACAAAAATGGCGCTAAATAAGTTATATTTTGAGTGCTAGTTCACAACCTTTTATTTCAACGATAAAGAAGCGCAGATATTAAAGTCAATTTGCTATAAAATCTTCTTTATCATAAATAGAAAAATCACCTGTAATTTAAGAGGTTATTATGTCATTAAACACACTTAAGACATCATGGGGCAAATTATCCGCCATCGCTGTTTTATTTTTAGGCATGTCATGCCAACAAGCCTTAGCACACGCACATCTAAAATCACAATTACCTGCAGAGGGTGCGGCTATTGAACAAGCGCAAGCACCAAAAGTGATTACACTCGATTTCTCTGAAGGGATTGAGTTGGCCTTTAGTAAAGTAAAAGTCACTGATAAAGAGGGTAAAGAAATTACTGTCGGTAAATTAAGTCTTGATCCCGTTAACAATACAAAATTGTTATTGCCATTAGAAGGTGAATTAGCAGAAGGGAACTACTCTGTAGATTGGAGTGTTGTTTCTGTCGATGGGCACAAAACAAAAGGTTCTTATCAATTTAGTGTAAAATAATGACTCCTGAAGACGTTTATATTTTATGCCGAATTTTTCATTTTGTGGCAGTCATGTTCATGTTCGGACTGAGCTGTTCGGCTGCCATTCTCGCTAAAGAAAAGTTTGTTCCTCTTATTCAAGTACGCTTACGTCCAGCATTGGCGATTAGCACTATCACTATATTTGTTTCCACTTATTTATGGATGATAGTGCAATCAGGCATTATGGGAGATGGCTGGCAAGATGCTTGGTCGCTAACGATATGGCAAGCTGTATTGGGAACCTCTTTTGGCCAAATTTGGCAATGGCAATTAGTTTTATCCTCTCTCGCATTAATCGCTCTCTTTATTCATCAACGTAGCATTAGAAATATTAGTCTGTTACTTATCTCAACATTGATGCTTGTGCTGCATGCTTTTATTGGCCATAGTGCCATGTTTACAGGTAGTGAAGCCGTAATTTATAAACTAAATCAGAGTATCCATCTTATTAGTGGAGCGTATTGGTTTGGTGGTTTATGGCCTTTTGTTGTGTGCTTACAGTTTTTGCGTAATAAAGATGAATTAGCTGATGGCATGATCAAGCCTATTATTGCCACCATGAAACGCTTTTCATTATTCGGTCACTTCGCTGTTTTATTGGTTATAGCTAGTGGGATTGTGAGTGCCATTATGTTACTCCCCGGTTGGCCTGCGACAACACAACTTTCCTCAGAGTACCAAAGTATGTTATGGCTAAAAATAGCCTTTGTTGCCTTGATGTTAGGATTGGCATTAGTGAATAGGTATGTATTAGTGCCTCATATCCGTAAGAAGAATAACTTTCAATGGTTGCTTATTAATAGTTGGTTTGAGTTATTACTTGGTAGCATGGTTATTTTGACAGTGGCCATTTTTGCGATTAACTCACCTGTATAGATTGATATATACTTGTATTAATCTATTTTTTTAAGTGGAAGATAACCATGAAACGTTTTTTATTTGCGGGCATATTGATGCTTTTTTCTTTTCAAACTTTCAGTGCACCAATATCAACAGTCAGTAAGCTTCAGTTTGGTGATGCTTGGCCATTCACCCGTGAAGAAGTCATGCTAAATTGTCGTGCAGATGGTGCTTGGTTTGTGATTAATCCCGCAACTTTAGCTCAATATCCACTTAATAATATTGCCATGGAACAAATGAAAAGTGGCAAAGTTAATGCTCAACTGATTGATAGTATTCTACTTCCTGATCCCAATACACCTGATAAGAAAAAATCACTGGAAGCTATAGAAAGTGCATTTTTGTCTCTTTGTGAAAAAAACTAATCATTTGATTGAGTTGCAATAAAAAAAACACATTTGTTATTTGTTTGATTTAAAAGATAAAAACTGAGTTATTTGATTTTTTATAAAGAATATGAAGTGTGGTAGGGGTGTTTACTGGATCTTTACATATTGTTAGCTATTATTTAACAATAAGGTTGTGAAATAGATGTGGCATAAGCAGTTTTTTACACGCTATTTTCTCATTCAGTATCACTTTTTAGCGCACGGCTCGCAATGAGCCTTTTCCCTAAGCCAGGTAAATGATTTACCTGGCTTTTTTTACGATGCTTTAACATGCGATTAGGCTACTTTTAAAATCCAATGGTGGTTTTCTTTGTCATAGGCATGACGATAAAGCAGAATATTTTTATCTTTCAGTTGCGCAGGAATGCTGGTGTTTTCATCCCATCCATCTAATTGCATACAAAACTCTTTATCATAATCACATGGAATATGAACATAAGTGAGTTGATTATCGGAAGAGTGTTTCAAAGTAACATCTTCAATTTCATAACAAGCAATTTTTAAGGTTGTTTTATTCATGTTATAGCTCCAAGGTTATGCGATGTTGTGTTGTGTTTTCATAGTTTAAGCTTAAAAGTGAACAGCATGGTGAGCACTTTTTAATCGGACAGTTTTAAGCATAGTATAAATGGAAGTCATTTCCAAAGTATTTTTTAGCAATAAAAAAACGGATCAAATTTTGTGATCCGTTTTAAATAAATGTGTTAAATAAAGTTGATGATATTACCGTTTATGGCTTAGGTATCGCAGTACCCCATTCATTCCACTCTTTTGGCTCTTTAGCATTGAGAATGAAATTCTGCTCTTGTTTTGCTTTAGCTTGGAGTGGGGTTGATGGCGGTGTAGCAAATGTAATGCCACCACGTATAAACTGCTTAAATGTACCGCTGCGGAATACTCCACCAGTTAAACCAAATGAGAAGTTATAACCTGATGAAAGCCAAAACTCTGTGTTATTACGTACCAGATATTGATATTTCTGACTAATTCTAATGTGGATCAATACTCTGTCAGACATATTACCTAATTCTAGTCCGGTTACCGCACCTACTTCTAAACCACGATAATAGATAGGTGTGCCAATTTGTACAGATCCTGCTTCAGTCGCATTCAATACAAGGTTAAGGCCGTCTAGATACCGAGAGTCGGTAATATTTGCCGTTTGTAATTCAAATATGCGGTATACGCCACCATTGCCTGGCTCTGCCTTGATATAAGGCTGAATAAGAGAATCTAAATTATCGAGGCCTGAAGCGGTTAACTCAGGGGTGACTACCGCAAATCGGCTTCCTGAACGTGCAAAAGTTTTCACATATTCAGGGTAGAGTACCGCTGATACACTCACCGCTTTTTTATCCGCAGAAAGGGTTAGCGTTTCCACCTGACCGATATCAATACCTAGATAACGAATAGGCATTCCTTCAGAAAGTTTACTGGCATCGTAGGTTTTTAAAGTAATTTGAGCACCAATGGCTCTAGCACTCGTTTCGCTAGGATAAAGTTTATATCTTGAAACATTGTTATTAATATTTTCAAAGTTATCAAAGCTTATCGCGCCTTTTAAGGCACGGTTTAGCGGCGTTGCTTCTACCGTTAATCCCGCACCATTTAATGAAACCTTCGCAGCACCTTCAGTCCAGAACACACTCTTTTCAGTAAGCAGGTGACGATATTGTTTAGAAATATGGACATCAATATCAAATTCATCCATTAAAGGCCGTACATCGACGATTTCTCCAACTTGGAATTGGTGGTAAAGCACCACGGAACCTTTTTGAATACCCGGTAGACTAGCTGCTTTAAGTGTCAAAGTGACAGGTAACTCATTGCCCTCAATACTTGCTTTAGCATAAAAATCATTGCGATAAAGGCGATATTGTTCTTTAGGGGCGCCTTGGCTACCCGGAATAAGGTGGATACCGCCTTCAAGCCACTCTTGAGGTGTGGCTCCTTGGATCTCAATACCATTTAAGCCCATATTGACGTTAATTCGGCTATTAGCGACAAATTTGCTGTTTTCGTAAATATAGTGTTTATATTCAGGTGCAATGATGGCATCGAAAATAACCCCATCATCACTGATGTTGCGCTGAATAATTTGTCCTATCGTAATGCCTCTAAATAGAATAGGTTGCCCGGCATCTACACCCCAGCTCTCTTCACTGGTTAATGAGATAATTAATCCATCTTCACCATATAAGGCTTTGCCTGCATCCACGGAAGTGGCAGACTGTAGCACAAATTGTTGATTTTCTTGGGCTGGGGGACTATTTTCCGGAGAATCAAAGGCAATAGCACCATTAATTAAAGCAGAAACACTTTCCATTTTAATAGAAGCACCACTTTTTAGATTAAAGTTGCCCTGAAAGCCGGATACATTCCAAAAATGACTATCTTGACGGATCAGGTGAGCATATTGTTTATCAATACTCAGCTCGATAAAAATACCTTGATTATCTGGACGTATGGCATAGCTGTAAACTTTACCGACCGGAACTTTACGATAATAAACTTGAGAGTCGACATTAAGAGAGCCTAAATTATCCGCCGTTAAGGTGATAATTTGTTGGTTTTTATCAATGTTGGCTTTAGGACGAACCTCTTGAGCAACAAATTGAAACTGCTTTTCCCCATCTCCAGGAAGCATACTGATATAGTTGCCTCCCACTAAGGCATCTAATCCCGAAACACCAGAAAGACTGGCTTTTGGGGTAACAAGCCAAAATTGCGTATTTTTACGTAATGCATTAGCAAGGTTTTTTCGAATATCAGCGGTAACAATGACTCGGCGTAAATCATTACTGAGCGTCACGTCCTGTACAATACCTACATCAACACCTTGGTAACGGATAGGTGTTCTCCCTGAAACAATACCAGAGGCTGATTGAAAATCGATGGTGATTTGTACGCCTTTTTCTTGCCAGTGTTGGAAAAGCAACCAACTCGCAATAAAAATAGCGATAACAGGGAGTAACCAAAAAGTCGAAATTTTACGTTTGCGACGTATTTCGGCTTGGGTTGCCTGTGTGTTGTTTTCTTCTTGTTGCATAAGTATCCCATAATAAACGACTATCAAACCATTCAACGGCAAGGATAGTGAGAATGACAGCTGTACCAAAATAAAAAGCTGCAGGTCCCATAGTGAATGTCATTAACTGATCTCGATTAATTAATGACATCATCAGCGCAATCACAAACAGGTCGAGCATTGACCATCGGCCGATCCAAGAGACAAATCGATAAAGTTTCATGCGCAATAGAGGGTGAATACGTGAGTTAAAATGAATGCTCAATAGTAACCCCAGCATAATGATTATCTTAAAGAAAGGCACAAAGATACTGGCAATAAACACAATAATTGCAATAGGTGTATTACCTGAATTAATTAAAGAGAGAACACCAGAAAAAATAGTGTCTTCATTACGCTGGCCATTTAAATAAAAGATTGAGATAGGTAATAAATTTGCCGGTAATAGCAAGATCATCGCTGTGATGAGTGCTGCCCAGGTTTTTTGCAAACTCATTGGTTGACGAGCACTATAGCAAGATTTACATCTTGGGCAATGGCTCGAAGGTGGCTTTTTAAAATGGTAATGACATGCATGACAGGTTGCTGGACTCGTTTTTATCTCTTTTTGCGGATAAAACTGTTGCCATAGTTGATCCATATTAATGTTAATAAGCATTAATAGACTTAAAACCATTAAAGCTGAAAAAGCAACTAAGCCATGACCAATATAGATTGTGGCATAATCGCCTAGTTTTATGGTGGCAACACCAAGGCCAATTAAATAAACATCCAGCATTACCCATTCTTTTAGCTTACCTAACATTAATAGCACGGGACGTAAATTTAGATGTAAACGAGCCCCTAAATGGAGATATAAAATGGCAATGGGTAGACTAAGAGGAGCGGCAACGGCACAAAAGGCAACCATTGTTGCCGTTAATGGAGAGCCTTGTTGTGACATTAAGCGAATACCGTCAAGAACATTGGCTGATATCATGGTCCCTAATAAATGGATCTTGATAAGAGGTTGAGTAAAAGCGATAGACGCGAATATCAGCATGGTGATAGAAAGAATTAATAGTCGGGTTAATGACCAATCACGATAGGTCGCTAACTTGGCTTGACATTGTGGGCAATAGGCGTCTTCGCCGCGCTTGAGGTCTGTAGGAAGTGATACGAGGTGGTCACACTCCTGACAATGTATTGATTTGCTTTCTTTGGTGACTAAATCGCTCATTTATCCGCCTATTTGGTCTTTCTTCTCGCTTATCCTAGCTTAAGCCCAAAAAAAACCTCTATACTCAGTGGGTCACAAATTACCATTTTTATTATATTTACGCTTTTCATTTTACAATAATAAGTATCTGATTTTTTTTGTGCGCTTTTAGTGTGTATTATCGTTTTTTTGTAGACTTATTGAAAAGTCTGTATTCAACCTCAAGATAAAATAAGCTAAATTACAAGATATGTTATCTATTTTAGTTATGCTTTCGTTATGCAAATAGGATCTTCTGATGCCACAATTAAATTTTTATCAGGAACTCACTGATAATTTGTCAGCCTTGTTGTCTGGTGAAAATGACTTTATCGCATCACTTGCTAATACCAGTGCATTGATTTACGAGAAGTTAGACAAGATAAATTGGGTCGGGTTTTATCTTAATGATGGTAACTCATTAGTTCTTGGTCCTTTCCAAGGTAAAGTGGCTTGTGTCAGGATTGGTTTTGGAAAAGGAGTCTGCGGAACGGCATTCTCAGAAAACAAAATTCTAAGAGTTAATGATGTGCACCAATTTAGTGGACACATTGCATGTGATAGTGCAAGTCAGTCTGAAATTGTTCTACCTTTAGAGGTAAATGGACAAATTATCGGCGTTCTCGATATCGATAGCCCTATTTTTGGTCGTTTTGATAAAAAAGATGAAAATGGGCTTAAAGCGTTGTGTGACGTGCTCTGCGAGCATTTAAAAACGTGTCATACCGCAAAATATTGTGAATTTTGTGTAAGATAACAGGCGTTTGCCGTAGAAATTGTTGGCAACACTATTATAATGTCGCTTGTTCATGCCTGCGCTGGTTGGCAAAACCGTTGTAATCAGGAAATTTCATGGAAAATCAACCTAAGTTGAACAGTAGTAAAGAAATCATCGCTTTTTTAGCGGAACGTTTCCCTAAGTGTTTTATCGCTGAGGGTGAAGCACGCCCTTTGAAAGTCGGTATTTTTCAAGATCTCGTTGAGCATCTAAAAGATGAAACTCAGCTGAGTAAGACACAGTTACGTTCTGCCTTACGCTTGTATACCTCAAGTTGGCGCTACCTTTATGGTGTAAAAGAAGGGGCTAAACGTGTCGACTTGAATGGTAACGACTGCGGAGAGCTGGAAGCAGAGCATATTGCACATGCTCGTACACAATTAGCCGAAGCGAAAGCGCGCGTTCAAGCTCAACGAGCTGAGCAACGTGCTAAAAAGCGCGAAGCTGAAGGTGATAAGGAGACCAGTAAACGTCCGGCAGCGAAAAAGCCAAATCCTCGTCGTCAAGCACCTAAAGACGGTGAAAAACGACAGCCTCGCCCTCAAAAGCAAGCTAATCAAGCGCCTCGCAAAGCGCCACGCCAAAATACTGAAAAGTTAACCCCAGTCAAAGACATCTCAGTGCTTACTGTAGGTCAATCGCTGAAAGTTAACGTTGGAAGTAGCGTGATGGATGCGACAGTGCTAGAAATAGCGAAAGAGGGTGTACGTGTACAATTGCCTAACGGTTTGGCAATGAATGTACGCACGGAACATTTAAAGTTCTGATACGGAGGCCAACCAGAGCATGAACAAACTTTTAAATGTGGCTTTTGCTATCGGATTAGCGTTAACAGGCACTTCTGCTGTCATGGCTGATAAACCAGCCACGCCAGCCATGGTGACTATTAATCAATTACCGACATTAAAGCAAGAGCCACAACATTCCACTGTGAGTGAACGTGTCACCGCTCGTTTTGAACGTTCCCACTATCGTCAATTCTCGTTAGACGCGAGTTTTTCCGAAAAGATTTTTAATCGCTATCTTAATTTATTGGATTATAGCCATAACGTATTATTAGCGTCAGATATTGCCCAGTTTGATAAAGATAAAACTAAAGTGGGTGAATATTTAAAAACAGGTGAATTAGGTCCTTTATATGATCTGTTTAACCTTGCGCAAAAAAGACGTTTTGAGCGCTTTCAATATGCTTTAAATCGATTAAATCAACCTATCGATCTCACTGGACAAGATAAATTTCAGTTAGATAGAACCAAAGCGCGCCATGGCCGAAAACGCAAGCTGAATTAGATAAGCTTTGGGATGAAAAAGTAAAATACGACTGGCTAACACTTAAACTCTCTGACAAAACAGACAGTGAAATCAAAGAAACACTGACAAAACGTTATAAAGCTGCATTACGTCGCCAAACACAAAGCCAAAGTGAAGACGTATTCCAAATTATCATGACGGCTTTTGCGCGTGAAATTGATCCCCATACCAGTTATTTATCACCAAGAAATACGGAAGCCTTTGATTCAGAAATGAGCCTTTCATTAGAAGGGATTGGTGCCGTATTACAAATGGATGATGATTATCCAATGATTAATTCCATGGTAACGGGCGGACCGGCTGCTAAAAGTAAAGCGCTAAAAGTAGGTGATAAAATTATCGCTGTCGGTCAACATAATAAACCCATGGTTGATGTGGTTGGTTGGCGCTTAGATGATGTTGTCGCGTTAATCAAAGGCCCTAAAGGTAGCCAAGTTAAACTAGAAGTTATCTCTGATGAAAAAGGGGCGAAGCCAAGAACTATCACTTTAACAAGAGAACAGATCCGCCTAGAAGATAGAGCGGTCAAGTTAACCGAAAAAGTGATTAATGGTGATAAAATCGCTATTTTAGATATTCCTAGTTTCTATGTCGGTTTAACTAATGATGTGAAAACCCAACTACAAAAAGTGGCTAAAGACAATGTATCTGCTTTAGTTATTGATTTACGTGGAAATGGGGGCGGTGCATTAACGGAAGCTATTGCATTATCGGGTTTATTTATTCCAAGTGGTCCCGTCGTTCAAGTCCGTGATAATAATGGTCGAGTACGCCAAGATTATGATCGTGATGATGTTGTCTATTATAAAGGGCCACTAGTGGTTATCGTTAACCGCTTTAGTGCTTCTGCTTCTGAAATTTTTGCTGCTGCAATGCAAGATTATGGGCGCGCATTAATTGTTGGTGAGCAAACCTTTGGTAAAGGAACGGTGCAACAATATCGTTCATTGACACGAGTTTATGATCAGATGTTAAGTCCTGATTGGCCTAGTTTAGGTTCAGTTCAGTACACTATCCAAAAATTCTATCGTATTAATGGTGGAAGTACCCAATTAAAAGGGGTGACACCAGACTTGTTATTACCAAGCTTTGATAATTCAGAAATGGGGGAAAGCAATGAAGATAATGCTTTACCTTGGGACAGTATTCCACCGGCTAATTATAAGCTGTCTGAGTATTCAGAGAAAATAAAACAAGCACTACCTACATTGGCGGATCAACATGCTAAACGTATCGCGAATGATAGAGAGTTTTCATATATCTTTGACGACATCAAGCGCTACAATGAAGCTAAAGCCAAAGGTGAAGATAAGTTTATTATTCTTAATTTTGCAGAGCGCGAAAAAGAGAATAAAGAGCTAGAAGCCATAAAATTACAGCGTATTAACCAACGTCTTAAGTTAGAGGGTAAGCCACCACTAAAATCACTTGATGATTTGCCGAAGGATTATGAAGGCCCTGATCCTTACTTAGATGAAACGGCTAATATTGCGGATGATCTTGCAAAGGTATTAAAACCTAAGAAGTTATTAAATTAAGTTTTTCTACTTAAGAAAGTGATCCAAATTTACCCCCAATAGTTGATTAATCAATTATTGGGGGTTTTTATTTCCTTATATTTGTCTAAAAAAGTATCTGGTATCTAATGCTTTATAATAACCTTAGTTATATCTTTAGTGAGAAAATCGTCTCATACTATTATTTGGCTATTTTTCTCAGTAGTTATATTTGGTTACCAGTAACATAAGGATTCATTAAGATATTTAACTGCTTTTATATAAAAATATTCTTAATATCATGTAATCTAAGTTTTTATTTGAAATCTATTTGATACTAGCTTTGAAAAATATAAATAAATGGAATGCAAGGAGGTTTAGATAAAAAATCTTTTATAAGGTAAATAAAAACTAGATTTTTATCTATTAAATAAGATAAAAAAATAAATGCCTTATTAAATGTGATTAAATTCACATTTAATGGTTTACTTATTGCAATAAATGTAACATGTTGTGACAATGATCGCTCTAGTTGACATAAAATTACGATAGCATACAGATCATAAAATTTTGTATCATTCTGACATACTAAGGTAATAGTAACAGATTAAAAATCTCACCCAAATGCTAAGTGCAAAATCTCTTCTCATCGGCGCAGTTATATAAACGCTAGATGCGCTAATTTTAGAATAGATTTTCTCATTAAGGATTAATGACTAGAAGGTAAGTTATTTATAATTTGCTTAAGCATTTTATTGCTCAAAAAAGTAAATAACAATGTGGTGAGATGACTACCTAGCATTATTGATGCTAAAAAAATAGCGATTTGGCTTAAGTTTATACAATTTAAGCGAGCGTTACTTTTAGCTAAATATAAAAATAGTACTTTGTTTAACTTATTGAATATAAATAAATTTAAATAGTTATTAACCAGGTTGAATTTAAAATGAAACTAAAAAGAATGGTGTTGTTTATGTTTTCCCCTTGTTTTTTAGCTGTGAGCGCTGCTAATGCTGGGAATTGGGAAAATACAATTAAAGAAAGCTCATTTATTTCTGATTCTGAACTTGAGCTGACTACCATTAATATGTGGAAATACCTAAAAACAGAAAACCGTTTTGATAAACAAGAGCAACGTTATAGAAAACAAGTTGCTAATGCTTGGGGTCAAAACTTCCAAGCTGATTTCAGATCTGGCTATTTAGGTGGCATTCTAGGATTCGATGTTTCTTATTATGGTGGTATTAAATTAGGAGCAAGTAAAGACTTCGCTTCTCGTGCCATATTATATAATGATGATGGTGAAGCAAAAGGCTATAACAAAATTGGTCAACGTTTTGCAAAAGTGAGATTCGATTTAGATCCTGTTTTAATTAATGGTAAAGCGGGTTGGTTTACCTTGAAGAATACAGGTATTTTTACTAACTCACAGCGCTTATCATTAAACAGTTATAACGGTTATTACACTAATACGGCGATGGGTGATTGGAGTTTAGATTTGCTGTATCTCGACGGAAAAGTTATGCGTCGTGATAGCCCAAATATCGATAGAATGTATTTCAGTGATGGTAATGGTGTTAGACATAATATTGACCATGTTATTACTGGTGGAGTTAACTATAATTCCAAACCATTAAAAGTCTATTATTTCTATGGTCAGGCGGATGATGTATTCCGTCAACACGGTTTAGAAACAAAATATAAGTTAACATCAGACGTTACTCTAGGTGGTGTTGTTTATTACCACGATTATGGCAGTGAAGGAAAACGCACATTAACCAATGCTAATGCAGGTAAACGTAACTTTGATAAGGATGCATGGCACTTTGCTGGTACTATGGAATGGCGTATTCCTGAATCAGCGTGGACCATTCGTACGGGTGTGACTTATACCGATGCGAAAAAAGCCAATGGTGTTGGTCAATTTGCGCGTAACCCAATTGGGAATACTCGTGGACGCTTTAACTCACCAGCTTATGCAGATATTGACTATGTGCGTGATGGTGAAGTGATGGGTGCATTAGAAGCTGCATACAAAGTTAACAATGAGTTGTCTGTTGGTGCACGGACTAACTATAGTGAATTTAGTTACTCCGGCGAAAGATTAAAACAAGGGCAGTTTGGCTTATTTAGCTACTGGAAGCCAACGGCTAATCTTTCTATTTCTTTAAGTGGCGGTATTGGTTGGCACCATCAACAAGAAAATGATTACACCACACCAAAACTGTATGATGGTCACTCACGACGTGCTCACTCATTATCAGGCTCTATGACAACGACATATCGTTTTAAAATGTAATTGTTTATAGGGTAAGGGATAACAGAATTCACCCCTGTATAGGTGCATGGCTTGCCTGATGGTAAGCCATGTACAAAAATAGATAAAGCTGACATCCAAACCTTTAATCTAACAAAACGTCTTCAATTAATTTATTTTGTTAAAATTTCATCACTAGGCATTTATTTTTGGGTCTATCTTGCCTAAACTGTTATTCCTCCTCTATGTGAAAATAATCCTCCATAATTTAGCTATTAATTACATTTTCTTTTATTAAAATGTAAAGTTATATCGTTTTTAGTAGCAAACAAGTTAAAAGACTTGATAAAATAAAAAAAAGCCTTATTTATAAGATAGTTTTTGCAATGTGGTAATTAGATAAAATAGGAACAGTATCAATATGATGAGGATTGCCTTATTCCTGTTAACAAACTTAGCTGTCATGTTTGTGTTCGGGATCATCTTATCTTTAACAGGTATTCAAGGCCGCAGTGTTCAGGGTTTAATGATCATGGCTGGCCTATTTGGTTTTGGTGGTGCATTTGTTTCTTTACTTATGTCAAAATGGATGGCATTACGATCCGTTGGTGGTCAAGTGATTGAAAATCCAACCTCTGAAGTAGAACGTTGGTTACTTGATACTGTAAGACGTCAGTCTGAGCAAGTGGGGATTAAAATGCCTCAAGTTGCAATCTACGATGCACCAGATATTAATGCGTTTGCAACAGGAGCTCGTCGTGATGCTTCGCTGGTGGCGGTGAGTACCGGATTATTAGCCAGTATGAGCCGTGACGAAGCGGAAGCTGTTATTGCACACGAAATTAGCCATGTTGCCAACGGTGATATGGTAACGATGACCTTGTTACAAGGTGTTGTGAATACTTTCGTGATCTTTATCTCCCGTATCATTGCTCAATTTGTGGCGAATTTTATTTCGAGCGATGAAGAGAGTGAAAACAGTAACGGAAACCCATGGGTATACATGGGCGTTTCTATGGTGCTTGAAATTGTCTTTGGCATTTTGGCAAGTATCATTACGATGTGGTTCTCTCGCTACCGTGAATTCCATGCGGATGCAGGCTCTGCAAAACTGGTTGGCCGTGAGAAGATGATAGCGGCATTACAACGCTTAAAAACCAGCTATGAGCCACAAGAAGAGAGCAGTATGATGGCTTTCTGTATTAATGGCCGTAATAAGTCATTTAGTGAGTTATTTTTATCACACCCACCATTAGATAAACGTATTGAAGCACTACGTAGTGGCGAATATCTCAAGTAAAAGAAACTATTAGCGATAAATAATTTTTAATTATCAGTTTACAAATGCCAGAGACAGAAATGTTTCTGGCATTTTTGTTGGTGATTCATTAGCTTTAATTAATTCCTACAATCGCTTTTCGTTTTATTTAACAGACCGTTCTGGTTCAGCCAAATATCCTCATCTCTTAATATTTTTATAGGTATTAAGTTAAGCCTCAGAGCTAGTGATGCATGATCATCATATCTATTGATTGATAAAAGGCAGTTAAATTAATATCAAAATAAAAAAGCCAGTTTAAAATTAAACTGGCTTTAAGAGATTTAACTTAATTGTTAATGTGGTTTACTTCACATTAAGTTCAGCTTCTTCTTCCTGATTAAAGATCTCTTTATCTGTTTGGCGCATCATTTGGCTAGTAATAGTACCTGCGGTCATAGAGCCACTGACATTTAATGCAGTACGACCCATATCGATAAGGGGCTCCACAGAAATTAGTAGGGCAACCAGTGTAACGGGTAATCCCATTGCTGGTAAAACGATCAGGGCTGCAAAGGTTGCACCACCACCGACACCCGCAACACCTGCTGAGCTAATGGTTACGATACCCACCAAAGTGGCAATCCAAAGAGGATCGAAAGGATTAATACCGACTGTTGGTGCCACCATAACGGCTAACATAGCAGGATAAATACCGGCACAACCATTCTGACCAATTGTCGCACCAAAAGACGATGAGAAACTGGCAATCGATTCAGGAACACCAATGCGACGAGTTTGTGTTTCGATATTTAATGGAATACTGGCTGCACTCGAACGACTTGTAAATGCAAATGCTAATAATGGTCCTGCTTTTTTGAAGAATTTAATTGGGCTTAAGCCAGTAAATCCAACTAATAAACCATGAACGACAAACATTAAGCCCAGCGCAACATAAGAGGCAACAACGAAGCTACCGAGTTGAATAATGTCATGCAGATTGGAGCTTGCCACAACTTTAGTCATCAGTGCCATTACACCGTAAGGTGTTAATGCCATAACGATACGGACTAACTTCATGATCCACGCTTGTAAGCTATCAATCGCTGCTAATACTTTTTCACCGCGAGGTTTATCTTCTTTAAGCAGTTTTATTGCAGCCATTCCTAGGAATACCGCAAAGATAACTACACTAATAATCGAGGTTGAGCTTGCACCAGTTAAATCGGCAAATGGATTTTTAGGAATAAAAGATAAAATTAATTGAGGTACAGTTAAGTCAGACACTTTACCTATATAATTATGTTGAATAGCGGCTAAACGCTGCGCTTCCTGTTCCCCTTGAACAAGACCTTCCGCTGTTAAACCAAAGATATTGGCTATAACAATACCAATAAGAGCAGCAATTGCCGTTGTAAATAGAAGTGTACCAATGGTTAGTGCACTAATTTTTCCCAATGATGATGCTTGGTGTAAACGTGATACTGCACTTAAAATAGAAGCAAATACCAATGGCATAATAATCATTTGTAACAGTTGCACGTAACCGTTACCAACGATGTTAAACCAAAGGATAGATTCTTTAATAATAGGATCGTGTGCGTCATAGAATGCATGTAACGCCAGCCCAAACACCACCCCAAAGACCAAACCGACAAGAACTTTCTTTGACAGGCTCCACTGACGTTGGCTTAATTTAGCCAAGATGAGTAATAGCACAACAAAGACGAGTACGTTAATAATTAACGGAAAATTCATCTTAACTCTCCAACGAGATTTTTATATATAAATTTGGCGATTGTATGCGATATGAGTTCTTAGGTAATAAGAAAGGATATAACAGCATCAACTCGCTATATGGTAACAGTATTGTTAATAACTTTTTATAATCAATTATTCTTTTATATAGTCGTTTAGTTATAAAAACAAGGAAGATTGGTATAAAAAAGACTAATTAACTATAAATAGATAGAGGAAAGTAGAGAACTGTCAAGGAGAGTTAAAAAGGTGTACGTTTATCGTGGTACATTTGTAACCAGTGATTTATTTGTGTGGGAAGAGAAAAAGTTAGGTGTGGGGGCAGAAATAGTGCACCAACTAAGATGATGACAGAAATAAATCGTTCTCCTTTTTTGCTATTTTTTTTCGCTAAAATCGGTAAGGCAAAACGCATTTTTAGTGGCCATAAAAAAGGTACACCTGATGGTGTTAGCATATCTGCCAGTAGGTGACTTAAGTAACCTAGCAAAAGGGCGTGAAAAAAATCAGCCGAAATCGTGATATAAGGCGCAACTTGTGTTTCCCATAAAATGGCTAAACCACAAAAGGCGAGTAGGCTATGTGTGAAGCCACGATGACCACAGAGTTTTGATAGCGGTAATGAGATTATCCGAAAGAGGCGTCCTAATATAGAGCCTGGATGATCTAAATCTGGTAGTAGTGAACCTAATAAGACAGCAGGGATCATGTGAAACCAATCACCTTGAGCAAGAACGGGGGTTATTTCTAATTTCTGTGCTAAGACGAGTGTTGCAACAGAAAAAAGTAAATGTCCTTCGGCTGTCATTCCTTATCTATGCCTATATGCGGTTTTTACCGCTTGCTGTTCATTTATACAGTGCTTAAGTATAAAAGGTTTTTACAGCAACTAACAGACATAAAAGATAAAAATTGCCTTAATTATTAAGCAATAACAGAAATATTTTATTCGGATGTGTTAAAAATAACCAAATTTTAGATAAGGGATGAGAATTAATATAGAAAAAGGATATCGACAACAAATGATATCCTTCTATAAATTTTTATAGGCTATAACCAAAGTCGTTAGCCTAATAATTGAGATTTGGTTAATTCGTTGAGAGAGGCAATTTTAACATCGGCTAATCCCCAACATTTGTCATTAAACTGCTCCGCTGCAGGCACAACAATTGAGCGCATTCTTGCAGCTTTGCAAGCAATCATACCATTGCGTGAGTCCTCTAAAGAGACACAATTAATGGGTGCGACATTAAGTGCCTTAGCAGCATTGAGATAGACTTCTGGGTGAGGTTTACTGTGCGCTAAATCAGCTGCAGAGACAACAGCAGAGAAGTAATGACGAATATTAAATAACTCAAGTACACGCTCTAGCATAAAATGCGGTGATGCTGAGGCTAAGGCTATCTTTAAACCTAATGATTGACATAAAGATAGGGCATGTTCAACACCAGGGAGCAGCGGTTTTTTATCTTCAATAAGTTGTACAACGCGAGCAATCATTCTTTCTTTAGCTTCTTGTTGTGTTACGCCTTGCCAAGGTGATACTTGATACCAAAGTTCGATAACTTGATCTATTCTTAAGCCGACGGTGTCGGGCATGCTGTCAGCAAGTGATAAATCGACACCTAATTGTGCAAAGACCTCATGTTCTGCTTGTGCCCAAAACGGCTCTGAGTCGATTAGCAAACCATCCATATCAAAAATAGCGGCTTCGATGGGCAATTTAAAAGACATGTTTACTCTCCATAATAAGGTCTATGTTGATGAAAAATGATTGTAGCAAGAGTTGATTGGAAAATCTTTTTTAATCAGTTTCTTATTTCTTTTAAAAAATAAATAGAGAAAATTATAGCTATTAAATTATTGACATATTAGCCGTTAATTAGATTAGGATATTTAGGTGCATATTGCCGAATTCTATGAGTGAGGACAAAATGAGTTATCAACATGCAGGAATATATGCCATCGTAAAACGTGTTATTGGTTGGCTTATTTTTATTCCTGCCTTTATTTCAACGACAGTTTCGTTGATTGAGTTAGCTGCGATGCCAAGAGCAAATGGCGAGGGTGTTAATGCTGTAATTAATGATTTTTTTCGAGTATTAGCAGAAATGGTACAATTTAACACCCCGTGGCTAGACTTTTTTTGGCGTCATTCTCCAGTACCTAACACTCAAATAGGTTTTAGCCAACAGAATATTATCTTCTTTGTGATCTTCTTTTTAATGTTTATTGGCTTAGCACTGAGTGCATCAGGGTTAAGAATGTATCGCCAAGTGAAATATTTAAAGGAAAATATTCAAGATCAACTAATTATTGAACGAGCACTAAAAAGTGGTATTACAGCGCAAGAGCTAGAGCAGAATATAAAATTGCCAAGACATACACTATTTACTCAAGTCATGGTGCTGTATATTTCACCTATTATTGTGATCGCAATTGGTTATTTTCTGCTGAAATTTTTAGGCTGGTAGTTATCTATCACATTGACTTAATTAAAATAAACCTCGCAGGATAACATTTGGCGAGGTTTATTTTTATCTATCGGTAAATAAAATCAGATTGTTTTAGTGTGTGCCGAGCAAATCATCAATGATTTTTCTGGCTGCTAGGTAATCTTTTTCTTCACCGAATAAATGACAGCGATTAAGGAAATAGTAGAGTTGGTAGATAGGCTGGCGTGATAGGAATTTTTCAGATAAAGGCCAGATGCTTTGGTAACCATCAAAAATATTGGCTGGCACAGAAGAGCATAGCGGTAACATGGCAATATCACATTCGCGATCACCCCAATAACAAGCAGGATCGAACATCGTTCCTTCAGATTGACCTATAGCAGCACAATTTTTAGGCCATAAGTTGCCATGTAATAGTGAGGGTTGTGGATGATGATCGGCTAAACGGTGATTAATGATTTGAATGATTTCTTCTATATCACCGAAAACCATCCCTTTCTCTGAAGCGAGTTGCAACTGGATACCGATACGCTTTTCCGAATAGAAGTAATTCCAGCGCTTCTCCCAACCATTTGCTTGAGGTGTGGTATCTATATGGGTATCGAAATCAAAACCATAACGGGGTTGTTCTTCCCATTGATGCAATTTAGCTAACTGTTGACCAAAACAATACGCGCTGTGAGGTGTAAAAGGTTGCACAGGCAGAAATTCTAACAGTAAGAAGCTAGTATCTTTACTATTGCCAATGCCTAATACGCGAGGAATACGGATCGTTTGGCTTTTTGCCAACATTTCAAGCTGTTCTGCTTCATTTTTAAAGGTGGGCAAAAATTCCCGTAGGTTAGATTTTACAAAGACAGGGATCTCACCATATTGAATTTTCCAAGTGTGGTGTATATCACCGCTTGAAAGGTGGTGTTTTTCGCTGATCTTTGCTGAAAATCCTAAATTTGATTCAAGCAAACGACCAATATTCTGCCACATAGATTACACCTCGCAAAGTTGTTTACTTAGTAGACCCAAATAGTAACGAGCGATGTTTATACTATGACAATAACACTTTAATTAAATCAATACAGTATAAAACTAAAAAACGGGATGATTATCCCGTTTTTATAGTAATAAAGATTTTCATTAGGCATTGGCGGGTTTAGTTTGCCGTTTTATTTTTGCCAATTTAATCTGATTACAGAGTAATGCAATAATAAAGAACACCGCTTGCGTGAGTACAATAGAAGGGCCTGTGGCACCGTCAATATGAAAACTGATAAATGTACCAATAACACTCGATATAACAGAAAAAAGGATAGCGAGAGTGATCATTCGAGAGAAGCTTCGCGTTAATAGATAAGCGGTGATCCCCGGAGAAATCAGCATGGCGACCACTAAAATAATCCCAACGGCTTGCATCGAGGCGACAATCGTTAACGCCAAAATAGAGAGTAAGCCATAATGTAATAAAGCGACCGGGAGACCGACAATTCTTGCTTGATTAGGGTCGAAACAATACAACATAAAGTCTTTTTGTTTAACCAGCATAATAGTAATAGTAATTAAACAAATAGCACTAATCTGTATAAGCACATCTGGGGTGATACCTAAGATATTACCAAATAATATATGCATTAAATGTTGGTCAGTATCTACACTAGCGAAGATCACCAAACCGACAGCAAACATACCAGAAAAGACAATTCCCATTACCGTATCTTCTTTTATTCGGCTATGCTCTTTTAAATAACCTGTTGCAAATGAGCAAAATAGGCCCGAAAGAAAAGCCCCTATCGTTAAAGGAATTGCAGTGACATAAGCTAATACCACGCCAGGTAAAACAGCGTGAGAAATAGCATCTCCCATTAGTGACCAACCTTTTAACACCATATAGCAAGATAAAATAGCGCAGGCGATACCAATGATAACCGCGGCAATAATTGCACGTTGCATAAAAGGATATTGAAAAGGTTCAATGAAAAATTCCATTAATTCATTCATAGTTGCACCTCTTCTTGTTGAGTAACGTCTTTTGGATGCTGGGATTGTGAAATAAGTGCTTGTGAACTTTGACGTGCGCGGCGACGGGCTGCCAACATGCCATGTTTAGGCGCAAATAAGAAGGCTAATAAGAAAAGGGCGGTTTGCATTGTGACGATAACGCCCCCCGTAGCACCATTAAAGAAATAACTTAGATAAGCACCAACAGCACTGGTTACTGTACCAATACAAATAGCGATAATAGCGAGTCGTTTAAATTGGTCAGTGAGTAAATAAGCGGTAGCGCCGGGAGTAACCACCATAGCAATAACTAAGATAGCGCCGACCGTTTGTAGCGCAGCAACGGTACATGCACTGAGCAAGGTAAAGAAGATGATTTTTAGTTTTAAAGGGGATAAACCAATAGAGCGAGCATGTACTTCATCAAAAAATACAACTAATAAATCTTTCCACATACAAAATAGAATAAGAAAAGAGACACCAGTAATGATAACGACTTGCCAGACATCTTCGTCAGCAATGCCGAGAATATTCCCTAAAATAATGGTCTGAACGTTGACGGCAGTAGGGTTTAATGAAACCAGCAACAGACCAAAAGCAAAAAAAGTAGAAAAAATAAAGCCAATCACCGCATCTTCACGTAATCGTGTGATGTGACGAATAAAAGTCATTGATAAAGCAGCAAGTAGACCCGTAAAAAAAGCACCCACTGCGTACGGCAACCCTAAAATATAAGCACCGGCAACGCCGGGAACGACGGAGTGGGAGAGGGCATCTCCCATTAATGACCAACCTTTAAGAATAAGGTAAGAAGATAAAAAGGCACAGACAGCACCAACTAAGGCACTTACCCAGATAGCCTTTACCATATAGTTATACTCAAAAGGTTGTAGGAGTAATTCTAGCATGGCTAATCTCCTTGTTTACGCTTACTTTGATGAGCGGGAGTATGTTGTTCATGGTGACCATAGAAAACGGCAGCGCGTTCATCATCAGTAATAACGGTAAGTGAACGTGGATCGTCGTCGTCGTGAAGATCAGGGCCTGATAAGCTGATATGACGCAATACGCCACCAAAAGCATGCTCTAAATTCTTTTGGGTAAAGGTGGTTTCTGTTGGCCCGCTATCAAGCACTGTTCTATTAATTAAAATAACGTGATCACAAAATTCGGGTACACTACCTAAGTTATGAGTTGATACTAATACTAGGTGACCTTCTTTACGCAAGTTACGTAATAATTCAATAATGGCATTTTCTGTTTTTACGTCCACGCCAGTAAAAGGTTCATCTAATAACAGTACGGTGCCTTCTTGTGCCATTGCTCGTGCTAAGAATACCCGTTTTTTCTGCCCACCAGATAGCTCACCAATTTGGCGATGTCCAAGGCCTGATAAGCCGACACGCTCTAAACAAGCTTCAACCACTTCATGATCTTGTTTCGATGGAATACGAAAAAAACCCATTTTTCCATAACGTCCCATCATCACCACATCAGAAACCAGTACAGGAAAGTTCCAGTCAACTTCCTCTGTTTGTGGCACATAAGCAATCATATTCTGTTTAAGTGCTTGCTGAATAGGTTGATTATTTAATGTTACGGTACCTTTTGAAGGTTTGACTAATCCCATAATGGTTTTAAAAAGTGTGGATTTACCACTACCGTTGATGCCCACTAGGGCACAAATTGTGCCACCAGTGATAGAGAAACTTGCATCATAAATAGCAGTGTGACCGTTGTTATAGGTTACCGTTGCATTATCAACAGTAAGAGTAGGATTTATTTTTTTATCATTCATTGTCCAAATCCTTTCGCAATGGTATCGACAGTAATATTAAGTAGATCAATATAAGTAGGGACTTCTCCACCCGGGGCAGAAAGTGAGTCTACATAAAGAACGCCACCATATTTTGCACCAGTCTCTTTACTCACTTGTTTAGCAGGTTTATCGGAAATCGTACTTTCACTAAACACGACAGGAATATGGTGTTCTCTTACGGTATCAATCACGTATTTTACTTGTTGAGGGGTGCCTTGCTCTTCTGCATTAATTGGCCATAAATACACTTCTTTAAAACCATAATCATTGGTTAAATAGCTAAAGGCACCTTCACTCGTTACTAACCAGCGTTTTTCTTCAGGAATACGCGCTAATCTTGCTCTTAATGGTGCATCAAGTTGTTTAATTTGTTCAGCGTAACGCGCGGCATTTTGGTTATAAATTGCGGCATTATCTGGATCGTGTTCAACGAGCGCTTTACGAATATTTTCGATATAAATTAATGCATTATTAGGCGACATCCATGCATGTGGGTTTGGGTTGTTTTTGTAAGCTCCTTCACGAATAGGCATAGGGGTAATACCTTCAGTGACAACGACCGCAGGCACATTACGTAATTCATTGAAAAAACGTTCGAACCAACGCTCAAGATTTAACCCATTCCATAAAATAAGATCAGCTTTTTGCGCTTTGACAATATCTTTTGGCGTTGGTTGATAATCATGAATTTCTGCACCGGGTTTGGTGATAGATTCAACAACGGCAGCATCGCCAGCAACATTTTGTGCGATATCTTGGATAATAGTAAAAGTCGTGACAACTTTTAGCTTATCTTTTGCCTGTGCAGGGGTTATAAAGAAGATTGAGGCAACTAAGCATAATGCCGTAAGCGAAATTTTATTTACAGAGCGGAACATATCCATATTATATAGCCTTATAATTTTCGTGGAACTCTCTAACTGATAATGATTATCAATATCATTTCAAAAAAGTCAAGTTATCTCTGTGTGAAAATGAAAATAGCTATTTGATAACAGCTGATACTAAGATAACAGCATGTATTTCAATAAATGTTAAGTAAATTGTCGTCTTTCTTTATAAAAATTAACAATCGATGGTAACTATTGGTGTGAAAGGTTGTTTAATACTCACAATTGATGAAATTTACAGCCAAATCATGGCTTACTGCTGGTTAAGGTATCTGTTTTTATGAGAGAAGCTTATCCTTAGTCCATTTTTTTAATGGACAGCGTTAGGTTTGTGTTTTTTAATAATCTCCTATAAAGCATAGGGCGAAATGATGAGGATAACGTGTGAAGACCAACATAATATTTCCTTTGGCAATTTTACTGCTGGCAGGGTGTGCAGATCCCAATCACCAAACGGCGAAAAAAGAGACACCGCGATTTTTAAATAGCCAGCCTGTAGAGCACAGAGTTAATAATGCCTCAATTTCTACTGCTCAATGGAAAAACACCCCTTTTGATGAGCATATTAAACAAGCTTCAGCCCGTTATGGTGTTGATGAAACCTTAATTAAAGCCATTATTCAGGTAGAATCTAATTTTAGGCCAGAAGTGATAAGTAAATCGAATGCGGTTGGATTAATGCAAATAAAGGCATCCACAGCGGGGAGAGATATTTATCAAAATAGAGGAAAAGCAGGGCAACCAACCACCGCTCAGCTAAAAGATCCGGCTACTAATATTGATTTAGGAACTGCTTATATTCAATTATTAAGAGAGCGCCATTTATCTGGGATCTCCAATCCTGAAACACTCTATTACGCGACTATTTTGGCTTATGTGAATGGGGCGGGTGCATTACTCAGAACTTTTGATAAAAATAGAGATGCGGCGATTGCCAAAATTAATGCCATGAGCGCGGATGATTTTTATCGTTACGTTGAAAAAAATCATCCTGCATCTCAAGCACCACGCTATTTAGCGAAGGTCAAAGCAGCCTATCATTTAGCGGATAACTTTTCTGATAAGCTGGCAGCAGCCGCTGATTGAGCTTGTTGTAATAAAGCGGGGAGATCAGCAATGATTTCAAGTACACCATTAATCATAAACTGAACTCCCATGCAAATTAATAAAAATCCCATAACACGAGAAATGGCATCAATACCACTGTGACCGAGATAGCGCATAATACCGGTTGAACCGCGCAGTGAAAGCCAAACAATCAGGCTAATTAAAAAGAAAGTGGTAATAGGTGCTACGTATAATACCCACTGCGCAATATCTGTACGTGAAGGAATTGATGCTGCTGTACTGATGATCATCGCAATTGTTCCCGGCCCTGCGGTACTTGGCATGGCTAAGGGCACAAAAGCAATATTGGGCGCCTGAGGATTTCGATGCGGATTTTTTTCTTCTGAAAGCGGATCGTCCACATTGGGAGTATGGGGAAATAACATACTAAAACCAATAAAAGCAACGATCATCCCCCCAGCAATACGAAGGCCTGGAATAGAGATACCAAAGGTCGTCATTATTACACGACCCGCATAAAAAGCGATGGTCATAATAATAAAAATATAGACACATGCCATAAAGGATTGTTGATTACGCTGTTCCTTGGTCATATTCCCCGACAGACCAAGCCAAAGCGCGACCGTGGTGAGTGGGTTAGTCAGCGGTAGAAGTAAAATAAGACCAAGACCGATAGCCTGAAAAAACTGGTAAACAGAGTACATAGAGTGTAAAGGCTCCTAACAACAGGTAATTAAGGCTACCGATCATAGCAAATAAATAGTAATAATAGTGTTGATATCAAGAAATATTTTTATATTTATAAGAAGGTTATAGGTATTTTTTCATTAACCACTCAAGATGTGTTTTCACCGCTTGCCAATCATAATCGGTAATACTATAGATACAGGTATCTCTGCGTTGACCGTTGGTGGTTAAACGATGATTACGTAATATGCCATCGAGTTTTGCACCTAAACGCTCAATTGCTCTACGACTGGTTTGATTTAAGATATGAGTGCGGAATTCAACAGCAATACATTGCAGATCTTCTAATGCATATTTAAGTAATAGATATTTAGCCTCGGTATTAATACCCGTTCTTTGTACCTCTTTTGCATACCATGTTGAACCAATCTCTACTCGAGGTGTATGGTTATCTACGTTCATATAGGTCGTCACTCCCACCACACGCTCACGGCGTTTATCAATAACGGCAAAAGGAAGCATTACTCCTTGTTTTTGTAATTGTCTTTTATGCTCAATATCTTGTTTTAATGTAGTGACAGAAGGAACTGTGGTAAACCAAAGTTCATCAGGCCTATCTTTAGCAATCAGTTCACGTAATGGTGATGCATGCTCCATGCTTAATGGTACTAAACGTACTAAATTACCTTCTAAGGTAGTCCAGTCTGTTATCTTTCTCATAGGCGATTCTCTAAGTCGGTGTATTAAATAGTTTCAAGGCAAGAATACTTTTTATACATAACAAATTTATTAATTGGTACGCTTATTTTAACGGTGATTAAAAATAGCTTAAGAATTTGTTTTTGTATAAAGAGAAAAGTAACGTCATGAGTGTTTAACAACAGAGAATGACAGCTTAGCAACAGGGCAGGATACCGATGTCATGCTAATCTATACTTATTCGATAATCTTAATGAAGACATAGCAATAAAATAATAGGTAGCAATATGACAGACACCACCAACACCATCGAATGGGATGACTTTTTACGGGTAGAAATGCGGGTTGGCACAATTATAAGTGCTGAAATAAATAAAAAAGCGAAGAAACCCGCTTATGTAATGGAAGTCAGCTTGGGAGAGCTGGGGACTAAACGCTCTAGTGCGCAAATCACCGTGAATTATACTCCTGAAGAGCTAATTGGTCGCCGAGTTTTATGTGTTTGCAATTTTCCTATTAAGCGGATTGCAGGGATCAAGTCTGAGGTGTTGATTACCGGGGCTGCTGATGAAAACGGTGCTATCGTTCTCGCAGAATTTAATTTACCTGTGCCTGATGGGGCTCGTTTAGCATGATCTATAGCTAATTGTCCTTTTCTTTTAACGCTCACAGCGATTTTGTTGTAGTATTTATTTCACTGTGAGCGTTAATGTGTAAGGGGATGTTTTGTTATTACCTGAATTACATTTGCGATGTTATACACAAGATACAGTATCACATCAGCATGAGAATATCTGGCAGATCATCTTTGGCTTAACCGGAACGATGGAAGTTAATTTCAATCGGCAAGATTTTCTTATTTCTCAACAAAACTATTTAATTATCCCACCTACCATCGATCATGCTTTTGCCGGTCATCTCAATAATAAAAATCTTATTTTAGAACTTCCTGTCACATCACAGTGGCGACTGAATGAAAGAGGGGGAATGTTTGCCTTATCACCCGCAGCAATAGGATTATTAGCGTGGGTACATCAATACCCTCAAGCGCCAGAACATCATTCCACTCTCGCACGTCTGCTATTAGCCCAAATGAAAGTACAACCAAGCTGGGGGGATAAATTAGATCTCTGGCTAGAAGATAAACTGCATATGCCATTAACAGCTTCTGATATTGCTGGTGCATTAAACATATCAATCAGTACGCTACAGCGCAAAGTAAAAGCGGAATTAGGCATATCTATTATGCAGTATGTGATGCAAAAGCGACTCGCTAAATCCGCAGAGTTGCTCAAATACACATCATTAACGATTGAAAATATTGCTTTAGCGGTAGGGTATGATTCACATTCGGCTTTTAGCCAAGCTTTTCGTCAATACTTTCATAAAACCCCCAGTGAATATCGACAGTAAACGACTTACTGATAAAAATGCTGACTTTTGATATGTGATTTATTAATTAATTTTATTAATTTATTTTTTTATTCTCTATTTATTGTGGATAAATAGAGAACAACAAGGTTATATTATTTGTATAGTCTTTTTTTGAATGTATTTCATTGATTATTAATATTTTTTGTCAAAATCTATATGTATTGCTAAAATAATATTAACTAATATTTTTAAATTGGATATGTAAATGAATTTAATAATAAAGGGGCTTCTTTATCCTTTTTTTGTTTTCTTTTCAGCATATGCATTATCTTTTGGGTGCAGTGTTGATAATGGATATGATATTGAGTCTGGTAATTATAATATTTATGTGCAATTAGAGGCTGAAGTGCAACCTTATCAGAATTTAATTGTTGATCTCTCTAGGCATTTAAAATGTTGGAATAGTTATGGTGGATGGCAAGATGTTGACCATATCAATTTAGAACCAGGGACGGGCTTATCTGGGCCACTATTTAATTTTAGTGGTTCAGTATATTGGTATGGAAATACATATTCATTACCTTTAAATAGTGCGACTAAAGTTTTACATATCGGTGATCTTACCCCTATGCCGATGCCAATGATGTTGTATTTAACGCCTATAAATAACTCACCTGCAGGAGGAGTACTCATTAGATCGGGTGAAACTATTGCAACTATTAATATGTATAAAATAGCGGATTGGGATGGTGGTAATCCTAAATATTTTACGTGGGAAATAGTGTCTAAATATGATGTTACAATGCCAATTAGTGGATGCGACGTTAGTAGCCGAAATGTCAATGTTAATTTACCTCCTTACCCAGGCGAAGCTCCGGTCAATTTAAATATCCACTGCGCGCAACCACAAAATATATCATTTTATCTTTCCGGACAAACCACTAATGATGATACAACCTTTATTAATTTAGCAGGCTCGGCAGGGGAAGTCTCTAAAGGTATGGGAGTTCAATTAATGCGTAATGGATATGTAATCCCTGCTAATAAAGCAATATCTTTAGGTAGAGTTAATTCGTCGACTTCATTAGGTTTAAAGGCAAGGTATGGTATGACTGGCGAGCGTGTAACTGCTGGAAAAGTAAAATCAATTATAGATGTTAACTTTATATATGAGTGAATTATTTATTAATTTAATATCTATGATTTTAATTAGCGTAAATAGCAAATGGGGACAGATATACTCGCGCAATTAAAAGCATATATAATTTGTTGTTGCTATGATAATATCACGCTTGAGTTATAGCAGTATGCCAAAGTACTTTTATTATCTTAAACACTTTGGTGTACATAACTTGCAGAGTGAAGCAAGTAACTGCTAATAACGTATTAAATTTTAAAGTAAAATTAAGAATGCATGTGATCTTGCGTATGGGTCACCACTGTAACTAAGGATTTTAAATGCCAATTATTACTCTTCCTGACGGGAGCCAACGTCAATTTGAAAATGCAGTCTCTGTCATGGATGTCGCTGCAGATATCGGTCCTGGACTTGCCAAAGCCTGCATTGCAGGGCGCGTTAATGGTGAGCTGGTGGACGCTTGCGAATTAATCGAGCAAGATTCACAACTGGCGATTATTACCGCAAAAGACGATGAAGGTCTTGAAATTATTCGTCACTCTTGTGCCCACTTATTAGGACACGCAATTAAACAGTTATGGCCACAAACCAAAATGGCGATTGGTCCTGTTATCGAAAATGGTTTCTACTATGATGTGGATTTAGATCATTCTCTGACGCAGGAAGATTTAGAAACGTTAGAAAAACGTATGCTAGAGTTGGCGAAAACAGATTACGATGTTATTAAAAAACGCGTAACTTGGGCACAAGCACGGGAAACTTTTGTTGCTCGTGGTGAAGATTATAAAGTCGCTATCCTTGATGAAAATATCAGTCAAGATGCACACCCAGCACTTTATCATCATCAAGAATATATTGATATGTGCCGTGGCCCCCATGTGCCAAACATGCGTTTCTGCCATCACTTTAAATTACAGAAAATCGCAGGTGCATACTGGCGCGGTAATAGCGATAACAAAATGCTACAACGCATTTACGGTACCGCTTGGGCTGATAAGAAACAGTTAAAAGCTTATTTAGAACGTTTAGAAGAAGCCGCTAAACGTGATCACCGTAAAATAGGTAAACAACTTGATTTATATCATATGCAAGAAGAAGCGCCGGGTATGGCTTTCTGGCATAATGATGGTTGGACTATTTTCCGTGAGTTAGAAACATTTGTACGTTGCAAATTAAAAGAATATGATTATCAGGAAGTAAAAGGTCCATTTATGATGGATCGTGTTCTTTGGGAAAAAACAGGTCACTGGGAAAACTACAAAGAGAATATGTTCACTACTTCTTCGGAAAACCGTGAATATTGTATCAAACCTATGAACTGCCCAGGCCACGTGCAGATTTTTAAACAAGGTCTACGTTCTTACCGTGATTTACCATTACGTATGGCTGAATTTGGTAGCTGTCATCGTAATGAACCCTCTGGTGCATTACACGGTTTAATGCGTGTTCGTGGCTTTACACAAGATGACGCACATATCTTCTGTACAGAAGAACAAATTTTAAGTGAAGTAAATAACTGCATCAAATTGATTTATGATGTATATTCTACTTTCGGATTTGAAAAAATCGTTGTTAAGCTGTCTACTCGTCCAGAAAAACGCATCGGTGAAGATGCTTTATGGGATATTGCAGAAACAGACTTAGCAAAAGCCTTGACTGATAACAATATTGAATTTGAATATCAGCCGGGTGAAGGGGCGTTTTATGGCCCTAAAATTGAATTTACACTTTACGACTGTTTAGATCGTGCATGGCAGTGTGGTACAGTACAGCTGGACTTCTCATTGCCAGGTCGATTAGGCGCTTCTTATGTTGCTGAAAATAATGAGCGTAAAGTACCTGTTATGCTTCACCGAGCGGTGTTAGGATCATTAGAACGTTTTATCGGTATTCTAACTGAAGAATACGCAGGATTCTTCCCGACTTGGTTAGCACCACAGCAGGTTGTCGTGATGAATATCACGGATGGACAGGCTGATTATGTACAAAAACTCGTCAAAGAATTGCAAGATGCCGGAATTCGTGCAAAAGCAGACTTGAGAAATGAGAAGATTGGCTTTAAAATTCGTGAACATACTTTACGTCGTGTTCCGTACATGCTTGTTTGCGGTGATAAAGAAGTCGAATCAGGCAAAGTAGCGGTTCGTACTCGTCGAGGTAAAGACCTTGGCAGTATCGACGTTAACGATTTTAAAGAAAAACTTCTGCAAGAAATCAGAAGCAGAAGTCTTCATCAGTTGGAGGAATAAGGTATTAAAGGCGGAAAAAGAATTCAATCAACGCGTCAGAATCGTATCAATGGTGAGATTCGCGCTCATGAAGTTCGTTTAACAGGTTTAGACGGCGAACAGATTGGAGTTGTTAGTCTGAAAGAGGCTCTTGAGAAAGCCGAGGAAGCAGGTGCTGATTTAGTTGAAATCAGTCCTAATGCCGAGCCGCCAGTTTGTCGTATTATGGACTACGGCAAATTCCTCTATGAGAAAAGTAAGACTCTCAAAGAACAGAAAAAGAAACAAAAGGTTATTCAGGTCAAGGAAGTTAAATTCCGTCCTGGTACAGATGAAGGCGACTATCAGGTCAAACTACGCAACCTGATTCGTTTTCTTGAAGATGGCGATAAAGCCAAAGTCACACTACGTTTTCGTGGTCGTGAAATGGCACACCAACAAATCGGTATGGAAATGCTTAATCGCATCCGTGAAGATTTGGATGAACTGGCTTCTGTTGAATCTTTCCCTAATAAGATTGAAGGTCGTCAGATGATCATGGTGCTAGCGCCGAAGAAGAAATAGTTAGGCAATTCAAGTAATAGCGTCAGTCTTTATTGACTGACTGCTATTCGCCTTATTATTTTATGTTATTAACAATGCGAAGTGGATTATAGAAATGCCAAAGATTAAAACAGTACGCGGTGCAGCTAAACGCTTTAAAAAGACTGCAGGTGGTGGTTTTAAGCGTAAGCACGCTAACCTCCGTCACATTCTGACTAAAAAATCAACTAAGCGTAAACGTCATTTACGTCCAAAAGGTATGATCTCTAAAGGAGATTTAGGCCTGGTCGTAGCTTGCCTACCATACGCATAAGTATCAGTTTTTTTAACAGAATTATAGACATTAGGAGTGTTATATGGCTCGCGCTAAACGTGGTGTTATCGCCCGTGCTCGTCACAAGAAAATTTTAAAGCAAGCTAAAGGTTATTACGGTGCACGTTCTCGTGTATATCGTGTAGCTTTCCAGGCTGTTATCAAAGCTGGTCAATATGCGTACCGTGACCGTCGTCAGAAAAAACGTCAGTTCCGTCAGCTGTGGATTGCGCGTATCAACGCAGCAGCTCGTCAGAACGGCATGTCTTACAGCCGTTTCATCAATGGATTAAGAAAAGCATCTATTGAAATCGACCGTAAGATCCTGGCGGATATCGCTGTATTCGACAAAGCTGCATTTGCTGCTTTAGTTGAAAAAGCGAAAGGTGCTCTGGCTTAATTAAGTCAATGGAAGAGGGAGTTAACTCCCTCTTTTATTTTGTCTAAATTTGTGGCTTAATGGTAAACTTCAATAAGTTACATATAATGAGAATGTCTCAATGTTAAATATCGCTTTTTTCCGCTTCTTTTTTTACTTTAGCGCCTAATTTTGGGGGCTTTTGCGCGTAAGAAAAGAAACGAAAAGTAGCGCCGGAGCCTCCATTTTGGAGGCTTTTTTGTTTTCAGTACTCAAACTTGAGTTCAGAAATCAAAAGGGCAATTTTTTAATCGTCATCATTGATAACAACTAATAGACCTCATCAGGTCAAAGGAAGAGGAAACGATGCCACATCTCGCTGAACTCGTTGCTCAAGCTAAAGCAGCTATCGAAGAGGCACAGGATGTTGCTGCGCTGGATTCGGTTCGTGTTGAATACTTGGGGAAAAAAGGTCATTTAACGCTCCAGATGTCCACGCTGCGCGACTTACCCGCTGAAGAGCGTCCAGCTGCTGGAGCGGTCATTAATCAGGCAAAACAAGAGGTTCAGCAAGCACTGAACGCTCGTAAAGAACAAATGGAATCAGCGCTATTAAACGAACGTTTAGCGGCTGAGAAAATTGATGTCTCTTTGCCTGGACGTCGTATTGAAAATGGTGGTCTGCACCCTGTTACTCGCACAATTGAACGTATTGAAACTTTCTTTGGCGAATTAGGGTTCTCTGTGGAATCAGGCCCTGAAATTGAAGATGACTATCATAACTTTGATGCGTTAAATATTCCTGCTCATCACCCTGCAAGAGCTGATCATGACACTTTCTGGTTTGATGCTAAACGTTTATTGCGTACTCAAACCTCTGGTGTACAAATTCGCACTATGCAAAATAAACAGCCACCGATCCGCATTATTGCACCTGGCCGTGTTTATCGTAATGACTATGACCAAACTCATACTCCAATGTTCCATCAAGTTGAAGGCTTAATTGTTGATAAAGACATTAGCTTCACTAATTTAAAAGGAACACTGCACGATTTTCTGAAAAACTTCTTTGAAGAAGATATGGAAATTCGCTTCCGCCCATCCTATTTTCCATTTACAGAGCCTTCAGCTGAAGTTGATGTAATGGGTAAAAATGGCAAATGGTTAGAAGTCTTGGGCTGCGGTATGGTGCATCCAAATGTGTTGCGTAATGTAGGTATCGATCCTGAAGTTTATTCTGGTTTTGCTTTCGGGATGGGTATGGAACGCTTAACTATGTTACGTTACGGTGTCACCGATTTACGTTCATTCTTCGAAAATGATCTTCGTTTCCTCAAACAGTTTAAATAAGGTGGGATTATCTCATGAAATTCAGTGAACTTTGGTTACGTGAGTGGGTAAACCCAGCAATTAGTAGCGAAGAGCTTTCTGAACAGCTAACCATGGCTGGCCTTGAAGTTGATGGTGTAGAGCCTGTTGCCGGTGATTTTCACGGTGTTGTTGTGGGTGAAGTGGTTGAATGTGGACAACACCCAAATGCAGATAAACTACGAGTGACAAAAGTCAATGTCGGTGGTGAGCGTTTATTGGACATCGTGTGTGGTGCGCCAAATTGTCGCCAAGGCTTAAAAGTTGCTGTAGCAACGGTTGGGGCGGTATTACCGGGTAACTTTAAAATTAAAGCAGCCAAACTACGTGGTGAGCCTTCAGAAGGTATGCTGTGCTCTTTTTCTGAATTAGCTATCTCAGAAAACCATGAAGGCATTATCGAATTACCTGCTGATGCACCTATCGGTACCGATATTCGCGAATACTTAAAATTAAATGATAATGCGATTGAAATCAGCATTACACCAAACCGAGCAGATTGCTTAGGTATTATGGGTGTTGCTCGCGATATCGCTGTCATTAATAAAATGACATGCCAAATCCCTGATATGTCACCAATTGCAGCCACTTCTTCAGCGACATTTCCTGTGCGAGTTGAAGCACCACAAGCTTGTCCTCGCTATTTAGGTCGTGTTTTCACTAATGTGAATGTGAAAGCGAACACACCATTATGGATGCAAGAAAAATTACGTCGTGGTGGTATTCGCTCTATCGATCCAATCGTTGATATCACTAACTTTGTCTTACTTGAAATGGGACAACCATTACATGCGTTTGATCTTGACCATGTCGATGGGGCTGTGGTTGTTCGTATGGGCAAAGAGGGTGAAAAACTAACTTTACTTGATGGTAATGAAATCACCTTAAAAGATGATGTACTGGTTATTGCTGATGAAAAACAAGCATTAGGAATGGCAGGTATTTTCGGTGGTGAATCTTCTGGTGTTAATGAAGCAACTAAAAACGTATTTTTAGAGTGCGCATTCTTCTCTCCATTAGCGATCACCGGCCGTGCACGTCGTTATGGTTTACATACCGATGCATCTCATCGTTTTGAGCGTGGTGTTGATTCAGCGCTGCAATATCAGGCCATTGAGCGAGCAACGAAATTATTACTCGAAATTTGTGGTGGTGAAGTGGGGGAAATTATTGATGTCACCAATGACAGCTATTTACCCCATGTCGCTCCTATCAAATTAACACGTGCAAAACTAGACCGTTTATTAGGTCATGTTATTGATGATGAACAAGTTGTTGATTCGTTAACACGTTTAGGTTTTGGCGTCACCGTTGAAAATGACGGGTGGTTAGCCACTGTACCTTCATGGCGTTTTGATGTTGAAATTGAAGAAGACTTAATTGAAGAAGTTGCACGTATTTACGGGTATAACAATATTCCAGATGTACCTTTACGTGCCGATCTGATTATGACAGACCACCGTGAAGCGGATCTGCCATTAAAACGTGTAAAAACCATGCTGGTTGATAATGGATTCCAAGAAGCTATCACTTATAGCTTTGTTGATCCGAAGATCCAAAGCTTACTACATCCTAATGAAGAAGCGTTGATCTTACCTAACCCAATTTCTGCCGATATGTCAGCCATGCGTTTGTCATTGTTGACCGGATTATTAACCACAGTGGTTTACAATCAGAACCGTCAACAGGCTAGAGTTAGGTTATTTGAAGCAGGTCTGCGTTTTGTTCCTGATAATCAAGCAGAATATGGAATACGTCAGGAACTTATGCTAGCTGGTGTGATCGCGGGCAACCGTTATGAAGAACATTGGACTTTAGAGAAGCAAACTGTTGATTTCTTTGATTTGAAAGGTAATATTGAATCAATTCTGGAATTGACAGGCCAGTTAGATGAAATTACATTTAAACCAGCCAATCATTCAGCGCTCCATCCGGGACAAAGTGCTGAGATTTATCTGAGAAATGAATATATTGGCTGTATTGGTGTTGTTCACCCAGAGCTTGAACGTAAACTTGATTTAAACGGCCGTACGGTAGTATTCGAAATACGTTGGGACGCAATCGCAAACCGCAATTTACCGCAAGCGAAAGCTGTTTCACGTTTCCCTTCGAATCGTAGAGATATCGCTGTAGTTGTTCCAAATGATGTGGCTGCAGAAGATATTTTAGCTGAATGTAAGAAAGTTGGCGGAAATCAAATAGTTGGCATAAACTTATTTGACGTGTATTGTGGTAAGGGAGTAGCGGAGGGTTATAAGAGCCTCGCTATTAGCTTAATCTTGCAGGATATCGAGCATACTCTGGAAGAAGATGAGATTGCTGCCACAGTCAATACCTGTGTTGCAGCATTGAAACAGCGATTCCAAGCATCCTTGAGGGACTAGACCTATGGCGCTTACAAAAGCTGAAATGGCAGAAAATCTGTTTGAAAAACTTGGCGTTAGCAAACGCGATGCAAAAGACCTTGTAGAAGCCTTTTTTGAGGAAGTGCGTCGTTCTCTGGAAAATGGAGAACAGGTGAAGCTGTCTGGATTCGGAAACTTTGACCTACGTGATAAAAATCAGCGCCCAGGTCGTAACCCGAAAACAGGGGAAGATATTCCTATTACAGCCCGCCGTGTTGTAACTTTCCGCCCGGGACAAAAGTTAAAAAGCCGGGTTGAAAATGCGACACCAAAAGAGTAATACTTAAACACCAAAACGGCTTTCTATTGAAAGCCGTTTTTTTTTCGACTTACTTCTACGATTTACTCCTTCTATTTTTCTTTTGCTTATCTGTGATAGCGCCTAATAGTCATTTTATTGTTTAAATAAGATGTGCTTGAGGGGAATAATCATTGGTTTAAAATTAATCATACTGGAAGGTTTATTTCCTTAGGATAGAAAATTATATTTTCTTCATTGAAAGGGACTGTGTTATGTTGCCCTACATTTATTAGCAATATATTTATAAAAATAGCGTAATTTATGGGCTATTTACTAAACAATATGAATAATCAATATGATGATCCGCTTAATCAATTACGACACAAACAGCAAATTAGTGATAAGCTAAAACTCACTTTGCTGGTGTTAGTTTTATTTGTTCTTATTGTTATCTCACTTTCAGCCGGTGAAATTTGGTTATTCCCCAATAAATGGCTCACTGAAGAAGCTAGTTTATTTATTTGGCAAATTAGGCTTCCAAGAATATTGGCTGTGATGATGGTTGGCGCAAGCTTAGCGATTGCTGGTGCCATTATGCAGGCAATCTTTGAAAATCCGTTAGCAGAGCCGGGACTTTTAGGTGTAAGCAGTGGTGCGGGTGTTTGTGTTGTGTTACTGATTGTTTTCCAATTAGGAACTGCATACTGGTTAATAAGCAGTGCCGCGATATTAGGGGCTTTGGGGATCACCTGCTTATTAATGTTTTTCTCACAAATAAAAAAACTATCTAATGCTCAATTATTATTAATAGGCGTAGCATTAGGGGTATTAGCAAGTGCTGTTATGACTTGGCTGGTCTATTTTAGCTCTGCGTTAGATTTAAGACAATTAATGTACTGGCTTATGGGGAGCTTTAGTGGCATTGACTGGCGTCACCAAATATTATTTTGGGCATTACTTCCAATCATCACACTTCTTATTTGGCAAGCCGATATTTTAAATTACCTTTCTCTGGGGAGTTTTGAAGCCAAAAAACTCGGCATTTCTGTGATTATATGGCGTAATTGGTTTATTTTAACCGTTGGTTTATTAATTGGTTTTAGCGTTGCTCTAGCCGGCGCAATTAGTTTTGTCGGGTTGATTGTACCGCATTTATTACGATTGTCTGGTATCACACATTATAAAACCTTGTTACCGGGCTGTGCTTTAACGGGAGCGAGTTTACTGATATTCGCTGATTTAATATCAAGGCTGATGTTAAATGGCGCAGAAGTCCCTATTGGCGTGATAACTGCCACCTTAGGCGCACCTCTTTTTATTTGGTTATTAGCCACTAAACAGATGGAGCGCTTATAATATGGCACAATTAAAACTATATAAATTAGCTGTCAATAAAAGACTATATGGTATTACTGAACAAGTTAATGATGGCGAACGCATTCATTTAATTGGCGCGAATGGGGCGGGTAAAAGTACGTTGTTAATGGCCATTGCTGGTGAAGTTTCATACGTTGGAAATATATTTTTAAACGAAACTTCAATGAGGGATTATAAAATTGCCGAACTTTCTAGAATACAAAGCGTTGTTAGACAACAATCGTTAGCTTTGCCATTTATGCCAGTGTTTCATTATCTTTCTTTATCCTATCAGTTATCAAAAATGGATATTCAAGAATTGAATGCACTATTAAGCGATTTTCAAATCAATAAATTATTGTCAAAAAATATTCATCATTTATCTGGTGGGGAATGGCAACGCGTTCGGATTGTTGCCACTTTTATACAATTATGGTCAAGCGATGATTTAACAGGAAAATTAATGATGCTTGATGAGCCGACAAATAATTTAGATATTGTACAACTTACTTTATTGGATAAATGGCTAGATAAATTTTGTCTACAAGGTGGCAGTATTATTATGAGTACTCATGATTTGAATCATTCTTATCTAAAAGCAGATAAGTTATGGTTTATGTTAGAGGGAAAAATAATCAACTCTGGTGACTCAGCACTTTTGTTGGATGAAAATTTATTATCTACTACATTTAATACTAAGATTAGATGTAATAGATCAGCAAATAGTGTAATTTGGCAAGTAATAGAGTGATGTTATTGAGTCAGAGTCTGCGCATCGGAAATTATTAAGCCTTCTTTAAGGCTTTCTTAATAACAACGGGTGCTGTGAAACAGCAAATTGTATATAATTAGTTTTTATTCATTCATTAATTAGGCTACATCTTTATGAGTCACTTTCTTCCATTCTCCCGTCCTGCTATCGGGGATGAAGAGATTAAAGCAGTTGAAAGCGTTTTACGCTCCGGCTGGATCACAACAGGTCCCCAAAATCATCAGCTAGAACAAGATTTTTGTGAAAAATTTGGTAGCAAACATGCTATTGCGGTTTGTTCTGCAACAGCGGGTATGCATGTTGTTTTGATGGCGATGGGAATAGGGCCTGGTGATGAAGTTATTACACCTTCCCAAACTTGGGTATCAACTATCAATATCATTACGTTATTAGGCGCAGAGCCAGTAATGGTCGATATTGATCGTGACACATTAATGGTTAGCGCTGAATCGGTAAAAAAAGCGATTACCCCAAGAACCAAAGCAATTATCCCTGTGCATTATGCCGGAGCGCCTTGTGATCTTGATGCACTCAGAGCGATTGCTGATGAGGCTGGCATTCCTCTAATTGAAGATGCAGCACATGCGATAGGTACTCGATATAAAGATGAATGGATAGGTGAGAAGGGAACTTCTATTTTTTCTTTTCATGCCATTAAAAATGTCACTTGTGCCGAAGGTGGATTAGTTGTTACGGACGATGATGAATTAGCCAATCGAGTCCGTTGCTTAAAATTTCATGGTTTGGGTGTTGATGCTTTTGATCGTCAAATTCAAGGACGTAAACCTCAAGCGGAAGTCGTTGAGCCTGGTTATAAATATAATCTCTCGGATATTCATGCTGCTATCGCGGTAGTGCAATTAAGTCGCTTAGAAGAAATGAATGCTAAACGTGCTGAGTTAGTTGCCCTTTATCGTGAAAAACTTCAAGATTCACCATTGGAAATGTTAAGTGTGCCGGAATATCCACACTTACATGCTAACCATCTCTTTATGGTCAGAGTTGATAAAAATGCCTGTGGTATCGATCGTGATACATTTATGGAAAAACTCAAACAAAAAGAGATTGGTACAGGGCTTCATTTCCGTGCTGCGCATACACAAAAATACTATCGTGAGCGCTACCCTTCGTTATCCCTTCCTCAATCAGAATGGAACTCTGCAACGTTATGCTCGCTGCCGCTGTTTCCTGATATGAGCAATAAAGATGTTATTCGCGTTGTCGATGCGATCAATGAAATTCTTTCGGAGCATATCTAGTGTCAACATTTGAAAAAATCAATAAAGTATCAGTCGTTATTCCCGTTTATAACGAGGAAGAGAGTCTCCCACAGCTTTTAGAGCGAACAATCAAAAGCTGTAAACAGTTAGAACAAGAGTATGAGCTGATCCTTGTTGATGACGGAAGCAGCGATAATTCAGCAAAAATGCTAGAAGAAGCTGCCAACATTGAAGATAACCATGTTATTGCGATTATTTTAAATCGCAACTATGGTCAACACTCCGCTATTATGGCGGGTTTTAACCAAGCTGATGGGGATTTAGTCATTACCTTAGATGCTGATTTACAAAACCCACCAGAGGAGATCCCCCGTTTAGTGGCAACCGCAGAAGAGGGGTATGATGTTGTCGGAACTCGACGCCGTAACCGTCAAGATTCGTGGTTTCGTAAAACGGCCTCTAAAATGATTAATGCCATGATAACCAAGGCAACAGGTCGTTCAATGGGGGATTATGGTTGTATGTTAAGAGCATATCGTCGTCATATTATTGATGCGATGTTGCAATGCCATGAGCGTAGTACTTTTATCCCAATTTTAGCGAATACCTTCGCTCGTCGTACGATTGAAATTGAAGTCGCTCACGCTGAGCGTGAATATGGTGATTCAAAATACAGTTTCTTAAAACTCATCAATTTGATGTACGACTTATTAACCTGTCTGACAACTGCACCATTACGTTTATTAAGTGTCGTAGGTAGTGTGATTGCTGTTGCCGGCTTTTTACTTGCCGTATTACTGATTGTACTACGACTTATTTTCGGTGCAATTTGGGCGGCAGACGGAGTGTTTACACTCTTTGCTATCTTATTCATGTTTATCGGTGCGCAGTTCGTTGCAATGGGTCTATTAGGTGAATATATAGGCCGAATTTATAATGATGTAAGAGCGCGTCCTCGGTATTTTATCCAAAAAGTGGTTGGCGTTAAAAAACCCAACAAAAATCAGGAAGAAGACTAATGAAAGCAATAGTATTTGCCTATCATGATATTGGCTGTGTTGGTTTAAAAGCACTTGAAAAAGCGGGTTTCGATATTCAAGCTGTATTTACCCATACTGACGATCCTAACGAAAATCATTTCTTCTCATCCGTAGCGCGTGTTAGCGCAGAAATGGGATTAACCGTGTTTGCTCCAGAAAACGTTAATCATCCATTATGGATTGAGCGTATTCGTGAGATGAAGCCAGATGTCATTTTCTCTTTCTATTATCGCCATATGCTAAGCGATGAGATCCTGAATTTAGCACCTAAAGGTGCATTTAATTTACATGGCTCTTTATTACCTAAATATCGCGGTCGTGCACCTATCAATTGGGCCATTGTCAATGGTGAAACTGAAACTGGTGTCACTTTACATAAAATGACGGCTAAAGCAGATGCTGGTGATATCGTTGCACAAGAAAAAGTAACGATTGAAGATACTGATACTTCATTAATTTTACATGAAAAAGTCAGAGAAGCTGCGGCGAAATTAATGGCTCATACGTTACCGCATATCGCCTCAGGTAACTATTCAACAACAGCGCAAGATGAAAGCCAAGCAACTTATTATGGTCGTCGTTGTGCTGATGATGGTTTAATTGACTGGAATGCAGATGCTAAAACGGTTCATAATTTAGTTCGTGCCGTTACTGAACCATACCCAGGTGCTTTCACTTTCTTAGGTGAGCGCAAAATGATTATCTGGCGCGCACGTCCAGTGGCAGATAACCAAGGTAAACGTCCGGGTACTGTTATTTCAACTGAGCCTTTAGTTATCGCATGTGCGAAAGGTGCAATTGAAGTTATCACAGGTCAAAGTGAAAATGGTCTTTATGTTCAAGGCAGCCGTTTAGCCACTGAAATGGGGATCGTGACAGATGTACGCGTTGGACCAAAAGCAACAGCACAAGTGAAACGTCGTCAACGTGTACTGATTTTAGGTGTCAATGGCTTTATTGGTAACCACCTAACTGAGCGTTTATTAAAAGATGGTAACTATGATATCTACGGTATGGATATCGGTTCATCAGCAATTGAACGCTTTATTGGTAACCCTCGTTTCCACTTTATTGAAGGTGATGTCAGCATTCATACAGAATGGATTGAATATCACATCAAGAAATGTGATGTGATCTTGCCATTAGTAGCGATTGCAACACCGATTGAATATACCCGTAATCCATTACGTGTATTTGAATTAGATTTTGAAGAGAACTTAAAAATTGTTCGTTATTGTGTTAAATACAATAAACGTATTATTTTCCCATCCACATCAGAAGTATACGGTATGTGCGATGATAAAGAGTTCGATGAAGATAATTCACGCTTAATCGTCGGTCCTATTAATAAACAACGTTGGATTTACTCTGTTTCTAAACAGTTATTAGACCGAGTTATTTGGGCTTATGGTGCTAAAGAAGGGCTGAAATTCACTTTATTCCGTCCATTTAACTGGATGGGGCCACGTCTTGATAACTTAAATTCAGCGCGTATTGGTAGCTCTCGTGCAATTACTCAGTTAATTTTGAACTTAGTGGAAGGTTCACCGATTAAACTGGTTGATGGTGGTGAGCAAAAACGTTGTTTCACTGATATTAATGATGGTATTGAAGCATTATTCCGCATTATTGAAAATCGTGATAACAAATGTGATGGTCAGATCATCAATATCGGTAACCCAACTAACGAAGCAAGTATTCGTGAGCTAGCAGAAATGCTGTTAGATTGCTTTGAAAAACATGAGTTACGCGGTCACTTCCCTCCATTTGCTGGCTTCAAGAAAATCGAAAGTAGCAGTTACTACGGTAAAGGCTATCAAGATGTTGAACACCGCAAACCAAGCATCAAAAATGCTGAGCGTCTATTAGATTGGAAACCAACTATCGAAACACGCCAAACGGTAGAAGAGACATTAGACTTCTTCTTACGTGGTGCAGTTGAAGAGTTAGGTAATAAGTAATGAAGAAAGTTGGCTTGAGAGTCGATGTGGATACTTATCGGGGTACAAAAGAAGGTATTCCACAATTGCTGGATGTCTTTAACAAGCATAACATTCAGGCCAGCTTTTTCTTCAGTGTCGGTCCAGATAATATGGGGCGCCATTTATGGCGCCTTTTAAAACCGAAATTTCTGTGGAAAATGCTAAGGTCGAATGCCGCTTCATTATATGGACTGGATATTCTATTAGCCGGTACGGCGTGGCCGGGTAAAAAAATTGCCAAAAATTTAGGCTATTTGATGAAACAAACCCAAGATGCGGGGCATGAAGTCGGATTACACTCATGGGATCATCAAGGTTGGCAAGCTAAAGTAGGCCGTTGGTCAACAGAAGAATTAATGCAACAGGTTCGTTTAGGTGTAGAAGCACTGGAAAAAGCACTTGAAAAACCTGTAAAATGTTCTGCGGTTGCTGGGTGGCGTGCTGATGAACGTGTTCTAATGGTTAAAGAAGCTTTCCAATTTGACTACAATAGTGATTGTCGGGGAACGCATCCATTTAGGCCAGTTCTAGAAAATGGTTCTATCGGTACAGTGCAAATTCCAGTAACATTACCAACTTATGATGAAGTGGTCGGTACTAAGGTAAAGGACGAAGATTTTAATCAATTTATTATTGATGAAATCAAAAAAGATCAGGGTATACCTGTTTATACTATTCATACCGAAGTTGAGGGAATGTCAAAAGCGGCTCAATTTGAGCAGTTATTGGCAATGATTGCAAACGAAGGCATCGAATTCTGTCCATTAAGCCATCTACTACCACAAGATATAGACATGCTTCCGATGGGTAAAGTTGTCCGATCTGACTTTCCAGGTCGAGAAGGCTGGTTAGGGTGCCAACAAGAGGTCTAACAAAACTATGTTGAATAACCGGGCGAGTAAAATCGGGGCCATCCTCTTGGCTCTTTTTTTTGTTCTTACCTACTTATTTCCATTGAACAGCCGGTTATTATGGCAACCTGATGAAACACGTTATGCGGAAATTAGCCGTGAAATGGTGGTGAGCGGGAACTGGATTGTTCCCCATATGCTTGATATCCGCTATTTTGAAAAACCAGTAGCAGGTTACTGGATTAATAATATTAGCCAGTTAATATTTGGCCACACCAATTTTGCCGTACGCTTTGGTTCAGTTATTTCTATCCTATTAAGTGCGCTACTTATTTATTTATTAGCACGGATGATGTGGCGTAATCGTCAAGTCGCTTTTGTGGCTAGCTTAATTTATTTATCCATGTTTTTGGTGTTTAGCGTCGGAACTTATAGCGTACTTGATCCGATGTTAGCGCTTTGGGTTACTGCAAGTATGGTGTGTTGTTTTTGGGCGTTGAAAGCAACCACGGTAAAAACGCGTATACTGGCATGGATAACGCTAGGTTTAGCTTGTGGTATGGCCTTTATGACCAAAGGCTTTTTGGCATTAGCTATCCCTGTTATCGTGATGATCCCTGTAACCCTTTACCAAAAACAGTTCACTCGGATGTTACTCTATGGTGTGCTTGCTGTTTTAAGTGCGGCGTTAATTAGCTTGCCGTGGGTTTTAGCGGTGGCGAAGGCTGAGCCTGATTATTGGCACTATTTCTTTTGGGTTGAGCATATCCAGCGTTTTTCTGGTGATGATGCTCAGCATAGTTCTCCTTTCTGGTATTACATCCCTATAATTTTACTGGGTGTTATTCCTTGGCTTGGATTATTACCAGGGGCACTAACTAGTGCATGGAAGAAGCGCCGTAAGCGTCCTGAACTCTTTTTCTTACTATGTTGGTTTGTAGTACCTTTCCTATTTTTTAGTATCGCGAAAGGTAAATTACCTACTTACATGTTGCCATTTATGGGACCGTTGGCGATGCTAATGGCCAAATACGGTGTAGACTGTGCTAGAAAATTTAAAATGAAAGCACTGCGCATTAATGGCTATATTAATATTTTTATTGGTGTTGCTGCTGTTGTTGCGATATTAATTATTCAATTGGTTTCTTCTAAACCTATCTATATGCCTTATGAATGGTCCAAATGGGTATTAGCGATTGTCGCTTTCTCATTATGGGGCATCATTGGTTATCTCTGCTCTACATTAAATGGTAAACATTGGCTATGGGCAGCCTCTTGCTCTTTAGGGGTAAGCTTATGTATTGGGCAAGCCATTCCCAATAGCTCTATTGATGGCAAATTACCACAAGAGTTTATTCGCCAAAATATCGATACCCTCAATGCGAGCAAATATATAGTCAGTAACAGCGTTGGTGTGGGGGCTGGATTAGCTTGGGAATTGCAACGTAGCGATATCTACCTTTATGAGAGAACAGGGGAATTAACCTATGGAATCGAATATCCAGATTCTCAACATAGATTACTAAAACCTGAAAGTTTTGAGCAATGGTTAGAAAATGCCAGAAAAGAAGGTAATGTCTCTGTGGTGATCACTTATAAAGATCCGAAGAAACTGGCACAGATGCCACGACCTGAAGAGTTAGTGACGAATCGTCGTATGGCTATTTTGACCTATGAGAAACGTAAGTAATGGCCTTTTTTTTATTACTTATTGTTAGTTTGCTAACCTGTATTGGCCAAGTTTGTCAGAAACAAGCAGTGGTGAGTTGGCAAAATAATTCAACCACTAAAGCCAGAAAGACGATTTTCTGGCTTATTACTGCCATCGCTATGCTAGGCTTTGGCATGTTATTTTGGTTACGTTTACTGCAAATCCTCCCACTTAGTATTGCTTATCCGATGTTGAGTATTAACTTTATTGTCGTCACTTTGATAGGCCAATTTATCTATAAAGAGACGGTTAATGTGAAACATTGGGTTGGTATTGCCTCGATTATGTTAGGTATTGTGTTAATGAGTATGCAGTCATGAAAACCGGTTACTTATGGGCCATCGCCAGCGCATTATTAGTCACAGTTGCACAACTACTGTTAAAACTAGGTATGTCAGAATTACCTGATCTGCAATTAGAAAAACAGTGGTTTGATCTTCATTGGTTATGGGCAAACATAATACCTATCAGCGTTGTTTTCGTGGGACTGATTGGCTACGTACTGTCAATGGTTTGTTGGTTATTGACTTTACGTACAATCCCCCTAAACAAAGCTTATCCACTCATCAGCCTTAGCTATGTCTTTGTTTATATTCTTGCGGTGGTTTTACCTTGGTTTCAAGAAACACTGTCGTGGTCTAAAACAATAGGTATCATTTTTATTATGCTAGGTGTTTGGTTAATAAGCCAAAAAACGGAGCAAACAACATCGCATTAGCTTAACTGATCAAGTGTTATTTTCTCTTTAAAGTGAGCTATTGTGCGATTGACACTGCCAATGCTTGTGTATTCACCTTCAATCACTTGTTTTTGCGTAAAAAAGCAGATAGATTTTAAAATCTATTGTCAATAATTGGGTGGATGCAATGAGAAAGCCTACTTTTTATTCTTTCTTACTCTGTATTATTCTGCTAGCTGGATGCTCATCGAGTCCCTCTAAGCGTCTCCTACCCGCGCCCCCGTTAAAAACGCAACTTTCTGATCCTATTATGGTCATTGTGCAATTAAAATCTCAGCTAGAGCAATGGTATGGTACGCCTTATCGCTATGGTGGCATGAGCCCATCAGGTATTGATTGCTCAGGGTTTGTGTATAGGACTTATAGTGATCGTTTTGATATACAACTACCAAGAATGACTATCGATCAAACTAAATATGGTACACAAATTAGTAAAAGTGATTTGATGCCTGGTGATTTAGTATTTTTCAAAACAGGAGGAGGGGATAACGGGCTTCATGTTGGTATTTATGATACTGACAATACCTTTATTCATGCTTCTACCAGTAAAGGCGTTATTCGTTCATCATTAGATAATGCCTATTGGAAAAAAACTTTCTGGCAGGCTCGTCGATTGTAATTTTGTGCCATTGAAGGCGCTAACCTACTGAGTGTTATGCTATCTTATAGCTAACTTTTTTCATATAGGGATATCTTATGTCAGGCAAATTGCGTCTACTTCTTTCTGAGTCTTATGATCCATGGTTTAACCTCGCGGTTGAAGAGTGCATTTTTAAACAGATGCCAGCTGATCAACGAGTCCTTTTTTTATGGCGTAATGATAATACTGTGGTGATTGGTCGAGCACAAAACCCATGGAAAGAGTGTAATACCCGAAAAATGGAAGAAGATGGTGTGAAATTGGCGCGTCGCTCAAGTGGTGGCGGTGCAGTATTTCATGATCTAGGTAATACCTGTTTTACTTTTATGGCAGGCAAACCCGAATATAATAAAACCATTTCGACGCAAATTATTTTAGATGGGTTATCGAAAGCCGGCATACAAGCAACGGCATCAGGACGAAATGATTTAGTCGTACCATTGGCTGATGGTGAAAGAAAAATTTCTGGCTCAGCCTATAAAGAGACAAAAGATCGTGGTTTTCATCATGGTACTTTATTAATTAATGCTGATTTATCTCGTTTAGCTAACTATTTAAATCCAGATCCGAAAAAACTACAGGCGAAAGGGATCACCTCGGTGCGCTCTCGTGTCACTAATTTAGTGGAATTAAAACCCGATATAACTCATGAAAAGTTATGCCAAGCGATTACTGACAGTTTTTTTGACTATTATGGTGAGCGTGTTGAAGCTGAAATTATTTCACCACAAAAATTACCTGATTTACCGGGTTTTGCAGAAACATTTGCAAAACAAAGTAGTTGGGAGTGGAATTTTGGTCAAGCGCCTGCGTTTTCACATCTATTAGATAATCGCTTTAAATGGGGTGGTGTTGAGCTGCACTTTGATATTGAACGCGGTACGATTATTAGAAGCCAAATTTATACCGACAGTTTAGATCCCGCACCATTAGAAAAGCTATCGCAGATGTTAGTTGGACAGCGTTATGCTTCTAGTTCGATGAAAAGACTATTAGCGCAATTAATAGAGCAGTACCCAAATAACCAATCAGAGCTTGAAGAGCTGCAACAGTGGCTTGTTCATGCGCTTTCTTAATTGATTATTATCTATTTAAGAAAACGACTGACAATAAAATGGTTTGATATAATAAACAAAGCGGGAAAACATGATGTTTTCCCGCTTTGTTTTGTCAGTCAATACTTCTGGCTATATTAGCTATTTTCACATGACATAAAACGACGTGTATCTGGTAACTCACCATGTTCTCTAAATTTAGCTGGTGTAGTGTTGAAGTGTTTTTTAAAGATACGAGTAAATGTTGCTTGGGAACTAAAGCCATACATCAAAGCAATATCTAAAATGGACATGTCTTTTTCTTGTAAAGACTTTGCTGCTTCCAATAAGCGACGTTTACGTACATATTCGCCTAATGTGCAACCTTTAAAATCTTTAAAAATACGTTGCAAATGCCACTTCGAGTAGCCACTTTTATTTGCAATCGTATCAATCTTTATACCCTCATTACGTTGTAACTGAGTTTCTAACCATTTCAGAATATCATTAACGACATTTTCAGCCATAAAAACTTCCCACAATAGGTGGGGACATAGTGCCCAATTAAATAGAATAGTAACGTATGTTATTTGTAATCTATTTTAAGCATAGAGGAAATAATAGGTAGGCAAAAAGTGCTTTTTATGATTGATAATCATTATCAAAGCAATAGGAGTAAGTAATAAACAATGATTGATAGATAGTCTATCAAAAAGAAAGTGATAAGTTTTATAAAATTGGCGCATTTTATTTTATTGAATTTACTCTATTATTTAGCAATCGCTAAATTTTGTTATAGCTGTTGTTTTGTAGACTGTTATATTTTTTGATAAAAAATCAATTAAATCATTGATGAAGATGTATTTCAAATCTAATTTTATTGGTTGAAATCGTTTTTTTAATGATTAATATTTCTAATTAAAATAAGTATTGATACTTGGTTGTTTAAAGTGCTTTTATCAATATATAAAGGCTAATATAAATCTGTCAAAAAACGGTTATTGCATAGGGGGAATTGTAGACAGAAGCAGAAGATAAAAGCAGATATACTAAATAAGCTCACTCGCAGACAACGGGAGACACTCTGCGAGTGAGACGAAAGATTTTTTATAATAAAAAATGCTCTCTTACAATTTCACGACCAATTTCAATTGATGCTGTTGCGGCCGGAGAAGGGGCATTACATACATGTAATGAACGTTTACCTTTAACAAAGTGAAAATCATCGACTAATTTTCCTTCGCGAGTTAAAGCTTGGGCGCGTACACCTGCCGGGCCTGGGTGAATATCTGCTTCACGTAGAGCAGGAATAAGCTTTTGTGCATTTTGGGCAAACAGCTTATGTGAATAGGAACGACGTAATTCGGCCATCCCTTCACCTAAATAATTTCCGGCTATTTTCCAAAATCCTTTATAGGTTAGTACTTCAGTGAGATCTTTTAAGTCAATATCACTTTTCTTGTAGCCTTCACGTTTAAAGGCTAATACGGCATTAGGGCCTACGTCACGATGCCCGTTATACATACGTGTAAAATGGACACCTAAAAATGGGAAATCAGGATTCGGCACAGGATAAATAAGATGATTAACTAAATAATTTTTATTTGAGTTGAGCATAAAATATTCGCCGCGAAAGGGAACTATCTTCATGCCGGTATCGTAGCCCGCCATTTTTGCTACCCGATCACTAAATAATCCAGCACAATTAATCAGCCACTTTGCGGTAAATTGTGTTGTAGATGTGGTGACTGTTACCGTTTCGTCCGTTTCATTAATCGCATTTACTGCTTGGTTAAAGGCAAATACTCCACCTCGAGCTTGAATGATTTCAACGTGTTTGGCGGCAATTTCCGGATAGTTGACAATACCGGCATCAGGAACAAGCAAAGCAGCAATACCATTAACATAAGGCTCTCTGGCTTTTAGCTCGCTCTCGGTCATTTTAATCACTTCAAGGCCATTTTGTATTCCACGTTGATAGATATTTTCTAATGCTGGTAGCTCTTTTTCATCAGTTGCCACAATCACCTTGCCACAACGATCGTAATAGAGATGATGCTGTTTACAAAAATTGTAAGTCGTGATGTTACCTTGCTTAGCGAGTCTTGCCTTTAGGCTTCCTGGTGTATAGTAAATCCCCGAATGAACAACATTGCTGTTATGGCCACTTTGATGAACGGCGGGGCCAGATTCCTTATCAATCACCAGTACTTTAAGCTCAGGTTGGCTTTCTTGTAATGCACTGGCAACCCCTAATCCTACTAATCCTGCACCGATGATAATTACGTCATAAGTCATAATACTACCCATATAATCCAGTATAAGAGTTAATTTTTTTCTTGTTGTAAGCGCTTTAACTTTCCACGTACATTGGCTAAATGAAGACGCATTTTGTGGCTAGTTTCATCACTATCTTGTTGTCTTATTGCTTCAACAATAGCTTCATGCTCTGCAATAACACGCTCAGTTTCGGCAATACGTCCTTTATTTTGGCTTAAGGAATACATCAATACGCCAAGATAAAGCTCATGTAAGTTATCGAGGATGCGCACGAAAAAAGGATTATGTGAAGCAACCATAATGGCACGATGAAATTGATAATCTTCTTGATGACCAATGTTGTTGTTTTTCTGCGTGGCTAAGATAAAGGCCTGATGTGCTTGCTCTATCGTCAGCAATTCTTCTGGTGTTCGACGTAAAGCGGCAATGGCTGCCGCTTCATGTTCAATGACCTCACGCATTTCAAGCAGTGATTCAATTTCTTGAGGACAAGCAATTTCCATCACAATAGGTTCGTATTTACTCAAGATAGAGTGGTCAATAACGCGTCTACCGCCTCCTTGGCGTGACGTAATAATGCCACTCGCTTCTAATACCCCTAATGCTTCTCTGATGGGAACTCTGCTAACGCCAAAGGCGTCAGCGAGTACATTTTCAGACGGTAGTTTTTCACCAATAGGATAGGTCCCGTCATAAATATTTTGCTTAATTTGATCAAGAATTTGTTGCGACGCTTTTTGGCGTGAGATCTTTTTTATCATCTAGTTTTCTCCAGATACTTGCCCTACATTGACCAGCTGTTTTTTAGAGCGCAACAGATGGAAAGCGCCAGTAAGTAAGATCAACGCCATACCTAATAAATCGGTATATAGTCCGGGCTTAATCATTAAAATAGCGGCCGCTGCAAAGGCGATACGTTCAAACCATGTTGTTTTGATTATCCAAAAATTCGCAGTGGCAATACTTAGTGCATAAATTCCCACTAATGCACTAATGACCATTAACCCGATAGAGATAACACTTAAATTATCACCTTGCATCAGTAATGCAGGGTTATAAACTAAAATAAAAGGAATAATAAAACCAGGGAGTGCTAAACGTACCGCATCCCATGAAGTTTGCATCGGATCGGCTCTCGCAATACTTGCTGCCGTATAGCTTGCTAGGGCGACCGGAGGAGTAATATTGGATAACGCGCCAAACCAGAAGACAAAGAAATGAGCCGCTAAAGGCATCACACCGGCTTTAATTAAAATAGGTGACACTGTAACGGCAACCACGATATATAGAGCAGTTGATGGTAAGCCCATACTTAATACAATACAGACTAACATCACAACCAGTAAGATCATCCATAATGTATTGTCAGTCATAGAGACAATATTAAATGCTAAGGTCGCACCGATACCGGTCATGGTAACAACACAAATAATCACACCAATGGCAGCACAAGCGATAGTCACTTGTACCGAGCCACGAGCCGCTTCTGCTAAAGCATCAGCCACTTTAGTTAATGTCATTCGTACCGTTTTATCAGGTGTTAGCCAGCTGGCAACAATAATGGTTAAAATACCAAGAAAACCCGCATAAATAGGAGTTTTACCCATTAATAGCGTGCCAATTACAATAATTAAAGGTAATAGTAATAAACCGCGTGCTTTTAATACCGCTTTAACTTGTGGAATATTCTCTTTGCTAAGTCCTTTTAAACCTTGTTTTTTCGCTTCAATATCAATTGCCATGATCAAGGCCGCGTAATAGAGCAACGCAGGAATAATCGCGGCAATAACAATCGTGGTATAAGAAATTCCCAAAAAGCCCGCCATAATAAAAGCTGCCGCACCCATAATTGGTGGCATGATCATTCCACCTGTAGATGCAGTAGCTTCAACGGCACCCGCAAAACGTGATGTTAAGCCAATGTTTTTCATTAATGGAATGGTAAAGGTTCCCGTAGTGGCTACGTTGGCGACCGCGCTACCACTTAATGAACCTGTTAATGCTGATGAAATGACGGCAACTTGAGCAGGCCCCCCACGGCGACGTCCCGCCATGGCTAGCGCTAAATCATTAAATAGTGCTGTGGCACCACTAACACTTAAAAACGAACCGAATAAAATAAATACCACGATAGCGGTAGAGGCAGTAGAGAGTGTAATACCAAAAATACCTTCACTGGTCATAAATAAACGATATAACAGTCTCTCTACAGAAAATCCTGCATGACCAAAAATACCCATAAAGTATTGGCCAAATAGGGCATAGATAATGGCGAATGTGGCTAGGCTAGGAATAAAATAGCCCGTTGTTCTTCTTGCTGCTTCAAAAAGAACAATAATGCCAAGAATTGCCATCGCATAATCCATTGTGTTGGGAATACTTTTTCTTACCACATGGAGATCAACATAGTTAAAGAAAAAATAGCCATAGCTGATTAATGTTAAAGCGATAAAAAGATAATCCCAGCCATTAAATTTTGCGGTAGAAAATCGTTTAGAGAATGGAAATAAAATAAAACCAAGGATCAAAATACCACTAAGAAAAATAGTATTACGATAAAACTCTTGGGTGTTGGATAAGGCATTAGAGTAAATAGCATACAACGAAATGAATATCGCCAGCGTGGTGGTGATTTTTAAATAGATACCGGTAAGGTGACGAGTGCCTGAGCTAGCTTCTTTATCTAATGCTGGTGGCTCTACCGGAGTTAGGTGGTCATTATTAGTCATAACTCACTCCTGTTATTTATTATTAGTTTGCGTTTGAGCTTCAGGTGGAATTAAATAGTCAGGGATATCTAATCCAATTTCTTTGTAATAACGATAAGCTCCAAGGTGTAATGGCACAGAAACACCTTTTAACGCATTTTCGGTGGTGATGTATTTTGCAGCACTATGTACTTGATGAACTTCTGGTAAGTTTTCAAACATGGTTTTAGTCAATTCATAAACTAACTGGTCATCAATACTTGTGGTTGTCATTAAGATATTAGGTTGTGCAATGGTGTTTACTTTTTCTGCTTGGCGAGGGTAGGTATTTGCTGGTATTTCAAAGCGAAACCAAGAGTTAGCAATATGATTAATATCATCAAGTTGCTTATCAGTCACTTCAAGTAATTTGGCATTAACACCACTGGCATACATATCGGTAACCGCAGAGGCGGGAACACCCGCAGGTAATGCCCCCCCATCAAGGCGTCCATCACGCATTGCTGAAACAGTATCTCCATAACCAAGATATTCAGGAGTGATCTCTTTTTTAGTTAAATTCACACCTTTAAGAATGATAATGGTCGATTGTTCAGTGCCACTGGCTTGTGGCCCGACAGAGAAGCTGGTGGCACGAATATCATCCAATGTTCCTGTTTTTACTTTGTCATTCATTAAGACAAAGTGCTCTACATTTGGCCAAAGCATTGATATAGAACGTAGATTTTTTTCAGGTTTGCCTTCAAAATTACGTACACCTTCGTAAGCTTCCACAGCTAATAGACTTTGTAGAATAGAAAGCTGAGCTTCGTTTTGTTGCATTAAATAGATATTTTCAATTGAGCCAGCAGAGGACTGCCCTGTGACTTGTATTCCTCTATCCTTGAGGTGGGTGCTCCAAACATTGGCTAAACCGACTCCCATCGGGTAATAAGTTCCTCCTGTTGAGGCCGTTGCTACAGAGAGAAATTGCTTATTGGCATTCTCTTTTTTGCCGATCATTGCTAGTGATACAACAGCAATAACAGCAACAATACCGATGGCAAGCTTTGTTTTTCTTATTCTCATGATGTTGTTCCTGTACATAAAAACGCAGGTGAATATTTCACATCAACTTGTATACAACATGACAACTTTTATAGGTAAAGGAAGGTTACGAAATTGTGAACTGGGTTGATTAATTTGATACGTGAATGTAACAAATTGTGATCATGATGGTAATTATGTAAATTATATCCATAATCAAGGGGTTTTTATCAAGAAGACAGAGAAAATATCGATAACTTGGGGTATTTGAAAAATAATTCACTAAAAAATAAATTAATAATAGATTTTCTAAAATAAATAACTATTTACATTAAAGGAATAAATAAGAGCAGAGAGGGGCGAGAAAACAATAATTAACGGGTATGGCTAACAAATAAATATCAAAATTAGTCAATTAAAGATAATAAATAATTAAAAATTATTATTTTATAATGAGATGGAGATTACGCCATTGGCTATTAAAATAAATACTCCTGACCACACTAAGGCTGAAACAGCACTTGTTAGATAAATACCATAAATGGGGAGTTTTAATAAACCTGCGCTAAAAGGCGTAAGGTAGCGAAACACAGCTAAAAAGCGTGAAATAAAAAGAATAAAGAATGCTTTATTTTTTAACAGTTGTTGTATACGTAAGATCTTTGTTTGATAGCGGGTAACCCATTTATTTAAGCGAGGGAAATAATAAATGGAACGTCCTAACTGATAACTCGCTATAGATCCTAATAAGGCACCTAAACTAGTTGCTAACCAAAGTAAAATAGGCGAATGGAAGGGCAAGCAAACCCCAAATATTAAGATCAGCATTAACGATGCGGGAGGTAAAAAGGATGAAATACCAATAGTAGATTTTCCCGCAGTGAGTAGGGTAATAGTAAAAAATAAAGCGATAGGAGAAACATGACTTAATGTGTCAAGCATTGAATGGAGTATCTCCATTTTATTCTCCTTTGATAATATTTTGCCCCTTTAGTATAGAGTGCATCTTTATACCAGACTGTCCGTTAGCCTAGCAAAATTTAATGGTCAGAAAAAGTAAGTCAAGAGCTTGTAAATAAAATGCCCCTCCATTTTAATGACTAATCCGTTAACTGGAGGGGCTTATTACTAAATAATTAAATTATAATTAATGTGCTTCATTAATTTATCGTTATCACGATAATCAACAGGAATGGCTAACACAGCAGGACCATCAACAGCTATCGCTTTACGTAAGGTTTCACGAAGTTGAGATGCGCACTCAACAGAAAATCCTTTAGCACCAAAAGATTCTGCATAGCGTTTAAAATCAATGGGACCAAATTTTACGCCAGAAGGACGGCCATATTTTACCTCTTCTTGCATCTCCACCATATTATAAGCATTATCAACCCAGATAATATGCAATATATTGGTATTAAGACGAACTGCGGTTTCTAGCTCCATTGAAGATTGCATAAATCCCCCATCACCAGAAACAGAGATAATTTTATCGCAAGGACGTACAAAAGAAGCGCCTATTCCCCAAGGTAATGCAACTCCCATGGTTTGTTGGCCATTAGAAATTAGCATTTGTCTCGCTCTAAAACTATAAAGGTAACGTGCAAGCCAAATATGAAAACTCCCCATATCAATACAAAGAGTGACATCGTTATCAATGATATCTTGCATTTCATGTATGATAGTTAAAGGATGAATAGGTGTGCCTTGTCTAAAATAACTATTTTGTTGCAAAATTTCCCTTTGCTGACGTATTTTCTCTAGTATTCCTTGGCTCTGATTAGATAATTGTAATTTTGAATTAGGCTGGTGAGTTAATTGTTGCGTTAACTTATCCAGTGTTAATTTAATATTGCCTGTTAATTCTAAGGCAGGGCAGTAAGCTAAATCGATTTCAGCTTGGATCTCATCAATATGGATAATATTGGCATTATGACTGTTCCATAAGGAAGGTTCATACTCAATCGGGCTATAACCTAAAGTGATAACTAAATCAGCGTGTGCCAGTAATTCATCCCCTGGCTGATTATTAAATAAGCCAATTCGTCCGGCAAAGAGTGGAAAATGGCGATGAGCAATAGCCCCGGCAGATTGATAAGTACCTACAATAGGAACAGGAAAAATATCAAGAAAATTCTGTAAGGCAAGAGCATTTTCTGGATCGCTGGCTTGAAGCCCTATTAATATCACAGGGTTTTTCGCTTGTAATAATAAGCTGATCGCTTCTTGAATTGCACTATCACTCGCGGCACCTAAATTAGGTTTGGATTTAGGTGTTAATAACGGGCTATCTACCTCATTATTGAGTATATCCATTGGAAAGGTTAAAAAAGCCGAGCCGGGACGACCTGACTCCGCATGACGAAAAGCATTGGCTAACGTCTCTGAAATTGATTGTGAAGAATCAACTTCAGCGCAAAACTTAGTGATTGGGTTAAACATTGTTACTGTGTCCATACTTTGATGAACCAGTTTAAGTCTATCCGTAGATTTAACTGAGCCTCCTAAGGCAACTAGAGGATCACCTTCTGATGTAGCTGTCGCAATGCCCGTTGCTAGATTAGAACAACCGGGACCAGAAGTGGCTATCGCCACACCCGCTTTACCGGTTAAACGTCCTACCGCACCCGCCATAAAAGCTGCATTGGCTTCGTGACGCACAACAATAGTTTTAATTGTTGAATCAACCAAAGAATCAAAAACACGGTCAATTTTGGCTCCGGGGATCCCAAAAACTTGTTTAACACCATGTTGTTCTAATTGCTTAACCACCAAGTCAGCACCGCAATTCCAATGATGAGAGTTCATAAAACCTTCTTTAAGTTTGCAAGTGAATGAATAAAAACAGAATGACCTTTAGGAATGATTACTTTCAGTTTTCGGCTTGTTCTATTGCCTGATGAAGGTCATCGGGCATTAAATTAGCTTCTAAGAATGTTGATTGATGAGGTAAGTCAATAGTAAAACGAGAGATAACACCGATTTGTAGGGTGCCTTTTTTTAATTGATAATCAAGTACATGGCCACCACCTTCACGTTGGTGATTAATATAATGCTCATGAAATCCAGCAACATTAAGGCCTTGAGTAAATTGCGGGGAACGAAAGCCGGCAATAATACCCATTTCATCGTGAAAGGTAAAAATAGGCTGATTTTCAATGGCTTCTAGCATGGGCACATAAGGAGGCTCTTGACGTGGCACTGTACGTGTTTTAACTAATTCAAATTCGCCTTCAATTTTGATGGCACAAAATAGATTATCGGAAGGGACATATTGGTTAATAATATTGTGAACCTGTTGTTGGGAGACAGGAGCCGAAAACTGATGTGTAATATCAGGTTTAAAGAATGTCATTACAGCAAAAGGCGAGCCTTGATCTGGACGGGCTTCTCGCGCACTGCCATCTGAACGTAATTGAAAAACGTTACTATCAAAGGCGACCAATTCGCCATCAAGATGATTAAAAGTACCTAAACCAAAATCACCATGCTTTAATAAATCAGCAATAGTAACATCACTATCATAAACACCAGCAATAAGACTACTCATTAAAGAATTTTGGTAGATAGTACATTCTGGATGTTTATTAATATAATGATTTAAAGAAGTTATTATTTCTTGGGTGCAGTTGCAGGAACTATGAGTATTTTTATGGTTATGGGTGATATCACTATTATCTCGCTCGATATGGTTAAAGCTAGTTTTCATAATGAAGCAGATCCTTATTTATTTAGATAGACATTCATCAACTATCAATTTCATTATTAGCCCTATAGGTAAGATTTTCAAATGTTTTAATTGATATCAAAAAAGATGTGATAATCATAGAGAGTGAGATTAAAGCTATTTTATTGTTTTTTATAAATTTAATTTTACGTGTAACTTTATTAAAAAAAAATTAAAAAAATATCAATGTTATTGATGAGGTTGCTTTGTTTGTTTCTATGGGAAACTATAAATTAATGTAATTATTTTGAGCGATTATGAGTAATCACAAGGAAATTAAAGAAGAATTTAAAGAAAATGGATATTAATAGTTTTTTATTTTCATTGTGATTTATTAGAAATATATTTTTAGTTATAAATAATAAAATTAATTTTCTTAAAATTTAAAAAAAGATTAATTTTAATAATTATTATTTAGGAGGAAGTTAGAGTTATCAAGAAGGATAAAAGTGTTACAAAATGTAACTTTTAATTCCAGGTAAACAGAAATGTATCTATATATGTAAGATTGCTGTTGTTATTATGTAAGTTGTTAATTTTCATTTGTCATTATATATCAACAGATTATGTTGATTTTTTTACATTTATGATCGGTATCTCCGATCGATGATTTGATTATGATAGGTTTTATCTATCACATTTCACTTAATTGATCGATTAAAACGTTTTTACTAAGTCTAATTATGACAATATAGTAATAAAAATTTTAGTTAAGTAGAGGGTAAAGTAAGAAAAAGGAATGCTTTCACAAATGAAAAAAGATGATAATAATAGCGTTAGTATGTCGGATTTTTTTAATAAAAAAACAGGGTTGTTTATAAAGTATAAAAGGAAAGAGTTAGGTTTAACAGGACAGGATTTAGCGATCATATTGAATGTTAGTCAGCAACAAATTTCTCGATATGAAAATGGAACTACAAATATTACTGTTACCTTACTTAATAAAATACTGATGATATTGGACTCATCATGGAGTGAGTTTTTAACATTTAATGAATTAACTGATAGGTATTAATTCTGATTTAATTGTTGTTAATTAATATTTAATATATGGGGAAGTTTAAATGAAAAAATTATTATTACCTCTAGTCATGAGCAGTGCATTATTTAGTGGATATACATTAGCTAATACCGGTGAAGTTCAATTTATTGGTGCGGTTACGTCGGAAACGTGTGATATTGATACAGAAATTGGTGGTTTAGTTAAATCAACAATCGATTTGGGTAAAATGACCACTGCAGATACCAATGGTAAATATGTTGAATTTGAATTAGTCCCTCGTACGGATGAATGCCTGAAAAAAACCAGTGGCCAAGTTGGTTGGCAAAGTGCAGGTTTTACTAATTCAGGTCTTGCTAATATGAAAGGTACTGCCGGTGGTGTATCTATTCAATTAACAGCGATTAATTCAACCACACCTAATCAGGATGTAACTTATAATAACCAAAGTGTTGATTTTGGTAATGGTAATGATCCAATTGGTAATATGAAATTTAAAGCAAGAATGACAGCAACGGCAGGTCAAACTGTTACAGAGGGTACTGTAATTTCAAGCGCAACTTATGCAGTAGCTTATAAATAATGTTTCATTATTTAATTTTATAATGTCTATTATCAATGTAGTTACTTTTATTTAATTATTCTAATAATAGTTATTATTATGCTCTATTTAGGGTGCTTTTAATCTATTCTATTTTTGTGAATATAAATAAAGTTTAATATAAGCATTATGACTGGAATAAAGGGTCATTGATCCTTTATTTCATTTGAAAATATTAATGGATAATATCAATGCGTTTAAAATCAATTAATGCTTTTGTGTTATCCTTGTTAGTAAGTCCATTTTATGTTTGCGCAGATTTAAATATGGACTTCTTACATGGAGGAGTTCAACTGCAAGCTGCTGGTGTATTTGATGAAAATACCAATTATCCTGCTGGGCATTATATTGTTGAGGTTATTTTCAATCGAAAATTAATTAGTAAAAAAGAATTAATTATCTCACCAGAAGATAATGAAAATTTATGTTTAAAAAAAGATTGGATTAATGAGTTATCGCTTCCAATAAAATTAAATTTATTTGAATTATATTATCATCCTGAGCGCGATTGTTATGATATTAGCCGTTATCCTGGGGCTCAGGTTATTTTTGATAATTCGAAGCAAACTTTAACATTTAGTATTCCTCAAATTGCATTAGATGAATCTCTGCGCCGGCAGGAATGGGATTATGGGATAACAGGTATTAAATTAAACTATTCGGGCTATATTTCTAAAACCAGTTCTTCACAAGCACAAATTTATGGTGATTTTGATTTATATGCTAATTTAGGTCGTTGGGTCGCTTATGTTCGTAGTAGTTACCAAAGGAACTCGGGTACAGAAACATCGGAGGCAACAGTTTCCACAGCAATTAAATCAATACAAGGAAGTTTTACCGTAGGTAAAACAATAACCTCTTTATCAATATTACCTAACTTTGCTTTTTATGGAATGTCACTGCGCTCGGAAAGGGATATGCGCCCATGGGAAAAACGAGGTTATGCACCGGTTATTTCTGGTGTTGCAAACTCTAATGCTAAAATTACTATATCTCAAAATGGATATGTATTAAGTTCACAAGTTGTTCCCGCAGGGGCTTATCAATTAAAAAATATAGCACCAGTAAGTAATGGAAATATAACAGTGACAGTAGAAGAAAGTGATGGGACAAAAACAGTTCGCTATTATCCTGTTGCCACACTTTCTTCCTTATTACGCACAGATGAAATAAATTACAACATTGCTATCGGAGAAAAAGAAACAGTAGGTAAAAGAGAAAATAGTTTATTTTTTCTAGGTGCATTTGACTACGGATTAACTAATGTTACGGTTCATGCTGCGGGAATTTTGCATAATAATTATAAAAGTGCAGCATTAGGAATGAGTAAAGATTTTGGACGATTTGGTGCAATGTCATTTACTGCTAATACTGCTGTAAGTGTATTTCAAAAACAGACACCAACAGCACCCGAAGTTAGGCAGTCTGGTATCAGCTATTCGTTACAATATGCAAATTCATTGACTGATAATACTAATTTACAGCTACTCGCATATCGCTATACTGGTAAAGATTATGTTGATTTTAATGAGTTTAATTCAAATGCTTTATATCATCGCAGTAATCGTAAAGAGCGTTATGAAACGATATTGTCCCAAAGTTTTGATGGTAGCTTTGTTAGCTTATCTGCTTGGATGCAAACATATAGAAATAGTATTAGTAATGAAGTTGGCGCAAATATTACTTACAATACAACAATTAAATCTGTCGATTTCTCATTATCAGCGGATTATCAAAAATTAAACGATTATGAGCATGATAATTATATTATTTCTGTTGGAATAAATATTCCCTTTAGCTTATATGATAAAAATCATTTTTGGGCAAATTCTGTTAGCTACGATAGGAAAAATAAAGCTAGTTTTAATTCTGGTGTTTCTGGAAGTATTAATGAAAAAATAAACTATAGTATCAATACAAGTAAAGATCGTGATAACTGGTCTAATTCTGCTTATTTTGGTATTGATCATAGTATTATTAATACGGGATATGCGATTTCTCAGAATGACCATCAAACTACCAGTTCTATTAATGCTTCAGGAAGTTTATTAGCCACCCCAGATACAGGATTATTATTCAGTAATGTCAGAAGAGATACTGTCGCAATTGCAAAAATTAAAAATATAGAGGGTATAACATTCAATGACTCACCGCCAACTGACAAAGAAGGAAACACTATTGTTGGGGTATCACCATACATTGAAAATAATTTAAAAATAAATACAGAAGAAATTCCGAATAATGTTGAATTACTTGATTCTGTTCAAAATTTTACTCCAGTAGATAAAGCTATTATTTATCGCGAGTTTAAATATTCAACAATTCAAAGGTATATATTAAGAATAAAAAATAAAAATGGTGATTTTATTTCTGCTGGAAGTGCTGTTAGAAATAAAAATGATGAATATATAGGATTTGTTTCAAATTCTGGGGTTCTTTTATTAAATTTATTAGATAAGCCTAATAAGCTATTCGTTATATCACCTAATGGTGAAAAATGTACTTTAAATTTGGAGAAAGTAGAATCTAATGATCATAAAATTATGGAAATTGAATGTAATGAATAGAATAGTATTTGTTTTTGCTTTAATCATATCGTCATTAACCTGTTTTAAAGCATATTCAGCGTTTACGCTTAATGGTACTCGCTTTATTTATGATGAAGGTCGCAAGAATATCGCGATAGAAGTTAAGAATAATAGTGATAAAACCTATGGTGGCCAAGTTTGGATTGATAATCTTAATGGGAATGAAGTGTTCTTTATTCCTGCACCTAATTTATTCAAAATAACTGGAGGAGAAAAACAATTAATCCGCTTGCTATATGTAAATGATATTTTACCTAAAGATAGGGAATCATTGTTTTGGCTCAATATTCAGGAAATCCCGCCAATTTCTTCTGCCGATGACAGTAATGTGCTTGCTGTTGCATTAAACACACAAGTTAAACTGATTTATCGCCCTAAGATTTTAGCTGAAAAACGCGAGGATGCAGAAAAAAGTCTGACATATAGTGGTTCAGTTTTAAAGAATCCTACACCTTACTATTTTGCATTAACTCAAGTGTCAGTCAATAATAATCCTTTGGTCTTGTCAAAAGACATTGAGCAATCTATTAGTTTATTTCCACCTTTCAGTGAGGTAAATGTGCAGCGCCCATTGTTAGGTAAAGTAACCGTTGAAGCTATTGATGATTATGGTGCTAGACGTGTTATTGAGCTTAATTAAGGAAGTAAAAATGAAAAATAAATCATTTTATTTCACGCTATTATTATTTTTTATTGCTATGGATACTTCTGCTGCTCGATGTCGGAATGTGTCAATCAAATATAATTTTCCAGCCCAAATAGATATTACAAATAAAAAAGTGGGAGATAAGCTTTATTCTTTTGGTGCGCCAGACGCCCCTATAAACGTTGCTGGTCAATGTCTACGTGCTAATAGTGGGGCGGGAAATACAAATGGAAATTATATTTATATTGTTGATCAATATGGATCATCACCAACATTATGCCCGACTACTGGTACAGTTGATAAAAATTCACCAGATGGATACTTGCGTTTTCGTTCAACGGGAAGTTGTGCTAATTCTTCTTGGCTGCTAGTTCTTGATTATAAAATATCTGGGGTTGGCTGGACCAATTTAACAGGTCCCGGTGGTGGTACTGATTCAGGCGTTGTTTATTTACAAAAAAAGCCACCTGTAGGAAAAACGGTTATTAATCCTGTCTATATGTTGAAACGTAATTATTATTCTCGAATTGGTCAAATGGGCAATACGTTACAAAAGGAAAGCGTTGCTCTTAGTGCACCAACATCGATGACGTTGATAAATAATGCTTCTTGTGCAGTGTCTGTTAATGACGTCGCATTTGGTGAACAAACCGCTAGTGACGTAAAAATGAATACTATTGCAGGAAAAAATATAAATATTTCTTTTACGTGTAATGCTGTATTACCTGCATACACACTCAGTTTTTCTGGTAAAGATGGTGTGAATAATGCCACAACAGGGATCATTAAGGTTAAAGATAATAGTTCTGTGGGGTATCAACTTTCTTGGGCAGATAGCACGGTTAAACCCATTAATAGTGCTGTAGTTATTAATAATGTGGCAATAGCTCCGAATACAAAGCCAAAAACCAATAATTTTACTATTCCGATAAGGGTAAAACCTGTTGCGTTATCCACTCAGCCAATCCCTGGGCCGGCTAATACTGCATTAACGATTAATATAAAGTTAAATTAAATGGAGTTAACGATGGTAAAAAAATCTTGTTTTATGTTTAGCGTTATTTTATTTCCTATTTATGTTGGAGCAACAAGTTTCACCTCTAATGTTACTGGTGGAACAGTCACTTCAAATTTAAGTATGACAGTGAAAGCCTCTTGCAGTACAACGGTTGGTGATGTGACATTTGGTGACCAAAGCGCGGGTGATATTAAAAAAGGAGCTGTCGCAGAGAAGGTAATATCATTGGCTATTGTATGCGATACAAAAATGACTAATTACACATTAGCATTTACGGCGGCTGATGGTGTTAAAGATGTAGCAAATGGCATTATTAATACTAAATTAAATTCAACGGTGGGTTATCAACTTAAGTGGGGAGATTCGACCGTTAAACCTGTGGATACAGCAATTACTATTAATGGCAGTACAATTACCCCAACAAACAAGCCAACGCAAGAAAGTTTTACTATTCCAATCAAAGTTAAACCTGTTGCTCTTGGGGAGACTGTTTCTCCTGGTGCAGCAAATACGGCGTTAAACATTAAACTAACTTTCAATTAGTTGAGGGACTATGTGCAAATCTATATTGCTTACCAGCCTGTTAATCTTTATCACAAGAAGTTGTTATGGCTCTGAGTTAAATGCAACCTCAATCATTGGCGGTGCTGTTCAATCGCAATTTAGTATGAATGTAAAAATAGCTACATGCTTACCCGCTACTGTTGACAATGTTACTTTTGGAGCAGTTGATACAGCGACTATTTTATCGGGTGAAGTTGAAGGGCACTCAACACTCTTTTTGGATTGTACGGGCACAATTAAGCCACAAAGAGTTACAATACTTTTTGAACCTGCTAATCCTCATTTAACCATGGGTAGTGTGGGTTATATTGGTTCAAAAAATACCACACTTGGCTATTTTGTGTCGTGGGAAGATGAACAAATAGGTGCTATTGGTGAAGGGGTACCAATGGGGAAGGTACTTTTTTTTAAAAAAACGGATGCTTCATTGATGAAAGTTAAACTTAAAATAAAACCAGTTGTACTTCCATTAGGAGGAAAGTCCGTTCATTTGGGTAATGGAAATACCCATATAACTATCAAAATAAAATATATCTGATATGAGTTTTTGTATGAATAAAAAAATATATATGTATTTTATTATTACTTGTTTAAGTAATTTTCCTCAACCAAGTTTATCAGATGAAATCTTACCTGATGCTCAATTAACAATTTCTTTGGATGTAGTTAGAATCACTTGTGATATTAATAATGGAAAAGGATTTAATAAAATAGTAGATTTTGATGTTATCAACGAAAGTAATTTATTAGCTGGTAATCAACCAGCCGTAAAAACACAGTTTATTGTTGATTGCCAAAAAAGTGGTTTTAAACCTGAGCATATTGATATCAAAGTTAAGCCTGGTAGCCAAGGTGCATTAAATAATGGTATTGGTGGTGAACTTAAAACCAATTTATCTGGTGTAGGAATTTATTTATCATGGGCAGACTCAAGCCCAATAAATCTATCTGGAGTGAATAAAAGTTTTAGTGCAGATCTTAATAATCAATTTGATATTAGTTTTTTTGCAAAACCATATGCTCGATCTCAAATTGTTGAAAAAGGTTCACTAAAAAGTAGCATAATTATTAATGCATTATATAAGTAATTTATTTTAATCTTATTCAAAAAGGGAACGCCATATTATGTTTCCTTTATATATTACAGAGCAATTGCTGTAATATTATCATTGGGGCTAAGATCTATAATTTTGTCCCCATGAATAGAAAACTGTCTTTAGTGCTAGGGGAGTGTTCAGCATCAATTTCTGATTGCGGACGCTCAAGTAGATTATCCGCGCGATCGTAAAACAGCATGGTATCAAGGTTTTCACTACTGGCGACTTTTTTTAAACGTTGCTCTGAGTCATACAGGTATTCTACCCAACCTCGATAGGTGTCTTCCATGGCGCAAGATTATCTTGGGGATCATAAAACCACTTACGCCATAAGGTAATGCCATTTAACGGGTGCTGTTTATCACGAGAGCTGAAAGTGCTAATGGTTCGCCCCAGTTTATCGTATTGCCGATATTGGGTGAGAGCTCCTTGAGTTCGACTGATTTCACGGTGTAGGTCGTCACGGTCAAATTCAGTAATTAACTGTGAGCGACCGTCAATAAGGTGGTTGATGGCAGTGGCATGTCCGGAGCCGTAATAGAGCCAGTTGAGGCTGTCACCTTGAGGTAACGTCAGACGGCTTAGGTTATTGAGTTCATCATAATTAAATTCGACGATATCGTCGCCCGTTTGTTCACGAGTAATGCGGCCAAGTGCATCGTAGGTAAAATGGACTTTGATTCGCTTGCAAACTCATTTCAAGACCACGTTGATTGGGCTGTTTGCTGGCGACCAATAGGCGGTTCATACTATCCCATTGATATTGGTAGCGATCAGTTAAGGTCTCACGTTTGACAAGGTTACCCGCCGCATCATAGTCGAGTAATATTGTGCGTGGTGCGGATGTGAAGACTCGGTCGCCTAAGTGAGCTTCTTCAACCAGTCGCCCCAAACTGTCATACGCTAAACGCGACTCTGTGTTATCCGGCCAAAATACAGTGATAAGGCGCTCGCGTTCATTCTGATATTGCCAACGCGTTTGGTTACCATTACCATTACCATCCGTTATGCTGAGTAGTCGGCCCAGTGCGTCCCATTCACTAATATGTGTATGACCCAACGCATTGCGACAACCGCAAGGTAATCCAAACTCATCCCAAATTAGCGCCGTTTTAATGCCTATACGGTCGGTATAATGAATAATTTGGTGATCATGATTAAGTTGCCAAAATGAGGTTGAACCATCGTGCCAATAAGCGGTTCGTGTGAGGTTGATATCATCATATTCAAGACGATAGCTTTCGCCTTCGCTCGTTTTGTTTTCAATCACTCGCCAAAGATTATCTTCTGAAAGTGCCCAGCGGTATTCATTGCGTAAGCCATATTTATCGCTATGCCACGCCATAACACCGGCATCAGTCCACCCAAATTGGCGATAAGGGTGATTTGTCTGTTGCTCAACACGTATTAATTGGGCACTTTCGTTGTAAAAAATTGCAATGAAACTATTTAATGGGAAATTATAATGATTAAAATGTAATAAATTGTTTTTATTGAAATATACGCATTTTATTATTTTTTGATTATCAATATATAATCTATTTTATTTTTAAGTAAAAACCCATTAAATGAGTGGAATGCAAATTTAATGTATAAATTAGATATTAAATTATATTAAAGTTATTTTTTATAAAATAAAACAGCATAAACTTTCGATAAGTCTCGTAGAGTTTATGCTGCTTTTGTTAGTATTTAAACGTGAAGAAAACCGAATAATACTAAATAATAATAAAGCTATTTATTACACATTAAACAAGAAGTTCATCACATCGCCATCTTGCACGATATAATCTTTACCTTCCGCACGCATTTTACCGGCTTCTTTCGCACCTTGTTCACCACCATAAGTGATAAAGTCATTATATGAGATGGTTTGGGCGCGGATAAAACCTTTTTCAAAGTCAGTATGGATCTTACCTGCAGCTTGTGGGGCAGTTGCACCTACAGGGATTGTCCAAGCACGGACTTCTTTTACACCAGCAGTAAAGTAAGTTTGTAAATCGAGTAACGCATAACCTGCACGGATAACACGGTTTAAGCCCGGCTCTTCGATGCCTAAATCTTGCATAAACTCTTCGCGCTCTTCATCGTCTAGCTCTGCAATATCTGCTTCGATAGCAGCACAAACAGGAACAACAACAGAGCCTTCGGCTTCAGCGATTTTACGTACCGTATCAAGATAAGGATTATTTTCGAAACCATCTTCATTGACGTTAGCAATATACATGGTTGGTTTCAGGGTTAAAAAGCTTAAATAACGGATAATCGCTTTTTCTTCATCACTTAAATCTAATGCACGCAACATACCGGCTTTTTCTAAGTGCGGTAAACATTTCTCTAAAACTTCCATCTCTGCTTTAGCAACTTTATCACCACCTTTGGCTTTTTTCTGATTACGATGCATTGCTCGTTCACAGGTATCTAAATCAGAAAGCGCTAATTCGGTATTAATAGTTTCAATATCTTCTGCAGGATCGACTTTACCCGCCACATGCACAATATTGTCATTTTCAAAACAACGCACGACATGGCCGATAGCTTCAGTTTCGCGGATATTGGTAAGGAATTGGTTACCTAAGCCTTCACCTTTAGATGCGCCTTTAACCAAACCTGCAATATCAACAAACTCCATTGTTGTAGGTAACACTCGTTGTGGTTTTACAATTTCTGCTAACTTATCTAAGCGAGGATCAGGCATGGGTACAACACCTGTATTTGGCTCAATAGTACAGAATGGGAAGTTGGCTGCCTCAATACCTGCCTTAGTTAAGGCATTAAACAGTGTAGATTTCCCTACGTTAGGCAGACCGACGATACCACATTTAAATCCCATAAACGTTCACCTTGTCACATAAAAAACAACAGGAAAGGGGGAACTCCTGTTGTGTGCTGTTAAAAAAATTGGCGCTATTATAGAACAAATCCCTGTTTGATTAAATCATCAGGGATTAATTGCGCAAAAGAAAAGGGCATGGCATTGCCCAGTTAACTTATTTGATACACTAATAGCTTTATTGATAGGGGTTAAGCTTTAAAGCTATGTAAACGATTAATGGCTTTTTCGTAACCATCACGCATCAGAATATCTGTACAAGCAAGGGCTTCATCAATTGCATCATCAATAAGTTTTTGCTCACTTGTTGGTGGTTTACCTAACACAAAACCGACCACTTTGTTTTTATCACCGGGATGACCAATCCCAATACGTAATCGATAAAAATTGGGGTTATTGCTAAATTTACTCTGAATATCTTTTAGTCCGTTATGGCCACCATTACCGCCACCCAATTTCATTTTTACCACACCCGGTGGTAAATCCAGTTCATCATGTGCAACCAATATTTCATCGGGTTGAATACGATAAAAATTTGCCATCGCTAATACCGCTTTACCACTTAAATTCATAAAAGTGGTAGGGACTAATAAACGAACATCATTACCATTTAAATTAATACGAGCAGTATAGCCGAAGAATTTGCTCTCTTCTTTTAGAGATTGTTGATGACGTTGAGCCAATAAATCAACATACCAAGCACCCGCATTATGGCGAGTCTGGGCATAATCAGCACCGGGGTTGGCTAACCCGACGATAAGTTTAATTTTACTCACAATTGCCTTTCACTGTTATCGTCTTAAAAGAAAGCATCTAGTTTACCTTTCTCTGTCAAGAAGCACAAAATAGATTGTCATGATTATTTTGGTGAAATCTTTCTAGGAGAGAATACTTATTATTTATAGGGCAAAAAGAGCGAAACAGGCGTATTAGCACCGATAAATGATTTACAAAAGCAATAAAACACATTTTTTGCAAAGAATTGTCAATAATTTTCAGAGCATGTGATCACTGCGACAATACCTTTTTAGTCTTTATGGCTATAATAACTGCAATGAATAAAAGGTTATTCGATGTATTTTGGTGTTGAATCGTCTGACGACGCGCTTGGAGGTGCAACATGAAATATAAACATGCTTTTGCCGTTGGCAATTTATTGATGGCTATCGGTATGGTGCTTATGCTCGGTAGTCTCGGTTATAATCTTCTTAGCCATATTTTTCCATTAGGACTACCTGATATTTTATCTGATGCTTCGCTAATGGGGATCTTTATTGGTGCACTTGTTTGGTTAGCAGGGGCTCGTATTGGTGGTAGAGAAACCGTTGCAGAAAGATATTGGTGGTTGCGTAATCATGACGAACGTTATCGTCGCCATGATAATCATCGTTATCCATAACAGTGTGGGCATCAATAAAATATAGATAAAATCATAATTCATAATAAAGTAAGAATAGATAATAAGTAACTCATTGTCGTTAATATGCAGATAATACATATCTAAAGACCCGCTGATAAAGTGATCGCGGGTTTTTTATTGTTTAAATATTTTATCTTAAAAAGATAACAAAAAACCCGCTATAACATAGGCTATAGCGGGTTTAATTATCTCAAAGTACGATATTAAATCGACAAATTAATGTTCGAACATCGCAGAAATTGACTCTTCATTACTGATACGACGAATGGCTTCAGCCAACATACCAGACAAGGTCAATGAGCGGACTTTATTTAATGCTTTGATTTCTGCTGACAATGGAATTGTATCGCAGACAACCACTTCATCAATAACAGAGCTTCTGATGTTCTCAACAGCATTACCAGAGAAAATAGGGTGAGTCGCGTAAGCAAATACACGTTTAGCACCACGTTCTTTCAGCGCTTCTGCTGCTTTACATAATGTACCACCTGTATCGATCATATCGTCAACAAGGATACAGTCGCGATTAGCAACGTCACCGATAATATGCATAACTTGAGAAACGTTAGCACGAGGGCGACGTTTATCAATAATTGCCATATCAGTATCATTCAGAAGTTTAGCGATAGCTCGAGCGCGAACAACACCGCCAATATCTGGAGAAACAACAATAGGGTTGTCCAATTCTTTTTGAAGCATATCTTCTAAAAGGATCGGGCTGCCGAAGACATTGTCAACCGGTACATCAAAGAACCCTTGGATTTGTTCTGCATGTAAGTCGCAGGTTAAAACACGGTCTACGCCTACACTAGATAAGAAATCCGCAACAACTTTAGCCGTGATAGGAACACGGGCTGAACGAACACGGCGATCCTGACGGGCATAGCCGAAGTAAGGAATAACAGCAGTGATACGACCAGCGGAAGCTCGACGTAATGCATCAACCATGACCACTAATTCCATTAAGTTATCATTAGTTGGTGCGCAGGTTGATTGAATGATAAAAACATCACCACCACGTACGTTTTCGTTGATTTGCACACTGACTTCACCGTCGCTAAAACGACCTACAGCAGCGTCTCCTAAGCTAGTATAGAGTCGATTGGCAACACGTTGAGCCAGTTCCGGGGTTGCGTTACCAGCAAAAAGCTTCATATCGGGCACGAGAAAAACCTCAGGCTTGCGTCCAGAGAGAGATATTGTTGACCTGTAAAGAACGTGTTTATCAACATAGGGTTTGTAAACATCATAGTTACGGGTGCAATAACACAGGTATCCTTGAGCGGAATAAATGCACAGGGGAAATGTTAACGCCTTGCGCCACAAATCCGTGCACCCACTCAGGGGCGTTAATTAACACTTCACTAGCGGCCTCTTGCGATTCAAACTCACCGAATACACAAGCACCTGTCCCAGTTAAGCGTGACGGTGCATATTCTAACAGCCACGAAAGCAGATATTCAACCTCACGAAAACGTTTTCTTGCGATCATTTCACAGTCATTTGCAAACGGAGCCTGTAATAATGCGCCCAGAGAGCGAATAGGCGAATTACGTTTTAATTCTGGATCTGTGAAGATTGTCGGGGTTGGGATAGAAATTCCGGGGTGAGCAACTAAATACCAACACTCTTTGGGTGATGCTGGGGTTAATATTTCACCAACACCTTCAGCAAAAGCGGCATGCCCTTTAACAAATACCGGCACATCTGCGCCTAACGTCACGCCGAGTGTGGCTAATGTTTCATCGCTTAGGCCTGCTTGCCAATGGTAATTAAGGGCTATCAGTGTTGTCGCAGCATTGGAAGAGCCTCCCCCTAAACCTCCTCCCATGGGCAGTTTTTTATCAATACTAATATCTGCCCCTTGATAGCGTAGGGGAATATGGTGCTGATGGCAGTATTGACGTAATAATTTGGCTGCTTTAATAATCAGATTATCTTCATCTGCAACCCCTTCAACGGGGGTTAAGATGGTTAACTGCGTATCATTACGGGGCGTAAAAGTTAGCGTATCGCCATAATCTAAAAATTGAAATAAGGTTTGTAGATTATGGTAACCATCGGGGCGTTTCCCGGTAATGTAGAGAAACAGATTTAATTTGGCAGGAGAGGGCCAACTTAGTGTCATTGCTGTATATCCCAGTTATCCATTTTTAATTTTATCGTGCGTTCACCTTGTTTTAATTCAAGGCGCTGTGGCAAGTTCGGTGTTATTGCGGTGTCATAGGATTGGTAGGTTACCACCCAATCACCTTCTGGGGTTGGCCATGTAACCGATTTTAAAAGATGATTTGCATCGAGTTCAAAATCCGTGGCATCACCTGGTAAACCAATTAACCAAGCGCGTAAATTTTTTAAAGGGATCACCATACCGGTGAGCTGATAAATCATTTCAGTTGGATTGTCACTATAATACTTTTTACCACCATTATCAGTCACTTCAATCACACCAGGCATCACATTTAAGTCTAGCTCTGTCGTCCCCAATGGATTGGTTAAAAGTAAGCGATAGCGATCGGTACCTTTATCTTGCCAATAGAAACGTGCGTAAGTTTTATAGGTGCCTTCAATGTAAGCGAAGGCGCCACGTGTCTCATATTGTGAAATCTTATTTAATGCTTGTTGACGCGATTGCCATTGAACATCGTTATCTGACGCTGAACCTTGTGTTTGTATATTATTTAAATTACATGCACTTAGTAGCAGCGCAGCTAGCGGAAGGAGACGCAAAAGTGATTTGGTTGGAAAAATGCGTGAGCGCATAGCTGAGATATTCCTTACATTCGTTCTTTGTTGCAAAAAAGCGTATCATAAACGCGAAGATATAACGATATTTCGTTAAATAGTCGATTGAATTTGCCTATCATACAAGTAAGCACTTTTATTGAAAGAGTTCATCAAGTAGAATGGCGGCAATGAAGAGTCCATACTAAATGCGCTGTTTTAGGTTTATACTAAGTCAAGTCGCGAGTCGGTATTTATTCATAACTCAATTATAAGATATGACGTTATTAGCATTAGGTATTAATCACAAAACAGCCCCCGTAGCGTTACGTGAGAAAGTCTCTTTTTCTCCTGATACCATGGGTGACGCCTTAAATAACTTGTTACAGCAACCTGCTGTAAGAGGTGGTGTAGTGCTGTCTACTTGTAACCGTACTGAGCTTTATCTGAGTCTAGAAGATAAAGAAAATAGCCATGAACAACTGATCAGTTGGTTATGTCAGTATCACCAAATTGAGCCTCATGAGCTTAAAAATAGTGTTTATTGGCATCAAGATAATCAAGCAGTGAGCCACCTGATGCGCGTTGCTAGTGGTTTAGATTCTTTGGTATTAGGTGAACCGCAAATTTTAGGGCAAGTCAAAAAAGCGTTTGCCGATTCTCAAAATTATCACTCGCTCTCTTCAGAGCTGGAACGTCTGTTTCAGAAATCCTTTTCAGTTGCGAAAAGAGTGAGAACAGAGACCCAAATTGGTGCTAATGCTGTTTCTGTCGCTTTTGCTGCCTGTACTTTAGCGCGCCAAATCTTTGAGTCATTATCATCATTGACTATCTTATTGGTCGGTGCGGGTGAAACGATTGAATTAGTGGCGCGTCACTTACGTGAACATCAAGTCAAAAAAATCATTATTGCTAATCGCACCAAAGAGCGAGCGCAACGTTTAGCGAATGAAGTTGACGCTGAGGTTATCACTTTATCTGATATTGATGAGTCACTTTCTCAAGCGGATATTGTGATCAGTTCAACAGCAAGTCCGTTGCCTATTATTGGCAAAGGCATGGTAGAAAGGGCGTTAAAGAAACGTCGTAATCAACCAATGCTACTCGTTGATATTGCTGTGCCTCGTGATATTGAACAAGATATTGAAAAACTGAGTAACGTTTATCTTTATAGTGTTGATGATTTAGAAGCTATCATTCAGCATAACCGTGAACAGCGCCAAGCCGCAGCCATTGAAGCTGAACATATCGTGCAACAAGAGAGTGGCCAATTTATGGATTGGTTACGTGCTCAAGGTGCTGTCGGGGCGATTAGAGAATATCGCGATAGTGCAGAAATGTTACGTGCAGAAATGGCAGAAAAAGCGATTGCATTGATACAAAATGGCGCTGATGCAGAAAAAGTGATCCAACAGCTTTCTCATCAGTTGATGAATCGCCTTATTCATACACCAACCAAATCTCTTCAACAGGCTGCCAGTGATGGTGATATTGAACGCCTGAATCTCTTACGTGAAAGTTTGGGTATTACCCATAATTAACTTTATCTAACAGGATCTTAATCTACGAATGAAGCCTTCTATTGTCGCTAAGTTGGAAGCTCTACAAGAGCGTTATGAAGAAATTCAAGCACTTCTAGCAGAAGCTGATGTTATTGCCTCTCAGGAGCGTTTTCGTGCGCTTTCAAAAGAGTATGCTCAATTAACGGATGTCACATCTTGTTATCGTCAATGGCGAAAAGTGCAAGATGATATGGAAGCGGCAGAAATGATGCTTGATGATCCTGAAATGAAAGAGATGGCTCAAGAAGAGCTAAAAGAAGCACAAAGCGTCAATGAGGAGCTAGAACAGCAACTTCAAGTACTGTTATTACCTAAAGATCCTGATGATGAGTTCAACTGTTTCCTTGAAATTCGTGCCGGAACGGGTGGTGATGAAGCCGCACTTTTCGCCGGTGACCTGTTCCGTATGTATAGCCGTTATGCCGAAGCACGTCGTTGGCGTATTGAAGTGATGAATGCAAACGAAGGCGAACATGGCGGTTATAAAGAGATCATTGCCAAAGTCATTGGTGATGGCGCTTATGGGGTACTGAAATTTGAATCAGGTGGGCATCGTGTACAACGCGTGCCTGAAACAGAATCTCAAGGACGCATTCATACTTCTGCTTGTACAGTTGCGGTATTGCCTGAAGTGCCAGAAGCTGAATTACCTGAAATTAGCCCAAGTGATTTACGTATTGATACTTTTCGCTCATCAGGGGCGGGTGGTCAGCACGTAAATACCACGGATTCGGCCATCCGTATTACGCATATCCCGACAGGCATTGTGGTAGAGTGTCAGGATGAGCGTTCTCAACATAAAAACAAAGCGAAAGCGATGTCAGTATTAGGTGCGCGTATTCGTGCTGCCGAAGTACAAAAACGTCAAGAAGCCGAAGCATCTGAACGCCGTAACTTATTAGGTTCAGGAGATCGTTCTGATCGTATTAGAACTTATAATTTCCCACAAGGTCGCGTGACGGATCATCGCATAAACCTTACGCTTTACCGGTTAGATGAGGTGATGGAAGGTAAACTAGATGCACTTATTCAACCTATTGTCACTGAATATCAAGCCGATCAGCTATCCGCTTTATCTGAGCAAGATTAATGAATTATAAACAATGGCTGCATCAAGCAGCCTTGCAATTAATTGATAGTGACAGCCCAAAGCGGGACGCAGAAATTCTATTAGGGCACGTAACAAAACGTGCTCGTACTTATTTGATTGCTTTTAGTGAAACTGTACTTTTAGAAGATGAACTAGTGCAATTGTCATCCCTCCTTGCTCGACGTATAAAGGGCGAGCCTATCGCTTATTTAGTAGGAGAGAGAGAATTTTGGTCACTACCTTTAAAAGTCTCTCCTGCAACACTTATCCCTCGGCCTGATACCGAATGTCTAGTTGAAAAAGCATTAGAGAAACTCTCTGCACAAGCAAGTCGAATTTTAGATTTAGGTACGGGGACAGGGGCTATTGCCTTAGCGATAGCTTCGGAACGTTCTGACTGTCGTGTCCTTGGTGTTGATTTTCAACCAGAAGCGGTAGCATTAGCGATAGAAAATGCACAACATTTGGCACTTAGCAACGTAGAATTTATGGAAAGTTGCTGGTTTAGTTCACTCTCTGGTTATCAATTTGATATGATAATCAGCAATCCTCCTTATATTGATGAAGAAGATGAGCATCTTTATCAAGGAGACGTTCGCTTTGAGCCATTAACCGCATTGGTCGCGGCAGATCATGGTTTTGCTGATATTGAGCTTATTATTACAAATGCCCGTCAGTTTTTAGCTAATAACGGTTGGGTATTAATAGAGCATGGTTGGCAACAAGGTGAAAGAGTACGTAATATTTTTATTGATAAGGGTTACTGCTGCGTGGAAACTTTCCGTGATTACGGCGGTAATGAGCGAGTGACAGTAGGTCGTTGGAATGATGATAGAAACCATAGCTGATTACGAATTTAACAAAGCCCCTTTGGTTAAGGGTATGATCCTTATCTCTCAGGCAATTCGCCCAGATTTTCCAGTCACTTCAGTTGGCTATCAATTGGCACAGCTGGTGGAGCAAGCAGAAGCGGAAATTCCCCACCAAGCCAGTATACAAGAGAGAATTGATGCACTGCTGAAGCTATTTTATAAACAATGGCATTTCAGTGGTGCAAGTGGCAAATATTGTCTTTCTGATACGTTATGGTTAGATAAAGTATTGGCCACTCATATTGGTTCACCTGTGTCATTAGGTTCCATTTTAATTTATATCGCACAGGCAATAAATTTACCGTTAGCGCCAGTTATTTTTCCTACACAGTTAATTATCAGAATAGATATTCCGAATGAAAAACCACTTTTCTTAAATCCCATTAATGGTGAATATCTTTCTCGTCATACTTTAGACGTTTGGCTAAAAGGTAATGTAGGCAGTACATCTGAGCTATCAGCATCCGATCTAGAAGAGTCAGAACACAGTTCTATTATTCGCAAGTTATTAGATACACTCAAAGTCTCTTTAATGGAAGAAAAGAAGATGGAGCAGGCACTTAAGACCAGTGAAACGGTGTTATTGTTTGATCCAGAAGATCCCTATGAAATACGTGATCGTGGGCTGATTTATGCTCAATTAGAGTGTAATCATGTGGCATTGTCTGACCTTAACTACTTTGTTGAACAGTGTCCGGAAGATCCCATTTCAGAGATGATTAAAATTCAAATTCATTCAATAGAACAGCATCCTGTTGTTTTACATTAAAATTTAATCCCGTACTGGGTATATAACGGTACATGGCAAAATAAGATAGGAATAGATATGCAACATAAAGTGGTGAGTATTGGTGATATCAAGGTAGCAAATAATTTACCCTTTGTGCTCTTTGGTGGCATGAATGTATTGGAATCGCGCGATTTAGCCATGCGTATTTGTGAGCATTACGTCACGGTTACTCAAAAATTAGATATTCCTTATGTATTTAAGGCCTCTTTTGATAAAGCAAACCGCTCATCTATCCACTCTTATCGTGGACCGGGTCTTGATGAAGGAATGAAAATTTTCCAAGAGCTAAAAGAGACTTTTGGGGTAAAAATTATCACGGATGTTCATGAACCTTCACAAGCTCAGCCTGTATCTGAAGTCGTTGATGTTATTCAGCTACCGGCATTCTTAGCGCGTCAAACCGATTTGGTTGAGGCAATGGCTAAAACGGGTGCTGTAATTAACGTGAAAAAGCCACAGTTTGTTAGCCCTGGTCAAATGGGAAATATCGTCGAGAAATTTAAAGAAGGCGGTAACGACCAAGTGATTTTATGTGACCGTGGTAGTAATTTTGGTTACGATAATTTAGTGGTCGATATGCTAGGTTTTCATGTCATGATGCAAGCCTCAGAAGGGGCTCCAGTGATTTTTGATGTTACCCACTCACTACAATGCCGTGATCCATTCGGTGCGGCTTCTGGTGGTCGTCGTGGACAAGTCGCTGAGTTAGCTCGTGCAGGTATGGCAGTGGGTCTGGCAGGGTTATTTCTTGAAGCTCATCCCGATCCTGATCATGCCCGCTGTGATGGCCCATCAGCTTTACCATTAGCTAAATTAGAACCTTTCTTAGCTCAAATTAAAGCGATTGACTCTCTGGTAAAAAGCTTCCCTGAGTTAGATACCAGTAAATAAACTTGTTATGCAACTACACACTGTAGTGAATATGTTCGGCGCTGATCTCCAGCGCCGTTATCATGAAAAAATCCACAAAATAACCCTTCATGGTGGTTTTAGTTGTCCTAATCGAGATGGCACATTAGGACGAGGAGGGTGTACATTTTGCAATGTCTCTTCTTTTGCTGATGAGCAAACGCAATATCACTCTATTGAAGAGCAAATCGCCTACCAAGCTAAGCATATTACCCGTGCTCGCCGTTATTTAGCTTATTTTCAAGCCTATACTAGTACCTATGCAGAAGTAGAACATCTACGAAAAATGTATGAAAGTGCATTATTACAAGCCAATATGGTTGGATTATGTGTGGGAACACGCCCTGATTGTGTGCCCGTCAGTGTGTTAGATCTACTGCAAGGCTATTGCGAACAAGGTTATGAAGTATGGTTAGAGTTAGGATTACAAACTGCACATAATAAGACATTAAAGCATATTAATCGTGGTCATGATTTTCAATGTTATCAAGCAACCACAAAAGAAGCGCGTCGCCGAGGTTTAAAGGTGTGTACGCATCTTATTATCGGTTTACCTCGTGAAGATCATCAGTTAAATATGCAAACCTTAGAGCAGGTAGTAGAAACCGGTGTTGATGGACTAAAATTACACCCTTTACACATAGTTGAGGGGAGTACGATAGCCAAAGCATGGAAAGCAGGGCGTATTAGTGCATTAACACAACAACAATATGTTTATACTGCTGGTGAAATAATCCGTCATACTCCTGCAGAAGTTATTTATCATCGTGTTTGTGCCAGTGCCAGAAAACCTACTTTATTAGCCCCTGAATGGTGTGAAAATCACTGGTTGGGTATGAATGCACTCTATCAATACTTATTAGAGAAAGGCGTACAAGGTAGTGGGATAAATAAGCCTTTTGTGGCTAATTGTAAATAATTATCCACTCAACATAAAATCACTTGTCACTTTTTTAATCATACTGTACAGCTTTGAAGCTGTACAAAGGAGGTTGCTATGGCTCAAGCACTAGTAGAAAACAGTGAACGAGTGTCAATTCGTATCACTACAGAAGATAAATCACTGCTGGTTCGTGCTGCTAGTTTGGAAAATACAAACTTAACAGAGTTTGTACTTCGTAATATTGTACCTGTAGCTCGGCAAGTTATTGAAAATAATGAGCGTTTAAAATTATCAGAAAAAGACACATTACGTGTTATGGAACTTTTAGATAATCCACCAAAGCCTAATGCTAAACTACTTGCAGCGGCTTTTGCTCTACCGGACAATGCATGACAATACCAAATTGATTAAATCCCCTCTTTCTTTATTAATTTCCTTTAAAACCATTTATACTGCACTTTCAATGGCAAATAAAATATAAATCATAACTTAATAATTAAGCCCTTAATTAAATAGTGTAAATTAAGGGCTTAAAGATTTTTATAATTAATAATTAAAAAACTACTGAATTAATTCCATATCATCCAGCGCTTTTTGTAGCGAAGGATAAAAATTAAGTGTGCCATCAATTGGCGTTACTCGTGCTCTTGCTAATGTCTTTAATGGCTGGAAGGGAATATCACAAACAATAATATGAGTATCATGTTGCACATCCGCCACAAAGTGTTGAAAAGCATGTAATCCCCCAGCATCTAATACAGGTACTGCATCCCACTGCATAATAAGAGTTTTATATCCTTTACTACGTTCACGTAATTCATTAAAAATACGCTCGGCGGCAGCAAAGAATAGCGGACCATTAACACGCACAACTAATAATTGTTTATCATCATCAGTATAAGTTGATTCTGTTATTTTCGTCATATTAGCAATACGACGCATAAATAATAAAGAGGCTAATACAATGCCGATAGTGATCGCAATAACCATATCAAACAGCACGGTAAGTGATAAACATAATACTAAAACGATAATATCGTCTTTTGGTGCATGACGAATAAGATCGATAACTTTACGAGCTTCACTCATATTCCATGCAACAATTAATAACAATGCAGACATTGCTGCTAATGGTAAATAAGAGAGAAAAGGCGCTAAGACCAGTAAAGTTACTAAAACTAATAAAGAGTGCACAATCGCAGATACAGGGGACGTTGCACCGGCACGTACGTTTGCCGCTGAGCGGGCAATAGCCGCAGTTGCGGTGATCCCACCAAAGAAAGGCGCTACAATATTACCAATACCTTGACCGACTAACTCACCATTAGAGTGATGTTTTTTCCCCGTCATACCATCAAGCACTACAGCACAGAGGAGTGATTCAATCGCACCTAAAATTGCCATTGAAAAAGCGGCGGGTAATAACGCACTGACCGTGCTCCAATTTAATGCAATAGACTCACCACTACTGGGTAAATTCCACGGTAGCACAAATTGTGGCAGGATCGGCGGAATACCTTGTCCTGTTGAACCATCAGGCAATAGATAGCTAAATTGTGAACCAATGGTGGCAACATCATGGCCAAATAAATTAACTATCCCCATAACAGCAGTACCGGCAATTAATGCTGGTAAATGGCCGGGAAGGCGTAAATTCAATTTAGGCCAATAAATTAATACTAAGAGAGTGGTTACGCCTATTAATGTATCTCCAAGATGGATTGTCGGTAGAGCGGCACCTAGAGCAATTACTTTATCAATATAGGTTTCTGGGACATGCGACATTTCTAAGCCAAAGAAATCTTTGATCTGCATGGTGGCGATAGTGATGGCAATCCCCGAAGTAAATCCTAATGTGACAGAAACGGGAATATATTCAATGAGCTTACCAAAACGAGCTAACCCCATAACCACTAAAATAATCCCAGACATCAAAGTGGCAATTAATAGCCCACTTAAACCAAATTGTTGTGAAACAGGATAAAGTATCACCACAAAGGCGGCAGTAGGCCCTGAAACACTGTAGCGAGAGCCACCTGTTACAGCGATAATAATACCGGCAATAGCTGCGGTATAAAGACCGTATTGCGGGGGAACACCGCTACCAATAGCCAATGCCATTGCTAGTGGTATTGCGATAATGCCGACGGTGATCCCTGCAATAATATCTTTTAATAAACGGGCAAAAGAGTAAGGCTCTTTTACACATGCATCAATAAATGCACTAAAGGGGCGAACCCGGTTAACTTTATGCGTTTTCATTTAGGCTTAAACCAAAATAAGAAGTCAAATGCCGAATAAAGGCGATAAAAAAGAGCAGAAAGGATATCGCTTTTATTTGCTAATAATAATGTGATATATCAAATTATTAAACACTATCTTAATACTTAGCGAAAATTAAAGCAATTAATTGAAAAACTTAAGCAAAAGAGATAACGTTATGTAACGTATTGTATTTATTATGTTACTTTCATGAAAAAGAAGTTTGACGTTATTCTATAAATTATATAAAGCGTTTTATTTTAGAATAATTGTCATTAAAAATAGTAATGCATAAAAATAGCTAAAAAGTATTTTATAAAATAAAGGAAAAAACAATTCTATAAATAAAGCTAATTAGTGTATATGAAAAAGAGCATTTTTATTAAATAGACTAATTAAGTATCTAGAATAGGTTAATAGCAACGTATATAAAAACAATTACAATAAATTTATTATTACAATTTTAGTACTGGTAGCAAGCAGAACGTTGTCGCTGTATAGATGCTGTATAGATTAAGGACAGCAAGACAAAAAAAAACGCCTAGTTTTTTTAACTAGGCGCTTTCTTAGAAGATGGCGGTGAGAGAGGGATTCGAACCCTCGATACGTTGCCGTATACACACTTTCCAGGCGTGCTCCTTCAGCCTCTCGGACATCTCACCGTATTGTGGTTAAACATGGCATTCATGCTCAACGGGGCGCTACTATAGGGAAAAGAGTGATAAGCGTCAACAGCTAAATGCGTTTTTTCCTTAACTTTTGTGCCAACCAGTCAAATAAAAAACAATATGAACAAGGCTTAAGCAAATAATGTGATCTCTTTTGAGATGTAACATCCATTTTTTAGCTAAATTTCGTTAGCTGGTTAACATTATCAACATTTTTCTTAACAACTTTTTCAAACAGACTTGAAATAAAAGCATAACCCTCGCACCCTATGGTAAAAATGCTGGAGGAAGGCAAAAATGAATATTATTTTTTATCATCCTTTTTTTGATGCAAATACATGGATAAGTGGAATGAAAGCACGACTTCCTGACGCGCATATTCGTGTTTGGGAGCATGGTGATGATAAGCCTGCTGATTATGCAATGGTCTGGCTTCCTCCCTATGAAATGTTAGCAAGCCGTAACCAATTAAAAGGTATTTTTGCACTAGGTGCGGGTGTTGATGCCATTTTAAAGCAAGAGCAACAAAAACCAGGCACATTACCCGCTGGGGTTCCGGTAATGCGCTTAGAAGACACGGGTATGGGTTTGCAAATGCAAGAGTATGCCATTGCTAAAGTGATGTATTATTTTCGCCGTATGGATGATTATAAACGTCAACAATCACAACGCTTATGGAAACAACTCCCCGCACATACTTATGATAATTTTGTTATTGGTGTTTTGGGTGCTGGTGCATTAGGCGCAAGTGTAGCGACTAAGCTTGCTGAACTTGGTTTTAACGTGCGTTGCTGGAGTCGTAGTAAAAAGCAAATTAATCAGGTAGAGAGTTTTTATGGTAACGATCAACTGAGCGATTTTGTTAAAGAGTGTCAGTTGTTAATCAATCTATTACCTTATACACCACAAACTCATGGTATTTTAAATTTCTCGCTTTTTGAACAGCTTAAACCTTCTTCTTATTTAATTAATTTGGCAAGGGGAGCACATCTTGTTGATCAAGATCTGCTAGAAGCTATCGATCAAGGTTATATTGCTGATGCCTCTTTAGATGTATTTAGCCAAGAGCCATTACCGGGTATGCATCCGTTTTGGACTCATCCTCGTATCTCTATTACACCGCATATTGCTGCTTTTACTATTCCAGATATTGCAATGGATACAATTGTTGAAAATATTCAACGTATTGAAAAGGGCGAAACACCTTTTGGTGTTGTGGATATGAAAAGTGGCTATTAAATAATATAGATATAATATATATATAAATAGACAATAAATTTTATTTTATTGTCTATTTTTTTTGCCTAAACTTTCAAAAAAAGAACTTTTTCTAAATTTTAGATAATATAATAAAAAATAGGCTATAAAAGATATCTCTTATAATATGTCTTATCGATGATACCTCATCTGCTTGAAATGTTGAGGTGTTTATGATTGATAAAATAATGACATATGTTAATAAATTAACAGAGGTTGGTGTTTTTAATAATTATAAATCAACAAATTATATTTCCGATGTGTCTAATACCCCTGCTGTATATAATACAAATATTAAACAGTTTAGCTTAAATAATGTAAATAATTATGTTTATCTTGGATCAACAAATAGTCCACTACTTAATAATATGGGAATTACCCTTGATGATGATGGAACCTTAATGTTAATAAAAGGGAAAACATATGATTTATTTACCGGATTAATTCAAAAGTACTTTAATGGAGGTTTTAAATATAATGTATTTCATATCAACTCTCAACATGGTGATGATATAAAATTTAAAGAACTATATGTCGATTATAATGGGTTTTTAATTGGGAGTAAGAGAGATAGTTCAGGAAATAATAATGAACTTTATAAAATAAAATTTAAAAAGATTGAAGGTGAATATAATTTAAGCGATGACGCCACCGATAATACTAATATTAATTTTATTATTGAATATGAAAAATATGAAATAGAAGATAGTTTAAAACATGATTTATCTAATATTAATAATATTATAGAGAAAGAAGAAGGAAATGTATTAAAAATAAATAGAGAAGGGATGCCTATTACTATAAATTTACAAGATAATAAACTTTTTACATATGGCTTACCACCAACGCTAATGCCTAAAGAGGATGACGTAGATGGTAAGAGTAAAAAAAATCAAATAAAATTACCATTAAAATCAAAAGATAAAATATTAGCGATAAAACCGGTGTTAAATAAAATCCAACTTGTGGTTGATAAAGGTAATAAAATAAAAATATATTACTTTGATCCTCTGCATATTTTTGCATTAAAAGATTATCATTATGAAATCACTCGTTTAACTCAAGAGCCACCGTTATCTTTTTATTCAATGGTTGGAGAAAATAATTATAAAAACTATCACTCAGGACAGCCATTTTCTACTCAAAAAATAGGTAATTTTAGTGCTAAAAATATTCCCTTTTTTTCGTCGGCTATTGATAATGCAAGGGTTCACTTTGATAGAGCAAAACAACAATATGCATTAAAAAAATATGGTGCAATGGTAAAAGATATCGCGAAAAGTTTTGATCCTGGTTTTAGAGGGATGTTTTCTACTATAAAATCTATAGTTAATTCTGCTACATTACCGAGAACAATTAAAACAGATGCTTTAAATGGTGTAAAAAAGGTGATTAAACATGATTATAATCTGCTTAATAAATATATTACCGGAATTAACAATGGTAAATCTCAAGGTGAGGTTGTTTATTCTTTAGTAGAACAATTAAATGATAAAGAGAGCATTACAATTAGCCAGTATAATGATATCCGTGCATTCTTTGGTATTAGTGCATTTCATTTATCTCAAAATATTGGTGTGAGTGCGTTTCTTTTAGCTAATTTTGCGAAAACACATGCCCTAACAATTTCAAAAAATAAGCAAGATGAAGTTGTATTCTCATTTGTAAATAAAATGGATGCAGGGATTGCTACGGGCTTATCTGCTGGGATTATGAACAATGAACAAAAATGGAGAGAAGGGGCGTTTAATTATGGTTTTGTAACACCGTTAATGGCCACTGTGATACTCGATTATCATTATGAAAAAAAATCTAATTTTTCATTTAAAATTCAACCAAAAGATTTAATCGAATTTATTAATCAAGGGGTATCTCTTACAGAAAGTGAACTTAAGGATAATGCAACGCTGGAATTTAATAGAACACAAAACGCGTCATTAGGTGTTGAACTTAGAAGTGAAGTCAGTTTTGATGTGGGAGTTTCTGCTAATGAAAATATAGAATTAAATTTACCGAGAAATGCGGTTGGTGCTAATCTCTCTTTAAAAATAATAAATGTCATTCACAATATAAATAAATTTATTGGTCATGGAGAGACCAAAGCAAAACAGTTGGAAAAAAATGTTGATGTTGAGTATTTTAGCGGAAGTTTTGAATTATACCGAGATTTAAAATTTACACCTTCAGCGACAAAAGCATCGCATAATATTCACTGGTATCCATTGACATCATTGAAAAATTTTGAAGTCATGTTAGAAAAAAGAGTTAATTCACTATTTAAACATAGAATTTATGATGGAAAAATAAAACAAGACAAAAAAGAATTTGAAGCACATAAAAATAACTTAAAAGGACTTTATAAAAGAGTGCTTAAAATAAATAACCTATTTGATAAATACCCTGTTCAATACGATGTTAAAAGAAGTATAAATAAACTTGATTATGTTTATTTACAGTTGGATGCAAATAAGAAATTAAAAAACAAACTAAATCCACAATTGATGGAGAATGATCTTTCTCTCAAGAGTGATGTAATAGATAACTCAATAGATCTAGTACACAATAATAACAGAGTACAACAATTCTTAGCTGATTTAACAGAAAAGAAAAAAATACTTTCTTCACAGAAAAAAAATAATATGAATGAAAAATTTAAGCCATATTTTATTTCTAAATATCAGCTAAATAGTGAGGGGAGAGTGCGTTATTCAGTGCTTGAAACTCAACTGGAAGAGCTTATCAATGAAGTGAAAACAGATGAAAATCTAACAGTTAATGATATAAAAGATAAATTAGATAATTTCTATAATAATGCGAAACAAGAGTTAAATAATATTGAATACCAGCTTAATTCAATAGATGTGATGTCTATAAGTGAACTCGCCGATAAAGCAAAATCATTTCCTCTTGCTTTTTTACGATTAGAAAGCAAAAAGTCTATTATGCATCATCAAGTTAAAGGTGAAATTAATTTTTTATATGATAAATATGAAAAGCAATTGGAGAAAATAACCACTAATTATTATTTTCATTAAACCATTTGTTTTTCTTATCTTTATTTGGGGTGATGTGTAACGTATATATTATTATTCAATGTTTTTTTGGTTTTTTACAATAGATCTCTATGGAATAATATCTTATATTTCAATGTTATTTTCTTTTTTATAGAATTTAGTTCTAATAAATTCATGTAATCGAAAGGATAAGTTTATTAGATTGTCATTTGGCCTAATATGGTGCTATAAGATAGTTTCCCCTGTTAATCAGACAATATGACTAATGAATATAGCAAGTCTTCTTGAACAAATTGCAGATAAAGGTTGGTGTGTATGGGATGATTTCCTTACACCAGAGGCGGTTAAACAATTGCGTGCTTGTTTTGGTAATGATGCACAACAAGCACGTATAGGACGTCATGAAAACCTATTAGCAGAAACCACGATACGCAGTGATAAAATTCGTTGGCTAGAGCCGCAAATGGGAGAGCCAGTTCAACATTATCTTATGCAGATGGAAAGCATTCAACGAGCAGTTAATCGTGAGTTCTTTTTAGGGCTGTTTGAATATGAAGCTCATTTCGCTTGTTATGAAAAAGGTGCTTTCTATAAAAAACATCTTGATGCATTTAAAGAAAATGTCACAAGACGTTTAACGACAGTGTTATATCTTAATGATGAATGGACACCACAAGACGGTGGAGAGCTAGTTATCTATGATCTGGATGATAATCAATTAGCGACAGTCGCCCCTCAAGGTGGTCGTTTAGTGGTTTTTCTTTCAGAACAATTTCCACATGAAGTATTACCTACTCATAAAGAAAGGATCAGTATTGCAGGGTGGTTTCGAGTTAATGGTGTCAGAGATAATTTTCTCGATATCGCCAGCTAAATGATGCAATAAAGTGTTATTGTCGTAATAGAAATAGCATGGGATTAGGCGCGTTTCTTATATTAGGCTATATAGCTTAATGATAAGAGCGCGCTTTTTCTGTTATTAATGACTGAAAATAATGTGTAATTAATGGAATAGAGTGAAAAGAGAATAAAGAAAATTGTTGATTTTCTGGTGGTTAACAGGACAATAAAACCAAACTTTATGGGGTAAAAATAGAATGAATGAATTTTCGATTGTCTGCCGTCTATTAGGTACATTATTTCAACGAGCACCGAGTGATGCTATTTTAGCACCGATCATAACCATGATAGCGGAAGATAAACTAAGCCAATTATGGCCATTAGAGCAAGATGAACTATTCAAAACGTTAAAAAGTAGCGTAGCTGATTTAGCGGCAGTAGAAGCTGACTACCAATCGCTTTTTGCTGACCCAATACCCGCAGTATCTCTTTATGCACATGATTACGGTGATATAAAAGAGCAAGATATTCGTCAATTCTTAGTCACTCGAGGTATGCCTGTCACCGGATCAGCGACAGATAGCTTTGGTGCGTTGTTACTTGCCGCTTCTTGGCTTGAAGATAATGCCGCACAAGATGAAGTATTAGCACAAACACAGCTATTTGATAACTATCTATTACCTTGGGCGGGAACCTTTTTAGGTAAGGTTGAAGCGCATGCTAAAACAAATTTTTATCGTACTTTAGCAGCAATTACGCGTGGTGCACTTTCTGCATTACGAGAAGAATTATCAGATGAAGAAAACGAAAAATAAATAATTAAATCCTATAATAAAAACGTTGATGTTTTGAACGGCACCCTAGAATAGCTATCTTATTTGGGTGCCGTTCTGCTTATTGCGCATGTTATGGCTAGAAAATAATTAATTTATATCAGCATTAATCCTATGACTCATCATCATGATTAATATTCAATATATATTATAATTATTTATATTTATAAAAACCAATGCCCTTATTACGATAAAAATATTTAATTAACCATTTTGTGATTAAAGTTGGATCACAAACTTACCCGGTTTAACTTCAATCCCTTTTGCTAATTTAAAGGCAGCCGCTTCTGCACTATTTTTTTCAGGGGTGAGCACATAAACAGGCTGATTATCAAAATAAGTCGCAATAGTCGTATCTAAGTAAGGTTTTAATGCCATTACAACTGGCTCCATTTTTTCAGGAGACACTTTATAGCTATCAATTTTCATTGACTTGATATATATCGCCCCAAGCTCTGCTTGATAAAAGGGCTGGCCTGATAAAGTTAAATTCACATTCGCGCCAGTTTTGCCAAACAAAGAATCAATTTTAAGAGAAGCACTACCAGAAAAGCTCACTTTTCCAGGCTCAGTACGACCAATTTGGATCGCTAAATCACTTAATGTGATATCGGCAGAAACAACACCGTCTTCCCCAATGTGTTTTTGTAATCCCGATTTTTGACTCAGATAGTCATTAATTACTTTTTCACTGACATCAAATTGTCTGATTTGATCACAGCCAGTCACTAAACTAGTTAATACAAATAAAGCAGTCAAAAAAATAGCTTTCATACACACTCCTTGATGGTAAACACGCTAAGTGTACCTGATCTCTATGGGGTAAGCATGGCTGTTTCAATTTTTTTACGATTAAATTGTCGATGTAGTGCGTAAAGGGTGATAAATCCTATTGAGCCTAATAAAAACCAAGGTAGTTCAGGCAGTTCAAGTTGTTTGCCAATATCATACATCCATCCCCCTCCGGTATAGCCAATCGCGCCACCAAAAGCTAACCCTAATCGACTAAAACCCATATAACTGCCTCGAGCACGAGGATCTGCTAAAGAGGCACTTAATGTTTCTCGAGCAGGCTCTGCGGTAATAGTACCTAGGTAAAATAGGGTGATAATAAGAAATATGGCATGTAATGAGTGGGTGATCCCCACAGGAAACATACTGATACTCATCAGAAATAAACCTGCCATTAAGCGTTGTTCTAGGCGAAAATGTTTTTCACTCCAACGGGCAATAGGGTAAAGCAGTGTTAATGATAATAAAGCTTCAATCGCATACATCCATTTTACTGCGCTAGGGGTGCCGGCAATTTCATTAACAACAATCGGAAACATTAGCATAACTTGTACCGACAGTACAAAATATCCCGTAAGAGTAAGAACATATTGAACAAAACGTTTATCAAGAATAACGCGTTTTAGCCCTTCTTTTATCGGTGTTCTCGTGGTTGATATACGATAGGCAGGTAGTAACCAAGCATTAAAAATAGCCGCAAGAACGAATACGCCAGCGCCAACCCAACAAACTAAATGGAAATCATAAAGGAGTAACCAACTGCCAATTAAAGCCCCAATAACGGCACCCGCACTATCTTGCATTAATAATAAAGAATAAAACCGACCCCGTTCATAAGGGCGAGTTAATTTTATCACGAGGGCAGTTCTTGGCGGATCAAATAAAGTGCCACCGAGTGCAGATAAAATACAAGATAACCAAAGGATCCAAGGTTCATCCGCTAAAGCCATTAATGCAAAGCCAAGAGCACGTAATAGCATACCGGTAATAATCATCGGCTTAGCACCAAATCGGTCGGCGATGGCACCGCCAAAAATGCCTAAGCCTTGCTGAACAAGTTGTCTTAACCCAAGGGCAAAGCCGACAATCACACCCGCCCAGCCTAATTGCTCAACAAACCGAATTGATATTAAAGGGAATACGACAAAAAATCCTAAAACAACCAGCATATTGTCAAGGAGGAGAAAGTATTTCCCCAAGGTGCGAGCTTGTGTTACCAGTGCCATTATTCACCATAAGTTAAACAAATGATTTAAAATAAATAAAAGGGAGGGCAAAGACAGAGCTTTGTTTATCTATTCTGTCTGTTAATTTTATTAATTGATAGCTTATTATAGATGATATTTTTTTATTGATGATAATGCTAGAAATAGTAGGATTACTTCAGAATAAGATTAATCAAAAATACAACAGGACTGATATGTTTGGTTATCGTAGTGGGATCCCTAAAGTTCGTTTTGAAACGAAAAGAATGATCGTTCGCTTAGCTTATGAAAGAGATGCAGAGAAGTTAGCTAATTACTATACACTAAACCGCCATTTCTTGATCCCTTGGGAGCCAGTAAGAGATAAATCGCACTATTTACCTTCAGGGTGGGAGCACCGCTTACTTTATATAAATGAATTGCACCGCCAAGAGAGTGCTTTTCATTTTCTATTATTGACGCCAAAAGAAGATGAAGTCATAGGGGTTGCTAATTACAGCAATGTCATGCGTGGTGCTTTTAATGCCTGCTTTTTAGGTTATTCCGTCGGTGAGAAGTGGCAAGGGCAAGGCTATATGTCAGAAGCATTGCATGAAACATTACGCTTTATGCAACGTCAACAAGGAATGCATCGTATTATGGCAAATTATATGCCTCATAATTTACGCAGTGGTAATTTATTGGCTAAACATGGCTTTGAACGAGAAGGTTACGCTAAAAATTATCTGCAGATAAATCAAGAATGGCGTGATCATGTACTTACCGCATTAACAACTCGTCCTTTTCCCAAAGGATAATGGCGAATATACATTAAAATATTGAGTTTTTTGACTAAGGTGAACTATTTTTTGATCAAAAAAACAGTTAAGTGTATTCCTAGCAAGTTGATGATTGATTTTTCAGTGTGAGAGACGGAGTATAGTCTCTTTCTTTTTATTCCTTACCACAACAAACACTAGAATGAACTATGAATTTACTTAAATCACTGGCTGCAGTGAGTTCGATGACGATGTTTTCACGAGTACTGGGCTTTATTCGTGATGCGATTATTGCGCGTATTTTTGGCGCAGGTATGGCAACCGATGCTTTTTTTGTTGCTTTTAAACTACCTAATCTATTGCGACGCATTTTTGCCGAAGGCGCATTTTCACAGGCATTTGTTCCTATTTTAGCGGAGTATAAAAGTCAACAGGGAGAAGAGGCAACTCGTACCTTTATTGCTTATGTATCGGGAATGCTGACGTTGATCTTAGCGATTGTCACAGTAATAGGGATAGTTGCCGCACCGTGGGTTATTTATATTACGGCACCCGGTTTTGCGGATTCAGCGGATAAATTCCAACTCACAACGGATTTATTGAAAATCACCTTTCCCTATATTTTATTAATTTCATTAGCATCATTAACAGGGTCTATTTTAAATACTTGGAATCGCTTTTCTGTTCCAGCTTTTGCACCTACGTTGTTAAACGTGAGTATGATCTTTTTTGCTCTCGTTGTTGCTCCTTATTGTGATCCACCTATTATGGCGCTTGCTTGGGCTGTTTTAGCAGGAGGAATTTTACAGTTGGGGTATCAACTTCCGCATCTGAAAAAAATAGGGATGTTGGTATTACCGCGGATCTCGTTTAAAAATAGCGGAGTGTGGCGTGTTATTAAATTGATGGGACCCGCTATTTTAGGGGTTTCTGTTAGCCAAATTTCGCTGATCATCAATACTATTTTTGCCTCATTCTTGGTGTCTGGCTCAGTCTCTTGGATGTATTACGCCGATCGCCTAATGGAGCTTCCTACTGGTGTGTTAGGGGTGGCATTAGGAACAATTTTATTACCTTCATTATCTAAAAGTTTTGCCAGTGGCAACACACAAGAATATCAGAAATTAATGGATTGGGGATTAAGGCTTTGTTTTTTATTGGCTTTACCTTGTACCTTGGGTTTAGCTTTATTATCAGGTCCTTTAACCATTTCGTTATTTCAATATGGTAATTTTAATGGGCATGATGCTCTAATGACTCAACAAGCATTAGTGGCGTATTGCATTGGGTTAATGGGGTTAATTATTATAAAAATATTAGCACCGGGCTTTTATTCTCGCCAAGATATTAAAACCCCGGTTAAAATTGCCATTGCAACGCTTATTTTGACTCAATTAATGAACCTTGCTTTTGTTGGGAGTTTAAAGCATGTGGGACTGGCTCTTTCGATTGGATTAGCCGCTTGTTTTAATGCAGGAATGCTATTTTGGCAAATCCGTAAACAAGATATTTATCAACCATTAGCGGGTTGGCCTATCTTTTTATTAAAACTTGCTATTGCGTTAGCTGTGATGAGTGCTGTATTAGTCGGCATGCTATGGGTGATGCCTGATTGGCAACAAGGGAATATGCTAATGCGTATTTTACGTTTATTACTTGTTGTTGTAGCCGGTGCCGCAAGTTATTTTGTCACTTTATATGCTGTTGGATTTAGACCGAAACATTTTTCTCTGCGAGCATTATAATTTTATTGTCAAACTGGCGCCCCACTGAGTGTAACAAAGTGGGGCGTTGTCTATTTATTACCACTATTTAACATCACCTATAGTTAGTGTTTTTCTCTTATTTTAGACAAAAAATATTGTTATCTAGATCACATTTATACCATGTAATTTACGCAATAAAATACATGATTAAATTTTCTAGCGAATAGTCGTGAAGGAAAACAAGAGATAAACATTTATTTTTTTATTAATTTTTTTTCTGTCAAATAAATAAATTTTCCATTTTTTGCCTATATTAGCCCATATTTAACCGTTAATTAATAAGAAAAACTTAACATATTTTAAAGGTGATGGGTTTAGACAAATTGTGTACTTTAAGTAATATTTTACATAAAGTAAAAAAATAGACGCTATTTTCTAGCAACTTACGCTTTGACAAATTATCTTTTTTTAGATAAACTCTCTTGTGCTGTTTAGGTTTAAAAATTGACACATCTGTTAAATATTTCTTACTAAATGATGAGATATTACGAATATTTCAAAATATTGAGCTATATTTTAAAACATTTGAATTCTTTGATTTGAGACATATTATTATTTTTTCATTCAGGTAGATTAACAGTGACTGTAAAGTTATTTGCTTGTTATCGTTCAGTACTACTGAAAGCAATCATATCTATTTTGTCTGCGCTTCGGATAGATAATGCGATTGCTAGGGATAAGCAGTGAACAGTAGATTGTGTTAATAATGAAATTTATTTTGGATCTGTGATTGGTAAGTAGTTATAACTACTCATTTTAGGTCTAAAACCTTATAGTGGTTTTTTCATTTCTCCCGTCTTTGTTTTCTGTTTTTCCCTCTCTTTTCTTATTCTTGAATACCTTTCTTTATTTTTTCTATTAATAGCTCTATAACGCAAATTATTTTCTATCTAATTTATTATAATTAACTAAGCTATCAAGCGTTATAACCGTTGAATATGTAGAATAAAAACTACTAAATAATCATTTAACGAGTATTTTATCACACTAAAAAATAAAGTGTGTTTTAGGAGCGATTATGAAAAAGGCCATTATCCTTTCGGTATCATTAGCCACATTATTTCTTGCTGGTTGCACTGCAGATGGAAAAATCAAAACCTCTCAACTGACACCCGTTAACTGTGTCGGCGTATTTAATAAAACTAATGAACAAGTCAGCTTTACGGCAAAAGATGTTGATCAGCGCTTATACAGCCCAGATAAGCCAATAGACAGTGTTGATGGTTGGATTGATGTTAAAGATGTTTCTGGTCTTCTCTGTGAGGATGTGATCACGGCTAATGAAGACTAGTGATATTAGCATCAAGGCATGGTTTATTGTTAGTTAAGATAGTAACGGTTAATCAACTCGCTATTAAGTTTCTATCTATTAAGTTTCTATAATGAAAAACCGATGGTGATTTCACCATCGGTTTTTTTAGATAAATATAATGGCTTAATTACATTCTATCGACAGTTTCAATACCTAAAGTCTCTAAGCCTTGCTTTAAGGTTCTTGCTGTTAAACGTGCTAGCTTAAGACGGCTTTGGCGTACATTGTCATCTTCGGCCGATAGAATAGGGCAGTTCTCGTAAAAACCTGAGAAGGACTGCGCTAAATCATATAAGTATGCACACATCACATGAGGTGTACCTTCACGTGCAACCTGCGTGATAGTCTCGTCAAACTGTACTAAACGTAGTGCCAGTTGTTTTTCATGAGGCTGTGTTAATGAGATAGGCTGGGTTAATGCGCTTTCATCTATTTCTGCACGTTTAAAGATAGAGGCAACACGAGTATAGGCATATTGCATATAAGGTGCAGTATTACCTTCAAAACTTAACATCAGATCCCAATCGAAAATATAATCGGTGGTTCTGTTCTTTGATAAATCTGCGTATTTAACAGCACCAATGCCCACTACACGAGCAATATTATTTAATTCCTCTTCATCCATATCAGGATTTTTTTCGCGAATTAATGTTAATGCTCTTTCATGAGCCTCATCGAGTAAGTCAGTTAAACGTACTGTGCCACCCGAGCGCGTTTTAAATGGACGCCCATCTTTACCTAACATCATGCCAAACATATGGTGTTCGAGTGACATACTATCAGGAATATAGCCTGCTTTACGGACGATAGTCCAAGCCTGCATTAAATGCTGATGTTGACGTGAGTCGATGTAATATAATACGCGGTTTGCATGTAATTGTTCATGGCGATATTTAGCACAGGCAATATCCGTTGTTGTATAAAGGTAACCACCATCTTTTTTCTGGATAATGACTCCCATTGGTTCGCCTTCCTTGTTTTTATATTCATCAAGGAAAACAACAGTAGCGCCTTCACTTTCAACAGCAAGACCTTTTGCTTTAAGATCAGCAACAATACCCGGCAACATTGGGTTATAAAGACTTTCACCCATAATATCATCTTCGGTTAAAGTGACATTAAGGCGTTGATAAGTTAGCTGATTTTGTTGCATTGTGATATCGACAAGCTTGCGCCACATAGTACGGCAGTATTCATCACCACCTTGTAGTCTAACGACATAATTACGGGCACGTTCAGCGAATACTTCATCTTCGTCATAACATTTCTTAGCTTCACGGTAAAACTCTTCGAGATCCGCTAATGCCATATCTGCGGCATTTTCATTTTGCTTTTTCTCTAAATAAGCAATCAGCATACCGAATTGCGTACCCCAATCACCAAGGTGATTAGCGCGAATAACATTATGACCTAAAAAAGAGAGAGTACGTGCGCTGGCATCACCAATAATGGTTGAACGCAAGTGACCCACATGCATTTGCTTTGCAACGTTAGGTGATGAGTAGTCAATCACAATCGTTTCAGGGGTTACCTTGGTAATATTAAGGTGCTCATCCGCTAATGCGAATTCGGCTTGTTGTGCAACCCAAACGGGTGATAAGAAGATATTGATAAAACCAGGGCCTGCTATTTCAACTTTATCTGCAATATCTGTGATATCAAGGTGTTCCAGAATTTTTTCTGCGAGTTGTCGGGGTGGGATACCCATTTTTTTTGCCGCTCCCATGACACCATTCGCCTGATAGTCACCAAATTGCACTTTAGCTGACTGACGGACAAGTGGTTCGCTATCAGCAGGGGCGCCAGCAGCGCTCATCGCCATACTGATTTTTTCTGAAAGAAAAGCCTGAATATTCACCGGGTTACCTTAAATTATTGAGAAAATAAAACCTGACGACATTAGCCAGACAGGTTTTTATAAAGAATATGAATTTAACCTTGAATTTATAACATATTCTAGCTAGAACATGCTACTATCTGCGCCTTATCTTTAAGGGTTTTTCTCTGTTTTTTCTCTTAGGTTACTTATCATGGTGCTTTTTTCCGCAATTCCTTTCTTAAATAACTTAACGCAAGAGCTTCCTCTATTTGCAAAAAATTTAACTCTACTGGCGAATAAACTATCCCTCGACCTTGATGCTTATCAAACCGATCATATATCGTTACGTTGTCACGATTTGGCGTTAGCAGAACAGTGGCGTAATGGCTTAAGTCAATGTGGCGAGTGTATTTCAGATAATATGATTAATGGGCGACCTATTTATCTCTTTAAGCTAGCCTCACCTTTAACACTGTTAGGCCAGCAAATATCTATTGTTGAGTTACCTTATCCAACAGATAAAAAATACCAATATCAAGGTTGGGAACATATTGAACAGGTAATAAATGTTGCTCCTGAAAAATTAGTTGAAAAGGTGATGACATTATTACCCCATCCTTTACCTGAAGGGATTAAAATTAAAATAAGTGAACCTAAAGCTGAAAAAGAACGTTTACCTAATCCAACCGTTGCCATAACCGATGGTATCGTTACCATAAAGTATCACCCATATTCCTTACTGAAAATTGTAGAAAGTGAGTGTTGAACAACATTTTTAGAAAATAAATTGCTTGTATCAGCACAAAATTCTGATATTGGAATTGAATGAGTAACGATATTCGACAACTATTATTAACAATTACTGATAGTAGTTGCTGAGAAATATCGTTATTTTCTAATTGCTTTCTGTATTAAGGATAGAGAGGGGTGGTATGGCAAAACTGGAGATTTGCTGCTTTGGTGCAGAATGCGCACTGATCGCAGAACGTTCGGGGGCTGATAGAATTGAGCTGTGTACAAGCCCGTCAGAAGGGGGTGTAACACCGAGTTATGGAATATTAAAACAAGTCATAGATCTCGTTCGTATCCCCGTTCATCCTATTATTCGTCCGCGTGGTGGTGATTTTTGTTATAGCCAAGCCGATTTTGCTGCGATGAAAAACGATATCAGTATGATCCGTGATATGGGTTTTTCCGGTGCTGTGGTTGGTATATTAAATGAAGAAGGTCACATTGATTTACCTAAAATGGCGATTTTGATGGAATTAGCAGGGCCTTTAGCCATTACGTTTCATCGCGCTTTTGATATGTGTATTAATCCATTGCTAGCGTTAGATCAGCTGACTCAATTAGGTGTTGCTCGTATTTTAACCTCAGGTCAGCAAGCTAATGCTGAATTAGGCTTACCTCTATTAAGAACACTGAATGAAAAAACCCAAGGGCCGATTATCATGGCGGGGGCGGGAGTTCGTTTAAGTAATATTCAGAAATTTTTAGACTCGGGATTACAAGAGATCCATAGCTCAGCGGGTAAACAGGCACCCTCGACAATGAATTATCGTAAAGCGGGGGTCACCATGAGTTCAGACAGCGAAGTGGATGAATTTACCCATTATTGTGTGGATGAAGATGTGGTGGGGGCAATGAAGGATATTATGAGTATTTATACAACATCTGTTAATTAATATAATCTTTTATAAATCGAAAGGGAGTGATAGTGTTTCACTCCCTTTATTAAACTTATTGACCAATAGCTAGATTATTAATAGCCAAACCAATCCAAGATGGAACGGGACGATGTTTTCCGTCAGGTTGTGTTATCAAAGAGCACCACAAACCTGCTTCGTTACAAGATGAATCAGGCCTTGTATCACCTCTCACTGTGAATTCATCTGCCTTTAAAGCCAGCGCAGCTGAACCACCGCCATCTAACTCCATAGATTGTGCAATGCTAAGGCCATAATATAAATGATGCAGATCATTGCGGCTTATTCCCTCTCTATAACTACCTCCTTGGAAAATATAAATAAGGCTATTGTTATCATCAGCACCCATTGCGAGTCGGGTTGTCTCTGAATCGCCAGAATCAGGGGTAGGGAGTGGTGTTAATCCGCGAACAGGTAAACCGGAGCCTGATATAGCAATAAAGTGATATCCTGATAAAGAGAGTTCATTGGCATACAGTTCAATCGCAGGATCTGATACTTTTTTGCTATAGTAGATATCTATCCTAGATGTTTGATCTAACACCCAAAACAGTGCATCTAATGCGATTTGCTCATTATTGTTATTGATAAAGTAATTAGGCCCTGCAAAAAACTGATTGGGCTCGTTATGAGTACCATGAGTGGGTCCTTGTGCGATATTATCGTAATATATCCCTAATGGCACTGAGCAAAGATTACTCTGCCAAGTGGTGTTATTGAGTTGAGGACGAACATCAAAATAGTTTGCATTTAAAGCCACTAACGGTTTATCTAGTTTGTTCCATGCCTGTTCTGGGGTATAAAGCTCCGCTGTCTGTGAAGTGCCATCCTGTGTTTTAGCATTTGTATTACCTTCGCAGCGGGCTGCCTCGCCTTGATGAGTATCACCTAATAGATGAGGAATAAGGTATTTTTCTTTTTCATGGATCCTAGGAATAATCAGTAGATTGCCGTTATTGGCTAATGTATAGGTTCCTGAGCCTGCATTCATTGGTATTTCATAATGACCACCAAAAACGATATGACTTGGTTTTCCTGTTGTTAACGTTTCTGATTTTGCGTTCTCAATGAGAGAAAGCATTGCATTATAGGTGATATGAGATTCGATATAAGCCTCGCCATTACGAGCATTATCCCCTGTTATCTGAAATGAACCTACTGCTTTACCATGCTCCCTAAAAATAAGCCATATCTGTTTTATATCTACGTTATAATCTCCCGAACGCACTGCGCTAAACTGCAATCTCTGCACATGTTCATCTATGTTATTAATATTTTCTGTTGATCTTATTTCTTGTGTTTTCCCTGTTAATTTATGAGTGGCATTGGCGATAATATCAATAGTTATCCCATCGTATTTCGCCCCTTTAAAGGATATCTTGTGTAGATAAACATCGATAAATAATGGTCTTAGATCTTTTCTATCACAAATATCAGTACTTAACTTTAAACTGACCGATTTATTATTGATATTTCGATTAGACATATTCACTTCTTTTCTTCCCCAGCAATTCCATTTTGCTGCTGGTGCGGGACTATTATCTTGCTTTGATGGCATAGTGGCAGAGAAGGCAGGAAATATACTGCACCCTATAATAATGGCTAATAAATAATGTTTTAACATAAAGTTTTCTCCATTTAGCTAACAATAATTTGATAAAAATTAAAATAGATCTTCATTAATAATGAATAAGTTAAAGATTAAAGTTAGCAAATGTTTTACTGCTTTTTATATTATAAAATTCCTCACAGTGGAGAATAATATTGAAATAGTGTTTATTGAGTTAAGTTTTATAATTAACAGACTGTTAAAAATAAATATCCAAAAAATAAAATAAAACAATAGAAACTGCTAATAATATTTATCGTTAAGATTAAAAATAAAAAGATTATTAGTAGTAAAGACGCTAAAAATTTTTTATTGCTTCTAGCGTCTATACTGTTTTAACGTGGGGGCTAATTAGTTTGGTATGTTGCTATTAGAGTAATAATGTATTTGTTATACCACATTGTTTAACAAAATCTTCATCGTGAGAGATTAATAATAATGTTCCTTGATATTGAAATAATAAATTTTCCAATAACTGTTTAGAGTCTAAATCTAAATAATTATCTGGTTCATCTAATAATAAAACGGCAGGGGGTTGAGGACTATAAATTAATGCTAATAGTGTTGCTTTTAATTGCTCACCGCCACTGAGTGTTTCTAAAGGAAATAAAGACTTGTTACCTCGAATACGTAACATACCCAGTTTTGTGCGCCACTGCTCAATGGTCATTAATGGCTGGTATTGATATAACGCTTCAGCAACGGGTAATGATTTATCTAATAAAGTTAAATGTTGATCAAGATAGCAATAATTTGGGTTGAGACGATATTCGCCGGATAACGGGGATAGCTTGCCCATTAAACATTTTAATAAGGTTGACTTACCGCTGCCATTTTTACCTTGTATATGCCAATGTTCACCACCATAAGCGGAAAAGGAGTAGGGAGTTTGCTTGCCAAAAGGTAAAACAAGCTCTGTGGCAAATACATTTAACCGTTGGCCATCACCTTGATAGTTTAATATTAATTTTTGCTGATGAATATGAGTTAACTCTTGTTCTAACTGTTGTTTTTGTGACTGCATATCATCCATAACGCGCTGATGTCGTTTAGCTATTGATGACTGTTTTTTCTCAGCTCGATTGGTTTGCATATCAAGAAGTAACAGTGATTGAGAGCCGCTGTTTCTTATCTTTTCACCTTGTTTACGTCGCTGTAATGCTTTTTGTAATGTTACATGTTGTTGGCGTTTTTCCTGTTTTATTTGACTATTGATACGCTCATTTGCAGCTTCGATTGAGGCTATTTGCGCATTTTTTTGTGTTTCATAAAGCGAATAATTACCGCCATATTCTTGTAAGCCTTTTTCACTCAGTTCAAATATATTTTCAGCATAAGATAATAAATGTCGATTATGGCTAATAAATAATACACCTGATTTATGCTGCATTAATTGTTCAACGAGCCATTGCTGACCTTGATGATCTAGATGGTTATCTGGTTCATCTAATAATAGAAAATGATCGTCATGTAAAAAAGCCTGACATAATGCTAAACGCGTTTGCTCACCACCACTTAAGTGGGGAATAGGTGTATCAAGTGAAACCGGCAGTTGTGCTGAATGAAGTAAATTTTGCCAAGTCATGGGCAAATGCCACTTATCTTCAAGTAACTCAAAATCTTCTAATGAAGCACTGCCGTTATCAACCCGTTTAAATGCTTGAAAAAAAGTATCTATACCTAAAGCATCAGCAATGGTGTTACCTGTTAGGCGAGTAAGCTGATCGACATGAATAAAAGGCATACGCCACATGATATGGCCTGATGAAGGCAATAGTTTTTGTGCTAACAATTTTAACAGCACCGATTTTCCTTTACCGTTCTGACCAATTAAAGCATTTCTTTGGCAAGCCAGTGAATGAGTCAGCGGTGGGAAAAGCGCTTCTTGATTGAATTCAATATTAAGCTGAGAAAATTGACAGGCGATCGTCATAATTAAGCCTCCTAAAAAATAGGTGGCAGACAGCAATGATCTTAATTGAGTTTATAGAGCAATAAACGAGTGTCTGCCAGTAACAGAAAATGGATACCAAAACGGTATTGAGAGAATTTTCTGGCAGAATTTAGTTCATTGTAGGGAAGTACCTCTTGGGGAGAAAAAAGATAAAATCATGAAGAATTATAATGACAAAAAAACCTTAATCAATACTCAAATAAAATTTATTGTTTATAGACACGGGGATTTTATATAAACAGAAAATAAAACCAACAGGTTATAAAAAGGGTATTATTGATAAATACCCTTCTTATAGAAATGACTCGTGGTTAATTAAGGTTTAGTCGCAATTAAAATTGCCCGTTTAGGAGCTGGATAGCCTTCAACGGTTTTGGTGTGATCGAGAGGATCTAAGAATGCTTCTAATGAATCACTCACCATCCAATCCGTTTTACGTTGCTCTTCGAGTGATGTGACATTTTCATCAACAATGCGTACATCTTTAAAACCGCATTTTTCTAACCATACTTTGAGCATTTTGGCTGACGGTATAAAGTACACATTACGCATCTGTGCATAACGCTCACCAGGAATTAAACATTGGAATTCATCACCATCAATCACAAGACTCTCTAATACTAATTCACCACCAGAAACGAGCTGATTTTTCAATTGCCAAAGATGATCAAGTGGTGAACGACGGTGGTAAAGAACCCCCATTGAAAATACCGTATCAAAAGCATTTAGTTCTGGCATTTGTTCAATGCCGACAGGAATTAAATGGGCACGCTGATCGTTACCTAATAATTTTCTGACTGCTTCAAATTGGCATAAAAAGAGCTGAGTGGGATCGATACCGACAACAAAATCAGCCCCTTCACCAAGCATCCGCCACATATGATAACCACTGCCACAACCAACATCTAAAACTAATCGGCCTTTAAGAGGCGAAAGATGGGGCAATACGCGATCCCATTTCCAATCTGAACGCCATTCAGTATCAATATTGACACCATAAAGAGAAAAAGGGCCTTTGCGCCATGGCATTAATGCTTTTAGAATATTTGTTAAACCAAGTTGTTCACCGGTACTTAATGCTGGGGTTTTATTGGCGATAACACCTTGCTTTAAATTAAGTTCAGTGGGCGTAATCTCAGGTAAGTTTTCCAGCATTCTTTCCCATGAAGCAAAATGGCCATGTAAAGCATGGGCGCGCCATTCTGATAATTGTGCCGGCAGCGTATCAAGCCAATGAAATAACCGTTCATCTTGCGCAATATGTTGATAAAATGAGCTAAAATTTATCATGATTATTCGCCTTTAATGGCTAACAGAGAGCCAAAATTAAAACATTGGAACCAAACTTCAGCATGAGGAAAACCTGCTTGATGTAAGCGTGATTTATGTGTTTCAACAGGATCAGTGAGCATCACATTTTCTAACATACTACGTTTTTGACTAATCTCTAATTCACTGTAGCCATTAGCACGTTTAAAGTCGTGGTGCATATTAAACAGTAATTCGCCAATTTGTTTATCTTGAAAACTGAATTTTTCTGATAACACTAAAACCCCACCAGGATTTAACCCTTGGTAAATTCGATTTAATAATCTTTGGCGATTATCAGGGGCTAAAAATTGTAAGGTGAAATTAAGGACAACCATCGAGGCATTATTAATGTCAATATCAAGGATATCGCCTTCAATAATTTCAACGGGTGTTGCTGCTTTATAAGCATCAATATGACGTTGACAACGCTCAACCATCGCAGGTGAATTATCAACACCAATAATTTTACATCCCGCTACATCGATATTACGACGCATGGAAAGGGTAGCAGCACCTAACGAACATCCTAAGTCATAAACTTGGCTGTGAGGGGTGACAAAACGACCCGCTAACATGCCTATCATAGAAATAATATTGGAGTAACCGGGCACTGAGCGTTTGATCATATCAGGAAACACTTCAGCGACTTTTTCATCAAAGCGCCAGTCACCAAGATTAGCAATAGGTGTCGCAAATAAGTTGTCTTGTGGTGCTGATTTTGAATTAGACATAACTAAAATAGACTTAAAGAATAAAAGAAGCGGGTATTCTACCAGAAGCGACGTTGCTCACAAAGTTGCATTATTTAGAAATAAATTAGAAAAACAGGTAAACCTTTTCGATACCTTGCCGTTATTAGACTCAACAGCAAGGATGTCTATTGTGATCATGGATGATCATATTTTCCTTGTGGTATTAATAGTAGAAGGAAAAAATTTGTATCCAAGGAAGGAAGTAAATATTAGCAAGGATCATTAAGACCATTGATAAATAGGTTGCGGCCATACCAGAGCGACGCCAGCGTATCTCGCGGTGTTTCAACCCGTAAGAGTGAAGAAGACGACCGGCTATTAAAATGGAGCCACAAATATGTACCATCCAAACAAAGGCGCCATTCATTTCCATGATAAGTAATAAGATCATAGAAATAGGGATGTATTCCACTGCATTACCATGGACGCGAATAGCGGTTTGTAACTCATAAAAACCACCATCACCGTATGCAACTCGATATTGTGTTCTAAGTTTTACAACATTTAGGGACAATTTAATCAATAATAGTGCGCCCAATACGATATAAAGCGAGCTAACCATCTTTTCTCCATTGCCAAAACTAAAAAAACGGCGAATTTAATGATAAACCTCAAAGCGATTTATGTCGCTATAAATAATTATTATTAATTAATTATTTGGGGATTAGCAAATCCTTGAAAAGATGTATCATATAATCTAGGTCTATACTCTTATCGTCGGGAAGAATTTTCGTTATAATGTCTGCCTTTTTTTTGACACTACTCGAAAAAGACTATTGCCAAAATTTCCGCAGCAGAAAGCACAACAAGCTGAGTAAAAGGATATTGTATGCGTACTAATTATTGTGGGCAGTTGAATAGCGCCCATGTGGGCCAAAAAGTGACTCTTTGTGGTTGGGTTAACCGCCGCCGTGACTTAGGTGGACTTATCTTTATTGATATGCGAGATCGTGAAGGTATCGTTCAGGTCTTTTTTGACCCAGAGCAGAAAGAGGCATTTTCACAGGCTTCAGAACTGCGTAATGAATTTTGTATTCAAGTCACAGGAACAGTACGTGCTCGCCCTGATAGCCAAGTTAATAAAAATATGGCAACAGGTGAAATTGAACTAGCGGCAGAATCGCTGTCTATTTTTAACCGTTCTGAAGCGCTACCTTTAGATAGCAACCAAACGAATACAGAAGAGCGTCGTTTAACTTATCGTTATTTAGATTTACGTCGCCCTGAAATGTCACAACGCCTAAAAACTCGTGCGAAAATCACAAGTTTTGTTCGTCGCTTTATGGATGGTGAAGGGTTCCTTGATGTAGAAACGCCAATGCTAACTAAAGCAACGCCAGAAGGTGCGCGTGACTATTTAGTACCAAGTCGTGTTCATAAAGGTAAATTCTACGCATTACCTCAATCACCACAGCTTTTCAAACAGCTGTTAATGATGTCTGGTTTTGATCGCTATTATCAAATCGTAAAATGTTTCCGTGATGAAGATTTACGTGCTGATCGCCAACCTGAATTTACCCAAATCGATGTTGAAACCTCTTTCATGACCGCAGAACAAGTGCGTGAAGTGATGGAGCGCATGATCCACGCATTGTGGCTAGATATCTTGAATGTTGATTTAGGGGCATTCCCTGTGATGACCTTTGCTGAGGCTATGCGTCGTTACGGCTCTGATAAACCAGACCTACGTAACCCAATGGAACTCATCGATATCGCTGATTTAGTGAAAAATGTTGAGTTTAGCGTCTTTGCACAAGCGGCTAATGATGAAAAATGTCGTGTTATCGCGTTACGTGTACCGGGTGGTGCATCGTTAACTCGTAAAAATATCGACGAATATACTCAATTTGTCAGTATTTATGGTGCTAAAGGTCTAGCGTGGATGAAAGTCAACGAAAAGGCAAAAGGTATCGAAGGGGTACAAAGCCCTATTGCTAAATTCCTGACTAATGATGTGGTTAACAGCATCTTAGCGGCAACAAATGCAACAGATGGCGACTTAATTTTCTTTGGTGCGGGTCGTCAAGGTACCATGAGTGATGCTATGGGAGCGTTGCGCCTGAAAGTCGGTCGTGATCTGGAATTAACTGATCTTAACGCATGGAAACCACTGTGGGTTATTGATTTCCCAATGTTTGAAGAAGATGAAGATACCGGCAGCCTAAGTGCAATGCACCATCCATTTACTTCACCAAAAGATCTCACACCGGCAGAGCTAACCGCACATCCTGTAGGCGCTGTAGCTAATGCCTATGATATGGTTATTAACGGTTATGAAGTTGGTGGTGGCTCAGTGCGTATCCATCGTAATGAAATGCAACAAGCGGTATTTAGCATTTTAGGTATTACTCCGGATGAGCAACGTGAGAAATTCGGTTTCTTATTAGATGCTCTGAAATTTGGTACACCACCGCATGCAGGGTTAGCATTTGGTTTAGACCGCTTAGTGATGTTATTAACAGGAACAGATAATATCCGTGATGTTATTGCGTTCCCGAAAACCACGGCAGCGGCTTGCTTAATGACCAATGCACCAAGTTTTGCAAATGAAGACGCGTTAAAAGAGCTGGCTATTCAAGTGACAGAAAAAGAAGTTAGCACAGATAACGAGTAAATGATGAAATATAAGCACCCAGTATGTGTTTTAGTTGTTATCTATGCCAAACAGACTAAGCGGGTGCTTATGCTGAAGCGTCGAGATGATCCTGATTTCTGGCAATCTGTGACAGGGAGCCTTGAAGAGGGCGAAACACCTTATCAGGCCGCATTACGAGAAGTGCAGGAAGAAGTAGGAATTGATATCATAAAAGAAAATCTTGAGCTGGTGGATTGCCATCGTTCAATTATTTTTGAGATATTCGCACACTTTCGCCATCGTTATGCGCCTAATGTGACACATTGTCAGGAACATTGGTTTATGTTAGCACTTCCCTCTGAACGGGAAATTGAACTGACTGAGCATACGCAATACCAATGGTTAGATGCGCCACTGGCGGCAAAATTAACTAAGTCAGCCAGCAATCAGCAAGCGATTGAAGAATTTGTTATTTAATTATTAGACCACGTTTGGAGATATTTTCATGGCAGGTCATAGTAAATGGGCCAATACTAAACACCGTAAAGCAGCGCAAGATGCGAAACGCGGTAAGATTTTCACTAAAATTATTCGTGAATTAGTTACAGCAGCACGTTTAGGTGGTGGTGATCCTGCAACTAACCCACGTCTACGTGCGGCAGTTGATAAAGCATTATCTAACAACATGACTCGTGACACACTAAACCGCGCGATTGCTCGCGGTGCGGGAAATGATGAAAACGATAATATGGAAACCATCATTTATGAAGGCTACGGCCCTGGTGGTACTGCTGTTATGGTTGAATGTTTAAGTGATAATCGTAACCGTACTGTTTCCGATGTTCGCCATGCCTTCACCAAAACAGGTGGTAACTTAGGAACGGACGGTTCGGTATCTTATCTCTTTACCAAAAAAGGTGTTATCTCTTATGCACCGGGTGTTGATGAAGATGCCGTCATGGAAGCCGCACTAGAAGCGGGTGCAGAAGACGTTGAAACTTATGATGATGGTGCTATTGACGTTTACACAACCCCTGAAGCTTTCGGTGAAGTAAAAGATGCCATGGATGCTGCGGGTTTTGTCGCTGAATCAGCGGAAGTTTCCATGATCCCATCAACAAAAGCAGAGCTTGATATTGATACCGCACCAAAATTAATGCGCCTTATCGATATGCTAGAAGATAGCGACGATGTGCAAGAAGTGTATCACAACGGTGATATCTCTGATGAAGTTGCAAAACAACTGGAAGATATTCTGTAATTGGTATCACGATAACGGCCAATAGTGGTGTTTTACACTGCGTTGAATAGTGCGAAGAGAAGAGCAGAGCAAGCGTATTTGCTCTTTTCTCTCGCCATCGACCTTATCCGCCATAGGAATTGTTATGGCTATTATTTTAGGTATTGACCCTGGCTCTCGTGTCACGGGATATGGCGTAATTCGCCAACAAGGGCGACAACTTATCTATTTAGGAAGCGGATGTATTCGTACACAGGTTCCTGATCTACCAAGCCGACTGAAACGCATTTATGCGGGAGTCAGTGAAATCATCACTCAATTTTCACCCGATGTATTTTCTGTTGAACAAGTCTTTATGGCAAAAAATGCAGACTCGGCATTAAAATTAGGCCAAGCAAGAGGTGTGGCGATTTTAGCGGCAGTCAATAATGATCTTCCCGTATTTGAATATGCGGCACGTCAAGTAAAACAGAGTGTGGTAGGAACAGGGGGAGCCGATAAAAGCCAAGTACAACATATGGTACGCTCAATCTTAAAACTATCTGCAGCACCACAGGCAGATGCTGCCGATGCGCTAGCGATTGCGATTACACACTGCCACTTTAATCAAAACTTATTGCGTGTAGGTGATCCGCGTCTTGTTTTAACTCGAGGAAGGTTAAGATAGGCTATCTGTTGGTAAAACAGATGAGTTTTTCGCAGGCTGGATATACGTCCAGCTTTTTTTATGTTATAAATTTGGCGTCAATATTTTTGCGGAGGCGTTAGGGTGATAGGACGTATTAGAGGCGTTATTCTTGAAAAACAGCCACCAGTGGTGCTGATCGAAGCGGGTAATGGGGTGGGTTATGAAATAAATATGCCTATGACCTGTTTTTATGAGTTACCTGATATTGGTCAAGAGGCGATTATCTACACACAATTTATTGTTCGTGAAGATGCGCAATTACTATATGGTTTTAATCAAAAACAAGAACGGGCATTGTTTCGTGAATTGATAAAAGTCAATGGTGTAGGGCCTAAGCTAGCACTGGCTATTTTATCAGGAATGTCTGCACGCCAATTTGTCACCGCAATTGAAAATGAATCCATCTCCTCATTAGTTAAATTACCGGGAGTCGGTAAAAAAACCGCAGAACGATTAGTGGTTGAAATGAAAGATCGCTTCAAAGGGCTTAATGGCGATCTATTTGAACAAAACGGCGATATTGAGCTACCTGCCAATGCATCATCGAAAGCGCCATCTGCTGCAGATATTGAAGCAGAAGCTTCCGCTGCCTTAATTGCCTTAGGTTATAAACCACAAGAAGCTGCCAAGATGATTAGTCGGGTAGCAACGGCGGGTGCTGATAGTGAAACACTTATCAAAGAAGCATTACGCGCAGCGATTTAGGAGTAATTGATTGTGATTGAAGCAGATCGCCTGATTTCAGCAGATATACAACAACCTGAAGAAGAAATTATCGATAGGGCTATTCGTCCTAAGCTGCTTGCTGAATATGTGGGACAACCACAAGTTCGTGAACAGATGGAAATCTTTATTCAGGCGGCTAAACTACGTCATGATGCCTTAGATCACTTACTTATCTTTGGTCCGCCGGGGCTTGGTAAAACCACGCTGGCTAATATTATTGCCAATGAGATGGGCGTTAATTTACGTACAACCTCAGGGCCTGTATTAGAGAAAGCTGGCGATCTTGCTGCTATGCTAACCAATCTTGAGCCTCATGATGTACTGTTTATTGATGAAATTCATCGACTCTCGCCCGTTGTTGAAGAAATACTCTATCCGGCAATGGAAGATTATCAACTTGATATTATGATTGGTGAAGGGCCGGCAGCACGCTCCATTAAAATCGACTTACCGCCATTTACTTTAGTTGGGGCGACGACCCGAGCGGGATCGTTAACCTCTCCATTACGTGATCGTTTTGGTATTGTACAACGCCTTGAATTCTATAATGTCGATGACTTACAGCATATTGTTGCACGTAGTGCCAGCTTTATGGGGTTAGAAATAACCGCAGAAGGGGCGCGACAAATTGCTATGCGTTCACGAGGTACACCGCGTATTACTAACCGCTTATTACGCCGAGTAAGAGACTTTGCTCAAGTCAAAGGTAATGGTGAAATTGATGAAGATATCGCGTCTAAAGCACTCGATATGCTTAATGTTGATGCTGCCGGTTTTGACTATCTTGACCGAAAACTACTCTTTGCCATTATTGATAAATTTATGGGTGGCCCCGTAGGGCTTGATAATCTTGCGGCAGCTATTGGTGAAGAGCGTGAAACTATCGAAGATGTATTAGAGCCTTATTTAATTCAGCAAGGTTTTATTCAACGCACCCCCCGTGGTCGGGTAGCCACAAATCATGCTTATCGTCACTTTAATCGCATTATGGAAGCACCGTGATCTTTTAGATATCATTGGGCGATGGTGTTTAATTTCGCCCAATCATTCAATTATTTTGCCTTCCTCTATTCTCATTCTCAATATATCTCATCTCTATATATTTACACCTTATTATATAAAAATAATTTTTTAATTTATAACTATCGTTAACATAATAACAATAGAAGCTCAGACGATTAAATTAAAACTTCGCTATCTATCAATCGTTATTTTTCCTACTCGTTCATTGAATTTATTTATTATTAACGCCCATAAAATGAGTATTGGTACGTAAAAATAAGACTGAAATATACGCATATTGAGT
>ERZ507021.44-NODE-44-length-112692-cov-9.32679_pt1 | contig 112692 bp, 99 predicted proteins | sample MGYA00512877_ERZ507021 | MGnify/ENA metagenome assembly ERZ507021 | reverse complement strand
GAATATATTTTTAATATATCTAATTTAGACTTTCTTAAACTGAGTTTATTTTAATGTCTAATATTATCTAAAAGTGATAATTAAAAATAGACCTTTTATATCGCTAATAGCTATTTTATTTTTTTTTCAAGTGCATTTGTGTGCAGATTATTGTCAGAGCAATCAAGCTATAAGGTGAGAATACGTGAAATGGAATAAGCATAGAAAGTGAAAAAAGAACGCAGGAGAAAATCTTAAAATGATGTTTGTTAACAGTTATTGAAAATATTATCTTACTAAAAATAGCGGGAATGATTCTTTTTTAGAATGCTTTTCTTTACTTTGTTTTTATTTTAGTTTTTATATGGAATAATGATTTTTATTCTTATTGTTAGAGATAAAAATCACTAATAGTCATATAATAAATAGTATATATAGATGGTTCTATCTGTCATTATGCTTGGTGGTGAAAATTGAAAACGATAACTATTAAAATCAGTCTTTTTGTTTTGTCACTGTTTTTCCCTCTCCTAACAAAAGCACTTGTTATTCCAGATAATGGAACGGGGTATATAGGTGAATTAACGCCTCCTCAATCATATATGTCACTTCGTAGTAGTGGTAATTACTATGGAGCGGCTGTAGGTGTTAATAATGTTGTAGATTATTGTAGTAAAAACAGTGCGCAATGGCAGAATTTTTTATTCCCATTCCCAGGAAGTCAAGAGGGGGAGTACGGATTAAAATTATATAATAAAAACGTAAGTGAAGAGGAAAATAGGGAAAATTATTTAGTTGCAGCTATCAATGGAATAGTATCTATCGATGCGTTGTATTATCAGAATGGATTACCTTCCCCGACAAGAATTACCCTGCGCCGAGGAAAAGAAATTTCTAGAACAGAGGAATATTCTAATCAATTTGTCTATCGTCACCCAATGTGCTGGTATGGTAATTTATCACGTGTAAGTAATACTAGCTTGAGAATAAGCTCTTATTCTATTTATGCAGTAGGCCATGTTAAACCCGGTATTTACGATTTTGTAGCTCCAATATATTTTACTACAGCTCAAACAGCAACCTCAGGCGGGGCTAATCCAGATCTATCTTCAGTTCCTTTTTCATTTGGTAATGGTCCTATTCACGTCTTAAAAACATGTAATGTTTCTCCTGCTAGCTCAACAAATATACAATTTGCCGCTCAACTAGCACAAAATTTTAAGTCAGCCAAGTTACTTGAGCAAAGTGTCGCTAGTATGCTTGTCTCTTGCCCTCATTCAGGAAATATGTACGTGACATTAAAACCCTATAATGAGCTAGTCAATGCAAGTAAAACGGGGATGACAATGTCTCCCAATATCCCTTTGAAAGATAAAGAAGTCGCACCTTATATCACGGTATCTGATGCAGCTAAAAAAATAACTAATGCAGTATGTAATAACAATTCTGCCGAGGCCTTAGAGTTTTATGCAGGACAATCTTTGGGAAAATATAATGGGGGAACTGTTTATAAGTCATTATCATTCAACCTTTGTGCCAATGGAAATATACCTACGAATACTTATAAAGGAAGTATTGATGTATCGTTCCTGATTGAATGATGTACTAATTTGATATTCAGAACATTGATAGCGCGCTAAGTACTGTTAAGTACTGTTAAATTTTTAACGTAAAAGATAATCACAATATAAAAATTAATGATATTGTGATTATCAATTACTTTAAAATTAGACACCAAAGTTAAAAGTGAGAACAGCTTCTCCCATAAAATCTAAACCATTAGATAAATCTATTCCTTTTTTACTTAATTCATCTCTAGATAAAATAAAAGTACTCATTGTCATTCCTTGTCTAAAACTTGCTTGGAAAATTTCACCTGAAATTAGAGCCAGGGCGTTTTTATCAACGCTTGTTTGTTTTTCTGATGTCCAACCATTGGTTGGCCCTTTGTATAGGGCGTTATTGTAGCTGGTTCCTGTAATAGACACATCGTTTGCTCGTGAAATATACGCAGGTTTGCTATCGACAGTCACATTATCCCATGCGAAGAAAGCCGCACCAACCGCGGTTTCAGGATTTGCTTTATCAACTAAATGAAACCAGCCTGATGTATTATTAACACTTAATTCTGTATCAGCATAAGTGTCAGATGCAGTAAATGTTAAATATGTTTTTGCATCACATTCAATCGTAACTGTATTTTGAACTCCAATGTCAGAATAAGAGTAGACAGTCGATTGAGGGATAAGTGTTGGGCTTATGACTCCGTAATCAAAAATAACATCACGCTGTGTCGCCCCATTAACAGTACAAGTTGGTGGCTTAATATCACCGTTGATTTTTAAGTTAGCTACAGGGGATTTAGCCAACACTGGCGTAGATATTATCGCCAGCATAGTAAGGCTAAGTAATAATTTTTTCATATCATTATTCCTTTTTAGAGGATAAATAACAAAGCAATATTATATAATACACCTTTTGTTTATTTATTTAATGATATCTGAATATATTTTTAATATATCTAATTTAGACTTTCTTAAACTGAGTTTATTTTAATATCTAATATTATCTAAAAAAGATAATTTAAAATGGAGTTTTAATTTTTATTTTTAATAGATATGTAATGTTTATATTTAATGGTTTAAGTTCATAATGCGATACTCTTATTTGGAGTGTTTTGTATTTCAATATAAAAACGATAAGATAATAAACGCATTAAAACGCTTTAGTATTTAGGATACGTTTTATGCTCTGGAATTAGGTCAGCTAAACCGAGCTTATTAGTCTTCAAAAAATTCTTTTTAATATTTTTAGTGACTCCATCATTCTTGTATTTGGAGTGAGGATACTTAGGCTGACAGCCGTATAGGGGATGGAGCAATCCACAGTAGGAGCTATTGGTTTATAATTATCGTACCAAGAGTGAAGATTCATTGCCGATTTTCGTATTGTCAGCCCAGAGCAAAAAACGCATATATCATTAAATGTATAACGGGTTAGCGATACTGTTCATACTCCACAGCTTCTCGGACTTTTATCAACGCTTTTTGTAAGCTCTCTATTGTGACAGATCCAAGAGCAATTCTAAGAGCCTGTGGGACAACGAGTGAAGTACAGAAAGGTTCTGCTGTTGAAACGGAAATATTGCAGTCCATCAGTTTCTTGGCGACTCGGTCGGCTCTTGTATCATCTGGTAAAGGGAACCAGGCAAAATAAGAGGCAGGATGCGTAATACAGGGCATATCCCCGAGTGTGGATCTTAATACCGCCTGTCGCTGGCGAGCGTCCCGCCGTTTCAGTGTTTCAAAACGGGCAACTGTGCCATCTTGTATCCAATTACATACCAGTGCTGTCATTACAGAGGGGGTATTCCAGGTGGTTGCTCTCACCGCCCTTTCTAGTGCAGGCCGGTACGATTCAGGGCAAACAACAGCCCCTACCCTCAAGCCAGTCGCCACGCTTTTTGAGAATCCAGTGATATAAATGGTACGTTCAGGTGCATAAAATGCAATAGGTGAGGGAGGTCTGCGGATCAGGTAGCTGTATGTGGTGTCTTCTATAACGAGAAGATCATAAGTTCTCGCAATTTCGGCTATTTTTTTTCGCTGACTGTGGCTGAGCACCCAGCCAAGGGGATTATGTAATGTTGGCATGGTATAGACAGCTTTGACATGTCTTTTCTGGCATAACTCTTCCAGCACAGATAAATCTGGGCCACTGGGTAAAGCGGGTATGGCGACGAGCTCCAGATGATATAGCTCTGCCAGTACTTTAAAACCCGAATAGGTGAATGCATCAACTGCCACTACATCTCCTGGGCGTAGCATACCCATTACAGTGATAGTTAGTCCGTGTTGTGCACCATTCACAATAACCACGTTTTCAGCGTCAGGTTGAAATCCCGGGGTCGTGATATGATCTGCAATAATCTTTCTCTCTGTCATCCTGCCTGCGTGTGGTTGGTAACGGAGGTGGGATTCTATATCCCCGGAGACCGCAATCCTTTGGAGGGCATCACGGAGTTGTTCCCCCTGACCAAGTAACGACGGATAGTTAAAATTCAGATCAAACACATCAGTGGCCACAGCATGTTGGTCAATTCCATGACCGTAGGGCAACGCTATTTCTCTGACAAATGTTCCTCTTCCGGTTTCACCACTGACCAGCCCCATAGCTTCTAGTTCGCTGTAAACCCGAGTTGCTGTAGCTAGAGAGATATGTTCCTGCGTGGAGAGTGCTCTGTGTGTTGGTAAACGTGTACCGGAAGGGATATCTCCGCTTCGGATCCTATTTGCGAACATATCCACGATGGATTTATAGCGTGCTTTCATCAAATGTATCCATGACAATAATTTGATTGTATTGAATTATTGAGTGTACCATCTGCCGTTCAAGTGCTTAAGCCTGCGGGCAACAATAGAAAGTGAGGTTGATAATGGTGAATACAGTGGTAAATAAAACAGATCCTAGAGCTGTTTCTGGATGGATCAACGGGCTGTTGGGGGTCATCATTTTTAGTGGTTCGCTACCTGCTACTCGCGTAGCCGTCCTTGATATGGATCCCTTTTTCCTGACATTTCTAAGGGCATCGATAGCGGGTGTGTTGGCCATTATGCTGATTTATGGTTTTCGTGAAAAATATCCGCAAGTTTCGCAGATAAAGTCACTCATAATTGTGTCACTGGGCGTCATTATCGGTTTTCCGTTGCTGACGGCTATGGCGTTACAACATGTGACCTCTGCTCATTCAATCGTTTTTCTTGGTCTTCTGCCGCTGACCACTGCGATTTTTGGCGTCCTACGTGGTGGCGAACGCCCCAGAATGGCCTTCTGGATTTTTTCTGTGCTTGGTAGTTTGCTCGTTATGGGGTTTGCTCTCTCACAAAGCACGATCGTCTCACCTACTGGTGATCTTCTCATGCTTGCAGCGGTGGTGGTTTGTGGTTTAGGTTATGCCGAAGGTGCAAAGTTAACCCGTATTCTGGGGGGATGGCAGGTCATCAGTTGGTCGTTGGTCCTCTCGTTACCATTCATGCTGATAGCGTCATTTATAACAATGCCAGCCTCATTTACCAGTATTGGATCATCTGCATGGATAGCACTAGGTTATGTCTCCCTATTTAGCATGCTAATTGGTTTTATTTTCTGGTACAAGGGGCTTGCAACGGGGGGGATTGCTGCTGTCGGTCAGTTGCAACTTCTTCAGCCTTTCTTCGGGCTGGGGTTGTCGGCTATACTGTTGCATGAGACCATAAGTCCTCTAATGGTATTCATTACGCTTGGCGTCGTCCTGTGCGTTATGGGCTCTCGTAAATTTTCTCGATAATTTTTCTGCCAGTCTACTACTAGCAATTGCGGTAACTTAAGCGGTGTAAATTAGAATTAATTTATGCGAAAGCTTACCATGTCAGGGACGAACCGTCGCAACTGTTAAACGTCACCAACCTTGAAGCGACTGTGGTTGACAAAACTTAGCCACAATTAGCCACTATATGTAAGTTTTCTAGAACCACTAAACTTCCACTTCTGGTACGAAGCTAGCCACCTAACGCGTAGGAGGCTACTGTAAGAGAGGGGTGGATATTAAGGCATAATAGTTTGGATACAACAATTTCAGGTTCAAAATGCCTGTTATCAGGAAAAATAACATTAGCAAACAAGAGAAAAGATGGTTGTCGATCATAATGATTTTATTTCCCAGCCAAGACGCGCGGAAATTCAACCTGAATTCTCATATATAATTGAATGTGTTGTGACAAATCTAACCCGTTGCTTTCCTAAGTTTATACACAGTCTATACGTATACGGAAGTGTAGCTGAAGGCAGGGCAGAAGTAGGTAAGTCTGATCTGGATATGACAGTTATTTTCAAATATGAACCTGATCAGACTATTAAAGAGCAATTTGCAACTGTTCAGTCTGTTCTTGAAAAAAATAATCCCGTTATCAGTAAAATTGATTTTGATTGTGGCCTGTTAGAATAGGTTCTCGATCCAGATAATGTACTTAGTTGGGGAGGCTATTTGCATTCTAGGGTTGGAATTTATCCATTCTAACCCTTGACTCTTAGTCAGACAAAAAGCTGCTTCTGGTTGGATTTTTCTGTTTTTCACCACCCTGCGAGAATCTAACATTGGTTGGATTCTCAGACGCCCCCTCTCTCGCGTTAATCCAACTCTCCACCTTCTGCCTGCTTCAACAATGTCGGAATGTGTGGCCCATACTCGACCTTGCCTCGTCCTGCTCGAATACCACTGCCAACCTTGCGGGCTTCTTTGGAGTACAACGTCTTTGCGCGGATGATCTCATAGCTATAACCCCGACCTAACCGGTTGGACATCTTGATCAAGCCATTAAGCCCTTCGGTATAGCCATTGGTGATTGAGAACGGCGCATCCCAGTAGGCAAAGATGTCGTCGTAATGGTTGTATACCGTTTTTACCAGTTTTTTGAAAGGCTCCATGCTATAAGGTGGCAGGCTGTTCTCCCAAGCCTCAAAGGCGTTCTGAGCGCTCTGCTTGTCGGGTTCGTCGTAGATGCAGAAGAAGGCTTCCTTGAAGTCATAGGCCATGGCAAGTTCTGGGATAGCCTGCTTTACAACCTCCAGCGCCTTTTGCTCTGCGGGCGTCAGGTTGCCGGGCCGCTTCAGGGTGAGCCAGCGAATGGACTTTTTGACGTAAATGCGATCATCTTTGCTTAACTGTGCCTGATAGTTCTTGCGCTCCGCTTCCAGGGCTTCAGAGGCCATCTTGACGACATGGAACTTGTCGATCACCAGTTTGGCGTTGGGCAGATACTGAGCAAAGGAACGCTTGAAGGGTCGCCACATATCCGTACAGACCCATTCCACCTTGTCTGCATCCGGCAAATCCTTGAAGAAGGGCTTCAGGTGCTCTTGAGTACGATGCTCCAACATATCAAAGACGTTGTTGGTTGCTAGGTTGGTGATTACACAGCGATACCCGCCGGCCAGGTTTACTTCATCGATACCCATGATGACCGGGGTTTCGTAACGAACGGTTTGGGAGAGTTCATCAATGAGATCATTAGTGATGTTCTTGACGGTGTTCACCGCCACACCAGTTTGCTCGGCTAAAGCATGGAAGGTGGTTCCCAGGCACTGTTGCCGAATAACATCGACCAGCCGTTTGGTGGCTCGGCGTTTGTCATCCAGAAAACTCAACTCCGGCATGGACATTTTTCCGCACGACTCACAGCGAAAGCGCGGGCGCTGAACTTCAAGGCGGACGGGCTCCATGTACAACGGCGTGTCCATGAACTTGTTTTTGCGCGTACCGTGTCTGTGCATAGGGATGTTGCAGTCCCCACACAACGGCACCTCGACCGTTACCGGTTCAGCAACTATCACAAGGCATTTGCCTTCGTGGCGCATATCGACCGGCTTGATGCCTGGCAGATTCAGCAGGTCAAGCATCGGCTTAATCCATACCCAGATCGATGTCTTTGCCTTCGCGCAGCAGGTCATACACCATATCAACCAATGCGGTCATGCCCTGACGGTCAGACTTGAGCACCTGAGTTGCCAGCTTCTGATGACTGGACAAAGCACGAACAACCGCTTGCTGCACAGCACCGGGGAGGTTGCCTTTCATAGCCTGCTCACGGGTGTTGCTTTCCACCTGAGCCATGACGACATCGCTTTCACCGGTAATTGCTGAAATCTGATTAACGAAAGCCACCTGATCCTGGATCGGCGTCGCCTCACCAAACAGGCTGTTGAGCCTCTCGATAATCTCTTTGACGAATTTCGGCTTGTCGCCTGCCGCGCCACCACCGCCTGCACCTACTGGTTGCAATACTGGGGTTTTGCCTTCGTCTTCTACGTCATCGGGTCGAGCATTGATGTCAAAGCCAGTAAGCACCAGGCCTGTCAAGTCCACGGTTTCCGGTGCTTCGTGCTGAAGGCGCTTTTGCAGCAGCTTGGCGAAAGCGGCAAAGTTCTCCAACTCCGGGTCGCCAAAATCAATCAGTTGGGCGATATAGGAATAGGTACGGCAGAAGCGCCCCAGGTCCGACTTGAAGCCCATCAGCGCCTTGATTTGCTCGGCATACTCATCCTGGTGGTGATCAGCAGACTTCATGCCCGCCTCATCACCCTTGGCGCGGGCCTTCTCAAACGCTGCTTCCCAGGTTGCCATGCCATCGCGCAGCATTTTCATCTTGTCGTTATACAAGGACGTCGCTCCAGCCGTAGCAGCATACAGCGCCTTGTGTTGCGGCGATTTAGTATGGGTGATGTCGCGGATGGTCTTGAAGCGAGCCTCCTTGAACGCGGCCAAGTCCTTCTCGTCGTACAGGCCGTGCTCGTCCAGTCGCTCCTTGATCTCGTAGACCACATTGAGGTCTTGCACTTCGCCGATGTGAGCGCCCTTGTCATAGGTGGCAAAAGCCTTGCGCACGTTCTCCGGATCGTTCACAAAGTCGATGATAAAGACCTCATCTTTCCCTGGTGCCGTCCGGTTCAGGCGGGCGAAGGTCTGCACAATCTCCACATGGTTGGCGATTTTCTTGTCCACATACATGGCGACCAGTTTGGGCTGGTCAAAGCCGGTCTGGAACTTGTTGGCCACTAACATCACCCGGTATTCCGGGCGGTCAAAGGCAAAGCGCAAATCCTGCCCGTGGACATCTGGGTTCATGCTCTGCTCGGTGAACTCCTCGTTCTCATCGACGATAAACACATCATCCTTGAACTCGCTGTCATCCTGGTGCATCACCTGCTTACTGGTCATCTTGCCGGAGAAGGCCACCAGTGAATGAATAAAGCCGTACTCGCTGTGCTGCTCGATATAGCGGTCAAACGCCTTCTTGTAGCGAATGGCAGCGGCACGGGAGCTGGTCACGACCATCGCCTTGGCCTTGCCATCCAGCCGGTGGGCGACGTTCTTGGTGAAGTGCTCAACGATAAACTGTACCTTCTGGGTCACATTGGTGGGGTGCAATGACATCCACTGTGCCAGGGCGCGTTTGGCGGCCTTGCCGCTCACCCGCTTGCTGTCTTCAAGCTGCTTGGAAAGGTTGAAGGCCGTTTTGTAGGGCACATAGCCGTTCAACACATCGAGAATGAATTTCTCCTCAATGGCCTGGCGCATGGTGTACAGGTGGAAGGCTTGCGGCGGGTTATTGTCCGAGGCCGGTTGGCTTGGATCTGTCGGGCGACCGAACAGCATCAAAGTGGAGTGCTTGGGCGTGCCGGTAAAGGCGAAGTAGCTGATATTGTCCGGGCGGGCGCGAGACTTTTGCAGTTGTTCTAGCAACTCATCCACCGTCATGGTGGACATCTTGCCTTGCCCACTCATCCCCAGCGCGGCTTGCAGTTTGGCGGCGGTAGAGCCGGTCTGCGAGTTATGTGCCTCATCAATGATTACCGCAAAGTTTTTTCCTTTCAAGGCTTTGTCAGTGATGATGGCTTCCATCGCGTAAGGAAAGGTCTGGATCGTGACCACCACAATCGGAGTACCAGACAACAAGGCCTCCGAGAGCTGCTTGCTCTTGGACTTGGATGACTTCTGCCGGTCAATGGCGGCGATCACCCCAAACTGATGGTCAATCTGCTTCACCGCGTCCTGAAGCTGGCCGTCCAGCACATTACGGTCGGTGACAATGATCACGCTGTTAAATACCGCGTCGCCGGTATCTTCGCGCAGTTTCACCAAGTCATGGGCCGTCCAGGAAATGGTGCTGGTCTTGCCGGAACCGGCGCTGTGATCACACAGGTAGGTCATGCCTGCGCCGTTTTCGCGGGCATCGGCCAGCATCTGGTTCACCGCCGTCCATTGGTGAAAGCGCGGGAAAATCAGGGTTTCTTTCTTCGACCAGTTGCCCTGAATATCCACCACGTCCTTTTTCTCGACGTAGACAAAGCTATGGAAAATCCGCAGCCAGGCATCCGGCTGACAGACCGCCTCCCAGAAGTAGGCTACCGGGTATTCCTGGGTACCATCGGCCTTAATCTCACCTGGCGGGTTACCCGCATGTACCGTGCCGCTTTCGTCCTTGCGCCCCTTATTGAACGGCAGGAAAAAGGTGTTTTCTCCATCCAGCTTGGTCGCCATCATGATTTCAGAGTCGGACATGGCGAAATGCACCACCGCCCCACGCTTGAAGGTCAGCAATGGCTCCCGGCGTTTGGTCTTGGCGTCATACGGCAGGCGATCATTGCGGTACTGATCCATGGCCGCTTCGCAGGACTGGGTGAAGTCGGTCTTCAGTTCGACGGTTGCCACCGGCAGACCGTTGATAAACAGCACCAGATCAATGGCAAATTCACGGGCCGGGTGATACTTCAACTCCGGTACCACGCGCAGGATATTGGCCTGGTAACGCTCAATGACTGCTGCATTGCGCTTGTCTTCCGGGGCGGCCTCGGTCATCTCGATCAGGCCGCAACCGGCAATGGAAAAGCCCTGGCGCAACACCTGCATGGTGCCTTGTTTCTCCAGTGCTTTATTCAAGCGATCCATCAGCACCTCAAGAGTTTTAGCCCCGTTGAGCCGTTCCAGCTTGTCCCATTTTTCCTGCTGGCCGCTGGTTTTGATCCAGCTTTCTAGGTCTTCGGGGTACACCGCCCGCTCGGTGTTGTAGAACTTGGAATCACCCAGCTTCCAGCCCTGTTCTACCAACCGGTCGATGATGTATTGCTGGAAGTGTTTTTCCTGATGTGCTGCTGATTGCATTTATTGTTTTCCTCGCAAATCAATCTGGCCGGTGACAGCGGCGGTGATAAAGGCGGCGCGGCGTTCTTTGAGCAGGGTGATACTTTGTTCTGTTTTCTCGACTAGAGCATCAATGCGAGCAGTTCCTGCATTAATTGCATTGGTAATTTCACTCTGCTCATCGACAAGAGGGATAAGTACTGGAAGCCTTCTGACATCTTCAAACTTCAATGACTGCCTTAATCCTCCACCCATTGCATAAAAGACTTTACAAAGGTCATATGAACGCATCAACCATGCAAAATATGTAGAATCAATACTGTGCGGTTTCACGGCCATATACGCAGAGGTAATGATTCCTCTTTGCGTAACCTGGGCTGAACGCAAGCTACGTTTGTCGTTTTGCAGATCGGTGAATCTAAATACAATTTCGCCAGACTCTACGATTTGATAGGTTTCATAAGACTTGGGCGTTAACCCCATATTTCTAGTTTCAGGCTTCTGTATGATGCTTCCGTAGCTGAGGGACAGTATATTGGTTTCAGCTAGGCCCACATTCTTTCGGTTCAGTTCTGTCACCAAAGCGAAGAACGGCTTAACATCCCAATGTTCCGGCACCTGCTCTATCCACTCAATGCCGGAATCCTTCATCTTCGCGTTAGGGTCTAGTCCCTTTGTGACAGCATGGGTAATCAGCGCCTGGCGCTTTTCCTTCAGTAGCTCGATAAAGCGGGATTTCTTCTCGATAAGCGCATCAATACGGGCGGTTTCGCGGTCGAGGGTGGTTAGTATTTGCGCTTGCTCAGGCTGATCTGGGTATACAACTTCAATTGAACCGATATGCCCCCAATCTGCACGAGGCATTTTGGCTCCCTCGCATCCTGACTCTATTTGATGCGTTACATCAGGAGTTAAAAGCCATTCTTGCAGCCATCTGGGTTCTGTTTTTTCAGCCCTCAGAACCAAAAATTCTGTTGAGCAGCACCCTGCCATCTCTGAAATAATGGCTTTTCGCAAATATGGACGCAGCTTACCGTACAGGACATCCCCTTCATAAAAGATGCCTACAGTTGAATCTTCTGATTGACGAGAGCTTCCATTCGTTGGCTTGTACTGCCCTGATCCTGCTTCTACATCCTCAAGTCCGATATAAATGGTATCAGTAGATACATCATTTCGTCGTTCATTGCGCAATGACGCTAGTCGCTTGACTCTCGCTACCTTCCAATGCTCAGGCACCAGCCCAATCCACTCAATACCGGAATCCTTATACGTGGGATATGCTCTGTACTGGCTCATTCGCTGGCCACCTCCGCCAGTAGCGCGGCAATCTCGGCTTCTACTTGCTTCAGGTCTTCATCAATATCTTGCAGCTTGCGCGGCGGCTGGTACTGGTAGAAGAAGCGGTTGAAGTTGATCTCGTAGCCAACGCGCCCCAATTGACCATCCCTGGCATCGGTAAAGCTCTCATCCATCCAGGCATCCGGCACATGAGGAAGCACTTCGCGAGCAAAGTAGTCGTCGATGTCCTCCAGATAGGGGACGTTCTCGTAATCAGTTAAATCTGTGTCTGGCACCAGCTCGCCGTTGGAATCCGTGACTGGCTCGGCTTTCGGGTCTTTGTGACCAAAGGCATTGATCAGCGCGGTGATCAATGCCTTGTTGGATTTGACCTTGAGCTGCTTGGCTTCGTCGGACTTGATCGCGTCTCTGACAAAGGTTTCTGCCCAGCTATAGGGCTGCGGTTGCTCGTTCAGCCGCTTGAGGGCTTCGCGCCAGAATGTCTGATGCGCGTCAGAGAGCTTTTCCCAGGCAGCTTCGGCTTCCAATCGCTCCATTCCCACCTTATCCAGCTCCAGGGTCATGCGCAGCGGGCGCAGGACCTTGATACGGCGGTAGCCAAAGGTACGGTAGTCCAACATCCGGGAAAGCGCACCGGTTTCGCCTGCGGCGTAGATGTCCAGAATCTGGCGGCGCTGCTCATCGCTGACAATACGGCGCTTGTTGCCCTCATTGCGGATTGAAGTCCACAGGTCGGTGGCGTTGATCAACTGCACCTTGCCTTTGCGCTCCTGCGGCTTCTTGTTGGACAGAATCCACAGGTAGGTGGCGATATTGGTGCGGAAGAACAGATCCGTTGGCAGAGCTACAATGGCTTCAACCAGGTCGTTTTCCAGCAACCAACGGCGGATTTCCGATTCCCCAGACGCGGCACCACCGTTAAACAGTGGCGAACCCGATAGCACGATAGCGGCGCGGCCACCACCGTTGATCGGCAGTTCTAGCTTGCTCGCCAGGTGCATCAAAAACAGCATGGAGCCATCGCTAATTTTCGGCAGGCCCGGCCCAAACCGGCCCAGCTCACCTTTTTTGTGTTCCGCTTCGACGGCGGTTTTGTCCTTCTCCCATTTCTTGCCAAAAGGTGGATTGGACAGGCAGTAGTGGAAACGCTCACCAGCAAACTGATCGTTGGACAGCGTGCTGCCCTGACGAATGTTCTTCGACAGATCTCGGCCTGGGTCAGACTCCAAACGGCGGATCAGCATGCCGGCCACACAAACCGCATGGGTTTCCGGCTCTAACTCCTGCCCGTGCGGCACCAGCACTGGAGGGATCTTGTCGCGGTTACCATAGTCGCCCACATGGTTCATGGCATCGGTGAGGAAGCCACCTGTGCCACAGGTCGGGTCATACAGGGTACGAATCAAACCGGGGCTGGCCTCAAACAGGGCATCATCCGGGTCAAGCAGCAATGCAGTCGCCAGGTGAACGATGTCGCGCGGCGTCATGAAGTCCTCGGCCCCTTCATTGACCTCGGCCCCAAAGCGGCGAATCAGGTGTTCGTAGATGTTACTCATCACCCGATCCGGAACCACGTCCGGGTGCAGGTCGATCTTGGCGAAGTTCTGGCAAATCTTGTACAGCAAGCCAGCCTTCTCCAGCCGAATCACGGTATTGCCGAAATCGAACTCCTCGAAGATAGCGCGGGCGTTATCTGAAAACAGGGCTATGTAGTCTTCCAGATTGCGGCGCGTCTTGGTGCTACCTAGGGTGCCGAGGGAGTATTCAGAGGTGTTGTAGAAGGGGTATTCAGCGGTTGAGCGCAGAATGGTATCCAGCTCAACATCGGCATCCTGGAAAGCGTCATGCGCTTCTTTCACCGCCTCGCGGGTCGGCTCCAGCGCACACTCCAGGCGGCGCAGCAAGGTAAACGGCAAAATGATCTTGCCAAAGTCCGTATGCTTGAAGTCCCCCCACAAGTCTTCCGCGTTCTTCCAAATAAAGTCAGCCTGTGAAGCTGCCGATCCCGTAAATTCGTTCATTCTGGCCTCCAACCACCTTTTGCACAGAACGGTACTATAGTCAATCTACGGATGTCAACCAGATTTTGCACAAAAGGGGATGGGTTTCAATTCTTGGCTAAATTTGCGATCCTACCTCAGAATGCAAATAGCCGAAATTTTGTTCATTATTGCTAACTCTATAACCAGAAAAATAATCTTCCTCAACCTTTTTTAATATCGCTTTTGTTACTTTAAATATTTTATCACGTAATCCATTATCATTTAATTCTGAGAAGGTACTTTTATCCAAGTTGGTTTTGGTTTCCATAAAAGATATCATTTGATCAATCAGACTACTATTTATCAAATTTGTCGCATTAAAGGCATTGAAAAAATCACCTTGTTGTTTATGAGCAAGGAAAACATCCCTGATTGGTCGGATAGGTTTGCTAACTTGCGATTAACCTTTCGTAGCGCCTTCGTTGCCTTCTTGGATTTTTTGTTTATTGGATTATCGCAATGCGAGCATAAACTTGATGTAGAAGCTGCGGGTTTGATGTTAGATCCCATCTCTTATGGAACCGATAAAACAATACAATCATCGAAGGGAGAGAAATGAAACAATTGTGAATATCTAAAAGAGAAATTCAATAGAAACGTTCTTTATGCTAAGTTAAATGAAATTATGAAATTAATTTATTTTAAAGGATTCTTCATATGTGTGATTGGGATGAAATATTCAAAAAAACAAAAAAATACTTCAGCATAAAAGAAAATTCTTTTTCTGAATATGTAACTAATTCACGAGACCCTAACAAGCTGGATAGTTTTAAATCAGAGCTGCTTTTTGCATTCATTTTTAATTGGTTACAAGAAAATAAATCTCTAGACATTAAGCTTATGAAACAAGTAGGTGAAAATCATCCCGACCTAAAATTAAAAGTGAATGGCAAGGTCACTCATGTAGAAGTTACCAAAATTACTAAATATGACAATAGGTTTCGTGAAAAGAGATTTGATTCACACAGCCCTCAAGACATCATTGAACAGGATAAGGTTAAGCTATTTGTTACTTCTAAGCTTTGTGAAAAATCAGAGCAGTACAAAAAATGGACCTCTAATGGTGTAATAAAGGATAGTGATTCGAAGATTATCGCTATTGATATGGGGCGGTTATTTCCCGCAAGTGTATCCGGTTCTTTACTTTTTGCTGCTTATAACTTCTTCAAAGATGAATTAGAGTTAAATATTAATAAGAAAACGGGTAAGCCTCAAGGGAGAGGAATTCCAATATCACGTAATAAGATGCAAAAATTAAAGAAGGACAAGAATGATGAATATAAACTGATTGATATTAACCATGACGACATATTGCATAAACTAATAACGAGTAACATTAACGGAATTATCGCTTATCATTCGGGGTTACCAGAGTCAATACACATAATTAGCATAAACAATGATCCACTTATGGACATGCTATATTTACAGTTGGCCTTTAAGCAAGATATAGATGTAAAAATTTTAAGGCACGGGATTATTATCGAACAAAAAAATCAGCACGCAGGCTAGCTTCAACCAGTAACATACTGACGAGTTCTGTTAGCTCTAATCTGAGTTAACACAAATAGAAAGTACAAAATGAAAGATATATACCATGCTCACCAATAATGTTTCTGTTACAACTAAACCTAACAGCCTGCACTGAGCGATAAGCGGAAATTAGTAATTATCTACCATTAATCAAAAATAATTACGAAAGTAATGGCTTTCCAGTTTTGACCAAAATTACAGCACGTGGAGTTGATAGTTCAACGTTCTTAGATGGTTCTTCGCGTATTAACTCAAACCCTTCGAGTAACTCATTTGGTAGAGTAGAGTCAGGGTGCATTTCTTGGAGTGAGGATAGCATGCTTCTCAACCAGATTCGGATTTCAGCAGGTTCAGTTGAAACATTTAAAATTTGCTGAAGAGGCGTCCCTATCAAGCCAGATTCCAGTGATTGTCCAAAGGTATACATACAGCAAGTTGCAGTTATTTCTTTATAATTGTTAATTTTGCGAACGCATCCTAATTTTGTTTTCCACTGGAGTGTACCCGACGAATTATTGTTGTTATTCAATGGACTAAGCCCATTTGCAACAAAGTAAGCAAAATCAAATCCCTGACCTGTGGGGTAAAAAACTCCAAAAGTACCTACTGATGGTAGTAGGGCGCCAGAAAGTAGATTGGCGGGCAGATTAATTTTTGATGAAGTAGCTCTTATTAAAGGACGATTTGATAATAAGTCCCACTGTTCTAAATTTGCACGAAACTTGTATGGTGCAAACACCGCTGTAGCAGACTGTAATGGGTTAGAAGAGACCTTCGCCTGATTAAAAGTGACTCGTGCTGCTCTAGAATTTCCCTCTGGGTAATAGATGATCATCACATCGCATAATTCACAACGTGGTTTTTGTCTCCCAGCATCTCGCATAGCTGTAAATGTCACTTGGTAACGATTACCATGATATTCATGCGCCAGCGCATTTGAACCAAGAGAATTGAAAGTGCGGATAAATGCACGGAATAGCGCTATTTCACCTCTAGCATTCAATGACTCTATGCGAGGCAGTCTGAAGAATTAATCCAGTCATTAGATTTATAGCCTCCTTAGTAATGAAGCATTCTGAAGATGGTGATAATACTATAAACAATCAATGAGTCATTAAATGAAATTCAAAAAAGAAATTCCTCACCCAGTGCGTTTATTTGAACTCACAGCACATAACCGACGTCTGGATGACGTGTATAGCTCTGTGCCATTATAGTACTAATTCAATTTGAACTAGTGCTCATAAGTTACCCAACTAGCGATATCCCTCTTATTCCGCCTTCTATAATACTTCCCCTGTCAGCCGCTTCAATAAAATCAGCCCACCATTGCATCATAGGGCGTCTTTGCTCTAGGTAGTCACTACGATTGTAGGCACACCTAACTTCATTTTTATCAACGTGGGCGAGTGCGGCTTCAATCACATCAGGTGGGAAACCTTGCTCATTTAGGGCGGTACTAGCAATTGAGCGAAGACCGTGTGAAACAAGTACACCATCGAATCCGGCACGTTTTAATGCCGCATTAACGGTTTGGCTATTCATCGGTTGGGTAGGTTTGATACGGCTAGGAAAGATAAACTCACGGTTACCACTGAGTGGTTTCATTAGCTCTAAAATAGCCAAAGCAGCGTCAGATAACGGAACGGTATGTTCGCGATTCATTTTCATTCTAGCAGCGGGTATCTTCCATTCCTTGGTTTCAAAGTTGATTTCGTCCCAACGGGCCTCAGCGGCTTCGGCAGGGCGGGATATGGTAAGTAGCTGCCACATAAACAAACATCTGGTAGGCAAGATAATATTAGCTGTACGCATTGTTTGCATGAGTTGTGGTAATTGCTCAGGGCGAATACTTGGCATATTCTTTTTCTTGGGTTTTTCAAAAGCTTTACCAATGTTGATACTTGGAACGGCATCAATTAAGCCAGTATTTTGAGCATAGATCATCACTTCGTTGATTCGCTGACAAAGGCGACGAACGGTTTCTAATGCACCTCTAGCTTGAACGGGTTGTATTGCTTGCACCAATATATGCGCTTTGATATCAGTAACGCTGATGTCACCAATGGCAGGGAACACATCTCGTTCAAGTGAACGCCAAATATCGTTACCGTAATCTTCGGTTACGGTGGACTTCTTCACTTCCCACCAACGTTCAGAGACAAGTTGGAAGGTATTGATTTTAGCCTCTTGAGAGTTTCTTATTTGATCTTTCTGATATTCTTGAGGGTCAATATCTTTTGCCAGTAATGAGCGAGACTCTGCTCTGAGTTTTCTAGCATCTGAAAGTGTGACAGCAGGGTAGGCCCCAAAACTTTGTTTGGTCCTTTGTTTTGTATAAGGGCGGTAGTAACGGAATTGCCATAACTTGCTTCCGCTAGATTTGATTAGCAGTGTGAGTCCATCACCATCATACAACTGATAGTCCTTGTCCTGCGGTTTAGCTGCTTTGATTTCGGTATCGGTTAATGGCTTAGTTTTTCTTGCCATGAAAAATCTCCATGCGTTTAGGCCCAACAAAGATGTTAGTTCTTTTCATTGGGCCTATCAATGGGCCTAAAGGAATTAGCTTGGGTGGGATAAAATAGGACAGCGTAGGACATAAAAAAGCCCGCAACTCATTGAGTTAGCGGGCTTTTCAGTCTTCTTTGGACGTCCTTAGAAGATAATTTGGTGGAGCTGGCGGGAGTTGAACCCGCGTCCGAAATTTCTACATCCGCGGCACTACATGCTTAGTCTAGTCTTTAAATTCACTTACTTGCTGCGGATAGACACGCCACAAATAAGCTAGCTTGATTAAATTTAACGCTTCAACCCCAAGCTAGGCATCCACGCGATCTCTTTTGGGTTTGACTCCTCTTTATCCCCGTCTTAAGAGCGGAAGCTAGGGAGAGAAGGCTCTAGGCAGGTTATTAAGCTGCTAGTGCTTTATATTGATTGTCGTTTGCGACTATCTTTTTGCGGCTTTTTACGAGGCCAACCGCCCCTCGGCATGCACCTTGGGTTTCGCAAATCCCGTCGAATCCAGAATCAGCCCCAAGTTGTTGAAAGTGAGTATATCAGAAAAATACCTGCTATTGCTAGTAGTTAACGCAATTTAGCGGTTAGCATTTTTCATGATCCGTGCTTTGTCTAATTTCCACTCACGATCTTTTATGGTGTCACGCTTATCGTGATCTTTTTTACCTTTAGCTACGCCAATTTTGATTTTACACCATGCATTTTTCCAATATAAGGAAAGGGCAACCACGGTGTAACCATCACGATTTATTTGGCCATAGAGATTAGCTAATTCACGTTGTTTTAATAACAGTTTACGCGTACGTGTCGGATCACAAACAACATGAGTAGAGGCAACGTTTAACGGTGTAATGGTGGCACCAAACAGGTATGCCTCACCATCACGCATGATTACATAGCTATCACTGATATTGGCTTTACCCGCACGCAGTGATTTAACTTCCCAGCCCTGTAACGACAGTCCCGCTTCGATTTCATCTTCAATGAAATATTCATGGCGAGCACGTTTATTGAGTGCAATAGTGGCAGAGCCGGGTTTGTGTGATTTTTTCTTTGTCATAATTTCCACATTATACTGTATGAGCAATAGAAAGAAATCATTTAAGCGTCTGTTTTCTTTTCAATTGCGTAAAACTTAAGCTATATTCCATTAGATTTTTATTTAATCACTGTTCAATGATATGATCGCACACAGTGTTGTCGTACAGGAATAACTATGCCTCAGATTAGTCGATCTGCTCTAGTTCCTTTTAGTGCAGAGCAAATGTTTAAACTAGTGAATGATGTTCTTACTTATCCTGATTTTCTACCAGGATGCGTTGGAAGTAAACTGATCAAAAGCACTCCAGAAGAAATGATTGCATCTGTTCAGGTTTCTAAAGCAGGGATCAGTAAAACATTTACTACCCATAATTTTTTAAAAACCAATGAACGTGTTGATATGCGTCTTGTGGATGGCCCTTTTCGTAAACTAACCGGAGGCTGGGTATTTACCGCATTAGATGATAATGCATGTAAGGTTGAGTTTCAGCTAGACTTTGAGTTCACCAATAAATTAATTGAGTTAGCTTTTGGCCGTATTTTTAAAGACTTAACAAATAATATGGTGCAGGCGTTTACTCAAAGAGCGAAAGAGATTTATCGTGACTAAAATATGGGTTGAGGTAGCCTACGCGTTACCAGATAAACAATATGTTATCCCTGTGGAGTTAACACTGGGGGATACTGTTGAACAAGCAATTATTGCCTCAAATATTTTAACGATTTGTAATGATATCGATTTAACTAAAAATAAAGTGGGTATCTATAGTCGGCCAGCAAAATTGAGTGATAATGTGCGTGATGGCGATCGCGTTGAAATCTATCGACCGTTAATCGCTGATCCTAAAGAGATGCGCCGTAAACGCGCTGAAAAAGCACGCCAAAAAACTGAATAGTTAACATTTTCACCACGTCATAATCAAATCATTGTATCTCATTGATTGCGCCGATATGTTGGTCATAAAACACACCCCATTGTTGAATTACAAATGGGGTGCAATTTCGTTTTTGCCAATCGTATAGTGAGATTAGTCTTTACTGGTTTGATTAGAAAAACTCGGCATATCACCTTGTTTATCAATCTTAGTCAGTATGCCATTATTATCAAATGTCAGTGTCAGAGTTTCTTGACGCACTTTTTGATGGCCTGGCTGTTCACGGAAAACATAATACCAAGTTTGAGTTCCGAAAGGATCTTTCAGCATAGGTGTTCCGAGGGCAAATTGAACTTGCTGCTGTGTCATTCCTTGTTGAACTTTGGCGACTTCGGCTGGTGTTAAATAATTACCCTGATTGATATCTGGGTGATAAACCAGTCTTTCGAACATCGAGCAACCTGAAGTCATTACGACTAAAGATAAGGCGGCAACTTTTAACAGTTTAAAACGCATGGCTATTACATTCCTTTTAGGGTCATAGTGACGATGATAATCGACAATGCAGCAATTGAAAACCTTTCACGCTCTGCCTAAGACCCTAAATATCGATAAAAGTTTGTTAATCGTTAAGCTGCCAGCAGATCTTTTGCGTTAGCAAGGGTGTTTTTAGTCACTTCACTTCCCGCTAATAAGCGGGCTAACTCTTGTAAACGCTCTTTTTTAGTTAACAGCTTCATGGTGGTTTCTGTCTCTTCACCATTAGTCTCTTTATTAACAAAATAGTGTTGATGGCCACAACCTGCTACTTGCGGTAGGTGAGTAACACACATAACTTGTGTCGATTCGCCTAATTCACGCAATAACTTACCGACAATAGCTGCTGTTGGTCCACTAATACCAACATCTACTTCATCAAAAATCAGCGCGGGTGTATCCATTTTTTTTGCGGTGATCACTTGGATAGCAAGTGCGATACGTGATAGCTCACCGCCAGACGCAACTTTAGAGAGAGCTTGATGAGGTTGCCCCGGGTTGGTGGTGACATTGAACTCAACTTTTGTCGCACCATCAATTTGTAAGACATTTTCATCAAACAATGTATCTACAGTTAAATAGCCATGAGGCATTGATAATTGATGCATGCTATTGGTAATAAGCTGACTTAATTCGTGTGCATACTGTTGGCGAATTTGATGAAGTTGTTTTGCCACGTCCAATGCGGCTGCATGATCAATTTTAACTTGTTCCATTAATGCATCACAGTCATCATTTTGGCGTAATAGTGCCTCTTTTTCTTCAATTAATTGTTGATGCAATTCATATAGCTCTTCAGGGGTGACACGATGTTTACGAGATAGACTAATATATTTGGAAATACGTTTTTCTAATTCGAATAAACGGTTAGGATCCATTTCTAAACGATCACTGTAGTGGCGTAGTTCATCACTCACTTCGCTAATTTGAATACTTGCTTCTTCCAGCATATCTAACAGTGAATTAAATTGGCTCTCCATTGTGGAAAGTTCGCTGATCTCATGTTTGGCCACATTCAGCATACTTAAAATATTTTGTTCTTCGTTATCACTTAAGATCTGCAAACTATTTTGGCTCAAGGTCAGAAATTGGCCACAGTTAGATAACCTTTTATATTCTTGATCTAATTCAGGGTATTCCCCCGCAACAGGTTGGAACTCGTTAAGCTCTTTTAAGTGATAATCAATCAGTTGTTGCCTTGCTTCTCTTTCTAAAGATTGTTGTTGAAAAGTCGCTAAGGTTTGGCAACTCTGATGCCAGGTTTGATAAGCCGCTTTCATCTTTTTTAATAAAGCAGGTTCATTAGCATAGATATCAAGTAAATGTTTTTGGTAGCGAGGCTCTAATAGTTGTTGATGAGCATGTTGCCCATGAATTTGGATCAGCAATGAGCCAAGCTCTCTTAGTTGAGACAAAGGGACAGAAGTACCATTAATAAAACCACGAGAGCGGCCATCTGCTGCAATGGTTCTTCTTAATAGGCATTCGTTATGATCGTCAAGATGATGTTCTTCTAACCAACGCTGGGCGGAAGGGGTATCAGAGAGTGAAAATCGTGCGCATAAATCCGCTCTAGTGGCACCAGGGCGAACCATATTAGCATCACCACGGTTTCCTAAACACAAGCCTAATGCGTCAATCGCAATAGATTTACCTGCGCCCGTTTCACCGGTAATTGTGGTCATGCCACCAGAAAAGTCGATTTCAAGTTCACGGACTATGGCAAAATGACTAATAGTTAATTGAGTCAGCATAGTGCCTCTCCTGTATAAAAACATATCTGTAATTACATACAGTATAAACTGGTTTTTTATACAGTAAAGTAGCGAGGCACAAAAATCAGAACATTTTTTTTGACCAACCTAATTTTGAGCTGAGTGTATTAAAATAGTTGTAGTCAGTTGGGTGGACTAAGTTAAGTTTTTGTCGACTCCGCTTAATAATTACCTCATCCCCTTCTTTGATAGGTAATACAAGCTGACTATCACAACTGACTTCATAATCAATATTGGTTTGTGAGAATTTTAAGCGAATTTGACTGTCGCTACTAATGACTAAAGGGCGTGAAGAGAGCGTATGGGGAAACATCGGAACCAGCGCAATCGCATCAAGATTAGGTGTAAGAATAGGGCCACCTGCAGAGAGTGAATACGCCGTCGATCCGGTTGGTGTGGTAATAATTAGACCATCAGAACGTTGTGAAAATGCAAAACGATCATCAATATAGACTTCAAACTCAATCATATGCGCCACTTTGCCGGGGTGAAGTACGACTTCATTAATGGCGGTGCCAATCCGTGTTCTTTGTCCTTCAGCACAGACACGAGCTTCAAGTAAGAAGCGTTTTTCTTCACGATAATGGCCTGCTAATACATTAGTTAATTGTTGTAATGCGTTATCAGGATCAAGATCGGTCAGAAAACCTAAGTTACCGCGGTTTACACCAATCACTTTGATATTATAGCGCGATAAAACACGGGCGGCGCCTAGCATATTGCCATCACCCCCAACAACAATAACCAGATCAGCGAGTTTGCCGACTTGTGTTAAATCGCCCGTTTGTGCATCGGTGAGTTTTAATTCTTCAGCAACTTGGGTATCGATAATGACGTCATATCCTTTATCAAGGAGCCAATAATAGAGCATTTCATGTGTCGAAAGTGCTTCAGGATGGCGGGGATGACCGACGATGCCAATGCATTTAAATTGTTTTTCTTCCGTTACGGTATTATCTGGCATTTTTTTTACCCTCGTTTAGCGCCTATTCCTTGAAACCCGTTTATTGATCCCCATAATAAACTAAATATGAAGATGAATACTAAAACTACGCGGAGATATTCATGAGTAGTAAAGAACAAAACGTACATGAAGAGCAAGTCTCAAAAGAAAAAGAAGGAATGGAATCGGTAATGAATGAATCTCAAGAGCAAGTGAAAAGCGAAGACGCTCAGGCGGAGTTTGATGCACAAGCTGAGTTAGTTCAAGCGCTTGCACGCGTTGATGAGCTGGAAAAACAGTTGCAGCAATCACAAAAAACGGAACGTGAAGCGATGATCCGTGCTCAAGCCGAAATTGAGAATATTCGCCGTCGTACTCAACAGGATGTTGAAAAAGCACATAAATTTGCGCTTGAGAAATTTTCTAATGAGCTACTACCTGTATTGGATAATTTAGAGCGTGCTTTATCTGCCGCTGATCATGAAAATGAACAAATGAAACCGATGATTGAAGGTTTAGAGTTAACCCTGAAATCATTCTTAGATGCGGTGCGTAAGTTTGGTATTGAAGTCGTTGAAGAAAAAAATGTCGCCTTCAATCCTGAAGTACACCAAGCGATGACATTAATTGATAGCCCTGAGCATGAAGCAAACCATGTCGTTGATGTGATGCAAAAAGGCTATACCTTAAATGGTCGTCTATTACGTCCAGCAATGGTAGTGGTATCGAAATAAGAGCCATAATTCTTATATCAATGCGCCAATAAGTCAGGGCGTGGGATAAGTAAACCGCACTTTTGTGCGGTTTTGTGTTTTTATCACTAGCTTATTTAATAGGATCAAGCTGCCAATTAATGGGCGTGCGTCCTTGTTGCGCTAATAGATTATTGGTTTGTTTAAAATGACCACAGCCTAAAAAACCACGATGTGCAGAGAGTGGTGAAGGGTGAGGGGCTTTTAAGATAAAGTGTTTATTAGTATCAATAAAACGACCTTTTTTCTGAGCATGAGCGCCCCAAAGTAGGAAAATAACGCCTTCACGACGTTGATTAATTTGTTCGATAACCGCGTCAGTAAAAACTTCCCAACCATAGTTAGCATGAGAGTGAGCTTGGCCTTTCTCTACCGTAAGAACAGTATTAAGTAGTAATACCCCTTGTTGAGCCCAACTCTCAAGATAACCATGATTAGGTCGTTTGAAGTCAGGGTATTCTTGTTCAAGCTCTTTATACATATTAACTAATGAAGGGGGAGCCGGAACGCCGGGACGTACAGAAAAGGAAAGCCCATGGGCTTGATTGGGGCCGTGGTAAGGATCTTGACCTAAAATCACAACATTAACATTTTCAAAGGGAGTGAAGCGAAAAGCGTTAAATACATCTTCTTGTGGAGGATAAATTATTTTGCCTGCTTGTCTTTGTTGTGCGACTTGAGACAAAATTTGCTGAAAATAGGGTTTTTCTTTTTCAGCACCTATTACATCATGCCAAGTTAATGGTGTAGTCATAACATAAAATCCTTGTTGATATCTTATGGGGCTAAGCTTACCGATTTCACCCATGGAAAGAAAATGTTCCGTCTCGAAAAAATCGAATTAATTGTTATTTAAAAAAATTTTTGAAAATTTACAAAAAAAATTGCAATTATATGGGTTGTAATTATTGATTTAAAACAAGACTTTGCACCATTACCCGTTATGTCCTTATCAATTTTATTGATATTTATCAAAGAATGACGCCATTTATACTGGTATATAAGTAAACAGAAACATTGGTTAGACCAAATACCCAAATTCTGATATGCCATTAGAATTTGATTTTGTGCCCACATTGGAGGTCGAAATGATTACTGGTATCCAAATTACTAAAGCTGATAACGACGATTTATTACATTCTTTTTGGTTGTTAGATGATGAAAACGGCGAAGCACGTTGTATTTGTGCGAAAAAAGGCTTTGAAGAAGGCCAAGTTGTTAGCCGTGATGCATTAGGCAACATCGAATACCGTGAAGTACCGGTAGAATCTAAACCGGTAGTACGTGTAGAAGGTGGTCAACATCTAAACGTTAACGTATTAAGCCGTGAAACATTAGAAGATGCCGTTAACAATCCTGAGAAATATCCTCAATTGACTATTCGTGTATCCGGCTATGCAGTGCGTTTTAACTCACTGACACCAGAACAACAACGTGATGTAATTACTCGTACTTTCACTGAAAGCCTGTAATTTTCACTAAAAATCATTGCGTAATGATAGAACCTGGTATGTTTATATCAGGTTTTTTTGTTTATAAATAAAGAAGATAATATAAAAAACCGCCGTTATTAAATAACGACGGTTTTTTATTATGGTTCAAAGTAACGTAAAGAAGACAGATTATTGTTGCTCTGTTTTTATATGATTAGTTTTTTCCGCAGTGATGGTGGTTTTATCAGTAGCGGTTTTACGGCGTTTACCAATATTTTTACGATCGCGTGCGCGTACTTTCTCTTTAACGTTTTTTTTCTCTTCTACTTTTTTCGCTTTGCGTTTTGCTAATACTTTTTTAGAAGGCTTAAATGATGCTTTTTGACTAGGGGCTTTAGTCACTGGACGTAATTGGGCTACAACACGATATTTAATCGGCTCTTGGATATAACGGCTAATTTTACCAAGTAGCGGATAATCGTGTGCTTCAACTAATGAAATAGCAGTCCCTTTACGACCCGCTCGACCTGTACGGCCAATACGGTGCAAATAAACATCAGCTGTGCGCGGTAAGTCAAAGTTAAAGACGTGGGTGATATCTTCTAAATCAAGACCTCGAGACGCCACATCTGTCGCAATCAGCACATGCATTTTGCCAGACTCTACACGTTTAATCGCTTCGTTACGTTGTGTTTGAGCCATTTCGCCTTCAAGGTAGCTGGCTTTGATACCTTGTTTTTCTAATGCTGCGGCTAACTCTCTGACTCGCTCTCTTTTACGTACAAAAACAATCGATTTTTTAACTTCTTCTTGTTTGAGTAAATGTGCAAGTAAGGCAGTTTTATGGTCAAGATTATCTGCATGATAGTAAAATTGTTGAATTTTTTTACGCTCACGACGAGAAGGGTCAGCGTTCAGTTCAACCGGTTCATTAAGAATTCGCTGTGCAAAATCAATCACAGCATTGCCTTCTAATGTGGCTGAAAAGAGTAATGTTTGTTTACGCCAACGAGTTTCCCCAGCAATAGTTTCAATATCGTTAGCAAAACCCATATCTAACATACGATCTGCTTCATCGAGGATCAGCATTTCAACAGCACGACAGTCAAAGTTCTCTTCTTTGATGTACTGCAATAAGCGACCTGTTGTAGCAACAACAATATCTTGGTTCTCACTAAAAACTTCTGCGTGATTCATATAAGCAACACCGCCGGTGATAGTTGCGATGTCTAGATGGGTATGAGCACATAATTCTTTTGCTTGATCAGCGACTTGCATAGCAAGTTCACGGGTTGGAGTTAAGATCAGAACACGAGGTGGCCCTGATTTTTTTCGTGGATAATCAAGTAAATGTTGAATAGCAGGAAGTAAGAATGCCGCTGTTTTCCCTGTACCCGTTGGTGCAGAGCCTAATATATCACGTCCTTCCATTGCGGCAGGGATAGCTTCTGCTTGGATAGCAGTAGGACGTTGATATCCTTTTTCTTCTAATGCGGTCAATAAACTTTCATCAAGTTCAAGACTGGAAAATGTCGTGGCTGTCATTGTATACCTCTATTTAGGGCGCGGATTTTGACATTATCCTCTGTTAAAAGCCAGAGGATTTACCGCTATCACATTATATATCATCGATTGTTTCAGCTATGTGTTGTTTTTTAGGCTTAAAGTCAATAAGCAAGCATCGAATATAAAGCGTTTAATGTTAAGATAGAGGTAGCAAAAAAGTTATCTTACCATATATCGCTTTTTCTATTATATGGATTGCATTCATTCTAAGAATAGAAAGAGTTATACAAATCATTAGAGCGATTCAATGAAGCAAAAGAAAGTAAAGAAAGCAGGTTTACGCAAAGGCGGGTTTACATTTAAACAATTTTTTGTCGCTCATGATAAGTGTGAAATGAAAGTGGGTACTGATGGCGTTTTATTAGGTGCTTGGGCGCCTATCACTAAAGCAAAAACGGTGCTCGATATTGGTACAGGAAGTGGATTAATTGCCTTGATGTTAGCGCAACGTGCCCCGCAGGTTGAGCGTATTGATGGTATTGAACTTGATGAAGATGCCGCATTACAGGCGCGTGAAAATGCGCAACAATCACAGTGGAGTTCGTTAATCCATATTTATCATCATGATATTTATCAATATGCGCAACAAGCGCCAACTCGCTATGATCTTATTGTGAGTAATCCACCCTATTTTGAGCCAGCGGTTGCATGCCGTAACCAAGAGCGCGAGCAAGCCCGTTATACGAAAACATTGACCCATGAAGGTTTGCTTGATAATGCACAACAGCTTATTACAGATGAAGGCCTATTTTGTGTGGTGTTACCCTATTTAATCGGTGAACAGTTTATTGAAATCTCACAAAGAAAAGGGTGGAATGTCGTACAGCGAGTTAATATTAAAGATAGTGCAGATAAGCCTTACCATCGCATATTGCTAGCCTTTCAAAGACAGTATCAAGGCGAAACTAAACCATGTAATATTGAAGAGCTGATTATCCGCAATAATGACGGTCATTACACAACCCAGTTCCAATCTTGGGTCACTGATTTTTATTTATATTATTAAAGACTAATGTTGCCGTTAATATTACATTGTTTAAGATTGTATATATTGTTGTAAATAAAGGTATATATTTAAATTATCACATTGTGTTATCGCTTTTTTCTTGGCAAATTGCAGATTGGTTGGTGATTACAACGACAGTTTTTTGTGATTCATCTCTTATTATTATAATTGAATTGAACTTCATTCTATTTTAATGCTCTAACGTAAGTAGCTCATAAAAACGAGAAGGAATAACGAGAGTAATATGACGGAGTCATTGAAAAATAGTTTGAGGCTTGACTTCGGGAGAGTCCATCTCTAATGAGCGAGCAGTTAACGGACCAAATGTTGGTCGAGAAGGTACAACTGGGTGACCAGAAAGCGTTTAACTTGCTAGTTATCCGCTATCAGCACAAGGTAGCAAGTCTGATTTCCCGTTATGTACCTCAGGGTGATGTGCCAGATGTTGCACAAGAAGCCTTTATAAAAGCCTATCGAGCTATTGGATCATTCCGTGGTGATAGCGCATTTTATACATGGCTTTATCGCATCGCTGTGAATACAGCTAAAAATTATCTGGTAGCACAAGGGCGGCGTCCGCCTTCAAATGACTTAGATGCGAGTGATGTTGAAAATTTTGAAACATCAAACGCATTAAAAGAAATTTCGAACCCTGAGAATTTAATGTTGTCTGAAGAGTTACGGAGAGTAGTTTTTCAAACCATAGAGTCGTTACCCGAAGATTTAAGGGTTGCTATTACACTTCGGGAACTTGACGGCTTAAGCTATGAAGAGATAGCCGTTATTATGGATTGCCCTGTAGGTACAGTTCGTTCACGTATTTTTAGGGCGCGAGAAGCTATTGATAATAAGGTTCAACCATTAATACAAGAGTTATAAGATGGCTGAACCCTCATTCACTGAAGGGTACTTTTACATGCAAAAAGAGAAACTTTCTGCATTTATGGATGGCGAAGTTCTTGATAAAGAATTAATGGGATCGATTGCCCGTGATGAATCTATGAAAGAAACATGGCAACGTTACCACTTAGTTCGTGATGCAATGCGTGGTGATGTAGGAGAGGTTATCCACTTTGATATCGCAAGTCGCGTAGCACTCGCTTTAGAAAATGAGCCAGTCCGCATAAGTCCTGAACAACAGCAAGAGCAGCAACCTGCGCCTTCTCAATGGCGTCAGCACTCTTTCTTACAAAAATTACGTCCTTGGGCTAGCCAGTTAACACAAATTGGTGTTGCTGCCTGTGTGTCATTAGCTGTCATTGTGGGTGTTCAGCAATATAATGGCAACAATAGCGCTGAGGATTTCCAAGTTGATACGCCGGTGTTTAATACTCAACCTATTATGGGGAATGGGGCACCAGTCAGCTTAAATTTACAAAGTGATAATTTAGGCCAAAACCAACAAACACGTCTACAAGAGCGTAATCAACGCCTTGGACTTATGTTGCAACAATATGAGTTAGATCGCCGTATCTACAATGCACCACAAGATGAAGTGCCTGTAGCATCGCAAAACACAACTCAGCAACAGGCTCAGTAATCATTGTGGTATCAATTTATAATTACGTGTAGGAACAATAGAGTCGTAATGAAAAAATCATGGTTATCCGCTTTACTTTTAGCGGGTTACCTATCAATACCAACACAAGCCTTGGCACAACCTCAAATAGGAAATGCCGAGGCTTTGTTGCAAAAGATGGGTAATACAACGCAAACCGCTACTTACGAATTATCTTTTATTAATATCAATTCTCAAGGTATTGTTCCTATTCGTTATCGTCATGCACTTGTCGATGGTAAACCTGTGGCACAATTGATGCAGATGGATAGCACTCGTCGAGAAATCGTGCAACGAGGGAATGAAATCAGTTATTTTGAACCAGGTTTAGATGCGTTTAGTTTGCGTAATGAACATATCGTTGATTATCTCCCTGCTATCATTTATCAAAATTTTGCTGAACTCGCTGAGTATTACAATTTTATTGATGCGGGAAGAACGCATATCGGCGACATTCCAAGTCGTGTTGTTCGTGTGCTATCAAAAAATAATGACCGTTATGAATATGTCTTATTTATTGATGAAGAGAGATATTTGCCATTAAGGGTTGATCTGCTTGATAAAAATAATGACGTTATTGAACAATTTCGGGTGATCACCGCTAATCAAAATAAAGAAATCATCAGTGAGTTAGATTCACTCAATAAAGTGAATATGCCCCCGCTATTGTTGATCCCCAAAGCCACTCAAGCACTGAATTACAATTGGCGTGTGACAACGTTACCTGAAGGATTTAAAGAGGTAAAACGTAGCAATCATCAAATTGCTGAAAATGAATTTAGCCAATCTATTTTATATAGTGACGGCTTATTCGATTTCTCTATTTATGTTAACAAAAGTGGTCAGCAATTAAATTCCCCCGAACGTGATAAAGCATTGAGATATGGCCGTAATACAATTTATACCTATGATAAAGATGGCAATGAAATTACCTTTATTGGACAATTGCCATTTATAACAGCACAGAAAATCGTCAACAGTGTGGTGTTTACCAAAAAGTAAAAGGTATAAGTTATGGTTAAAGAGTGGGCAACAGTCGTACATTGGCAACAAGGGAGGGCTTTACTACGTTATGGCTCATCGTCCGGTTGCGGGAGTTGCCAAGCTCGAGCAGCTTGTGGCTCTTATTTATTAAATAAAATAGGCCCTGAAACTGTTCATCAGTTAGAACTTCCTGTTGAACAACCTTTAGTGGTGGGGCAAAAAGTGGAAGTTGGTATCCCAGAAAATAGTTTACTTCGCTCCGCTATGTTGGTTTACCTTACTCCTTTGCTGGGATTATTTATCGTTGCAGGGATAGCCAGCCTGTGGCTTTCTAGTGAGTTGGCTATTTTTTGTAGTGGTTTAGTGGGGGGAGTGTTAGGCTTTTTATTAGCTAAAAATATTGCCCGCTGGTGGAGTAAAGATGAAGGATTTGAACCTATTATTTTACAAATAGGACTTCCACCTAATGAATTGCAAGTACAATATCAAGAATAATGATAAAGAATGAATATGATAAAAAATGGGGCATAGGCTCCATTTTTTGTTATTAAACTTATTTTATGGTTCTGATCTTTTTTATTGATAGATAAAAATCAAATTTCTATCTAGTGAAAGTGCAGTTACGCTGCATAAATAAAGGTAAGCTTTATCATAAATGTTTGTGTTTGATGAACGTTTCTTTGAGTATAATGTCTCTAGTGTGTAGAATGCGTCATCAATCATAACTCCTGCAATATAGAGTTTTCGCTTTGTGTCCATGAACGACGCTAAAGCCAGATTTATAGAGCAAAGCAATAGAGAAAAATAATTTCAGAATGAAAAACATACGTAACTTTTCCATTATCGCACATATTGACCACGGTAAATCGACGTTATCAGATCGAATTATTCAAATTTGTGGTGGCTTAACAGATCGTGAAATGGCTGCGCAGGTTCTTGATTCTATGGATCTTGAGCGTGAGCGTGGTATCACCATCAAAGCACAAAGCGTAACACTCAATTATACCGCTGATGACGGTGAAGTTTATCAGCTTAACTTTATCGATACGCCAGGACACGTTGACTTCTCTTATGAGGTTTCTCGCTCTCTTGCCGCTTGTGAAGGTGCTTTACTGGTTGTCGATGCAGGGCAAGGGGTTGAAGCCCAAACATTAGCAAACTGTTATACGGCGATAGATATGGATCTTACTGTCGTTCCGGTATTGAATAAAATTGACTTACCTGCCGCAGAGCCTGAGCGTGTCGCTGAAGAGATTGAAGATATTGTCGGTATTGATGCGACCGATGCAGTGCGTTGTTCTGCTAAAACCGGCGTGGGTGTAAAAGAAGTGATTGAACGTCTGGTGAAAGAAATACCTGCGCCAGAAGGCGATCCTGACGCGCCTCTACAAGCACTTATTATTGACTCTTGGTTTGATAATTACCTTGGTGTTGTCTCACTTATCCGGATCAAAAACGGTAAAGTCAACAAAGGCGATAAAATCAAAGTGATGAGTACAGGGCAAGTTTATAATATCGACCGTATTGGTATTTTTACGCCTAAACAAGTTGATACAACATCGCTAAGTTGCGGTGAAGTAGGCTGGGTAGTTTGCGGTATTAAAGATATTCTTGGTGCACCTGTTGGGGATACATTAACAGCCGCACAGAAGCCTGCAGACAAACCATTACCGGGCTTTAAAAAAGTCAAACCACAGGTTTATGCGGGGTTATTCCCGGTCAGTTCTGATGATTATGAATCATTCCGTGATGCATTAGGAAAATTAAGCTTAAATGATGCGTCACTCTTTTATGAGCCGGAAAGTTCATCCGCATTAGGATTTGGTTTCCGTTGTGGTTTCTTAGGCCTTCTCCATATGGAGATTATCCAAGAGCGCTTAGAGCGTGAATATGATCTTGACCTGATCACCACAGCACCAACAGTAGTTTATGAAGTGGAAATGACTAATGGTGATATCATCATGGTTGATAGCCCATCAAAACTGCCGGCACTGAACAATATTGAAGAGATCAGAGAGCCTATTGCGGAATGTCATATGTTACTACCGCAAGAATACTTAGGTAATGTGATTACTTTATGTGTCGAAAAACGCGGCGTTCAAACTAATATGGTCTATCATGGTAATCAGGTTTCATTAACTTATGAAATTCCGATGGCTGAGGTGGTATTAGATTTCTTTGACCGTTTAAAATCAACCTCTCGCGGTTATGCTTCGTTAGATTATAACTTCCTGCGTTTCCAAGGCTCCAACATGGTACGTGTTGATGTCTTAATTAATGGTGAGAGAGTCGATGCACTTGCATTAATCACCCATAATGATAACGCACCGTATCGTGGACGTGAGTTGGTGGAAAAAATGAAAGAATTCATTCCACGTCAACAGTTTGATATTGCGATCCAAGCTGCAATTGGCAATCATATTATTGCTCGTTCAACTGTTAAACAGTTACGTAAAAACGTATTAGCTAAATGTTATGGTGGTGACGTTAGCCGTAAGAAAAAACTGTTGCAGAAACAGAAAGAAGGTAAAAAACGTATGAAGCAAATTGGTAATGTCGAGTTACCACAAGAAGCGTTTTTAGCCATACTGCATGTTGGTAAAGATAAATAATTTAAGGAGAAAATATGGCTAGCACGTTTGCCTTGATCCTAACGTTGGCAACGCTAATTACGGGTATTTTTTGGTGTATAGACCGTTTTAAATTAAAGCCAGCCCGCAAAGCGAAGTTAAAACGTTTACAAGAGTTAACGCAGGGAAGTGAGGATCAGCAAGAGTTAGCAAAATCGATTAATAAACCAAGCTGGGCAGAGACATTAGGCTCTCTGTTTCCTGTATTGGCGATTGTATTGATTTTGCGTTCCTTTGTGTATGAGCCGTTTCAGATCCCATCTCGTTCGATGATGCCGACTTTATTAGTCGGTGATTTCATCTTGGTTGAAAAATTTGCTTATGGATTAAAAGATCCTATTACACAAACAACCTTGATTAGTACGGGTAAACCTAAACGTGGTGATATTGCGGTATTTAAATACCCACGTGATCCATCAACTGACTTTATTAAACGGGTGATTGGTTTACCGGGGGATAAAATAGTGTATGACATGACGTCGAAGAAATTACACATTTACCCAAATTGTAATAAAGCAATATGTGATGATGAAATAGCGGTAACCTATGGTACAGCGTATCCTAGTGAATGGACATTACTGTTACAAAGTGTACCTGGTGGTCAACGTATTAGCGGTATGAAATCGATTCCGATTGAAGAGCCAATTTCTACAGCTACGCAATTTCGCCAAGAAGAGAGAATTGAAACGATTGGTGATGTCTCTCATCGTATTATGACTATTCCGGGAGATGTTACTGTACCTGAATTTATTCAACCGGGATTACCTCAAGGTACGTGGATTGTCCCTGAAGGTCAGTATTTTATGATGGGTGATAACCGTGATGGTAGTTCAGATAGTCGTTTCTGGGGCTTTGTGCCTGAGCAAAACTTAGTCGGTAAAGCGACAACGATTTGGATGAGCTTCGAGAAACAAGAAAATGAATGGCCTACAGGTGTTCGTTTCAGCCGTATTGGTGGCATTAAGTAATTTTTAACAAAATAGCTACAGCATTCCTTTCTATCTCAGTGTAGAATATGCCACTTCTTTAAACATGATTGGCTCCTGTATAAACAGGAGCCAGTGCAAACGCAACAGTTCTGTTATTCAACCCGATAATATCTCGTTGTTTTTAAACAGGTTTGTTGCGTGTGCTTCAAATTAAGTAATGGAAACTGATCGCACATGAATACTCTATTAGTTAACCAGTTACAAAAAAAACTGGGTTATACTTTTAAACAAAACGAATTACTTTTACAGGCACTTACTCACCGTAGTGCAAGTAGTAAACATAATGAACGCTTAGAATTTTTAGGTGATTCAATTCTAAGTTATGTCATTGCTAATGCGCTTTACCATCGTTTCCCTCGTGTCGATGAAGGGGATATGAGCCGGATGCGTGCAACCTTAGTGCGAGGTAATACCCTCGCTGAACTAGCACGTGAATTTGAACTCGGTGAATGTTTACGGTTAGGGCCGGGAGAATTAAAAAGCGGTGGTTTTCGTCGCGAATCTATTTTGGCCGACACAGTAGAAGCGTTAATTGGTGCTATTTTTCTTGATAGTGATATTCAAAATATCGAAAATATCATCTTAAAATGGTATGAGAATCGCTTGGCTGAAATCAGTCCGGGTGATAAGCAAAAAGATCCTAAAACTCGCTTGCAAGAATATTTGCAAGGACGTCATTTACCACTACCTTCTTATGTTGTTGTACAAGTACGTGGTGAAGCTCATGACCAAGAGTTTACGATCCATTGTCAGATAAGCGGTATCGACCAACCTGTTAAAGGGATGGGTACAAGCCGTCGTAAAGCTGAACAAGCCGCTGCTGAACAGGCATTAATACAATTGGAGCTTGAATGAGCGAAGAACAAACCTATTGCGGATTTATTGCGATAGTCGGTCGCCCTAATGTAGGGAAATCAACATTACTGAACCAATTATTGGGGCAGAAAGTTTCTATTACTTCACGTAAGCCACAAACAACCCGTCACCGTATCATGGGTATTGATACTGATGGTGCATATCAGGCTATTTACGTGGATACCCCAGGCTTGCATATTGAAGAAAAGCGAGCCATTAACCGTTTAATGAACCGTGCAGCAAGTAGCTCTATTGGTGATGTTGAACTGGTTATTTTCGTTGTCGAAGGAACCAATTGGACGCCTGATGACGAAATGGTATTAAACAAATTAAAATCACTACGTTGTCCTGTTCTATTAGCGATTAATAAAGTTGATAACGTTACAGATAAAACCAAGTTACTGCCACATATTGGTTTTTTAAGTCAACAAATGGATTTTCTAGATGTAGTGCCGATTAGTGCTGAAAAAGGCATGAATGTCGATACTATTGCTAAAATAGTGCGTAACTGTTTACCTGAAGCCATTCATCATTTCCCAGAAGATTATATTACTGATCGCTCTCAACGTTTTATGGCGTCAGAAATTATTCGTGAAAAATTGATGCGCTTTTTAGGTGAAGAATTACCTTATTCTGTGACGGTTGAAATTGAACAATTTGTTACTAACGATCGCGGTGGATATGATATTCACGGTTTGATTCTGGTTGAACGTGAAGGCCAGAAGAAAATGGTGATTGGTAATAAAGGCGCTAAAATCAAAAAAATCGGTACGGAAGCCCGCATGGATATGGAAGATTTATTTGAAAACAAAGTTCATCTTGAACTTTGGGTGAAAGTAAAAGCGGGTTGGGCGGATGATGAACGTGCTTTACGTAGCCTTGGCTATGTGGACGATTTAAAATAGTAGGTTACTGAAGTGGAAGGCTGGCAACGTGCATTTGTTATCCATGCTCGGCCTTACAGTGAAACGAGTTTATTGCTCGATTTTTTCACTGAGAATGAAGGGCGAGTGCGCATATTGTCAAAAGGTGCGCGCGGCCGTCGCTCTCCTTTAAAAGGAGCTCTTCAACCTTTTACTCCCTTGCTCATTCGTTGGAGTGGGCGAGGTGAGATAAAAACCCTCCGTGATGCTGAGCCTATCTCTTTAGCATTACCATTAACAGGCACAGTACTTTACAGTGGTCTGTATCTCAATGAATTACTTTCTCGTGTTTTGGAAAATGGCACATCATATAGCACGCTTTTTTTCGAATACTTATCTTGTTTGCAAATCCTTGCTGCCAGTGAAACTACTCCAGAAGCTGCTCTAAGGCGCTTTGAATTAGCGTTATTAACGCAATTGGGTTATGGCCTAGACTTTTTGCATTGTGCAGGAAGTGGTGAACCTGTTTCTGATACCATGACTTATCGATACCGAGAAGAAAAAGGCTTTATTGCCAGTTTGGTGGTTGATCACTATAGTTTTACTGGATTGGAATTAAAATCGCTGGCAAAACGAGAATTTCCTACGGCTGGCACATTGAAAGCAGCAAAAAGGTTTACACGAATGGCCTTGAAACCTTATTTAGGTGGAAAACCATTAAAAAGTAGAGAGCTGTTTCGGCAATTTGCTATTAAAAAGTGTGCGAAAAAAAGCGTATTGATAGAGGATAAATAATATTGTCTTTTTCTTCTCTATGGAATGTGTAAACTAAGGTAATACAACGTTATTTTTCAGGAGAAGAGCATGTCTGATATTCTACTTGGCGTTAATATTGACCATATTGCAACCCTACGTAATGCCCGTGGTACAACTTATCCCGATCCGGTTCAAGCGGCATTTATTGCGGAACAAGCGGGTGCTGATGGGATCACTATTCATTTACGTGAAGACAGACGTCATATTACCGATCGTGATTTAATGCTGATCAGCCAAACGGTTCAAACAAGATTAAATTTAGAAATGGCGGTAACAGAAGAGATGATTGAGATTGCTTGCCAAACTCAACCTGATTTTTGTTGTTTAGTGCCTGAAAAACGCCAAGAAGTGACCACAGAAGGTGGTTTAGACGTGGTGGGTAATGAAGAGAAAGTGGCTGATGCGATTAAACGTTTATCATTAGCGGGGATTAAAGTCTCTTTATTTATTGATCCTGACCATGAGCAAATTAATGCAGCAGATCGTGTCGGCTCACCTTTTATTGAAATTCATACCGGTGCTTATGCTGACGCTGAAGATGAACAGGCTCAAGAGAAGGAGTTTGTTCGCATTCGTGATGCGGTAACCTATGCAGCGTCTAAAGGTTTAAAAGTCAATGCAGGTCATGGTTTGCATTATCATAATGTACAACGTATTGCTGCATTACCTGAACTTTATGAACTCAATATTGGTCATGCGATTATTGGTCGAGCGGTATTTAGTGGGCTTGCACCAGCCGTTGAAGAAATGAAACGCCTAATGAGAGAAGCGCGTCGCTAATGGCTATTGTTGGTATAGGTATGGATATCATTGAGATATCACGTATTGAAGAGATAATAGGGCGTTCAGGAGAACGCCTCGCGCGACGTATTCTTACTGATAATGAATGGATTATATATCAATCACATAAACAACCCGTTCGTTTTTTAGCTAAACGATTTGCGGTAAAAGAAGCCGCAGCCAAAGCATTAGGTACAGGCATTCGTTTAGGATTGGCATTTAACCATTTTGAAGTCGCTAATGATGAATTAGGTAAACCAACATTGCACTTTTTAGCTGTGGCAAAAGAGATGGCGCAAAAAGCGGGAATAAATGCTATTCACGTGACACTGGCTGATGAGCAACGTTACGCCTGTGCAACCGTTATTTTAGAAAAATAACGCTTAAATTTATTCCCGATTGCGTTTGCTTAGATTTTGTCAGCGTGGTGGATCAGTACAAACTTTTCCCATAATTCATCTTGCGATTCAGTATGAGCAGGATCGATGATAATTGTATTCGTGATAGGGCATACCGACTGACAAGTCGGTTTATCATAATGTCCTACACATTCAGTGCAAAGATCAGGATTGATTTCATAAATATCATTCCCCATTGAAATGGCATCGTTAGGACATTCGGGTTCGCACATATCGCAGTTGATGCATTTCTTCGTAATTAGTAAAGCCATATCAGTCACTTAATATATAAATTATTAAATTACAGTAACTTATATCTTGCACTTATATGTTACTTTTAGTTTATTGGTTGTATTTTTACTGCAAATTGACAGTGTTACTACAAATAATAGAGCACTGCTACACAAAATAAATACACAATTATATACAAAAGAGTGTGAGATTATCATATACGTGAAAGATTCTAAATATATTGATGTTGCAGAGGGGAATATCTTTTACAACATTTCACACGCTAATATCTTTAGTTATCAATCTAAAACAGGCTACAATACCGCGCTGTATAATAATGAAGAGATGTTCTTGTGAATAAAATTAAAGATGATATTTATTGGATGCATAAAGCGATTGAGCAGGCACATAAAGCACAACAACTCGGTGAAATTCCTGTAGGAGCCGTGTTAGTCGCTGATAATAAAATCATTGCTAAAGGTTGGAATCACTCCATTATTGATAATGATCCTACTGCACATGCGGAAATTATGGCATTGCGTAAAGGTGGGAAACATCTACAGAATTATCGCCTACTTGACGCCACATTATATATCACGTTAGAGCCTTGCGTTATGTGTGCTGGAGCAATTGTGCATAGCCGTGTAAAAAGAGTGGTCTATGGTGCATCTGATCTAAAAACAGGTGCCGCAGGCTCATTTATTGATATTTTGCAACATCCCGGAATGAACCATAAAGTTGAAATAACATCGGGTGTTTTAGGTGAGGAGTGCGCACAACTCTTGAGCCAGTTTTTTAAGATGAGAAGGGCAGAGAAAAAACAACTGAAACAACAGCAACGTTTAATTACTCAAGGCTTAATCATACAAGAGAAAGCCAAATAGCATCTATTTGGCTTAATTGTTATTGGTAATTGAGTGTATAGGTTGCTTGTGCTTGAAATGGTCCTGTGAGTATCGTTTGATTTTGAATAGCTGATGATGTTGCTTCAACATAGGCCATAAAATCAAATTGTACTCGTTTATTATTAAGCTGTTGAGGAGCACTTGGTTTTTTTAATTCAATAATATTATGCGCCTTGTCGGTAAAAGCGATGCCAATACTTTTCGGATCTTCTGAGCCACTCCCAGTAACGGCTATATGATTGGGCATTGTTGAATGCGCTTGACCATCTAATGTGATAGTGACACTTTTATAAATATCTTGGCTACAATTTTCTAAACTGATACTAAAAGCAACGGGGTTGCTTTTTTGTAGTGAATAGAGATCTTTTGCAGATATTTGTTTGAAATCAATAACTTTATTTTCATCTCCCGCAACAATCGTACAGCCATGTGCAACAACAACACCTTTAAATTCCATCTCTCCACCAATAATATCAGTGGCAGCAAAAGTGTTCGGAGAGAGCAATAACAAGCAAGTTATAGCTGACTTTATTATGCTGTTTTTCATTACATAAACTCCGCAATGAGTGTCGCATGAGCTGAAAACTCACCTTCAGTAATTTTACTGCCCGCTTTGGCGATGGGGGCTGCACTTACTTCCCAATTTCCGTTGAAATTATTGAGTTTGCCAACCGAGAAATATTGGTTAGGTGGGATAATCGTACCTGACTTATCTCTTAAGACGATACCTAAGTTACTTCTATCTACAGAGCCTGTTGTACCAAGGTAGTTAGAATCAAAACTCGCAATACCTGAGCTACCTGTCTGAACTTTAAACATTATTTTGCTATTAGGATCGGTAAAGCTTCCCCCTTCGCATTTGATGGGGATGTTGCGAGTAATTTTGTAGTTTTGCCCATTGAGATAATCAGAGGTATTTCCCACATTACCAAAGTCAAAGGTAATTGGTGAACCATTATTAAAGATACATTTATCTTTAGTGGTAATGATCCCCGAGGTGATCACTAATTTAGAAATGGGCTCTGAACCATAGGTTTTTGGCGCACCGCTGTGACTTACCATGGCATACATTTGTGCAAGAGATTGCCCATTAAGACTGACACCATTAATAATGGGTTTTCTTAAACGGAAAGTGAGTTGACCGCTACTTCCTGAGGAAATATGCGGTTTAGGTGAAGAGGGTACTCTGCAACCTTGTTGGTTATTTCTATTATTAGGTATGTCAGAAAAGGGCACTGTGGGTAAAGGATTAGGCCCCCAAATTTCAAAATTAATTTTGATATCAACATACTCATTTAATTGATAAAAGTTATTACCAACAGGAGGTAAATCAGTCGTTGCTTTAAAATAGGTTAATGCACGATCATAAATACGTGAGTTAGGACAATATACCGTGCCATCATAGCGATCAGGCAACGAAAAGTTTACTGTTGCTAATTCTCCCGCTTTGTTATTAGGAAAGGTGGTGTGATCTAATACGGCATAGAAAATATTAGGGCCACCATTGGTTCTCACTTCACCTTGTAAATAAGCAATTGCGTGCAATGGCATTAAAGAAACAATGCCGGCACAAAATAGCATTACTGATTTGGAATGAATGTTTTTTTTATTGAGGATCATTTTATTCCTACCGGCATCAAGTTTATTAATATTTAGGTTGTTGATCTTTAGGGGCTACTTTGCAGCTATCTTGCTGACATACAAATTTGAGCTCTGGGTGTCCACCGTAATCATTTACATACATCATATAAAACTGATTAACGTTACTGGTTTTTACTGGTATATCCAGTGAAGCTTTTGGCGCAACCATTAATCCTGGGAAGGTGGTTAATTTATCGCTATCCTCACCATTTAATTTATTAGAAAGTGAGATAATCGTGATGTAATAAGGGGTTGGATTATTAACAATAAATTTATTACCTTGTTTTTTAAACACCAGTTGATCTTGCCAAACCATTCCCGGTTTTTCAGGTACTATGGCACTAGGGCGATAGAATAATTTAATGCGTGACTGCATCGCCATCTGTAATACGTTGGCTTGTTTTGGTGCGGGTGGAATTTCACGCACATTTAAATAAAACAGTGATTCTCTATCTTGAGGTAATAGCCCAACTTCAGCTGTTTTTGTAATGCGAACTACGCCTTTTTGAGCACCATCAAGGCGTTGTAACGGTGGAAGTGCCACTAAGGGTGAAGAGATCTTCTGCCCATTTTCATTTTCAACCCAAGATTGCGCTAAAAAAGGAATATCAGGGCTGGTATTTTTTAAATTAACACTGGCTGAGTTTTCATTACCCGTTAATACAATACGAGTTCTATCCAGTGAAACACCCGCTTGTGTTGTATTCACTAGACTCAGTGCCAGCAAAGAGCCACAAAATAGTGTTTTTAGTGTGCTGAATGAGTTCATGTTAATTATCTCTCATTATTAATTTTATTTGTTAACGATCCTGACAAACGAGCGATTGATGTTTTAAGGGATCTGTTATTTCCGCGGGAATGGTAATTGAACATTGTGTTTTACCGTTCCAAATTACATTTAATGATTCATTAAGGTTAACACCCGCAATATAAACAAGGCCTTCTTCCATCACCATACCAATACTTTCCCCTTTTTGATTGGTGACTTCTGCACCAAAAGGAGGGTATTTATTATCAGTTGTCTGTAAGACAGCCATTAAGCGTTCACCTTGACGAACCGGAAATTGGTAATAACCAATGGCACCTTCTGTTAAGGTTGTTGAAGCAATGGCTTTACGTGTTTCAATATCTTGATCCATCTTATCGACGTCAATACGTGCATCAACATTGTTATAACTTGTTAAGTCGGTTAGTACGCCAATGCCGAAGCGGTTCGTAGTCGTGCTTTGACCATTAAAGGGCACCCCTGCAACACCATCAGTATCCACCATTATTCTTGCGGTGCTAGAGGTCATACTGCTACTGTGTAATGCAGCGCCATAACGAGTAGCAGTAAAACCGCCTTTTATCGTTGCGCCCACTGCTAAGTAATTATCTTGTTGATAGCTTGCATTGGCATTGATTTCTGCATACTGAGAACGATGTTGATAATAACCATCGGTATTGGCTTTCTTATCCGAACTTAAGCCTGCTCTTATGCGCCATAAATTATTATAATCGCGATTATCAGCATAAGAGGCCATTTGTGTCACTTTGCCATTGTTATCTTGCAAGTTATAACCAATATTGCGACCACTTCCTAATGGTAGTGAAATATTAAAAGAGAGCGTATCGTCAGTATTCCCTTTATATTGGGTACGAAATGCTGACAAGTTGGTATTGATTTGCTCAATCCCCATAATGGAAAAATTACGACTTACTGTGACACCATACTGCTCTTGAGTATTTTTATCCCAGTAATTTTGGTGGAGATAAGAGAGATAGAGGGTGGTCGATTTCTCTGCATCATCTGCCCAAAAAGTTTTATTACCGGTAATGGTGTACATTTCTTTTTCATAGCCATTATTATTGATGCCGTTATAACGCTCATCAATATACTGAGAAAAAGAGCGAAATGTTTTTTCTGAGAAACGATAACCTGCAAAAGTAATGGTACTGTGGTACTCATCAAAAGTTTTTGCATAGTTTAGTTTAAAAGACATCCCATTGATTTTTTCATTATCATAGGTTTTACTATAAGACTGTGTAATATCACCAGAAAGGGTACCAAAACGTCCCATATCATGGCCGATACCTAAAGACCATGCGTTATAATCTTTAGCGGTAAGTAAAGCACCACCATAGAGAGACCATGTATTATTCATCCCCCATGAAAAATCCCCTTGATAGAAAAGAGGGCCTTGCATTTTATGGTTGTTCACGGATGACTGTCCCAGTGAGGTATTAAAACGCACAGATCCTGGGCGAGTCATATAAGGCAAATTAGCGGTTTGCACTTGAAATTCGTTAATTTTACCATTTTGCTCTTCAACTCTAACATCGAGTTGACCCTGTACGGTATTTTGTAGATGGTTAATCACGAAAGGGCCAGCAGGTACGGTTGTCTCATAAATTAAACGTCCATTTTGAGTTACCGTCACTTTTGCATTGGTATTGGCGATGCCATGAATTTCAGGTGCATAGCCTTGGAGAGAAGGGGGTAACATTCTCTCATCGCTTTGTAAATTGGCTCCTGTAAAACGGAAACTATCAAAAATTTGAGAGTTTAAATAAGTTTCCCCAACCGTTAGTTTGGCTGCGAGATCTGGTAATGGCTTATAGGCATAAATTTGGTTCCAATCAAAACGATTGTTAGATGAATATTCAGAAGAATAATTGCCTTGATATTCAGCTCTTAAACGCCATTCACCCAAGTTTAATCCCGCTTGACCATAACCAGTTAAGGTATTGTTATTATTGCCTTTATTAGGTCGAGTTGACGTTCCTGTTAATGTATAATCAAAAATAAGCCCAGAGACCCCGCTATCCCAAAGCTCCGGAGGTGTCCAATCAGATTCTTCATATTTCATTAATGAGCGCGGTAACGTGATATCAAGTACACCACCATCATTTTTAATCGAGATACCGGGTAATTGGCTAATATCAAAACAATCTGGTGATATTTGTTTGATATATTTTTGGTTTTCTTGGTTGATTGTTAACTTTTTTAAAAGAGTAGGGTCGATACAAGCCACGGAATGATTATCTGCTACTTCAATATAATTAATATTTTGGCGAGGAAAGTCGCGACCATTTAGACGAATATCTAAATAGTACATACCCGGAATGATATAATTTGAGGTAGAAAAACGTGAAAGGTCGACATTATCGCGATCTTCCGCGTCTAGCATATGAATGTTAAATTCCACAGAATCGTCCTGCTCTGCTTGTGAGAAAAACGCCAAGCTTAATAGCAAAGTCGCACAAATGGTCTTCCATATTGTGTGGGGTGAATAAGGAATTAACATGAATAAACGCCTAATTATTATATTAAATAAAAAGTAATTAAATAATAAATATTTATTTAATTACTTTTCATTTTTATTAAATTGAAGTGTTTTATTGAATTTAACGCAGAGGAAATCCTCTGCGTTTTCGCAGTAATTACTTATTTATTAATTTAGATATTTAAATCAATATGATTACTGATAATCAACTTGGAAGTTGATAACGGCTTGGAATTCACCTGGCGTTACTTTAGCGTCAGCTGATTCAGCTTGAACATAAGCAACGAATGGGATTTTAGATACACCGTTAATTAATTGTACTGGTGTAGTTGCAGTATTCCATTTAACTGCTTTACTACCCGCATCCATTAAGCCAATACCTGCGCCAGATGCGTTACCAGAAACAAAAGAGGCTAAATCTTTATTTACAGCGTTAACAACACTTGGTGTATAGCTAACTGTGGCAGTTTTCGCTACAGTTGTATCACAGTCTTGTAATTCAATATCTTTTTTGATATTTCCTGCTTTTTGCTGATTTGCTAATGCAGAAGTTGGAATTTCACTGAAATCAACAATTACAGGGCTTGAAGATGCTGCTAATCCACATGCTGAATTAACAATTTCACCTTTTAATTGAATTTCGCCTTTAGTTGAACTTACTTTTGGTGCAGGCGTTTCATTTTCAGCTGTAGCAACAGAATTAATACCAAATACTAAAGCCGCAGCCAAAGCAATTTTACTCAGTTTCATTATAGATGATCCCTTGAAGGTAGTACGTATTATTATTGACTAAAAATAAAAATAGTATTGATGTCCAAATGTAAAAATTGATGTACATTACATTTTTCATCAAGTCGGATAATGACTGGTTTATATGATATCAGTAAAAATACTATCGGTGATATAAGATTTTGTTAGTTTGTGCAATTTTCATATTTTAATCTATAAATTCCTTTTTAATAGTTTTTTATATAGAAATATTCTCTTTATTACTCCTAATACGGGTAAAAAAGTTTATATGGCAGAGAAATTTAATAGATATGATGATTAACATTATATTAACGTTATAAACTATGCTGTTATTAACATAACTTTAAAAAAATTAATAAAACTAATAATAAAATATAATAAAGTATATTTTTCAGTTATTTATAAGCTTTGTTTGTAACTATAAAGTTAATTTTCATAGATAAATAAGATTTTTGTAAGAAATTAATAACAAAATGAATAGTAAATAGTGAGATAATGATTAAGTATTTATATTAATATTTTCTTATGTATAACCTATTCCAATGTACTAAAAATAGCCTTATTGGTTGTTTTTAAGTCAAGTTACTCATTCTGTGAGTGGTTTTAGATTAATTTGTTATTTTTTTTAACATGAGTAATTTAACTATTTTTAATAAAAAAAGTATTAAAATAGTAACATTTTTTATCAAGTTCGCAGTAAAACCCGTCCTTCAAGAGGGGGAGGATACCAAGTTATGGCACGGTATAGAGAGGATTATGCTGCTAAAATTGTGGTTAGATGAATAAAAAACGAGGGTAGTAAGCCCCTAAAAAGAGGCTATATAATTGACAACTAAGATGAAGAGGGGGCGCCTACGGAGCGAGGCGGTAATAAAGCTGTATTGGCTGAATCGTCTTTTTCGTCTTTCGATAGGATCTTATTTTTACTCTCTTTTGCTTGTAGGTATCCCTCTAAACTGAGTTGATAGCGACGAATATTTTCAACATAACGATAAGCTTCATGTCCTCTCGCATAACCATAGGGAAGATCTAAATAGTATTTCTTTTGGCTGAGCAAAGGTAACCGCGCTTTTACATCTAACCAGCTATTAGGATTGGCGCCTTGCTGTTCGGTTAGCTTTCTTGCATCTAACATATGACCATATCCCATGTTATAAGCGGCAAGTGCAAACCAGATTTTTTCATCATCAGGGATAGTATCTGGTAGGCGAGAAAGAAGATGTTTTAAATATTGTGCACCTCCTTTGATACTTTCTTCAGGATCTAACCTATCTGTTATACCCATACTTGACGCAGTTGGACGTGTTAGCATCATTAAGCCTCTTACACCTGTCGGTGACGTGGCATGGGGATCCCAATGTGATTCTTGCCAAGCCATTGCTGCTAATAAACGCCAATCAAAAGTCTCGGCATATTTTTCAAACAGAGGTTGATAATTAGGTAATATTGAGTCAATGGCGGTAATAAAAGAGAGTGTATCAAAGTAGTCAAATGAACCAACATGACCAAAATACTTCTCTTCTAGCCTTGCGAGCACATCGTCTTGGGAAAGTTGATTGAAGTAATCCAACATGGCTGCATACAGACTATTATCATCTTGATTTGGTAAATACCACGTTAATGGACGACTTTCCGTCACCTCAAAAGCGACTGCAACATTAGGGTGAATGCGTTGTTGTACCGCGACGCTGATTGAATCGGCCAGTACATAAGTTATTTTACCTTCAGATAACTCTTCAAGTAGCTGTGAAGTCGTTTTAGTCTCTGATTCTTCCCATTCGAGTTCAGGATATTGCGTTTCTTTTAATGTTTTTAATAAGCTGGCATGAGCTGAACCGGCTGCGACGACAAGGCGCCCATTAAGCTCATCAAAACGACGAGGCCTCAATGTGCCTTTACGATAGATCAGTTGTTGAGAAACTGAGAAATAGGCTGGCCCACTTCGTGTCGTATCTAGCCTTTCTTTATTATAAATTAATCCAGCGGCAATAAAGTCTGCTTTATTATTCTCCAGATCATCAAAGAGTTGGTTGATATTCGTCCGCATATTAACGACAAGTTTCACGCCAAGATAATCAGCAAAGCGTTTCACTAATTCATAATCGAAACCTACGGGGTCCTTTTTATCATTTATCGTTATCAGTGGTGAAGGGATAGTACTCACTCTAAGCTCACCACGAGATAAAATCTTATTTATCTGCGCTTTTTGCCTGTCAGGCCAAGTAATATTCAGTGCAATAATCGCGGCTGAAAATAGCGCTATGATAACGATAACGAAATAGTTAATCCTTATATTGTTCAATAGGTTGGTTCTCGTTAACGTTGTTTTTTATTGTGTGTAAAGTAGTCATTTAAACATGGATAAATTTCCAGTAATCGACCATTTTGCTCAACATTTTGCTAAGACGCAACTTGATTACACCAATTAATGATGAAAACACGCTAAGTTAAATGCTGTTATTTTGTTCACGCAAACGGTTTCGTCTGAGCAGTTATTCTATTATACTAGGCGCGTTTCCCCTGAATGATTGATCAGGCTAGCTGCTAAAAGAGAGAACTCAATATTATGGAAATCCTGCGTGGCTCCCCCGCTTTATCCGCTTTTCGTATTAATAAACTATTAACTTTATGTCAGGAAAACCAACTTCCTGTCCGTGGTATTTATGCGGAGTTTATCCATTTTGTAAAAGTGGATGGACAGCTATCTGAAGATGAACAAGCTAAATTAAGCAAGTTACTGCACTATGGCCCTTCATTAACAGAGCATGAGCTTGTTGGAGAGATGCGTATTGTTGTACCACGACCGGGAACCATTTCACCATGGTCGACTAAAGCGACAGATATTGCCCATAATTGTGGTTTAACACAAGTGGTTAGAATTGAACGTGGTATTGCTTATTATATAGATAGCGATACGATGGCCGAAGAACAGTGGCAGTTGTTATACGGTTTTATTTATGATCGTATGATGGAAACAATTTTTACCGATTATCAACAAGTTAATGCGCTATTTGCTGAACAGACACCCACCCCATTAAAAACAATTGATGTTCTTGCTCACGGTAAAGATGCGCTAGTTGCTGCCAATATTGAAATGGGGTTAGCGCTGGCTGATGATGAAGTTGATTATCTAGTAGATGCTTTTAAACGTTTGCAACGCAATCCAACTGATGTAGAACTTTATATGTTCGCTCAAGCAAACTCAGAGCATTGCCGTCATAAAATTTTTAATGCAGATTGGATAATCGACGGTAAAGCGCAAGACAAATCATTATTTAAAATGATTAAAAATACTTTTGAGCAAACTCCTGATTATGTCTTGTCGGCTTATAAAGATAATGCTGCTGTAATGGAAGGCTCCGTTGCTGGGCGTTTTTATCCCGATACGGAAAAAGGGCATTACCGTTATCATCAAGAGCCTGTCCATATCTTAATGAAAGTGGAAACGCACAATCACCCAACGGCAATTTCTCCGTGGCCTGGTGCAGCAACCGGCTCTGGCGGTGAAATTCGTGATGAAGGGGCGACAGGCCGTGGGGCAAAACCTAAAGCCGGTTTAGTCGGTTTTTCCGTTTCTAACTTACGTATTCCGGGGTTTGAACAACCTTGGGAAGAAGATTTTGGCAGACCAGAACGTATTGTCAGTGCACTGGACATTATGACAGAAGGCCCTTTAGGTGGAGCCGCATTTAATAATGAATTTGGTCGCCCCGCCTTATTAGGTTATTTCAGAACCTATGAAGAGCAGGTTAATAGTCATAATGGTGTTGAAATTCGAGGCTACCATAAACCTATTATGTTGGCTGGTGGCATTGGTAATATTCGCGAAGATCACGTGCAAAAAGGTGAGATCTCCGTGGGTGCTAAGTTAATTGTACTTGGTGGCCCATCGATGAATATCGGCCTAGGAGGTGGTGCGGCTTCTTCTATGACTTCCGGCCAGTCAGATGCTGATTTAGATTTTGCTTCTGTGCAACGAGATAACCCAGAAATGGAGCGTCGTTGCCAAGAGGTTATCGATCGCTGTTGGCAATTAGGTGATGATAACCCGATTTTATTTATTCATGATGTCGGAGCGGGGGGGCTTTCTAATGCCATGCCTGAGCTTGTCAATGATGGCGGGCGTGGAGGTCGTTTTGAGTTACGTAACGTTTTAAATGATGAACCGGGTATGAGTCCTCTAGAGATCTGGTGTAATGAGTCGCAAGAGCGTTATGTATTAGCGGTATCCCCAGAAAAAATGCCACTATTTGATGCGCTATGCCAACGAGAAAGAGCCCCTTACGCTGTCATTGGCGAGGCAACACAAGAGCGTGAATTAGTGTTAAATGATACACATTTTGATAATAAACCAATAGATATGCCTTTAGATATCTTGTTAGGTAAAGCGCCGAAAATGTTGCGTGATGTCACATCACATCAAACAGCAGGTGAATATCTCGATCGTAAAGATATCGATTTAAAAGAAGCGGTTTATCGCGTACTTCATTTACCCGCCGTTGCTGAGAAGACGTTCTTAATTACTATTGGTGATCGTAGTGTTACGGGAATGGTTGCGCGTGACCAAATGGTTGGACCTTGGCAAATTCCGGTGGCTAACTGTGCGGTAACAACGGCCACATTAGATAGTTATTACGGTGAGGCGATGTCAATAGGGGAAAGAGCCCCTATTGCACTATTAGATTTTGCCGCATCAGCGCGAATGGCGGTAGGTGAAGCCTTAACCAATATGGCGGGTTGCGATGTACAGTCACTTAATCGTATAAAACTTTCCGCAAACTGGATGGCTGCGGCGGGTCACCCTGGTGAAGATGCGGGATTATATGATGCAGTAAAAGCCATTGGTGAAGAGCTATGCCCACAATTAGGTATTACTATTCCGGTGGGTAAGGACTCAATGTCCATGAAAACGCGTTGGCAAGATGAACAAGGAAAAACGAAAGAAGTTATTTCCCCTCTCTCTTTAGTTATCACCGCATTTTCCCGTGTTGAAGATGTACGTAAAACTGTCACCCCTGAGCTTTCTACCCAAGAAGGAAACCGTTTATATCTAATCGATTTAGGTAATGGTCATAATGCATTAGGGGCAACAGCATTAGCTCAAGTTTATCGTCAGCTAGGACAAAAAGCGGCTGATTTACGTGATGTAGAGCAGTTAAAACAGTTTTTTAATGTCATTCAACAATTGGTGAGCGACGGTAAATTACTGGCTTATCATGACCGCTCTGATGGTGGCTTATTTGTGACTTTGGCCGAAATGGCGTTTGCGGGACATTGTGGCCTTAATGTTGATATCAGTGCTTATGACGAAGATATTTTAGCAGGTCTATTTAATGAAGAGCTAGGTGCGGTGTTTCAAATTAAAGGGGAGCATCAAGAAAGCGTTGAAACACTGTTTACTGAACATGGTTTAGCAGATTGTTTACATTACTTAGGGCAAGCAACACCAAGTGATGACATTATTATTCAAAGCCGTGAAACGGAAGTTTACCATGAAAAGCGTAGTACATTACGTGTCTGGTGGGCTGAAACGACATGGCAAATGCAACGTTTACGTGATAATCCTGAATGTGCAGATGAAGAACATCGTGCCAAACAAGATAGTCACGATCCGGGATTAAATGTTCACTTAACCTTTGATCCCGCAGAGGATATTGCGGCGCCTTATATTGCTACAGGCAGTCGTCCTCGTATTGCGGTATTAAGAGAGCAAGGTGTTAACTCTCATGTGGAAATGGCAGCAGCTTTTGATCGCGCTGGATTTGATGCTATTGATGTTCATATGAGCGATTTACATACGGCACAACGCTCATTAAGTGATTTTGATGTACTGGTTGCTTGTGGTGGTTTCTCTTATGGTGATGTACTCGGTGCGGGTGAGGGATGGGCTAAATCTATTTTATTTAATCATCGCTTACGTGATGAGTTTGCCCAATTCTTTGCACGTCAAGATACGTTATCACTTGGGGTTTGTAATGGTTGCCAAATGATGTCAACGTTGGCCGAGCTTATTCCGGGGGCAGATTTATGGCCGCGCTTTGTACGCAATCGCTCAGAGCGTTTTGAAGCCCGCTTTAGCTTAGTAAAAGTAACTGATAGCCCGTCGCTATTATTACAAGGTATGGCGGGTTCACAGATGCCAATTGCGGTATCTCATGGTGAAGGTTTTGCTGAATTTCGTGACGCAGCACAATTAGCGCAGTTAGAAGCACAAAATTTAGTAGGGCTGCGTTTTGTTGATCACTATGGTCAACCAACAGAGCAATACCCATTAAACCCTAACGGATCAGTAAAAGGGATCACCGCTGTTACCACAACAGATGGCCGCTCAACAATCATGATGCCTCACCCTGAGCGCGTTTTTAGAACAGTGAGCCATTCTTGGCATCCAGAAAATTGGGGAGAAGATAGCCCTTGGATGCGCTTATTCCGTAATGCCAGAAAGCAATTTGACTAATGATGTAATAAAAAAGAGTCAGTGTTATACCCCAAAGCCCCTCAAGTTAGAGGGGCTTTATTTTGTTGATATAAAAGGAAAAAATTATCAATGTATAAAATCGACGACACATCGTTTTTTCATTGTCGCCAAAAGGTGACATTTAAATTGTTGAATTTTAATAATTTAATATTTTTTAATTAACGGTGTCTGGAAATGGAGACAGCTTGTTGATTTTTTCGCTATCAAAAATTGGGGCTGTTTTTTTATTTTAGTAAGATAAAAATACTTTTTTGTTTAAAATTAATGTCTTATGATTTTAATCGAAAAGTTGGCACGCCTTGTGCATTATATTAATCAGTTGCTCATTCAACTTTTTATGTCGGTCCACAATATGGGTGGGAACATACCACATAAGCCAAGAATGACGCCAGAGTAAGGTGCCTACCGTCCAACATCATGATACTCGCCTTCGGGCCTTATCAAACACAGGGCGACACGTGGAGTGAGGCACCACCTTCATTCTCTTTTAGAGAGAAAAGAGATGAATATTGACGAGCGGAATATCTCAGTAAGATATTCCGCTCTCCCATTTCTAGAGCCTGTTGCGTGTTCTCGCTTGTGTTCGTTTTCCTATCTGAATTTCAATGTCGGACTTTTTTCTTGTTATTAAGTCATGTAGCATCGCATTACTCTAATAGGTGTTGAGATGATTTCATTGAAAAAGTGGCGTATTTTCCCCCGATCTTTAAGACAATTGGTTATCATGGCATTTTGGATGGTGCTGTTACCGCTTCTCGTCCTTGCCTATCAGGCTTATCAAAGTTTGGATCAGCTTAGTAACCAAGCCGCTATTACCAATAAAAATGCGTTAGCGGATACCGAGCGTAGCGAGGTGATGCGTAATTTAGCTATTGAAATGGAAGGAAATTATCGACGATATTGTGTATTGCGTGATAAAACTGATGAAGAAATGTATCAACAGCGTTATCAACAATACAGCAAAATGTTCTCTACCTTGCAGCAGACCATCATCCCTCTTTCTGAGTCTAAAGAAGCACAGGCCTTGAATACTTCTTTGAAAACGCTCAAATCAATTCAATGCAAAAATAGTGAACCCACTTCTCAAATGCAACAGGCATTAGAGCAATTTTCTTATGCCAATAACCGCATTGTCGTGTTAACTAAAGAGATTATTTTTAGTCGTGGCGAGCAACTACAAATGGCTATTGCTGAAAAAGGGCGTTATTTTGGTTGGCAAAGTTTAATTGTTTTTGTTTTTAGCCTGATTTTAATTGCCTTATTTACCCGTATGATCATCGGTCCGGTTAAAGGTATAGAAAAAATGATTAACCGATTGGGGGAAGGGCGTACATTAAATAATAACTTGAATTCGTTTCAGGGGCCACGTGAATTACGCTCTTTAGCTCAACGTATTATTTGGTTAAGTGAACGTCTTGCATGGCTAGAATCGCAACGCCATGAGTTTTTACGTCATATTTCTCATGAGTTAAAAACACCGTTAGCCAGTATGCGCGAAGGAACAGAATTATTAGCGGATGAAGTAGCAGGGCCTTTAACCTTAGATCAAAAAGAAGTCGTAGCTATTCTTGATAATAGTAGTAAACAACTTCAATTATTAATTGAGCAATTACTTGATTATAATCGTAAACTTTCCGAAGTACCTCAGCAAATTGAGGAAGTTGATTTAACCACATTAGTGAATGATGTGGTGTTAGCGCATAGTTTACCCGCCCGAGCGAAAGGCATTAAGACGATAATTTCACTTGATCTGAAAAAATGTCGAGCAGAAACGACGTTATTATCAAGAGTTATTGATAATCTCTACTCGAATGCGGTGCACTATGGCGCTGAATCGGGTAATATCTGGATCTCTAGTTATCAAATTGAACAGAAAATAGTTATTGATATAGCCAATAAAGGCACTCCGATCCCTGAATCAGAACAAAAAATGATTTTTGAGCCCTTTTTTCAAGGTTCTCTATTACGTAAAGGGGCTGTCAAAGGGAGTGGTTTGGGGTTAAGTATTGCTCATGACTGTATCAAAAGAATGGATGGCGAGTTAAATATTGTTCATTCTGACTATGCTGATGTCTGTTTTCGTATTGAACTACCGCTACTTTCTGAGAATAAATAATGCATATCAGGTCACAAAAACAGGTGTCTTTTCATCAGTATAAAAAATTAAAGCGAAAGACACTGGCTAATGAGCAATTATCTATGGCCCCTGCATCAATTAAGAGGATCGCTTCACACTGGAAACAGTATCTGTGTTGGATAATGTTGCCTATGTTTCTTGCTGGATGTGCACAAAAATCGCTGACCGAAACTGCTAATATTGAGCCTGAAACCCCCGTTGTTAAACAAAAAACTATCGATTATCGTTGGGCAGAATGTAAAACTTTAGCTGCTTTTTATCATGAAGGGCTCAATAATCCGCTATTTTGGTTACGTACCATTGAGTGCACACAGCGTATTATGTCTACAGAAGCACAACGTCAAGCCAGTAGTGTTATCGTTGCCGGATGGGATGGCGCCTTTTATAAAAGTATTTTATTAGAGCGAGCGGGAATGACGGTTGCTGAACGTCGTGCTCAGCTGGTTTTATTAGAAAGCTATCAATTGCAATTTCCAAGCTCTATGCGTGTTCTATTATCTACTTGGATTGAGAATCAAACGCTTACGCTTGCTCTCGCTGATGAGAAAAATCGTAATCGCCGTTTTGTTACAGAAACGGAAAATAAAATGGATTTACTGAAAAAACAAAATAATGCATTAGAGCATGAGTTAAATACCACACGTAAAAAACTCGAAAGCCTCACACAAATTGAACGTCAATTATCGAGCCGAAAACAAGGGGCTTCTGTGGATGCTATTTCTCAAGAAGAAGCGCTATCTGATGTTCAATCTTCAGATGCGAGTAATACAGAAAAACCAGCCGATAAACCGACAGCGGAGCAATCTAATACGTCAACGGCAAGTGAGCAATCGATAACCAAAGAAAATAATGAGGTTTCACAACCTTCGGTATCAGCAGTTAAACCTGAACCACCAAAAGCAGAACAAGTAAAACCTGATGCGAAAAATACCTCGACAGAAAAAGAGAATAGCGCAACGGTTAAACCTACTGAAACAGGATCTAAATAAGGAGAATGTGCATGGCTGGCCATAAATCAGCGAATCTTTTACTTGTCGATGATGATCCGGGATTATTAAAGCTACTGGGTATGCGATTAACAAGTGAAGGGTTTCATATCGTTACCGCTGAAAGTGGGCAAGAAGCACTTAAACTATTATTAAAAGAAAAAATCGATCTGGTGATCAGCGATTTACGTATGGATGAAATGGATGGTATGGCGCTATTTGCAGAAATACAGCGCCAACAACCCGGTATGCCTGTGATTATTTTAACTGCACATGGCTCCATTCCTGATGCTGTCGCGGCAACTCAACAGGGGGTGTTTAGTTTCTTGACTAAACCTGTTGATAGAGATGCGCTTTATAAAGCTATCGATGAAGCATTAGAATTAGTGACGACGGTATCTGATGAAGAGTGGTCAAAAGATATCGTGACCCGTAGCCCCCAAATGTTACGCTTATTAGAGCAAGCCAAGTTAGTTGCACAATCCGATGTTAGCGTACTGATTAATGGGCAAAGCGGTACAGGTAAAGAAGTCCTTGCTCAAGCAATCCACCGCGCCAGCCCACGAGCTAAAAAACCCTTTATTGCTATTAACTGCGGTGCTTTACCTGAACAATTATTAGAATCTGAACTATTTGGACATGCTAAAGGTGCTTTTACTGGCGCGGTAAGTAGTCGTGAAGGACTTTTCCAAGCGGCAGAAGGGGGCACTCTATTTCTGGATGAAATTGGTGATATGCCAATGGCATTGCAAGTGAAATTACTGCGTGTATTACAAGAGCGTAAAGTGCGGCCATTAGGCAGTAATCGTGATATTGATATTGATGTGCGTATTCTTTCTGCAACCCATCGTGACTTGCCAAAAGCGATGGAGCGTAATGAATTTCGAGAAGATTTATACTATCGTTTAAATGTGGTGAATTTACGTATCCCCACGTTGAGCGAAAGAGCCGAGGATATCCCTGTTCTTGCTAACCATTTATTGCGCGAATCAGCAAAACGGCATAAACCTTTTGTGCGTAGCTTCTCAACGGATGCGATGAAATGTCTAATGACAGCAAGTTGGCCGGGAAATGTGCGTCAGTTAGTTAACGTCATCGAGCAATGTGTCGCTTTAACGACCGCACCTGTGATTAGCGAAGCCCTTGTCACACAAGCATTGCAAGGGGAAAATACCGCATTACCTACTTTTGCTGAAGCACGGGGCCATTTTGAGATGACCTATTTAAGGAAGTTATTGCAGATGACAAAGGGCAATGTCACTCAGGCTGCAAGGATGGCAGGGCGAAATCGAACAGAATTTTATAAATTGTTGTCACGTCATGGACTTGATGCCAATGATTTCAAAGAATGATCTTTGTAGATAACAAAAATTTTTTTAAACTTGCTTTCTTTAGATAGCAAAGATAGCTGGAGAGACTAATTTTTATGAGTCGTAAATTAAAACTCGCACTTGCTCAGTTAAACTGGGTTGTTGGCGATATTGAAGGCAACTGTGAACGCATGTTAGCCACCGTAAAAGCGCAAGAAGATGCCGATCTGGTTTTGTTTTCTGAGCTTGCGTTATGCGGTTACTCTCCTGAAGATCTACTATTTCGCCCTGATTTCCAACAACGTTGTGAAGAGCAACTGGTTCGTTTAGAACAAGCAAGTAAGAAAACGGCCATTGTGGTTGGGCATCCTTGGTGGCAAAACGGTACTATCTATAATGCACTGTCATTTTTCTATCAAGGTGAGTTACAGGCGCGTTACTTCAAACAACAGCTACCTAATTATGGTGTATTTGATGAAAAACGTTATTTCCAGCAAGGAAATGAACGTTGTGTTGTGCCTTTTAAAGGCTATCATTTAGGATTATTAATTTGTGAAGATATTTGGATCAACGAGCCTATTGATGCACTAAAACAAGCGGGTGCTGATCTGGTTCTTTCTATTAATGCTTCACCTTATAGTCGTGAAAAGCCACATATTCGTACCCAATTAATTAAAGAACATTGCCAAAGAACGCATCTGCCTGTGGTGTATCTCAATCAAATTGGTGGTCAAGATGAATTGGTTTTTGATGGATGTTCTAAAGTCTTTGATGAACGAGGAACAATCACCCATCGTTTAGCGGCTTTTGATGAGCAAGTGGCCGTGGTGGAGTTTGATGAGTTAACTATCGTACCAATGCAAGATGCGGCACCCGAGCTTTCTCCTTTAGCGCAAGTTTATCAAGCGTTAGTGCTGGCAACGCGTGATTATGTGACAAAAAATGGTTTTAAAGGCGCTATATTAGGATTATCAGGGGGCATCGACTCAGGCTTAACAGTTGCAATTGCCGTTGATGCGTTAGGTAAAGAGAGCGTTCAAGCGGTAATGATGCCATTTCGCTATACCTCAGAAATGAGTATTCACGATGCGAAAGAGCAAGCTGATTTATTAGGTGTTGAGTTTGATACTGTCTCTATTGAGCCGATGTTTGATGCTTTTATGGATCAACTTTCGCCTATGTTTAAAGGTAGCGCTGTCGATACCACAGAAGAAAATCTACAAGCGCGTTGTCGTGCGGTTATTTTAATGGCGATGTCCAATAAACGTCGTCGGTTAGTGCTCACCACGAGTAATAAAAGTGAATCTGCCGTAGGCTACTCGACCTTATATGGTGATATGGCGGGGGGCTTTGATGTTTTAAAAGATGTTCCTAAAACACTGGTGTTTGAACTGGCTAAATATCGTAATACTCTTTCACCCGCTATTCCACAACGTGTGATTGATAGGCCCCCTTCAGCAGAATTAGCACCAGGACAAACAGATCAAGATAATCTGCCACCTTATGATATTTTAGATGCCCTTCTTGAAGGCTATGTTGAGCAAGATAAATCTGTTTCTGACTTGGTTGCGGCTGGATTTGATGAAGCCATTGTTCGTAAAGTGGTAAAATTAGTCGATATTAATGAATATAAGCGTCGTCAAGCACCGGTAGGACCGCGTATTACCAGTCGTAATTTTGGTAAAGATCGTCGCTATCCGATCACAAGCGGTTTTGGTCGCCATAACTGGTAATAGCAGGATAATCCGATGAAAAAAATTGAAGCGATAATTAAGCCGTTTAAATTAGATGATGTAAGAGAAGCATTAGCCGAAGTTGGTATCACGGGTATGACGGTAACAGAGGTAAAAGGCTTTGGTCGTCAGAAAGGGCATACCGAACTTTATCGTGGTGCAGAGTATATGGTCGATTTTTTACCTAAAGTAAAAATTGAGATCGTTGTTGCTGATGAAATAGCTGAAACTTGTGTCGATACTATAATGACTACCGCTCAAACGGGGAAGATTGGCGACGGTAAAATTTTTGTTTTTGATGTGAATCGAGTTATCCGTATTCGTACTGGAGAGCAAGACGAAGAAGCTATTTAAAAAATAAATAAGCGTTTTTTATGAAACCTGATGATTATTAGTTTAATTATCAGGTTTTTTTATCTTTATTAATTAATTCTTTTTTATATTATCTCAATAAGTTTATTTACTGATTATCTTTTATAAATTTATAAGTAATAATAAATGATTTGTATTGCTGATAATTATACTCATTAAATAAGTAATATTAATAATTACCTTTCTTTGTTCATAAAATGTTTTTTTATGTTTCACCTATTGTGCTATTTATATCTTATACAAGTCTATTGATGATAATAAACAATTTATTTTACTAAAATTCTCACCTTTTAAGGCACAAAATGTTATTCAATAACTTTTGTAGACAGTTATTATCATCAACTTAAATATTTATTATTCTATGGGTAATATCGTGCTTAGCTATTTATTAAAGCGTTTTGCTTTATTTTTGTTTTCCGCCATGATTGTGGCAATAACAACAGGGTTTATTTTCCTCGATATTTTGGTGCTGAATAATGGTATTTCTGAAACCTCAGCAACCGAACTGGGGCAAGAACTTATTGTGGCTATAATATGTCTTCTTTTCTTTATACCTGCTTATAAACAGCCAGAAATGAGAGGGGGATACACACTGATTATGGGCTTTTTCTTGTGTATCTTAATTCGTGAGTTAGATGGTGTTTTTGACCAATTAGCACATGGTTCATGGGTTTGGTTTGCATTAACGGTAACATTTGTCTGTATAGCGATCGCTATCAGAGAAGGGAAAAAAACATTATATGGCTTAACCCATTTTATAACGCATTCTAGTCAAGGAATGCTTATGGCGGGTTTACTCAGTGTTTTACTATTCTCTCGCTTATTTGGTATGGGGATTTTGTGGGAGAAATTGTTAGGTGAAGACTATAACCGCACAGTAAAAAATATGGTGGAAGAAGGTAGCGAGTTGTTCGGCTATACACTCTGTTTAATTAGTGTTATTTGGTATCGCTATTCGTCTAAATATCATGTTATACCGACATCAATAAAATTTACTTATTAAATAGTTAGTTGTTTCCAATATAAAAAGCGCTGAATAGTAAAATAATCAGCGCTTTTTCCTTATTATTTAATTTATTCTCTTACCTATTCTGGCTGTTATTGGCTAATAACAGTATGAGGGCCAAAGCACTCATAATGAAGTTTATCGCTTTCAATACCGAGAGCAATAAGTTGTTTAGCGACAGATTGCATAAAAGGTAATGGTCCACAGAAATAGAACTGCATATTAGGTATTGATAGCCATTCATGTATCTTGGTTAAATCCATCAACCCTTCAAATTGATAGTCTTTATTGATAATGTCTTCAGTACGAGGGAGACGATACCATACTGCTTGTTGATATTGTTCAATTTGCTTTCCTGCTTGTGCGATTTCTTCCTTAAAAGCATGCACGCCACCATGCTCTGCTGCATGTAACCAATTGACTTGTGCTTGGTGAGAAGAGAGAGTGTGCAACATCGCTAACATAGGAGTTAAGCCTACACCTGCTGAAATTAATGTGACAGGCGTTGTTGATGAGATATCTAAATAAAAATCGCCCCCTGGTGCGGCAACTTGTAAGATGTCCCCTTCTTGGATATGGTCATGAAGAAAATTAGATAAAATTCCCTTGTCTTCACGTTTTACCGCAATACGATAGGTTTTATTGTTTGCCGATTGTGTTAAGGAATATTGACGAATTTCTTGATTTGTAAGTTTCTCATCACGAATATAAATACTTAAATATTGGCCTGCACGGTAAGGTGTAACCGCTTGTCCATCTTCAGGCTCTAATTCAAAGCTGGTAATAACCTCACTTTGTTTTACTTTATGCTTAACTTTAAAGTGACGTAATCCTCGCCAGCCTCCTGAAGCTTGTTCTTTTTGTTGATAAATTTGCTCTTCCCGATTAATAAAGACATCAGCCAAAACTTGGTAAGCGGCTCCCCAAGCATCAAGCACTTCTTTGCCCGGGTTAAACATTTCATCAATGGTGGCTAATAAGTTTTCTCCAACAATAGGATAATGTTCAGGAAGAATATTCAAACTGGCATGTTTTTGTGCAATTTTTTCTACCGCCGGCAAAATAGCAGGTAAATCCTCAAGGTGCGTTGCATAAGCACATATCGCATTAAATAACGCTTCACGTTGTGCGCCACTGCTTTGGTGGCTCATGGTAAAAATATCTTTTAACTCAGGATGGCGAGAGAACATTCTGTCGTAAAAATGCGCCGTTAACGCGGGGCCTGTTTTAGCAATAAGAGGAATAGTGGATTTAATTGTCGCGATAGTTTGTGCATCTAACATAATTGCTCCTGAAAAATATTCAGTTTAATATGATTTTTATAACATGTATTTTTAATACAACTTATATCTTTTTGCTTTATTTGTAAATCTGAGTTTTTATTTTTTTTAGGAAAATGGGGAAATCTTAGAGAATGATGTTGAGGGTTTACATAAATTAGCGAGATGTGCCTCAAAAAGAACAAAAACAGCAGATAAAATGAGGTTATCAAAAAGTAATAGAACTGTGTTATAGTGGCTTAGCAAACGATTGCGTATTTTTTCTTTTGGGACTATCTCAATGAGGAAAAAGAGTTTACACTGTATGTCATTCTTACTCCCGTAAGGGAGTTCGCCTTTAGTGAAGTTAGCTGAGTCAGGAGATGTGAATGTTAAAACGTGAAATGAATATTGCTGATTACGATCCGGAATTATGGAATGCAATGGAAGGTGAAGTGACTCGTCAAGAAGAGCACATCGAATTAATTGCTTCTGAAAACTATACTAGCCCTCGTGTTATGCAGGCGCAGGGATCTCAGCTGACCAACAAATATGCAGAAGGTTATCCAGGTAAACGCTACTACGGTGGTTGTGAATACGTTGATGTTGTTGAACAATTAGCCATTGATCGTGCCAAAGCACTATTTGGTGCTGATTATGCAAACGTACAACCTCACTCTGGATCACAAGCGAATGCGGCTGTGTATATGGCATTACTTAAACCGGGTGATACAGTATTAGGGATGAATTTGGCCCAAGGTGGTCACTTAACTCACGGCTCTCCGGTTAACTTCTCTGGTAAACTCTACAATATCGTTCCTTATGGTATTGATGAAGCAGGTAAAATTGATTACCAAGATATCGCTGAGCAAGCTAAAAAGCATAAACCAAAAATGATCATTGGTGGTTTTTCAGCTTATTCAGGTTTGGTTGATTGGGCTAAAATGCGTGAAATCGCAGATAGCGTAGGGGCTTACTTATTTGTCGATATGGCTCACGTTGCAGGTATGATTGCAGCGGGTGTCTATCCAAACCCAGTACCACATGCTCACGTTGTGACTACAACAACACACAAAACATTAGCGGGTCCTCGTGGTGGTCTTATCCTTGCTAAGGGTGGCGATGAAGAGTTTTATAAGAAATTAAACTCTGCCGTATTCCCTGGCTCTCAAGGTGGTCCTTTAATGCATGTGATCGCGGGTAAAGCCGTTGCATTAAAAGAAGCAATGGAACCTGAGTTTAAAGTTTACCAGCAACAAGTTGCAAAAAATGCGAAAGCAATGGTAGACGTTTTCTTAGCGCGCGGTTATAAAGTAGTATCTGGTGGCACAGAGAACCACTTGTTTTTATTAGACTTAGTTGATAAAGATATTACAGGTAAAGATGCTGATGCTGCACTGGGTCGTGCTAATATCACTGTGAACAAAAATAGTGTGCCAAATGATCCTCGCAGTCCATTTGTTACATCTGGTATTCGTATTGGTTCTCCAGCGATTACACGTCGTGGTTTTAAAGAAGCGGAAGCAAAAGATTTAGCCGGTTGGATGTGTGATGTCCTTGATAATATCAATGATGAAGCGAACATTGAAAAAGTGAAACAAAAAGTCTTGGATATCTGCGCTAAATTTCCAGTTTACGCATAAGTTTGTAACGATATAATAAAACCCGTTATACAAGCCCGCTTCGAGAACATGTTCTTGGCGGGTTTTTTTGCATGTTAAAAATGGGGGGTTGGATGGTTATTCCATCAACACTGTGGCTTGCCTTAGATTATTTTACGTATTTTTTCTCATATGGTATTTTCTTGCCTTTTTGGTCTATCTGGTTAAAGGGCGAGGGGGTTGATCCTGCGATGATAGGCTTACTACTTGGGGTGGGCTTAACCGCTCGTTTTGTAGGAAGCTTGATTTTAACGCCGGCTGTAAAAGATCCATCAAAGCTCATTACTGCACTGCGACTTTTTGCTTTTTTATCTCTCCTATTTACCGTTGCATTTATGTTGGGCACTCATTGGGCTTGGCTCTTTTTGGTAATGACCGGATTTAACGTTTTTTTTGCACCCATGGTGCCTTTGGGAGATTCACTTGCGGGAACATGGCAAAAACAATTTCCTTTAGATTATGGCAAAATTCGGGTTTGGGGATCTATTGCATTTATTATTAGTTCCTCATTATTGGGGATATTGATTGATGCTTTTGGACACCCGATTATTCTTTATGGATTGATTGCCAGCACTCTTGCATTATTCCTTACCTCAATGTTACGTCCGAAAATCATGCCCCAAGGTAAGGTCAAAAAAACGGAACACCATCATGTTTCATTTATGAAACTGATTTCAGATGGCCCAGTCTGGCGTTTTCTATTATGTGTTTCTTTACTACAAGGTGCTCATGCTGCTTATTACGGTTTTAGCGCACTTTATTGGGAAAAAGCAGGCTATGATACAGCAACGATTGGTTATCTTTGGTCCTTAGGCGTAGTTGCTGAAGTGGTTGTCTTTATGTTTAGCCGTCGTTTATTCCGCCGTTGGAGTGCTCGAAACTTATTATTACTTTCAGCATTTGCAGGGCTATTGCGCTGGGGGATGATGGGCAGTTTTACAGCATTACCGGCACTTATTATTGTACAAATTTTGCATAGTGGCACATTTACCGTATGCCATTTAGCGGCAATGCGTTTTATTACTGCACGTCAAGAGCATGAAATTATTCGTTTACAAGCGGTTTATTCTGCTCTAGCAATGGGGGGAAGCATCGCTATTATGACGATTGTATCGGGATGGTTATATGAAAAACTTCCTAACCAAGAATACCTTATTTTCTGGTTGATGGCGGCATTAACTATTCCTGCAATGTTTATTAGACCGAAAGTACAACCGCAAAATACTTAATCCTTTTATTTCCTATTTTTCATAAACGTCTAAGCCTGTAATACCTTTTGATATTACAGGTTTTTTTCTTTTTATTTTTTAAAGCGCATTTTTTGATCAACCAAACGATTGATCATTTTAAATATTAAAGCTAAATTTAATTCATTCAAATGAATGAATAGAAGAAGGTATTACTATGAAAAGTAAATCAGTGATCCCAGCTAGTTTTTCTTTACAAGAAAGAGACCGACGCTGGCAGTTAGCTAGAGACATTATGAGAGATAACCAATTAGATACATTGATTATTTATGGTGATAGAGAATCGGCAGCACCTGCACCGTTTTGTATTGACCACTATTTTACAAATGACAGATTAGGGTCGGTTGTTATTTTTCATGAAGATAAGAAACCATTGATAGTTACTTTTGCACTAATGATGATAGCTGATCATATGCAGGCAAAACTACGTGGTGATTTGCAGTGGATTGATGAAGATAATCTTGTTGTAGGAAAAACAGGGCGTAGTATTGCTCATTTTCTAAAAGAGATGGGAGTACAACAAAATGCACATATTGGTATTATTGGCTTAGAACCTTATCCCCCATTTTATTTTGATGGTGCAATGCCATTTAATACTCTAAATGGTATTAAAGAAGCATTTCCTTATGCAAAATTTAGCAGTGTATATCGTGATTTCTTTAGACGGGCATCAGTTAAAAGTGAAGAAGAGCTCGCTCATGTAAGATATGCTGCCGCCATTGGTGAAGCAATGAGCGAGGCAATGCGAGTGACAGCAAGGCCTGGTGCAACAGAGGCGGAGCTTGCGGCTGCAATTACTGCCACTTGTTTATCAAGGGGAGGATTTACCGCTGAAATTTTAATGGGATCAGGATCTGAGTATATCGGTTGGGGACCTCCTGCTTGGCAATATCGCTCACAAGCACCTCGTGAAATTCAAATGGGTGATATTATATTATCAGAGATTTTTGCTTTATATGGAATGTATGAAACGCAACATCAAGCGGCGGTTGCTGTAGGTAAAATTCACGAAAACTTAGAAAAAGCAGCATTAGTTACACGTGAATGCTATGAAATTGGCGTTGAATATTTAAAAGCAGGGATAACCTTTGGTGAAGTCGTTGATTTAATGGAAAAACCACTATTAGAATCAGGGGGATGGCATGTTCATCCACTTATTCACAGTATTAATCCTTATGGTCCAATCGGCTTTGGCACAGCGCCAGGTATTGAATCATTACCTCTTGCTCATCGTTATAAACAAATTGAGCGATTACCTAATCCAGGGAGAGAATTGGTATTACAAGAAGGTATGACATTTGCTTTTGAACCTAATTGTGGCTTCGGCCACCACTTATGTAATTTAGGTGGTACTGTTGTGGTTGGCAAAAGCAAAGGGATTGAGTTAAATTCTAACTCAACACAATTAATGCGGGCAGATATATAGTCCTAATAGTAACCAGTTGATTATAATGAAAAACACCAGTAAAACTGCAGTAAGTACAGAACAAACTCAAGAGAAATTAGTGCAAGAAGGTATTAGGCTTTTTGCACTATATGGGATCAGTGGATTGAGAACGCGACAACTTGCGCAAGATGCTGGTGTTAATCAATCAGCAATACCTTACCACTTTGGCGGAAAATTAGGGGTTTATAGAGCAGTGATCCGATATATTGCTACAGAATTAGCCTCTGAAATTCAGTTTGACCAATTTGATAATAAGCTTCAGTTTTTATTGAAAGAAAACCGACCTTATAAAAATGAAAAAGTGGCTGAATTAGTTCTATTACTAGTCACAGGTTTAACTCGTGCATTATTATCACCAAAACGCCATTATTACAGTCAGTTGATTCTACGTGAACAGTTAGAACCGACGGAAAATTACGATCTTATTTATAGTAATCTGATTGAGCCTTTTCATCTTCGTCTTTCTCGTTTAGTTGGATTAATGGATACAAAGAGTGATGAAGTAACAATCACTATTCGTGCTCATGCTCTTATTGGTCAGATATTAGGGTTTGTCATTGCAAGAAAAGCTTTTCTATTACGTGTTAATAAGCAAGAGATAACATCACAACTATTGGATAAGATTGCACAAGAAATTAGCCAACTTTCAGTAAATGCCCTTTTAATTGAAAACGCATAGGCAATAAAAAAGACCCCCAGTAATTGGCTATCCAACTATTGGGGATCATTTTATAAGATAGTTTTTTTATATTTTATTGTTATTCGTATCAATTAACGTTTTAAAGCATCAGTTAATTCGCTACGAATTTCTGCCAATAATGCTCGGACAACTCGAGGATTACCCGCAACAATATTACCAGTTTGTAGATAGCCGTGATTACCAGTAAAGTCAGATACAATTGCACCCGCTTCACGAGCAATAAGTTCACCTGCTAAGAAATCCCAAGGTTTTAAACCAATTTCAAAGAAGCCATCCACACGACCCGCGGCAACATAAGCTAAATCTAATGCTGCTGAACCTGTGCGACGAAAATCAGCGCATGGTACAAACAGTTTAGTCAGCATATTCATATAAGCTGCTGAATGTTGTTTTGCTTTGAATGGGAAACCAGTTGCTAAAACAGCACCATCTAAATCACGTGCATTAGAGCCACGGAGGCGGTAACCATTTAATTGTGCACCTTGACCACGAACAGCTGAGAAAAGTTCGTTACGCATAGGATCATAAACCACAGCAACTTCTGTGCGACCTTTGATACGTACAGCGATAGAAACAGAAAAATGTGGTAGGCGTTTAATAAAGTTAGTGGTGCCATCAAGTGGATCTATAACCCATTGGATATCGTGATCTTCACCGAGTAACTCGCCACTTTCTTCCGTAATAATGGTGTGTTTTGGATAAGATTTACGAATGATTTCAATGATTGCCTGTTCCGCTTCGCGATCAACATTAGTGACAAAATCATTGCTACCTTTCTGGCTCGTTTCTACAGATTCAGGATTTTCGTAATTTTTGGCGATTAAATTACCAGCCTTACGTGCAGCACGTATGGCAATATTCAGCATCGGATGCATGGTTATCTTCCACAAGATGTTAAAGAACGGGGATAAAAAACGAGGCGAAGTATAACAGGCGTTCGCGTTTTTGGCTACATTTGTGATAAAATAGATGGATCATAAAACAATTAGTTAGAAATCAATGTTAGAAAATATTCGCATTATCCTTGTCGAAACTTCACATACAGGCAATATGGGCTCGACAGCTCGTGCTATGAAAACCATGGGATTAACGAATCTTTATTTTGTTAATCCTAAAGAAAAACCCGACTCTCACTCTATAGCCTTATCAGCAGGGGCAAGCGATGTTATTGGCAATGCTCATATTGTTGATACTATTGATGATGCCATTGAAGGCTGTGGGTTAGTGATTGGAACAAGTGCGCGTAATCGTACGCTCTCTTGGCCAATGCTAGCACCTCGTGAATGTGGTGAACGTTGCGTAAAAGAGGCATCAAATAAGCCCGTTGCGGTGATCTTTGGCCGTGAACGCACAGGCTTAACTAATGAAGAATTACAAAAATGTGATTACCACCTCTATATTCCTACCAACCCTGAATATGGCTCTTTAAACTTAGCGATGGCGGTGCAACTTGTTTGTTATGAAATTCGCATGGCTGCACTTGCTCAACAGGAAAAACAAGAGGAAAATGCTTCATCAGAGATTGATTATCCACCCGCTGAAGATATTGAACGCTTTTATGTTCACTTAGAGCAGGTACTTAATGAGTCTGGTTTTATTCGTCCTAAACATCCAGGACAAGTGATGAGTCGTTTACGCCGCTTGTTTACGCGCGCACGTCCAGAAACACAAGAGCTTCATATCTTACGTGGTATTTTAACATCCGTTGAAAAATGGGCTAAGAAATAAAGGATTAAGTTGATTAACATGCGTCATTGTTGCTGAGCTTAATACCTGACTAAAACACTCAGATAAATAGTTGACTAAATTACTCAGGAATGACACAATTTGACTATTGTTCACCACGGAGTATTTGTTATGAGACTGACATCAAAAGGGCGTTATGCAGTTACTGCTATGCTTGATGTTGCATTGCATTCGCAGCAAGGCCCTGTCCCCCTCGCTGATATTTCTGAGCGTCAAGGGATTTCCCTTTCTTACCTTGAGCAGCTTTTTTCACGTTTACGTAAAAATGAATTAGTCGCAAGTGTGCGTGGCCCGGGTGGTGGTTATTTACTCGGTCGTGAAGCGGGGCAAATTTTTGTTGCTCAAGTCATTTCAGCAGTTGATGAATCTGTTGATGCTACCCGTTGTCAGGGTAATAAAGAAGGATGTCAAGGTGGCGATCGTTGCCTGACTCATACTTTGTGGCGTGATTTAAGTGATCGTATTACCAGTTTCCTTAGCAGCATTAGCCTTGAAGAGTTAGTTAATAACGAAGAGGTTATGGATGTCGCTGATCGTCAAGACAATGAAAAACGTCATGCTATCAATGGTCGTTTACAAGAAACCATTGTTAATATGCGAGTTTAACGGCGATCTCTAGGCAAACAAAACAAAATTATTAAAGAAGATCTGTCGTCTTTGGAGTTAGTGAGCAATGAAATTACCCATTTATCTAGATTATTCAGCAACCACACCCGTTGATCCTCGAGTTGCTGAAAAAATGATGCAATGCCTGACTATTGACGGCATTTTTGGTAACCCAGCCTCTCGTTCGCACCGTTTTGGATGGCAAGCTGAAGAAGCGATCGATATCGCTCGTAATCAGATTGCTGATCTTATTGGTGCTGATCCTCGTGAAATTGTTTTCACCTCAGGGGCAACTGAAGCAGATAACTTGGCACTAAAAGGTGTTGCAAACTTTTATCAGAAAAAAGGTAAGCACATCATCACATCAAAAACTGAGCATAAAGCGATTTTAGATACTTGTCGTCAGCTTGAGCGTGAAGGTTTTGAAGTGACCTACTTAGCACCAAAAAGCGATGGCTTAATTGATTTGAAAGAACTCGAAGCCGCTATGCGTGATGACACTATTTTAGTTTCTATCATGCACGTGAATAATGAAATTGGTGTGGTGCAAGATATTGCTGCTATTGGTGAGTTATGCCGTAGCAAAGGCATTATTTACCACGTTGACGCAACGCAAAGCGTTGGTAAATTACCAATCGATCTCTCCAAATTAAAAGTCGATTTACTTTCTCTTTCTGCACATAAAGTTTACGGACCTATGGGTATTGGTGCGCTTTATGTTCGCCGTAAACCACGCATTCGCTTAGAAGCACAAATGCATGGTGGTGGGCATGAGCGTGGTATGCGTTCAGGTACATTAGCCGTTCACCAAATCGTGGGTATGGGTGAAGCTTACCGTATATTGAAAGAAGAAATGGCTGATGAAACTAAACGTTTAAATGAATTACGTTTACGTTTATGGAATGGCATCAAAGATATTGAAGAAGTGTATATCAATGGTTCTTTAGAACATACAGCGCCAAATATTCTTAATGTCAGCTTCAACTATGTTGAAGGTGAATCATTAATGATGGCACTGAAAGATCTTGCTGTATCTTCAGGTTCAGCCTGTACATCAGCAAGTTTAGAGCCTTCTTATGTACTACGTGCTTTAGGATTAACTGATGAATTAGCACATAGTTCTATTCGTTTCTCTTTAGGTCGTTTCACCACTGAAGAAGAAATCGATTATGCAATTGAACAAATTCACAGTGCAATTGGTCGCTTACGTGATCTTTCTCCACTTTGGGAAATGCATAAACAAGGCGTTGATATCAACAGTATCGAATGGTCTCACCATTAATCAGACGTTTTCAGGAGTTAAATCATGGCTTATAGCGATAAAGTAATTGATCATTATGAAAATCCTCGTAATGTGGGTTCATTTGATAACAACGACCCTACAGTGGGGAGCGGTATGGTAGGCGCACCAGCTTGTGGTGACGTCATGAAGCTACAAATCAAAGTTGATGATAACGGTGTAATTGAAGATGCACGTTTTAAAACTTATGGTTGTGGCTCAGCGATTGCATCAAGCTCTTTGGTTACCGAATGGATGAAAGGTAAAACCTTAGATGAAGCAGAAGCGATTAAAAATACCGCAATTGCTGAAGAGTTAGAATTACCACCAGTGAAAATTCACTGTTCAATTCTGGCTGAAGATGCAATAAAAGCCGCGATTGCAGACTATAAAAGCAAACGCCAAGGCAAATAATTGCCTGTTATAATAAAAAAATAAAATATTGGCGGATGCTGAAGGTTATGTTTCAGTGTCCGCTTTCGTTCTTTATGAGTGAGGTGTGCCATGTCAATTTCCCTTACAGAAGCCGCTGCTAACCGTGTTCGCTCTTTTCTTGCTAATCGTGGCAAAGGCGAAGGTTTGCGTTTAGGCGTAAGAACATCAGGCTGTTCTGGGATGGCTTATGTTCTTGAGTTTGCTGATGTCATCAATGACGAAGATACCGTTTTTGAAGATAAAGGTGTGAAAGTTATTATTGACGGTAAAAGCATGGTCTATTTAGATGGAACAGAGCTTGATTTCGTTAAAGAAGGATTAAACGAGGGCTTTAAGTTTAACAACCCAAACGTGGCTAACGAATGTGGTTGTGGAGAAAGCTTTACCGTGTAATCAATATTTATACACGGTATTAATATCAATTAATCCAAGAGCAGAAGTATGGACTATTTCACCCTATTAGGCATGCCTAATCGTTTTGATATTGATAAACAACAGCTTGCTTCTCGTTATCAAGAGATGCAACGTCAATATCACCCCGATCGTTTTGCGGGTAAATCTGACAAAGAGCAAGTACAAGCAATTTCGTTTGCTTCGACTATCAATCAGGCTTATCAAACCTTAAAAAATCCACTTTCAAGAGCTGAATATATGCTCTCTTTACAGGGCATCGATATTGCTAATGAGCAACAAACGATGCACGATACGGCTTTTCTTATGGAGCAGCTTACGCTTCGTGAAGAGCTGGATGATATAGAGCATAGTACTGATGCTGAAAATTTACTGGCTGATTTTTCTGCGCGCTTAGAGAAAATGTACACTGTACGCTATGATGAAATGGTGAAAACACTGGACAGTCAGACTTGGGACATTGCCGCAGACAATGTGAGAAAATTACGTTTTCTCGCGAAATTAAAAGAGCAAGTCGAGCATCTTGAAGAACGCTTGTTTGATGGTTTTTAAGGAAAATTGTTATGTCATTATTACAAATTAGCGAGCCAGGACAAACACCTGCGCCACATCAGCGTCGATTAGCTGCGGGTATTGACTTAGGAACAACACACTCACTTGTTGCCACTGTACGTAGTGGGCAAGCCGAAGCGCTTTCAGATAGTGAAGGTCGCTATTTATTGCCATCTGTTGTGCAGTATCAAGTTGATAATATTAATGTTGGCTGGCAGGCGAAACAAGAAGCCGAAAAAGATCCCGCCAATACTATCAGCTCAATAAAACGAATGCTGGGGCGCTCGCTAAATGATATAACCAGTCGTTATCCTAACCTCCCTTACCATTTTCATGACAATGATAGTGGACTGCCATTAATTAAAACACCTGCTGGCATTGTCGATCCTATTCAAGTTTCTGCGGATATTTTAAAAGCCTTAGCAGAGCGTGCAATACAATCATTAGGTGGTGAACTTGATGGTGTGGTTGTCACTGTACCTGCTTATTTTGATGATGCACAGCGTCAAGGCACTAAAGAAGCAGCACGTCGTGCAGGTTTACATGTATTACGTTTATTAAATGAACCTACTGCTGCCGCGATTGCTTATGGATTAGATTCCGGAAAAGAAGGCACTATTGTCGTTTACGACTTAGGAGGCGGAACTTTTGATATCTCTGTCTTACGTTTAACTAAAGGGGTGTTTGAAGTCTTAGCAACAGGTGGTGATACTGCGTTAGGCGGTGATGACTTTGATATGATGTTAGCCGACTGGATCAGAGAGCGTGCGGGATTTGGTTATCAAAATGATGTTATTTTACAACGTCAATTACTTGATATTGCCTCAGAAACTAAAATCGCTTTAAGTGATAATGATGTGGCTGATATCAATATCAATGGTTGGAAAGGGGAAATTACCCGCGCTGAATTTGAATCATTAATTCAACCTTTAGTTAAACGTACGTTGTTATCCGTTCGTCGAGCATTAAAAGATGCTGATGTTGACGTGGATGAAGTGCTCGAAGTGGTTATGGTGGGCGGATCAACTCGCGTGCCACTGGTGCGCCAAATGGTAGGCGATTATTTTAAACGTGAACCATTAACTTCGATTGACCCTGATAAAGTTGTTGCTATTGGTGCCTCTATTCAAGCAGATATTCTGGTGGGTAATAAACCTGATAGCGAAATGCTCTTGTTGGATGTTATTCCGCTTTCATTAGGTTTAGAAACCATGGGCGGGCTGGTTGAAAAAGTGATCCCACGAAATACCACTATCCCTGTTGCGAGAGCACAAGAATTTACCACTTTTAAAGATGGTCAAACTGCCATGAGTGTTCATGTGGTACAGGGTGAACGTGAAATGGTGAGTGATTGTCGCTCATTAGCCCGTTTTACTTTGCGGGGTATTCCACCAATGGCGGCGGGGGGAGCACATATACGTGTTACCTTCCAAGTGGATGCTGATGGTTTATTAAGCGTTAGTGCGATGGAAAAATCCACTGGTGTTGAAGCCTCAGTACAGGTAAAACCTTCTTATGGTCTTAGTGATACAGAAATCGCTAATATGATCCAATCTTCAATGGAAAATGCCAAAGAAGATTTACAAGCTCGTCGTCTTGCCGAGCAAAAAGTCGAAGCCGCTCGCGTGTTAGAAAGTTTAACCGCAGCATTACAAGAAGATGCTCATCTCTTAACTGAAGATGAGAAAACGGCTATCGATAATGTTGTAGATACTTTAATAGAAAGCGTTGAGGGAACAGATCCTGTTGCCATTGAAAACGCCATTAAACAACTGGATAAGCAAACTCAGGAATTTGCTGCGCGTCGTATGGATACTTCCATTCGTCAAGCGTTGGCAGGTCATTCTGTGGATGAGATATAACTATGCCTAAAATTGTATTTTTACCCCATAGCACACTTTGCCCGGAAGGTGCTGTTGTTGATGCCACTGAAGGTGAGTCTATTCTTGATGTTGCATTACGTAATGGCATTGAGATTGAACATGCGTGTGAAATGTCGTGTGCGTGTACCACTTGTCACTGTATCGTTCGTGAAGGTTTTGACTCTCTTGATGAAAGTACAGAGCTGGAAGACGATATGTTAGATAAAGCGTGGGGATTAGAGCCAGAAAGTCGTTTAAGTTGCCAAGCGAAGGTAACTGATGAAGATTTAGTCGTTGAAATACCTAAATATTCTATCAACCATGCGAGAGAACACTGATTTTAGGAGTTTAAAATGAAATGGAGTGATACACGTGAAATAGGGGAAGCGCTTTATGATCTCTACCCCGATACAGATCCAAAAACCGTTCGTTTTACCGATATGCATCAGTGGATTTGCCAATTAGACGATTTTGATGATGATCCACAAAAATCGAATGAAAAAATTCTTGAAGCAATTTTATTAGTTTGGCTTGATGAATTTGAATAATCGAGTAAATGATTAATGCGAAAGACTGGTTAATTGCCAGTCTTTTTGTTTTTATTGCTCAGTATGATTTAACTTTAAAAGAGGAATAAATACCTCAAAAGACTGAGTAACCAGCGTGTGTTTATGGGATATTGCTCGTAAAGTAACATGCAATTAGCTAAAAGGCTTTAATGAGAATGGTCGTGACTGATTTTTTGCAGTAAATTGATCACGCTAAAAGGTAAATATCTGGTAGTCTGAATAGGTTAACTGCCATCAGTAATAATAAGTGAGATAATAAATGAATAAACAAATTATGCCTATCATGCTGTCTAATGAACCTGCAGCAGCATGTTGGGGAGAAAAAGCACTAATTAGCACTAACGAAACTGGCATGACCGTTCACTTAACGGAAGAAAACCGCTTAGGGGCCATTCAGCGTGGTGGACGCAAAATTGATGGTCAAGGTATTCGTAATGTTGCTCTAGTTGGTGACGGCTGGGATTTAGAACGTAGTTGGGCGTTTTGGTTAGGTTTTAGAGCACCTAAAGGCGCACGTTCAATCGAATGGCCACAATTAAGTGAAGCGGACAAAAAAGAATTAGAGTCGCGTATCCGTATTGTTGATTGGGTGCGTGACACAATAAATACCCCAGCAGAAGAGTTAGGGCCTGAACAACTGGCTCAGCGTACTGTTGATCTGTTCTGTGGTTTAGATAAAGAAGATATCAGCTATAAAATCACCAAAGGGGCTGATCTCCGAGATCAGAACTATGCGGGAATTTATACTGTAGGTCGAGGCTCTTCACGTGATCCCGTCTATTTAGCATTAGATTTTAATCCAACTAAAGATGCCGAAGCCCCTATCTTTGCCTGCCTTGTTGGTAAAGGGATCACCTTTGATTCAGGCGGATATAGCATCAAACCTTCTTCTTCCATGAATTCTATGAAAGCGGATATGGGCGGTGCTGCAACCTTAGCTGGTGCTTTGGCTTTAGCTATTACACGAGGTTTAAATAAACGCGTAAAACTATTGCTATGTATTGCTGATAATATGGTTAGCGGTAATGCCTTTAAGTTAGGAGACATTATCCGTTATCGTAATGGTAAATCCGTTGAAATCATGAATACGGATGCAGAAGGTCGTTTAGTTTTAGCAGATGGTTTAATTGATGCTAGCAACTTTGCCCCTGAATTGATTATCGATGCGGCAACATTGACAGGTGCAGCTAAAGTGGCCGTAGGTAATGATTATCACTCTGTATTAAGTTTTGATGATAAATTAGCGAATGAATTATTAGCAAGTGCAGATCAAGAAAATGAACTGTTCTGGCGCTTACCATTAGCTGATTTCCATCGTAGCCAGTTACCATCAAGTTTTGCTGATCTCAATAATATTGCCGCACCTTCACATACCGCAGGCGCAAGTACAGCAGCCGCTTTCCTTTCTCACTTTGTGAAAGATTATAAAAAAGGCTGGGTACATATCGACTGTTCAGCAACTTACAGAAAATCATCTGTAGAGCAATGGGCTGCTGGGGCAACAGGATATGGTGTTCGTTCTATCGCTAATTTATTATTAACAAAAGCAAAATAATAAACATTATGTGATTTGGAGTTTGTAATGGATGTATCTGAACAATTTGAAGTACAAGAAATTGTTGCTGTTGAAGGTTCTTCTCTACAACTGAGTGTGCTTGAGCCACAGCCTGAAAAATTAACACAAGCATTGAGCGAATTTTTTGGTCAACATAAGCCTATTCGTCGTGCATTTATTGTTAATGCTTTGGAGCAAGGTGATGATGAGTCATTTTATTTGATTGGGCTAGAAATCACTGGAGAAGAAAATATTATTGCTCAGATACTCCCACAAGCTGCTGAAGCCGCTTTTGAGCACCTAGAAGAAGGACAATCTCTGGATTTCTGTTTTGTGAATAAAGATGAGCAAGGTGTAAGTCATTTTATGACTCACCATGTAACCCCTTTTTATCAACGCAAATTAGGGGGCTTTCTTCGTAAGGGTATTCCAATCGTTAATTTGAATACCTAACCTAATTTTTTTGCAGTTTAGGCGATATCTCATCAGATATCGCTTTTTTTTACCCTATAATAAGAAAATGATTAAAATAGCAAATGGTTTGCATTTATATGTAACTCTTTGTTTTACTATTACTTTGCTTAAAAACGCACAAATAAATAATTAGTAAAGTCTAAATAAGGCTGTAGTATTAAATAATTAGGTTACTTAATGAGTTAGGTATTATTGTAGCCTGCATAAAACATCATATAATTCAGGGGTTGAATTAAAGGAAATGGATATGAATCGAGATCAATTTAGACAGTACACGGAAAAAAGAGGGTACCGTTGGTGTACACTTGCAGTGGTACTGGCTTCAGCATTAGCTTTAACAGGCTGTGATGATAACAAAACAGAAGATGAGCAATCTTCGACGAGTGATAACTCACAACCAACACAAGTTGCGGAACAAAAAAGCACATCGCAACAAACGACAACACAACTTGGTGATAAAACCGCAGTTACAACCAAAACGAATAATCAAACTGCATTAACTAGCCAAGAAGTGCGCAATGAACTTGCTCGTCGTTATGCAGGTAAAGAGGTGACTGTATTAGATGCCTCTGAATTACAACGCGATGGCGCAAGTACGATGGTAGTGACTTTTTCAGTACCACTCGATCCTGACCAGAAATTTGATGATGTTATCCGTCTTGTTGATACTAAAAAAGGTAAATTAGAAGGGGCTTGGGAGCTATCTGATAATCTGATGGAGTTACGATTCCGCCATTTGCCACCTTCAACAGAGTTAAACCTGACTATTGATGCTCAAATTAAAGGAATTAACGAACGTAAATTAGTAGAGCCATTTAGCCAAAAATTTACTACAGAAGAGATTTTTCCATCGGTCGGCTTTACCAGTAAAGGCTCATTATTACCGTTAGAAGCAACGGAAGGTTTGCCAATTAGCGCATTAAATGTCGAACAAGTCGATGTTAACTTTTTCCGCGTTAAAGATGATCGGTTAACACAATTTTTAACTCAATGGGAAAGCCGCTCTAATATTAACTATTGGGAATCAGACGATTTTCTGTCACAAGCGGATTTGGTGTATAGCGGGCGCTTTGAACTTGATACAGAAAAAAACACCCGTGAAAATGTCTTATTACCACTCAAATCTATTGAAGCCCTGAAAAAAGAGGGTGTCTATATCGCCGTAATGCAGCAGGCAGGTAAATACTCCTATACCATGCCGGCAACGGTATTTACTTTTAGTGATATCGGTTTATCAGTACATAGCTACCTTAATACGCTAGATATTTTTACTCAATCCCTGAAAAATGGCGCAGCATTAGACAATATTGAAATTCGTCTTTTGGATGAAAAAGGTAATTTAATATCTAAAACAAAAACTGATAATCAAGGGCATGCCACATTAGAAAAGAGTGATAAAGCACGTTTATTACTCGCTATTCGTAATGGGCAAACCAGTATGATTGATTTGCGTAAACCAGCCCTTGATTTATCCGAATTTGATATCGGCGGGCCACAAGGTTATAGCAAACAATTTTTTGTTTTTGGTCCACGCGATCTGTACCGCCCCGGCGAAACCTTAATCGTTAATGGTTTATTGCGAGATGGTGATGGAAACCCGATTAAAGAGCAACCTGTTAAAGTTGACTTATTAAAAACGGATGGTCAGGTTTCCCGTAGTTTTGTTTGGCAACCTGAAAATGGTTTTTATCAGTTGAAACTGATGATCCCTGAAAATGAGAGTACAGGTATTCGGAAATTACGTTTTGATTTAGGCGATGGCACTCCACGCTTCTACCAATTCCAAGTTGAAGATTTTATGCCTGAGCGTATGGCATTAGAGATCACCGGTAAAAAAGGCATTTTACTCAGTGGTAATAATGCTTATTTTGATATTAAAGGTCGTTATCTTTATGGTGCACCGGCAGCAGATAATCGCTTGCAAGGGCAGGTTTTCTTAAAAGCTTCGCGAGAAGCAGTCAGTCAACTGCCGGGTTATGAATTTGGTGCCGTAAAAGATGAAAATTTAAGTCGTTTATTAGATGAATTTGAACTTACTCTTGATACGGATGGTGAAGGGGCATTAACGGTTGATAAAGATCGTTATGCTGAAGTGAAATCACCGATTAATATTATCTTACAAGCAAGCTTACTTGAAGCCGGAGGGCGTCCTGTTACTCGCCGTTATCAACAAGCGGTATGGCCAGCGACACATCTTGCGGGAATTCGCCCTGTTTTTGCTAAAAAAGAGGTGTATGACTACCGTAATGATAAATATAAATCAGGCTATAGTGTTGATGAAAACTCAATGGCGGAGTTTGAAATCGTTTATACCGATCAAGAGGGTAAAAAATTACCTGCTGATGACCTAAAAGTAAGATTTATTTACGAACGTTATGATTATTATTGGCGTTGGTCTAATTCAAATGGTTGGGAGTCTGGCTACAATCAAAAAGATCTGCAAATGGATGAGCAGACTATCAAAATAGCTAAAGATGGTACCGCAAAAGTGGCTTTCCCTGTTGAATGGGGCTCTTATCGTATAGAAGTGGTCGATCCTAAAACAGAACTTGTCAGTAGCTTACGTTTTTGGGCGGGCTATTCTTGGATGGATAATACAGGCGGAACCGGGGCAGTAAGACCTGATCAAGTTAAATTAAAATTAGATAAAGAGAGTTACTTACCGGGTGAAAAAGTCAAACTCAATATTGCAGCCCCTCATCCTGGCAAAGGTTATGTGTTATTAGAATCGAGTGATGGGCCACTATGGTGGCAAGAGATTGATGTACCTGAAAAAGGACTTGATGTTGAAGTACCTATTAATAAAGAGTGGGCAAGACACGATTTATATTTGACTTCGGTGGTGGTAAGACCGGGGGATACATCCAAACAAGCGACGGTAAAACGTGCAGTAGGTATTTTGCATTTACCACTACAAGATAACAATCGCCGTATAGATATTGCACTGGATGCACCTGAAAAAATTCGTCCAAATCAAGATCTAAAAATTCGGATTAAAGCTAAGCCCGTAGCAGGCCAGCCATTGCCGGAAAACATCAATGTATTAGTGTCTGCAGTTGATACAGGTGTCTTAAATATTACCGACTATAAAACGCCTGATCCGTACGAAGCTTTCTTTGGTCGTAAGCGTTATAGCGTTGATCAATACGATGTTTATGGTCAGTTAATTGAAGGAGAAGGGCGTTTAGCCAACCTACGTTTTGGTGGTGATGGAAGCGAAGAAAGCGCATTATCTCGTGGTGGTAAAAAACCATTAACAGATGTGCAAATCATTGCTCAACAAGCAACACCTGTAAAATTAAATGCACAAGGTGAAGGTGAGGTTTCTTTACCTATACCTGAGTTTAATGGTGAAGTCCGCCTTATGGCTCAAGCATGGACTGCCGATAAATTTGGTAGCCAAGAAGGTAAAGTTGTTGTTGCCGCGCCATTAGTTACTCAACTCTCATTACCACGCTTTATGGCTGGGGGAGATGATGCGTTACTGTCATTAGATTTAACTAACTTAACGGATGCACCACAATCTATTACGTTAAATTATACGGCATCAGGATTAGTTGATTTAGCGGGTGTCGATAGTAAAACCGTTTCATTATCGAAAGGTGAACGAACTCAAGTTCAAATCCCTATTACGGCAAAACATGGATTTGGTCAAGGAGAATTTTCCCTGTCTATTTATGGTATTAAAGTACCTAATGAAGAGATAAAACCTTATCAAAATACTTGGAAAATAGGTGTACGCCCTGCGTATCCTGCTGAGACAATACATTACGCCAATACATTAGCAGATGGTGAGTCTTGGCGCCTACCAAACGAAGCATTAAATCAATTTAATCGCTCAACGCTTGAGGGGGAATTATTACTTACCAGTCGCCCTCCGTTACAGGTAGCGCGTTATGTTAGAGAGTTATTTGCATATCCTTATGGATGTCTTGAGCAAACTGTTAGTGGATTATATCCATCCTTGTATTCAACAGAGAAAGAGTTGAAGCAATTGGGGATCAAAACACAAACAGATATGCAAAGAAAAGAAGCCATAGAAAAAGGGATTGCTCATATCTTAACAATGCAAAAATCCGAAGGAGGATTTGCCTTGTGGGCTCAAGGTGGGCGTGAAGAGTTTTGGTTAACGGCGTATGCAACAGATTTCTTATTTAGAGCGTCTCAACAAGGTTATGAAGTTCCTACTGAGGCATTAAAACGGGCAAATGATCGTCTACTACGTTATTTACAAGATAAAAACATTGTTAATGAAGAGTATGTGGTTAACCAAGATGCGGCTCGATTCTCAGCAAGAGCATATGCAGCTTTAGTTCTGGCTAATCAGCAAAAAGCCCCTTTGGGAGAATTGCGCCGTTTATATCTAGAACGTAATCAAGCGGGTAGTGGTTTAGCGCTTGTGCAGTTAGGTGTTGCTTTGAAATTGATGGGAGATAACTCTCGCGCTGAAAGCCTAATTGCTGAAGGGGTCACCATGCCACGTAAATATAATTACGGTTTAGGTGATTACGGCAGTACTATTCGTGACCAAGCGTTGATTATTGCGCTACTCAGTGAAAACAATTTGGAAACTCAAACTCGTGATGCCAGTGTTATTACATTATCTGATAACTTAACAGGGCGTGAATGGTTCTCTACACAAGAGAGTAACTCACTATACCTTGCTGGGCGTTTCTTTATTGATATGGCAGAGAAGCCTTGGGAAGTAACCATTAATCGTCAAGTGCCAGCAATGAGTAGTGATCGCGCAGTTAATGAAGCATTGACAGCAACACAATTGCAAGAAGGTTTAGAACTAAACAACCAAGGTGGTACAACCATTTACTCTCGAATGAATGTTGTCGGATATCCAAAAGTTGCCCCAGCGCCTTATAGCAATGTATTGAAGATCAATCGTAGTTATTACGATCTAAAAGGCAATCGAGTCGATCCTAATCGCTTACAAAGTGGTGAAATGCTGGTGGTAAAATTAGAGGTTTCAGCTAATAGAGATGTACCTGATGCCTTAGTGGTTGATCTATTACCTGCGGGGCTTGAAATTGAAAATCAAAACTTAGCATCAAGTAGCGCAAGCTTAAGCGATAGCGCTGCTGATTTGCAGGAGTTTATTGATGATATGGGACAAGCCAATATAAAACATCTTGAATATCGTGATGATCGTTTTGTTGCTGCAATAGCGGTTGATAAATATCGTCCTACGACATTACTTTACTTAGCAAGAGCGGTAACTCCGGGGAGTTATCAAGTACCGCCACCGCAAGTTGAGTCAATGTATGTGCCTTATTGGCGTGCCGTAGGGGCAACAAAAAATAAAATTGATGTTGTGCCTTAAGCTAGACAGCCCTTTCTTCGGAAAGGGCTTTTTCCTTTGAGTGATTGAATGAAACTAGGATATAAGCGGTTAATCGCCGCGAGCGTTATTTTTCTATTAGTAACACCATTATTGCTATGGATAGCAGATAAGATCTGGCCACTGCCAGATCCCGAGCCTCAAATCGCCACCATAGTAACGGCTGAAGATGGAACACCACTTTGGCGTTTTGCTGATAAAGAAGGAATATGGCGTTATCACGTTACCCTTTCTGATGTTTCCCCTGAATATTTGCAGGCCTTGATAGCTTATGAAGATCGCTGGTTTTATCAGCACCCCGGTGTTAACCCTATAGCTATTTTACGTGCCGCATGGCAAGACTTAAGCTCGGGAAAAATTGTTTCTGGAGGCAGTACGCTTTCAATGCAAGTTGCACGTTTGATTGACCCCCACTCACGGACTTTAGGGGGAAAATTAAAACAATTATGGCGGACATTACAGCTCGAATGGTATTACTCAAAAGATGAGATTTTAGAAATTTATCTTAACCGTGCACCTTTTGGTGGCACTTTAGAAGGGATTGGCGCTGCAAGTTGGGCCTATTTAGGTAAATCTCCCGCTGATTTATCAGCAGGTGAAGCAACATTAATGGCGGTATTACCTCAAGCCCCCAGTCGTTTAAGGCCAGACCGGTATCCAGAGCGTGCTCAAGCTGCACGGGATAAAGTATTAGATAGATTAGCGGAATATCAAATTTGGCCTAAAGAGAAAGTGGCTGAAATAAAGCAAGAGCAAGTGCTACTTGCACCAAGACAAACGCCACAACTCGCGCCATTATTGGCTCGGCGTATGTATAACGAGCAAAAAGCGCCGGTGATCACAACCACGATTGATATTAATCTTCAACGACAACTAGAAGAGCTAGCCAAACAGTGGAAATATCAGCTAGCCGATAAAACTTCTCTGGCAATACTTGTGGTCGATCACACGGATATGAGTGTTAAAGGCTATGTTGGATCGGCAGACTTTAATGATAATCAACGCTTTGGGCATGTTGATATGATAAGTGCATGGCGTTCGCCGGGATCAACTTTAAAGCCTTTTATTTATGGTCTTGCTTTGGATGAAGGATTGATCCATGCAGAATCACTATTACAAGATGTTCCGCGCCGTTTTGAAGATTACCGTCCTGGTAATTTTGATACTGGATTTAACGGTGCCGTGAGTGCCAGTGAAGCCCTTAGTCGTTCATTAAATTTACCAGCCGTTCAATTAATAGAAGCTTATGGCGCAAAAAAATTTGCAGCTAAGTTGCGACATAATCACCTTGAAATGCGTTTTCCTTATGGCTCTGAACCTAATTTAGCGCTTATTTTAGGAGGAACAGCAACACGAATGGATCAATTAGTGGCGACTTTTAGTGCGTTTGCAAGGCATGGAAAGACCGCGCCGTTACGTTTTACGCCAGAGCAAACCATCAATGAACGTATGTTAATGTCACCCGGTGCTGCGTGGATCATTCGGCGAATTTTAGCGGGAGAGGCACGGCCTCGTCCTGATAGTGCTATTTCAGCGGTTGTTCCCTTGGCTTGGAAAACAGGAACAAGTTATGGTTATCGTGATGCATGGTCGATAGGCGTTAATGCGCGTTATACCATTGGTGTTTGGGTGGGGAGACCTGATGGCACACCTGTTGCGGGGCAGTTTGGATTTGCAACCGCTGTACCGATAATGAATCAAGTTAATAATTTATTGACGAGTTATTTTTATCAAAATAAACAGCGGCCTCCTGTTGATCCTAGGCCAAATAGTGTCTCAGCCGCAGCTATTTGTTGGCCAACGGGAAAAGCTTTGCCTAAAGAAGATAGTAACTGCCGAGTTAGTCGACGAAGCTGGATCCTTGATAATACTATTCCCCCAACACTATTGAATGAAAGCCAAGAGGGCATTTTAGGCATCAATGAAAAAGTATGGATAGATAAAGAAGGAAAACGTACAGGGCCTAATTGTCCTGGTGCTCAATTAAAGGATATTGCTTTATGGCCGATAGCATTAGATGCTTGGTTGCCTGAAAAAGAGCGTAGAGCAAAACGATTACCACCAATTTCATTAACATGTCCACCGATTAAAGAAGATATGATCCCATTGTATATCTCTGGGATAAGAAAAGGGGATTTATTGCGTCCATTGCCTGGTGAAACTCAGCTTGAAATAACGGTTTCTACACAAGGGGGAAGTGGTATGCAGTGGTGGTTTTTAAATGGTGAACAAATCGGTAAAACTGAAAATGGGGCAACGTTCTCTTATTTATTAGAAAAACGTGGCAAATACCAACTTTCGGTGCTTGATCTTAGCGGGCAAACGGATATGGTGAATTTCAGTTTTCGTTAAATAAGTGCAGAGTTTAATCAAATGAAGGCAAAAAATGTGATTAAATCGATAAATTATAACTTTTTTGCCACAGTTTTTTAAAAAAAAGCGGGATTTCATCTGTGCAATTTATTGTTATCCCCCTATAATCAATCCCTTATTTTTGCAGGGGATACGGTTTTGAGCTGTTTTTCCATGATCTGCGATAAAAACAGGCAACATAAGTTGTTATTAATACAATATTTTGAGGTAATACATGGCTATTCAGCGCACTTTTTCTATTATCAAACCAAACGCAGTGAAAAAAAATGTTATTGGTGCAATCTATAACCGCTTTGAAAGTGCGGGTTTCAGCATCGTAGCAGCAAAAATGTTGCATTTAACTCGTGAACAAGCAGAAGGTTTTTATGAAGAGCATAAAGGCCGTCCTTTCTTTGATGGTTTAGTTGAGTTTATGACTTCTGGCCCTATCATGGTACAAGTATTAGAAGGCGAAAATGCTATCCAACGTCATCGTGACTTAATGGGTGCAACTAATCCTGATAACGCTTTAGCGGGTACTTTACGTGCTGATTACGCGGATAGCTTTACAGAAAATGCAGTGCATGGTTCAGATTCAGAAGCTTCAGCTGCGCGTGAAATTGCTTATTTCTTTACTGAAAACGAAATTTGCCCACGCTAATTTATTAGCATCTGTATACGAAAAAATGTACAATGCGACGCCCTGTTAATCTTTAATGGGGCGTCTTTTTATTAATTAATAAGTATCCCGTTAATAGATTTTATTAACGTAGGCCGCATAGTGTAACAACGAGGCAATGTCATGACCCAATCTACCACTCCAGCGCCAAGCGCTTCTGTCGCTGTTTCTAAAGAAAATACTGTGAATCAAAAAACAAAAATCAATCTGTTAGATTTAAATCGTAAACAGATGCGTGAGCTTTTTGTCTCTATGGGCGAAAAGCCTTTCCGCGCTGATCAAATCATGAAATGGATATACCATTATTGCTATGATGATTTTGATCAGATGACAGATATCAACAAAGTGCTGCGTGCGAAGTTAAAAGAGATTGCCGAAATCAAGGCACCTGAAGTGTCTGAAGAACAACGCTCTGCGGATGGCACTATTAAGTGGGCGATTAAAGTAGGCTCTCAACAAGTTGAAACAGTCTATATTCCTGAAGATGATCGTGCGACGTTATGTGTTTCATCACAAGTGGGTTGCGCGTTAGAGTGTAAATTCTGTTCAACAGCACAACAAGGTTTTAACCGTAACCTTAAAGTTTCTGAAATTATCGGCCAAGTGTGGCGTGCTGCTAAAATTATTGGTGCTTTAAAAGAGACTGGACGTCGTCCAATCACTAATGTTGTTATGATGGGAATGGGTGAACCATTACTTAACCTTAACAATGTTATTCCTGCTCTTGAAATTATGATGGATGACTTTGGCTTTGGTTTATCTAAACGTCGAGTCACCGTGTCTACATCCGGTGTCGTACCTGCATTAGATAAATTAGCTGATGCGGTTGATGTTGCTTTAGCGATTTCATTACATGCACCAACAGATGATATTCGTGATGAAATTGTTCCTATTAACAAGAAATATAATATTGAAATGTTTCTTGATGGCGTGCGTCGTTATATTGCTAAATCTAATGCAAACCAAGGTCGAGTTACTGTTGAGTATGTCATGCTTGATCATATTAATGACAGCACTGAACAAGCACATCAATTAGCAGAGTGCTTAAAAGATACACCTTGTAAAATCAACTTAATTCCATGGAACCCGTTCCCAGGCGCACCTTATGGACGTAGTTCTAATAGTCGCATTGATCGTTTCTCTAAAGTGTTAATGGAATATGGTTTCACCACTATTGTACGTAAAACTCGTGGTGATGATATTGACGCTGCCTGTGGTCAACTTGCTGGTGATGTGATTGACCGAACTAAGCGTACTCTGAAAAAACGTCTGCAAGGTGAACCAATTTCAGTAAAAGCAGTCTGATAGAGGTGGATAACTCTCGCTTTGTGCTGTGGTTTTAAAACAAAGTAGAGAGTTGCAAGAATGAATTAATTTAAGGAAGATAACGATGATAAGGATGTCATCAAAGGTTGTTGCTATCTGCTTGGTGTTATTGACAATAGGCTGCCAATCAACAGCAAATAAAAAACATGTTGCAGTGCCTCTTCGTCTTCAATTAGGGGAAGCTTATCTGGCTGAGCAACAATATCAGATAGCCCAATATCATTTTCAAAAAGTGCTGTCAGTGATGCCTGAGCATCCTGAAGCAAATTTAGGAATGGCATTAACATCCCAGTTATTGGGAAATCCTATTCAGGCGCTAGATTATTACAAATTAGCGATGAAGTCGAAGCCAGTAAATGTTAATGTATTAAGGTTTTATGGTAATTTCCTTTGTGAACAAAATTTATTAAACAACAATAATGTGTTAATTGAGGATATACCGTCAGATTATTTGGTTTGTCAGCATGCTGAATACCAAAAATCACCAAATTCGCGATGAGGACGTTAAAAACTGTATTTTCTCGTGTTCATCAATGTTAAACATCCAATAGCCACAGTGCCTAGATTGCTAATGAATACTGAAAACAAAACCGAAGAAGTGAAATTAACAGCGGGTCAACTTTTACGTCAGGCACGTGAAAAAGCGGGGCTAACTCAGCAGACTGTTGCTGATCGACTTTGTTTGAAGTTAACAACAGTATGTGAAATTGAAGCTGATACTATCTCTTCTGGTATTGCACCGACATTTTTACGTGGTTATATGCGCTCTTATGCAAAACTTGTCGGTGTTCCTGAAAGCGCAATTCTAGGTCTAATTGATCAACAAGCCCCAATAAAACAAGTCAAAGTAACAACAACACAAAATTACTCATTGGGTAAGCGCCATAAAAAGCGTGAAGGCTGGTTGATGAAATTGACTTGGGTTATTGTAATAGCAATGATAGCTTTAGTCGGTTTATGGTGGTGGCAGGGTCATCAAGCCGATCAACAAGAATTAGTCTCTATGGCTTCGCAAGACATAGGACAAAATAGTCCGCAAGAAAACACCAATACGATAGAATCTCCTTTATCAACCTTAGATAATAATAGCCCATCATCTGAGGGTGAAAATGTACAAGTGCCTGCTTCTCCATTAGTAGATAATCAGGCTAATAAGGTTGCCGAGCCATCAGTAACAGATGCCACACCTGAGGCAGAAGTTAAAACAGTTCCATTACCGGTGTCACCATTAACCACATCAACGACTTCTCGTGCTGATTCTGCTGAAGGCAATTCAACACCCGCACCAATTGTGGAAAATCAACTGGTCTTGATGTTTGATGGTGAATGCTGGTTAGAAATTCGTAATGCTCAAAATAAAGTTTTATTTAATGGTATTAAGAAAGCCGGTGACCGTTTGGAATTTAATGGTGAGCAACCTTATAAACTAAAAATAGGCGCACCTTCTGTTACTCGTTTACAGTTTAATGGTGAAGCTGTTGACTTAAGCCGTTTTACTGGAAAAATAGCAAAAATAACAGTACCGAGCGCTTAATCTGACTATACATTTGAGCAAGCATGGAAGCATGGGAGAATTAATCAATGCATAAAGAATCACCTATTATTCGTCGTAAATCGACGCGAATTTATGTTGGTAATGTACCTATTGGCGATGGGGCTCCTATCGCGGTACAGTCGATGACGAACACACGAACAACAGACGTTGAAGCGACTGTAAACCAGATTAAGTCTCTGGAACGTGTTGGGGTGGATATTGTACGTGTTTCTGTACCAACTATGGATGCGGCTGAAGCATTCAAACTAATTAAGCAACAAGTGAAAGTACCTTTGGTCGCTGATATTCATTTTGATTATCGTATTGCACTTAAAGTTGCTGAATATGGTGTCGATTGTTTACGTATTAATCCTGGTAATATTGGTAATGAAGAGCGTATTCGTCAAGTTGTCGATTGTGCCCGGGATCGCAATATTCCCATTCGTATTGGTGTGAATGGGGGGTCACTAGAGAAAGATATTCAAGAAAAGTATGGTGAGCCAACCCCTGAAGCGCTAGTTGAATCGGCTATGCGCCACGTTGATATCTTAGATAAATTGAACTTTGATCAGTTTAAAGTCAGTGTAAAAGCTTCTGACGTTTTCCTTGCTGTTGATTCTTATCGTTTATTAGCGAAAAAAATTGATCAGCCTTTACATTTAGGGATCACCGAAGCTGGTGGTGCAAGAGCCGGATCAGTGAAATCAGCTATAGGCCTTGGGATCCTTCTATCAGAAGGTATCGGTGATACTTTACGTATCTCTTTAGCCGCAGATCCGGTTGAAGAAGTAAAAGTTGGCTTTGATATCTTAAAATCATTACGTATTCGCTCTCGTGGTATCAATTTTATTGCTTGCCCAACATGCTCTCGTCAAGAGTTTGATGTTATTGGTACAGTTAATGAATTAGAACAACGTCTTGAAGATATCATTACACCAATGGATGTTTCTATTATTGGCTGTGTGGTTAATGGTCCTGGTGAAGCCGAAGTTTCTACACTAGGTGTAACCGGAGCTAAAACGCGCAGTGGTTTTTATGAAGACGGTGTAAGACAAAAAGAGCGTCTTGATAATAGTAATATGATTGATTTATTAGAGGCGAAAATCCGTACAAAAGCGGCAATGCTTGACGGCAACCTCCGAATTAATATAAATCAATTGGATAAATAACACGCAATTAACAGGCTCATTAACTAATGAGCCTGTATTACTATTGATTTCACATTGAATACTGATTGTTTTCGCTTCTATAATCAGTTTATTGATCAATTAATAACTATTAGAGAAAAAAAGTGGCACAAAAAATCCAAGCCATTCGTGGTATGAATGACTACCTACCTGCTGATACGCGGGTATGGCAGAAAATCGAAAATACGCTAAAACAAATTTTAGCCGGTTATGGTTTTAGTGAAATTAGAACACCTATCGTAGAGCATACCCCTCTATTTCAGCGAGCAATTGGTGAAGTGACCGATGTTGTTGAAAAAGAAATGTATACTTTTACCGATCGAGGTGAAGACGCACAAAGCTTAACCTTACGTCCTGAAAATACCGCAGGTTGTGTCCGCGCAGGAATTGAACATGGTTTACTTTATAACCAAGAGCAACGCTTATGGTATTTAGGGCCAATGTTCCGTTATGAACGCCCTCAAAAAGGTCGTTATCGCCAATTTCACCAATTAGGTGCAGAAGTATTTGGCCTACAAGGGCCTGATATTGATGCTGAACTGATTATGTTAACGGCACGCTGGTGGAAGGCTTTAGGTATTGCAGAGCACGTGACTTTAGAACTGAACTCTATTGGTTCACTCGAAGCGCGGGCAAAATACCGTGAAGCATTAGTCGCATTTTTAGAGCAACACGTTGATCAATTAGATGAAGATTGCAAACGTCGTATGTATTCTAACCCATTACGTGTTTTAGACTCTAAAAATCCTGAAATTCAGACTTTATTGAATGATGCGCCTGAACTTTTCGATTATCTTGATGACGAATCAAGAGAACACTTTGATGGTTTATGTGCATTACTTGATGCTGTAGGTATTACTTATCGTGTTAATCAGCGTTTAGTCCGAGGCTTAGATTATTATAACCGTACTGTTTTTGAATGGGTAACCAGTGCATTAGGTTCACAAGGAACGGTATGTGCGGGTGGTCGCTATGATGGATTAGTGAAACAATTAGGTGGACACCCAACGCCTGCGGTCGGTTTTGCCATGGGGATGGAGCGCATGATCTTATTAGTTCAAGCGGTTAATCCTGAGTTTGTTGCTGATACTCATGTCGCTGATGTTTACCTTGCGTCTTTTGGTGATAATAGCCAAAGTGCAGCATTAATGCTGGCAGAAGAAATCCGTGATCAATTACCTACATTGCGCTTAATGACCAATCACGGTAAAGGCAATTTTAAAAAGCAATTAGGACGTGCTGATAAACATGGTGCTAAAATCGCGTTAATTTTAGGTGAAGATGAAATTAACGCTGGCACAGTAGCCGTGAAAGATTTACGTTCAGGTGAACAGACCATTGTATCGCGTAGCGAACTGGCCCAACAATTGACGCTGTTATTAGGTTAAGGAGAGACTTGTGGAAGTTTATAGCACCGAAAACGAACAAGTTGATGCAATTAAACAGTTTTTAAAAAATTATGGTTTAACGATCATTCTCGCTATTGTCATTGGCGTGGGTGGAATTTGGGGTTGGAAATATTGGCAATCACATCAAGCCAACCGTCTACAAGAAAGTGCGGGTGAATTTGCAACAATAAATGAAGCATTAACGAAACCAACGCCTGAAAATATCGCATTAGCCGAAAAATTTGTTTCTGAAACTAACGATATTTATGGTGCTTTAGCCTCTTTAGAGTTAGCTCAATTAGCAATTGATGCCAACGATTTAGCCAAAGGTGAAACTCACCTGACTAAAGCAATATCTATGGTAAAGAATGAAGCATTTGCAGATATGCTTAACCTTCGCTTAGCTCGTGTGCAACTGGCATTAGATAAAACTGATGCTGCGTTAATTTCATTAGAGCAAGTGAAAAGTAAAGCATGGGATGGAATGAAAAATTATATCCGTGGTGATGTATTAGCGAAAAAAGGCGATAACGCAGGTGCAGCCGCCGCTTATCGTAATGCATTGAATGATAAAAATGCAGGCGCTATTCGCTCATTGGTTGAACTTAAACTCAATAATTTATCCAATTAAAGGGATCTTCAGACATGCAACTGCGTAAAACTCTCCTGATCGGTCTACTAGCATCAGCATTATTAGCTGGGTGTTCTAGTGAGCAGGATAATGTGACAATGTCTCCATTGCCTGAGGTGCAGAGCCAATTTACCCCTTATGTGGTGTGGGACAAATCGGTTGGCAATGGTATTGGAAAATACTATTCCCACTTGTCACCAGCATGGGATGGTTCAGTTGTGTATGTCGCTGATCGCCATGGGGTAGTTAAAGCATTAGAATTAGAAACGGGTAAAGAGATTTGGTCTCAAGATCTCTCAACTAAAAAAGGTTTCTTCTCCTCTAATGAATCAGCATTACTTTCCGGTGGTTTAACCGTCTCTGGTACTCGTGTTTTTGTCGGCACAGAAAAAGCAAAAGTGTATGCTTTAAATACAGATGATGGCTCTATTGATTGGGAAACAGATGTTGCCGGAGAAGCGATTTCCAAACCTGTTGTTAGTGATGGTTTAGTGCTTATTCATACCAGTAACGGTATGTTGCAAGGGCTTGATTTGCTGACAGGTGAAGTATCATGGACTGTCAACTTAGATACACCATCATTATCCGTACGTGGTGAATCAGCACCTGCTGTTGCTTATGGTGCAGCGATTGTGGGCGCTGATAATGGCCGTGTTAGTGCGGTGGTGTTATCTCAAGGGCAATTAGTTTGGCAGCAAAATATTTCACAAGTGAAAGGCTCTACTGAGATCAGCCGCTTAAATGATGTCGATATTACGCCAATTATTGATGAAAATACTGTTTATGCCATGGCTTACAACGGTAATTTAGTCAGTCTAGATATGCGTTCAGGACAGATCATCTGGAAACGTGATTTAGGTTCAGTTAATGACATGGTACTTTTGGGTGACAATCTATACCTTGTTGACCAAAATGACCGAGTTTTAGCTGTGCGCAAATCTGATGGTGTGACATTATGGACACAAGAAGATCTACTGCACCGTAATTTAACCGCCCCGGCTATCGTTGATGGTTATTTAGTGGTGGGAGATGCAGAAGGCTATCTCCATTGGATTGATACCAGTACAGGCAAATTTATTGCTCAAAATAAAGTAAATAGCTCAGGTTTATTAAGCCGTCCACAGGCTGTTCAAGATAAACTGATGATCCAAGCACGTGACGGTAAACTTTATCTATATCGTCGGTAATTAAGCACTGACAAATATAATTATTTTACGGCTCCTTTAAAGGAGCCGTTTCGTCTTTTTAGTATTTACATGTAAAATACCATCAGATTTATGATTGTATTTTTATGAGGCATCAAAAAATGATACCCGTTATTGCCTTAGTAGGGCGCCCTAATGTGGGAAAATCCACATTATTTAACCGACTAACACGCACAAGAGACGCATTAGTTGCGGATTTTCCTGGACTTACCCGTGACCGTAAATATGGTCGTGCAGAATTAGACGGTGAAGAATTTATTATCATTGATACTGGAGGTATTGATGGTGCAGAAGAGGGTGTAGAAACCCATATGGCATCACAATCACTGCAAGCCATTCAAGAAGCCGATATTGTGCTATTTTTAGTCGATGCGCGAGCAGGATTAATGCCAGCCGACCAAGGTATTGCTAAACACTTGCGTGGTGTTGAGAAAAAAACCTATTTAGTGGCGAATAAAACAGATGGTATCGATATTGATACCGCCTTGGCTGATTTCTACTCTTTAGGATTAGGGGAAATATTCCCTATTGCTGCTTCACATGGTCGTGGTGTTTCTCAACTGATTGAGCAAGCGTTGTTACCTATTGTGGGTAAAGTCGTCGAAGAAGAGAAAGAATTAACAGAAGAAGAAGAGAATGCCGCTTATTGGGCTGCTTTAGAAGCAGAGCAGAAAGAGCAAGAAGAAGAGGAAGAAGAGGATGATTTCGATCCGACAACACTTCCTGTTAAATTAGCTATTGTAGGCCGCCCTAATGTAGGTAAATCAACTCTGACTAACCGTATGTTAGGTGAAGAGCGTGTTGTAGTTTACGATATGCCAGGCACTACCCGTGATAGTATTTACATACCGATGGAGCGTGATGATAAGGAGTATATCCTTATTGATACCGCTGGCGTTCGTAAACGCGGAAAAGTAAAAGAAACGGTAGAAAAATTCTCAGTGATCAAAACATTACAAGCGATTGAAGATTGTAATGTTGCACTACTTGTTATTGATGCTCGTGAGGGGATTTCAGATCAAGATCTCTCTTTATTAGGTTATATTCTTAATTCTGGACGCTCTTTAGTTATTGCTGTCAATAAATGGGATGGTATGACCCAAGAAGATCGCGAACAAGTTAAAGATATGCTTGATCTCAAATTAGGTTTTGTTGATTTTGCCCGCGTTCATTTTATCTCGGCATTACATGGTAGTGGTGTTGGTAATCTGTTTGAGTCGATTCAAGAAGCCTATACTTGCGCGACACGTCGTGTTGGTACATCAATGTTGACGCGCATAATGAAGATGGCAGAGGATGATCACCAACCCCCTCTTATTCGTGGACGCCGTGTAAAAATGAAATATGCCCATGCTGGGGGATATAATCCACCTGTCGTGGTTATTCATGGTAACCAAGTGTCTGATTTACCTGATAGCTATAAACGCTATTTAATGAATTATTTCCGTCGCACACTACAAGTGATGGGAACTCCTATCCGTATTCAATTTAAAGAAGGGGAAAACCCTTATGCGGATAAGAAAAATAAATTAACAGCTTCGCAAATACGTAAACGTAAGCGTTTAATGGCTCATTTAAAGAAATCAAAATAAATTAAATAGCCAGTTAAAGGTAGAATAAAAACTGAGTTCGTTTCACTGGACTCAGTTTTTTTATTGATTATTGATGAATTCTTCATACTTTCATAAAAGAAACCGAAATAATTTAAGCAAAAATTAAGTATTTTTTTCAAAAAACAGTTAAATTGTAACTGATTACTATTCGTATTAATGAGTTTTTTACTTTGAAAAAAATGACTATGGGTTTTGCTATTTTTTTACTTTCTGGCTGTGCCACCCCAGAAAAATGGCAAGTAAATATGAAAAACCCCACACCTTTAGATATCGCTAAAAATCTATGCATGCAAGAAGCAAAACAACGCTACCCTGAGCATTATTTGAGTTCAACGCCAAATTATAGCTATCCTTCTTCTTCAACGATAACAATAGATGGTAAAGAAGTTACTATTCCTAATTCAAATTATCATTCCTATTCTCGTTATGATGCCAATGAATCAGAGCGTAAACAGTATTTTGATATTTGTATGAGAGGAGAGGGGTGGGAAAATAAAAATAAAGTGACTGGATTACTCGCCTTTTTATTTAATGACTAATTAATAAAGCAGTAATTTTTACCAAACTAAAGCCAATTATAATAAATAAATGGCTTTAGTTTTAATACATCAGTAACTGCTATACCCACTCTTTGTGAATTAAAAAATCAGTATACAGCTTAGCTTCGGGAGTATTAGGTTCAGGGCGATAATCATATGCAAAGCGAACTAATGGTGGCATTGACATTAAAATGGATTCAGTACGTCCGCCACTTTGTAAACCAAATAGCGTGCCTCTATCCCAAACCAAATTAAACTCGACATAACGGCCACGGCGATAAAGTTGGAATTGGCGTTCACGCTCTCCCCAGGGTATAGATTTGCGTTTTTCGACAATCGGCAAGTAGGCATCCAGATAACCCTGCCCGACACGTTGTACAAATTCAAAACAGTGATCGAAATCAGGTGTATTTAAGTCATCAAAAAATAGACCACCAACACCACGCGGTTCGTTACGATGTTTTAAATAAAAATAGTCATCACACCATTTTTTATATCGAGCATAATAATCTTGGCTAAAGGGATCACACACAGATTTAGCCACTTTATGCCAATGGATAACATCTTCTTCAAATCCATAATAAGGCGTTAAGTCAAAGCCTCCACCAAACCACCATACAGGAGCTTCTCCCTCTTTTTCAGCAATAAAAAAACGAACATTTGCATGTGAAGTAGGAATATAGGGATTAAGAGGGTGAATAACTAATGAAACGCCCATTGCTTGAAAACGACGACCGCTTAATTCAGGGCGATGAGCCGTGGCTGATGCAGGCAAGGCATCTCCATAAACATGGGAAAAATTAACACCCGCTTGTTCAAAAATAGCACCTTGGGTGAGCACTCGAGTACGACCACCACCGCCAGCTTCTCTTTGCCAATTATCTTGCTGAAAGGTTGCTTTTTGGTCTATATTTTCAATAGCATGGCAAATACTATCTTGCAACGACAAAAAAAATGATTGCACACGATGAATATCAGGTAAACTCATAATAACCTACAGTTTTTATCATATTTATTAAAAATGGAACGCGATATGACCTATGCTCTCATTTTGAAGTTGATTGATAAAGTAAACAAGGGATAATAAATTTAGTAACTTGTGAAAGATAACAGGCAAAACAATGGAAATACGTGTATTCCGTCAAGATGATTTTGAGGCAATCATTACACTTTGGGAACGTTGCGACTTGATCTCACCAGAAAATGATCCTGAAATTGATATTGAACGAAAGATTAACCACTCCCCCGATCTCTTTTTAATCGCAGAGGTTGCTGGCGAAATAGTCGGTAGTGTAATGGGTGGCTATGATGGTCATCGTGGCTCGCTTTACTATTTGGGCGTTCATCCTGAGTTTCGCGGTAGAGGAATTGCCAATGCACTAATCTCTCGGCTAGAGAAAAAACTAATTGCAAAAGGGTGTCCACAAATTACTTTAATGATCCCCGAAGAGAACGATGCCACTATTTGTATGTTTGAAAAGCTTCTCTATGAAGATCAAAATCAAGAGAATACGGCTTACACTAAACGCCTAATTATCGATCAGGACTTCGATCTTTAATTCTTCGCTAAATCCTCTTTTATTGACTGTTAAGATAATTTTAATCGGTTAATAGAGAGGATTTTCTTTTTTTGTACTTTCTTTCCTATCATGATGTTGCCTCGATAAAAAAGAACTTAACCTTGCTTATTTACTGGATAAAATCTGATATTGTCGATTTAAGGGAACAAACTTGGCTGAGTTATGGTCGTAACTAGTCTGAAGTATTCAGTTATTTTAGTTTAACGCGAGTAAAAACTTGTTGCCTTAGCATCAATTGAATTTATAACGAAAAAGTGAAATGGAGTATTTATAATGCCTAAATTTTGGTTACCCTTGTGCTTAAGCACAAGTGTCTTGCTATTAAGTGGCTGTTCATCCATGGGGGGAATGTCTTTTTCTGCACTTAATCCAATGAATTGGTTCTCAAATGAGACGTTAACGGTTTCTGCAAATGGATTAGGTAATATCACTGCTTCAACGGCAGTGACAGAGCAAGCGATCGAAAAAGAGTTGGGTAGCCGTTTCCATTACCGACAAGGAATGGAAATGCAACAAGGCAATATTATAGTTATTGTGCAAGCACTTGAAGATGAAAAAGTACAAGTGGCTTTTTATGGCCAAGAAAAGGGCACAGTAGATAAAATCACGGTATCTGATCCTAATGCGAAAACAGCGTGGGGAACGACAATAGGTACACCATTTAAAGATATTTATAAAAAAGCATTTGGTATGTGCAGTAACGGGCCGAAAGTTGATAAGCAAAAAACCATTCAATGCCAATCAGAACAAGCAAAATCAGTGAGCTATGTTTTTGCTGGGCAATGGGATGGCCCTGATGGTCTAATGCCACCCGATGAAACATTAGCAAATTGGCAGGTAACACAAATTGTTTGGCAAAAATAGGTTATTTTTAAGTGTTATTAATAAAATAATTTTATATTTACCTTTTCTGCTAACAAAAATTTGTTAAATAGCAAAGCCTAAAAATAAATGTTGGATATAATAAACCACATTAATTTATATGTTTTTTATTATTTATTAGGGAAGCAATATGTCTCATGCACAAAGCGGTATTTTAGTCGCACATAGTAAATTCGGTCTATTTATTGAAGCAATGGTGGTGGGGGAAATTGATCAACTACGTCAAGGCTGCCAACAATTTATGCAATCCCTTAGCGAATTACAAAAACAGTATCCTGATGCTTCATTAGGTGCCGTAGTAGCTTTTGGTTCAGATCTTTGGAAAAAATTATCAGATAATAATAGTGCGCCAGAGTTAAAGCCATTTCGTCCATTAGGTAAAGGGTTAGCTCCTGCGACTCAGCGCGATATGCTTATCCATATCCAATCCATGCGTCATGATGTGAATTTCTCATTAGCGCAAGCTGCAATAGCTGCTTTTGGTAACGTGCTCCAAATAGAAGAAGAGATCCACGGTTTCCGCTGGATTGAAGAGCGTGATCTTAGTGGTTTTATTGACGGCTCAGAAAATCCAGTTGGTGACGAGCGCTATGGTGTTGCTTTAATTAATGAAGGTATTGATGCTGGTGGTAGCTATGTTTTAGTTCAACGCTATGAGCATAACCTAAAAAAATGGGCGCGTTTTAGTGAATCAGATCAAGAAAAAATGATTGGTCGTACTAAAAAAGAGAGCATTGAGTTGGATGAATCAGAACGCAATATTACCTCTCATGTATCCCGTGTTGCCATTGAAGAAAATGGTGAAGAGTTAGCGATTTTGCGTCATAGCTTACCTTATGGAACTGCTAGTGGTAAACATGGTCTCTATTTCTTAGCTTACTGTGGTCGTTTATATAATATTGAACAGCAATTACTCAGTATGTTTGGTGAAGTTGATGGTAAATACGATGATTTACTGCGTATGAGTAAACCTGTGACAGGTAGCTACTATTTCGCTCCTTCTTATGAAGTATTAGCCGCTCTGTAAGTCTTAGCGTTACACTACTATTTTGCCACGCCAGTATCATTTACTATGCTGGCGTTTTTATTTTGACGAGGTCGTTTCTCGATATCTCAATGTTGAATTATTTTCAGTTAAATCATTATGATGCTTATTTATTTGGGCAATCTCACTCTTTATCCATTTATAATAGCTATTAGTTATATCAAATAACAAAAGCTAACTACACTGTTATAAATAAAGCCGATAGAGTAACCATTAGAATAAGACTTACGCTGATGGGTACTATAATGAAGAACAAAACAATCCGAACTTTTGCATTACAGGCAACCGTTGCATTGTCTTTGGTTGCGAGTAGTTATGCAAATGCAGCTCAATTACTTAATAGCTCTTACGATATTGCTCGCGAGTTATTTACACAGCTTAATAGTGATTTTAAAACTCAATGGGATGCTCAACATCCTGATGACAAAGTCACTATCAAACAGTCCCATGCTGGCTCTTCTAAACAAGCATTAGCCATATTACAAGGTTTACCTGCGGATGTTGTCACTTATAACCAGGTGACGGATGTACAAATTTTGCATGATAAAGGCAAGCTTATTCCTGCTGATTGGCAACAACGTCTACCTAATAATAGCTCACCTTATTATTCCACAATGGCCTATTTGGTTCGTAAAGGAAATCCTAAAAATATCACTTCTTGGCAAGATTTGACCCGTGAAGATGTCAAAGTGGTTTTCCCTAACCCAAAAACATCAGGTAACGGTCGTTATACCTATTTAGCCGCATGGGGAGCGTTTGAAAAAGCTTATGGAAATGAAGCGCAAACCCGTGATGCTATGACAAAGTTACTTAAAAATGTTGCGGTATTTGATACCGGGGGACGGGGGGCAACGACCTCATTTATTGAACGTGGACTTGGTGATGTTTTAATTAGTTTTGAGTCTGAAGTAAATAATATTCGCCAGCAATATGGTGAAGATGATTATCAAGTTATTGTCCCTCCTGTAGATATTTTAGCGGAGTTTCCTGTGGCATGGATTGATAAAAATGTGCAACGCAATAAAACAGAAACCCTCGCCAAAGCTTACCTAAATTATTTATATAGCCCGAGAGCTCAGGAGATCATCACACAATTTAACTATCGCGTAAATGATAAAGCGGTGATGGCGAAAAAAGCAGATCAATTTCCAGCCACTTCATTATTTACCATTGAAGATGTGTTTGGTGATTGGAACCAAGTGATGAAAACGCATTTTGCTACAGATGGCACGCTAGATAAATTATTATTAGAAGGACGCCAATAATGTTTGCCACAGCCAGCAAGCGAGTATTACCCGGATTTGGGCTTAGTTTAGGTAGTACGCTTTTTTATACTTGTTTGATCTTATTGCTACCTATGAGTGCGCTGGTTGTGCAGTTATCTGAAATGAGTTGGGCACAATATTGGGCGGTGATAACCCACCCTCAAATTGTGGCAGCGTATAAAGTCACTTTGTTGTCAGCCGGTGTTGCAAGTATTTTTAATGCTATTTTTGGCATGTTATTAGCGTGGATCATTACGCGCTATCGTTTCCCCGGCAGAAAGTTTCTTGATGGATTAATGGATTTACCTTTTGCCTTACCTACAGCGGTAGCGGGATTAACCTTAGCAACGTTGTTTTCTACACAAGGATGGTATGGCTTGGTGTTAGATAAGTTTGATATCAAGGTGATCAATACATGGATTGGTATTGCTGTGGCGATGTCTTTTACTAGTTTGCCGTTTGTGGTCAGAACAGTGCAACCTGTTTTAGAAGAGTTAGGCCCTGAATATGAAGAAGCGGCTGAAACATTAGGGGCAAACCGTTGGCAAACGTTCCGTAAAGTTGTGTTACCTGAATTGTCTCCGGCGTTATTAGCCGGTACTGCGCTCTCTTTTACGCGTAGTTTAGGGGAATTTGGTGCTGTTATTTTTATTGCTGGCAATATTGCATGGCAGACCGAAGTGGTTTCTTTGATGATATTTATTCGATTACAGGAGTTTGATTATCCTGCAGCCAGCGCGGTCGCTTCTGTTATTTTATTGGTTTCATTAGTCTTACTGTTTTCAATTAATGGATTACAAAGTCGCTTTGGCAAGCGATTAAGGGGGCACTAATGTCGGATATAGCGCAACAACGCTCTCTTTATCGTCGCCAAATTGATTGGGTAAAATGGGGATTGATCCTTACAGGCGTTGTGTTATCCATTTTATTTTTAGTGGTGCCTATTGCGTGGATCTTTATGACTGCGTTTTCAAAAGGCATAGAAATATTTACCGACAACTTGCTAGATAGCGATATGTTACATGCTGTTTGGCTTACGCTACTTATCGCTTTAATTACTGTACCGATAAATATGTTGTTTGGTATTAGTATGGCATGGCTTGTTACGCGTTTTCGTTTTCCGGGTCGTCAGTGGTTAATGACGCTGATTGATATCCCATTTGCGGTATCTCCTGTCGTTGCGGGACTGCTCTATCTGCTTTTTTATGGTAGCAATGGTTGGGCAGGGCAGTGGTTGGAACAATTCGATATTCAGTTAATGTTCTCTTGGCCCGGTATGGTATTAGTGACGGTATTTGTCACTTGTCCTTTTGTCGTGAGAGAGCTTGTCCCAGTGATGATGAGCCAAGGAAGCCAAGAGGATGAAGCTGCTGTATTATTAGGTGCCAGTAGTTGGAAAATGTTTTGGCGAGTGACATTACCTAATATTCGTTGGGCATTGCTCTACGGTGTGGTTTTAACAAATGCACGTGCTATAGGGGAATTTGGTGCCGTCTCTGTTGTTTCGGGTGCTATTCGTGGTGAAACCTATTCACTGCCTTTACAGGTCGAACTTTTGCACCAAGACTACAACACTGTGGGGGCTTTTACGGCAGCAGCATTACTTGCCATGATGGCAATTATTACATTAATGGTTAAAAGTGCGTTGCAATGGCATTTAGAACGTCAGCAATAACGCAAAACAGGGGCAAAATATGAGTATTGAAATTAATCATGTCACAAAATATTTTGATCGCACTGAAGTGTTGCATGACGTGAATTTAACGGTCAATTCCGGTGAGATGATGGCGCTATTGGGGCCATCAGGCTCAGGTAAAACCACACTATTACGTATCATTGCAGGACTTGAGCATCAAACGGAAGGTAAAATCTGTTTTGCAGGGCAAGATGTCAGTCGTTTACATGCCCGCGAGCGCAAAGTTGGGTTTGTTTTCCAACACTATGCACTGTTTCGCCATATGACGGTATTTGAAAATATTGCCTTTGGCTTAACCGTATTACCACGTCGCGAACGTCCTAACAAAGCCGCGATTGATAAAAAAGTCACGCAATTATTAGAGATGATCCAACTGCCTCATTTAGCACAGCGTTATCCTGCACAACTTTCAGGAGGGCAAAAACAGCGCGTAGCTTTAGCGAGAGCATTGGCTGTAGAGCCACAAATTTTATTACTCGATGAGCCTTTCGGTGCGTTAGATGCCAAAGTGAGAACTGAATTACGCAGTTGGCTACGGGAATTACATAGTGAGCTTAAATTTACCAGTGTTTTTGTCACCCATGATCAACAAGAAGCAATGGAAGTCGCTGATCGCATCGTTATTATGGGAAATGGCAAAATCGAACAAGTGGGTACACCGCAACAAGTTTGGCACACGCCTGAAAGTCGCTTTGTTTTAGAATTTCTCGGTGATGTTAATCATCTCCAAGGTGAAATTAATGGTGCGCAATTACAAATTGCTGGCTATCACTTACCTTTATCGGTTACGCCGCTCTATCAAGGCAAAGTTGATGTTTTTTTGCGCCCTTGGGAAATTTCACTTAACCCGCATAGTGATAGCTTATGTAAACTTCCCGTCAAAGTAATAGAAGTGACTCCTAAAGGACACTATTGGCAATTGGTTTTACAGCCTATTGAGTGGGGAAATACGCCAATTAGCGCGGTATGGAATGATATGACATCAATACCCCATAAAGGTGATATTTACTATATGGGCGGTGCAAAAGCGCGGTTATATGCACAAGAGCGTCCCTTAACAACAGTTTCACTGGCATACACAGCTTAAAAAATAGCATTATTCTTTTATTACAGTTAATGACTGCCCATGCAGATTTTTTTGCATGGGTATTTTGGCTATTGAGTAAAACGGACTATACAGGCTATAACACGAAAAAGAATAAAATCTATTAAAAAATGTTAATTTTATTGCGTTAATAAGTTAAATATGATTTCTTCATTAATACAAACAAATAAATGATCAGGGATTTATTGTGGCAGGCTTAGAACAATTTATTGGTAATACACCATTGGTCAAATTACAACGACTTTCACAAGGATTAGATGCAGAAATATGGGTTAAGCTTGAAGGTAATAATCCGGCGGGTTCTGTGAAAGATAGAGCCGCGTTATCGATGATTGAGCAAGCTGAATTACGCGGTGAAATTAAACCTGGCGATACATTAATTGAGGCAACCAGTGGTAATACAGGGATTGCTTTAGCGATGATAGCGGCAGTAAAAGGTTATCGACTAAAATTATTAATGCCAGAAAATATGAGTAAAGAGCGTCAAGCATCCATGCAAGCGTATGGCGCCGAGCTTATTTTGGTTAGCCGCGAAATTGGTATGGAAGGGGCGAGAGATTTAGCGCAAGAAATGGAGCGTAAAGGTGAAGGCAAGGTATTAGATCAGTTTAATAACCCCGATAACCCTCGAGCGCATTTTACTTCAACTGGCCCTGAAATTTGGCAACAGACTCAAGGGCGTATTACCCATTTTGTTTCTAGCATGGGAACAACAGGTACGATAACTGGGGTGGGGAGTTACCTAAAAACACAATCGGACACAGTAAAAATTGTCGGTTTACAACCGGAAGAAAAAAGTCAAATTCCGGGTATTCGTCGTTGGTCTCCAGCCTATTTACCCGGTATTTTTCGAAAAGAGTTGGTTGATAGTGTTATAGATATGTTCCAAACAGAAGCAGAACAAACCATGCGCCTATTAGCGAGTAAAGAAGGTATATTCTGTGGCGTTAGTTCTGGGGGAGCCGTAGCTGGTGCAATACGCGTTGCTAAAGAGAACCCAGGGGCTGTGATTGTGGCGATTATTTGTGATAGAGGCGATCGCTATTTATCAACTGGGGTGTTTGGTTGAGTTTTCTGCGCTCGTTAAAGCTCATTCGCTTGCATATAAAAACCGCCACAGAGGAAATGTGGCGGTTTAAAAGTGAGAACAGATTAAAAATTATTTTTTGATCTGCATTACAACGGTTTCACCAACAGTTACTGGGCCTGTCATTTTAGTTAAACCTTGGATTTCATCCATATTAGAAATTACAACCGGTGTTAATACCGATTTTGCTTTTTCTTCTAAAACAGCTAAATCAAATTCTAAAACAGTATCACCGACTTTAACTTGTTGACCTTCTTCAGCGATACGTTTAAATCCTTCACCTTTTAGTTCAACTGTGTCGATACCGAAGTGGACAAATAATTCGATACCGTTGTCAGACTCAATAGAGAAAGCATGGTTAGTCTCGAAAATTTTACCGATAGTACCATCAACTGGTGCAACAATTTTATGACCAGCAGGTTTGATAGCAATACCGTCACCTACAATTTTTTCAGCGAAAACAACATCAGGAACATCTTCGATATTGACGATTTCACCAGAAAGTGGTGCAACAATATCAATCGTGCCACTGCCTTTCTTTTCCTCTGAAACCAGTGATTTTAATTTATCAAACAGACCCATGAATCTTCTCCTAATTATTTTAGTTGGGACCGGGCTCTGGCTAACGTTATTAGCACAGTGTTTTTTCTTTAGTAAAAGTTTCTACTAAGTCCATTAATTCCTTTGCAGTCGGCTGAGCAAGTGCTTGCTCTGCCAGTGCTTTTGCATCATCAAAATTTGCGTTACGAATAATTTTTTTGATGCGAGGAATTGATATAGCACTCATACTAAACTCATCTAATCCCATGCCCAGAAGCAACATTGTTGCCCGTTCATCCCCGGCAAGCTCACCACACATTCCAGTCCATTTACCTTCAGCGTGTGATGCATCAATCACCTGTTTAATCAGATTAAGTACAGCAGGTGACATTGGATTATATAGATGAGATATCAGCTCATTTCCACGGTCTACAGCCAGAGTATATTGTGTTAGATCGTTAGTCCCAATACTGAAAAAGTCAACTTCTTTTGCCATATGGCGAGCCATAACAGCCGCTGCTGGCGTTTCAACCATAACACCGACTTCGATAGATTCATCAAAAGGCTTATTTTCTTCACGAAGCTGGCTTTTCAGTATTTCAAGTTCCGCTTTCAATGCTCGGATCTCTTCAACAGAGATAATCATTGGAAACATAATACGTAGTTTACCAAAAGCAGACGCTCTTAAGATAGCACGTAATTGTGGATGAAGGATCTCTTTGCGGTCAAGACAAATACGAATTGCACGCCAACCTAAGAATGGATTCTCTTCTTTCGGTAAATTCATGTAAGGTAAGTCTTTATCGCCACCAATATCCATAGTACGGATAATGACCGCAGGACTGCCTACCGCTTCAGCCACAGCTTTATAAGCTTGGAATTGCTCTTCTTCTGTTGGTAAGGAATCTCTATCCATAAATAGGAATTCAGTACGATAGAGTCCAACACCTTCCGCACCATTACGCTCAGCACCTGCGACATCACGTACAGTACCTATATTAGCGCAAACTTCAACTTGATGCCCATCAAGGGTAATTGCTGGTAAATCTTTTAGTTTTGCCAGCTCTTCTTTTTCATGTAGGTACTCTTCTTTGATAGCCTTTAATGCTTCGAGCTCTTCATCAGAAGGATTAATAATGATTTTATTGTTAATCGCATCAAGAACCAGATAATCTTCTTTTTTAATGGTTTCTGTTGCATTAGATGTGCCAACAATCGCTGGGATCTCTAAAGAGCGTGCCATGATAGAGGTGTGTGATGTTCTACCCCCTAAGTCAGTGATAAAGCCTAACACATTGTCTAAGCTAAGCTGCGCTGTTTCTGATGGCGTTAAATCTGTAGCAACTAAAATCACTTTTTCAGAAATAGCACTTAAATCGATAATTGGCATCTCTAAGATATTACGCATTAAGCGCTTACCAATATCACGAACGTCAGCCGCACGCTCTTTTAAGTACTCATCATCTAAGGCTTCTAATGCGGTTGCCTGATCTTCAATAACAGATTGAACCGCTGCTTCTGCGGTTTTCTTGTCACTTTTGATGAGGGATATGATCTCTTGTTCGAGTTCCTCATCTTCTAATAACATAATATGGCCTTCAAAAATCTCAGCTTTATCGGCACCAAGATTTTTTTCAGCACGGGCTTTAATGATTTCTAGTTGTTGCGCTGATTTATTACGACCATCTTTAAAACGTTCGATTTGGGTGTCAACTTCGTCACTTTGGATTTTACGTTGGCTAATAATAATAGGTTCTTCTTTAAGTAGAAGAGCTTGACCAAATGCGATACCCGGTGAAGCTAAAATTCCTGAAATCATAATTTATCCTACGACTTGCTGGTGATAATTTTAAAAAAATAGGATCAAGAGACACTGCTGTTTTAAAATCATCGAGTTATAAATTCCCCTGAGCGATTTTCAGGGGAAAATAGGACGTTAATGAATAGCGAAAGGTAACTGGATTACTCTAACTCAGCCATTAACTTAACTAAATGTTCTACTGCTTGTTTTTCATCTTCGCCTTCAGCAGAAATAGTGACTACAGTACCTTGGGTTAATCCTAAAGTTTGTAATTTGAATAAGCTCTTCGCGCTGGCTGATTTACCACCAGAAATAAGACTAATATCAGAAGAGAAAGTTTTAGCCTCTTTTACTAACTGTGCTGCAGGACGAGTATGTAAGCCGTTTGGTGCTGTAATAGTAACTTCTTGCTGGTACATAGGATTTTTTCCTTTTATAACTCAATTATTCACATTAAGTCAGGACTTAGTAAGTGTAGATGAAATTGTCCTGCTTTGCGTAGCAATATCAGATAATATAAGCCATGTTACGTTATCCGATAAAAATAGTCCCCAGAAATTGAAAGCAGTGCTATTTTTATCACTTGCCTATTTTCTGATTAATTTCGACCTTCGAAATAATTACTTGATTAAATACTAAACTCGACAGAATAAATCACCTATCTGGATAACAAAGTTTGATCTCTACCACAAAAAAAGCACCCTGAAGGTGCTTTTTTAATAAATATTTTACATTTTAGGTGACGCGATTTAGCTGTCAGAGATATCAGCAAAAAGTGGGGTGCTGAGATAACGTTCACCTGAAGAAGGTAAAATCACTACGATTTCTTTATTAGCAAATTCTGGCTCTTTAGCTAATTTCACTGCAGCCGCAATTGCCGCACCGGATGAAATACCCGCTAAAATACCTTCTTTGGTCATAACGTCACGAGCTGTTTCAAATGCTTCTTCGTTAGTAATTTGGATCACGCGATCTAATAGTGATAACTCTAAGTTTTCAGGGATAAAACCTGCACCAATACCTTGGATTTTATGTGGACCAGGCTTAATTTCTTCACCTGCTAATGCTTGGCTAATAACAGGAGAATCTTTAGGTTCTACCGCAACCATGGTGACAGCTTTACCTTGAGTATTTTTCAAATAGCGACCAATACCCGTGATGGTACCACCCGTTCCGACACCTGCGATAACTACATCAACTTTGCCATCAGTGTCATTCCAAATTTCAGGGCCTGTGGTTTTCTCATGAATTTCTGGGTTTGCTGGATTACTAAATTGTTGTAGTAGAAGGTAACGGCTAGGATCGCTATCACGAATTTCGTTCGCTTTATCAATCGCTCCCTTCATACCTTTAGCGCCCTCAGTTAACACAAGGTTAGCACCTAATGCTTTTAATAATTTACGGCGCTCAATACTCATGGTATCAGGCATAGTCAGTGTCAGCTTATAGCCACGTGCAGCAGCTACATAAGCCAAGGCAATCCCAGTATTACCACTGGTTGGCTCAACTAGCTCTACGCCGGGTTTCAGGATACCTTTTTTTTCTGCATCCCAAATCATATTTGCACCGATACGGCATTTTACACTAAAGCTTGGATTACGAGATTCTACTTTAGCTAAGATATTGCCATTACCGAAATGTTTTAAACGAACTAGGGGGGTATGGCCAATAGTTTGCGAGTTATCTTCGAAAATTTTGCTCATTTTTATCCTCGGTACATGATTTTTTATAAGGTCAGATGAAATTACCATACGCCATCAAGCAAAAGATGGAAATAAGCTTTATGAATATCCTTATAACTTTTTTTACTTTTTATTCCAAAAGATTCTAATCACAATGAAACCAGTGGTATTACCACTGGCCTGCTTGTACATGTTGATGACGATATCGATCACACCACATGGCAGTGGCACCACAAATTGCAACCGGCATAATGACTAGGTTTAAGATTGGGATCATAGTGAAGATATTAATTACCATACCAAATTGTAAATTGTTCCATTTGTCTTTTTTCAGCGTTGATTTCATATTGGCGAAAGAGACTTTATGGTTATCGAATGGAAAGTCGTTATATTGGATTGCCATCATCCAAGCACCAAATATAAACCAAAGAATTGGGGCGATAGTTTGTCCAACAACGGGAACAAAATAGAGCAATAACAATACAATGGCTCTTGGCAAATAATAAACGACCTTGATGATTTCTCGTTTTAAAATACGTGGAATATCTTTTGTAATACCTAATAAGCCGGTATCCGGAGGATTAATACCCGTTATTTGGCCTTCTAATTTTTCCGCTAATAATCCATTAAAAGGCGAAGCGATAATATTGGCTATGGTGCTAAAGAAATAGGTAAAGACCAGCAAAATAAAAATAACTGACAGTGGCCAGATAACATAGCTTAACCACTGTAGCCAATCAGGGACTTTTTCCATCATCCAATTGACCATTTCACCAATCTGGCCATATAACCACCAAAAGGCACTACCGAGAATAATAATATTGGCAAGTAAGGGTAAAATAACAAAACGTTTTAGACCCGGGCGAGTAATTAATCGCCACCCAAGTGCAAAATAGTGAAATCCATTTAAATTTTTGGTCGATTCTGTCAAATTTGTCATACTTCCTATTCTCTCCTATAAGGGCAAGCTAGTATCATATAGAGAGATAATCAGCCTTACTAGTGATAAATTGTCTAAAAAATGCGCATAAGGTATTGAAGAGTGTATCTTTGTGACAAGAAAATTAAGTATTGGCTTGCACTTATAAGCATTGGCAAATACTCTTAGTAAAAGTAATATTCGCCATTGTGGCTATTAAACCTCAAGACAACAGAGATAGAAATGATGCAGCAAAATTTGCGTCTGATATTAATCGTTGTTGGTGCGATTTTAATCATAGCTTTGTTATTACACGGCTTATGGATTGGTCGAAAAGAGCGTTCTAAGCTTTTCCGTAATCGCCCAGTAAAACGTCAGAAACAGAATTATCAGTCAGATGAGAACGATGATGAACCCCAGTATACTGAGGCAAATCATCAGATGTCGTCTTTAACTTCAACGCAGGAGGCTCAAAGTGTGCCACCGGTTAAATCGGAGCCAACACTTGCGCCACAATCCTCAGTTGCAGATAAAGATCCACTTATGTCTGGAACACCAGCACAGGGACATTCTAACGATACTTCATTACAACGAGAGCCTAGTCTTGGTGTTTTTGATGTTATTGAACAAAATAATGACTCTGCGCCTCAGCAAAAACAACCGATACCCGAGGTAGAGGTAAACCATGCTGATGTAAAAGAAGGTGATATTAGTGAGACAAAACTTGCCGATGTAGAGCCGATACCAGAATCGTCGAACTCTGTTGCTAGTGATGAAATACATACCACTGATACAGATAGGCCATTGGATGCTGAAACCTCATCTGATGTGAAACAAGCTGAGCAAGCTTTATCTGGATCAGAAGAGCCAAAAGCAGAGGAAGAGCTGGTATTAGTATTAAATGTCAGCGCTCATCATGGTCAAATGCTTGACGGTGAGGTGTTAATGCAGAGCATTATTCAAGCGGGTTTCCAGTTTGGTGCGATGAATATTTTCCATCGACATCTTAACCCGACGGGTAATGGCCCTGTATTGTTTAGTCTTGCCAATATGGTAAAACCGGGTACTTTCAATATTGATACGATGGCTGAATTAACCACGCCTGGCGTATCCATGTTTATGATGGTGCCATCTTATGGTGATGCTAATCAAAACTTTAAATTGATGTTGCAAGCAGCTCAGCGTATTGCCTCTGATGTGGGCGGTGTTGTGCTTGATGAAGAGCGCAAACTGTTAACACCACAAAAAATTGAACTTTATAAATCTAGAATTCGTAGAACACTAGATTTACATCAATAGTCTTTTTATCAAAAGCTCGCTTGCGGTGCTAGGTTGGATAGATTTAAAGAAATCAGGAAAATTAATGACTTGATTTTCGGCTGATAATACAAAGTGGGGAAACTTGGTTTTTCTCACATTGCCAACAACCTCAGCCCCCGCTTGCGGGGGCTTTTCTTTCTTTGGTGATACCTCATGAATCAAAATATTCAACAACAAATTGATGAACTTCGCGTTACACTACGTCACCATGAATATCTCTATCATGTCATGGACGCACCTGAAATTCCTGATGCTGAATACGATCGCTTAATGAATAAGCTAAAAGCATTAGAAGCCGAACATCCTGAACTCATTACCCCAGATTCTCCTACTCAACGGGTAGGGGCATTACCTTTAACGGCTTTTGAGCAAGTTAGACATGAAATTCCAATGCTCTCTTTAGATAATGCTTTTGATGAAACAACCTATTTAGCATTTGATAAACGTTTACGTGAACGTCTGAAAAATAATGAAGAGATCACTTTTTGTTGTGAATTAAAATTAGATGGACTTGCGGTAAGTCTACTGTATGAAAATGGTCGCTTAGTACAAGCTGCAACCCGTGGTGATGGTACCACTGGAGAAAATATTACTGAGAATGTCAGAACCATTAAAGCCATTCCTTTGCGTTTATATGGCGATAATATCCCCGCACGAATTGAAATTCGTGGAGAAGTCTTTATGACTGAAAAAGGGTTTGAGCATTTAAATGAAGAAGCTCGACGCACGGGAGGAAAAGTATTTGCTAATCCTCGTAATGCAGCAGCGGGTTCATTACGTCAGTTAGATCCTCGTATTACAGCCAAGCGCCCTTTGACTTTCTTCTGTTATGGTGTTGGCGTGCTTGAAGGCGGTGAATTACCGACAAGCCATTATGCACGTTTACAGCAATTTAAAAAATGGGGATTACCTGTTAGTGATGCTATTAAATTATGTACCGGAACTAAAGCTGTACTTGATTTTTACCATCATGTAGCAGAAATTCGCCCTAATCTAGGCTTTGATATTGATGGTGTGGTTATCAAAGTAGATGATATAGCTCTACAAGAAGAGTTGGGATTTGTGTCTCGTGCTCCCCGTTGGGCGATTGCTTACAAATTCCAAGCCCAAGAGCAGATGACGGTGATTAAAGATGTTGAATTTCAAGTGGGGCGTACAGGGGCGATTACACCTGTCGCTCGTTTAGATCCCGTACAAGTGGCAGGGGTAATAGTCAGTAATGCCACACTTCATAATGCTGATGAAATTGAACGTTTAGGATTACGTATTGGTGATACGGTGGTTATTCGCCGTGCAGGCGATGTTATTCCTCAGGTTGTGAGTGTGATTGAAGAAAAACGCCCTGAGAATGCACAAGAAATTGTTTTTCCAACCCAATGCCCTATTTGTCAATCTGATATTGAGCGTATAGAAGGTGAGGCTGTTGCCCGCTGCACGGGGGGATTAATTTGTGCAGCGCAACGTAAAGAGGCGCTTAAACATTTCGTTTCTCGTCGTGCGATGGATGTTGACGGCATGGGAGATAAAATTATCGACCAATTGGTTGAAAAAGAGTATGTCAAAACACCGGCTGATTTATTCCGTTTAGATGAAAAGATCTTATCTGGTTTAGAACGTATGGGGGAGAAATCAGCCAAAAAACTGCTTAATGCATTAGAAAAAGCAAAATCAACCACTTTTGCCCGTTTTATCTATGCCCTTGGTATTCGTGAAGTAGGAGAAGCAACGGCCAATGGATTAACCGCTCATTTTGTTTCATTAGAGGCATTACGTGAAGCAAATATTGAAGCCTTAAAGGCAGTTCCTGATGTGGGTGATATTGTTGCAAAGCATGTGGTTAATTTTTTCCAAGAAGAACATAATAAAAATGTGATTGATCAACTTGTTAATGACATTGGCATTACTTGGCCGGCACCGGTTGTGGCTACTCATGAAGCAGGTGATAATCCTTTTGCTGGTAAAACAGTCGTGCTGACAGGCTCTCTTTCTCAATTAACGCGAGATGAAGCAAAAGATAGATTAGTTGCACTTGGTGCAAAAGTGAGTGGTAGTGTTTCGAAAAAGACAGATATGGTCATTGCTGGTGAAGCGGCGGGTTCTAAATTAGCCAAAGCAAATGAATTAGGTATTACTGTTATTGATGAAGACGAAATGATCCGCTTGCTTGAACAATCTAAATAATCGTTTACAATAATCTTAGATGCTATTGAGAGCAGTTCTCAGTAGCATCTTTAACTTAAGCTAAATTCACATTTCGTGTTACTTAAGTTACTCCTAAAGTGTGATCAACCTATCTTATTTAATAAATAGTGTGTATATGGTTTCACTGTATTGTGACAATAATCACATCGTAATGTTACGCGTTACATAAAATGCTCTCCAAGATTTATTTTTATTTTTGGAGCATGCATGTCTTCTATCATTCACTTTGTTTTGGCTCTCGCAGTTATTGGTGCATTAGCATTTATTGCAAGTAATAACCGCAAAGGGATCCGTCTGCGTTATATTGTGCAGTTATTAATTATTGAAATCGCATTGGCATGGTTCTTCCTCAATTCTGATATTGGTGAAGGCTTTGTCCGTGGTTTCGCTGGGCTATTTGATCACTTATTAGGTTATGCCGCACAAGGTACTGAGTTCGTCTTCGGTGGTATGATGAAAGGTGGTCTAGCATTCTTCTTCTTGAATGTATTATGTCCTATCATCTTTATTTCTGCATTAATTGGTATTTTGCAACATATCAAAGTATTGCCTTTCGTGATCCGCATTATCGGTACAGTGCTGTCCAAAGTGAACGGTATGGGGAAACTAGAATCGTTTAATGCGGTTAGCTCCTTAGTACTTGGCCAATCTGAGAACTTTATCGCTTATAAAGATGTATTGGGCAAAATGTCTCAGCGCCGTATGTACACTATGGCGGCGACAGCGATGTCTACGGTATCAATGTCAATTGTTGGTGCTTATATGACTATGCTTGATCCTAAATACGTTGTTGCTGCACTGGTTCTGAATATGTTCAGTACTTTCGTTATCCTATCAGTGATTAACCCATATTCTGTTGAAAATGAAGAAGATATCCAGATGGGGAATCTGCATGAAGGTCAAAGCTTCTTCGAAATGTTAGGTGAATATATCTTAGCTGGTTTCAAAGTTGCTTTAATCGTTGCGGCAATGTTGATTGGTTTTATCGCATTAATTGCTGCGGTAAACGCTATCTTTAGTATGATTTTCGGTATTAGTTTCCAAGATTGCTTAGGTTATGTGTTCTATCCATTAGCATGGGTGATTGGTATACCTGAGCAAGATGCATTACGTGTAGGTAGTGTGATGGCAACTAAATTAGTCTCTAATGAATTCGTCGCGATGGGAAGCTTGCAAGATCTGGCTGCTGAATTAACACCACGCTCTGTTGGGATCTTATCTGTCTTCTTAGTCTCATTTGCTAACTTCTCTTCTATCGGTATTGTTGCAGGGGCTATTAAAGGTCTGAACGAAATGCAAGGTAATGTGGTTTCTCGTTTTGGTCTTAAATTACTATTTGGTTCTACGCTAGTTAGCTTCTTATCTGCTGCTATCACAGGCCTGTTTGTTTAATCATTGAGATAAGACAGATAGCATGTGAAATAAATAACAATGTAAGATGGATAACTTAGTTATCATGTAACATAAATCAAGCAGTACCCGTCGGTACTGCTTTTTTTATCGTTAAATTACCTTATAATCCTTATCATTCCTTCTCGATAAAGCGATAGAGATCATGCTAGAAAAACAGCATCTTATAGATATAGCCAACACACAAATGCCATTTGGTAAATATAAAGGGCGAATGCTGGTGGATTTACCTGAAGAGTATTTATTGTGGTTTGCCAAGAAAGGCACCTTCCCTGAAGGAAAGCTAGGGCAACTAATGGAAATGACCCTAGCAATTAAAATTGATGGCTTAGAAGGGTTACTAAAACCATTAAAGCAGTCGCGTTAATCAGGCTCTGTAGGTAACTTATCCGCTATTAGTGCGTTAATAACTTTATGACTCAATTCAATAAACATAGCTTGTTCTGTAGGTGTTAATTGCGCTTGTAGCTTCTGTGCGTTCTGTTTTCGGCCTAAAGCGGCTCTTGCTAAAAAAGCTTTACCTTCATCTGTTAAATGCGTAATTAATTCACGTTTATCTTTCTTAGAACGATCCTGAGCAATAAAACCTAATGATTTTAATCCTCGCATAAACTTAGATAAATTTTGGCGTGAGATAGCTAAAATTTCACAAAGTTGAGAGGGCGTTAAATCACCGCGTAAACGCAATAATTCTAAAATATCATATTGTCCCCAAGTTACTTGCTCTGGTGTATAACGGGTGCGTTGTGCAACCAGAGTACACTGTAAAAGCGATAGGGCATTTTCTAGCTCAAGTTGCTCCATTAGTACCTACATTTTTCTATCAAATTAATTGAAGTTAATAATAACAGCTCATTTTAGCTGAAGAAAATTTATATTGATTAACTTTAGTTAATCAAATATCCTATTTAACATGATTAACTAAAGTTAATTACTTAAACTAAGTGAACTGAGGTGAATATGAGTTATTTTGAAGGCAAAACGGTGTTAGTCACTGGGGCTGCAACAGGAGTAGGGGAAGGCGTTGCCCAACGATTATATCAAGCGGGTGCAACAGTCTTTATAAGTGGACGACAATTAGAACAGGTGAAAAAAACCGCTTACACAATCGATCCTACAGGTGAAAAAGTCATAGCATTACAAGCAGATATGACATCACCTGAGCAAGTTAAAAGCATGTTTGAAACAATATTAGCACAAACAGGCGCATTACATGGATTAGTGAATAATGCAGGTATTACAGGTCCGCATAATACATCGATTGTTGATTATAATATTGATGATTGGAAAGCGGTTATGGATACCGATATTAACGGCGTATTTTACGGATTGAAATATGGTATTCCGGCCTTACTAAGAAGTGGTGGAGGGAGTATCGTTAATTTATCTTCGACAAATGGTATTGTCGGTATTGCCGGAATTTCTGCTTATACTGCAGCCAAACATGCTGTGTTAGGGATCACCCGTTCAGCTGCCTTGGAATTTGCACAGCAAGGTATACGTGTGAATGCAATAGGGCCTGGGTATGTAGACACACCGCGAATGCAACAGTTACCGGATGAAGTTCGTCAATGGATGGCATCAACACATCCGATGAAGAGAATGGCAACGCGAAAAGAAGTGGCTAATATGGTGGCTTTTTTACTTTCAGATGAGAGTAGTTTTTCAACAGGCGCTTTTTATGCGGTAGATGGGGGATATACTGCGCAGTAGTTTTATCTTTGCGGGTAGTGTGAATCACTAATTAAGTGAATACATTGGTGAAAATAAAAAATCCTGAAGATTTCTCTTCAGGATCTTAAGATTCTGGTGGAGCTAAGCGGGATCGAACCGCTGACCTCTTGCATGCCATGCAAGCGCTCTCCCAGCTGAGCTATAGCCCCA
>ERZ507021.42-NODE-42-length-115336-cov-7.74565_pt1 | contig 115336 bp, 121 predicted proteins | sample MGYA00512877_ERZ507021 | MGnify/ENA metagenome assembly ERZ507021 | reverse complement strand
AAGTCGCCTAACCACATCAGCGGCAAAGCCGCTGTGTGGTTTCCACCACTGAGCCCATTTTGCCTCCGGTTGCTACGCATTGGCACTAGGTACATTTGTAATTTGAGTTTTGGTTCACGCCCAATAATAGCGAACACAACAGCAATGAATATTAGTAGCCGTAAACACCGCGAATCAGGGCGATCATGCTTTCCCTCTACTCAGTCAGCGACCAACCACACGGGGTACAGGTTGGTCGCTGACTGAGTCCGGACTGACCTTGTTCTGGACCGCGCGCAGAATCATCCAAACGCCCAAGAGCAGAATCGGCACCGTTCCCAAGTATTCGGACCGGAACGCGGCTGGCAGCGGCCATTTTATCGTGACGATCCCAACAACCGCCAGCACAATCAATGGTACCCAATACAGCCATCGGTTGCGCCGGTCGTAAATGCCAAAAACGAAACTGGTAATGAACACCGCAATCAAGAGTAGGCCAATAATCAAACCAATCAGAAGAATAATCAAAAGATCGCGTTGCGCACTTTTTGTGCTGCTTGTGCTGATGGGTACACGGATGAAGGAGAACGCCGCATTGAGCGTGTAGAACGCACCATAGACGGCGTACAAAATCCCCATGACCAACAGCCGAATTTTGTTTTTCTGCATCACAGATACGCTTTCTGCCGCATACCAGCGGCCACCGAGCCAGCAGTTATCAGAAAGTCCCACACTCAAGAAAAGTATACGGTGCCCCAGGACAAATCGTCAATGGAAGCGCTTCGCCGTCTATTGATTAGGCGTGTGCCGCCACCGATATGCCAGAGATAACCCGGAGTAAACAACGATCGGCAGCAAGCAGTAAAGATAGCCCAGCCAGGATACATAACCATTGACCAGACGCACCAGTGCAATCAAAACCACGCTGGTGACAATGCCCACGATCGGCAGCAACCGATAATAGCGGGCCACATTTTCCGCCGGTGTGCCCTTCTTCTCCCGTTGGCTAAGAAAAATCATTGTTGCGCCCAAAACCGCCGCCACTACCGGCAAGCCATAGTCCAGGACCATCTCGAACTCGGTCCCCAACGCACCATGAAGCAATAGAATAACGGCTAACAAAATCGGAAAAATCAGATAAATGCCTGTATGAGTGCGGTCGCGGACCGCGGCGATAATCGTCGCGATCGGCAAAATGACCAGCAGCGCCCCGCCAATCAACAAGCTCAAGATAAACACCGTGCTGCTGCCGTGTTGGGCAGGAATCAGCAGCACGAAAGCAATACTGAAAATCAGTTCAAGAATACCCACGATCCGCATCTGCTTGTTCATTGATATTTCCTTTCCGCAAAACAATCTAACGCGCGGGAGCCATGACTTTGTGTGCTCCCCGACGCCAGATAATAATTAAGGAAATACCGAGGAGAATTGTAAAAATCGGATACCCGTAAGTAAACAGCGGCACCAACACACGATTGTTATACAACATCATCTCGGCCACCATCATGAGAATCCAGGTAACTGGGAAAATGGCATACAGACCAGCATGTTTGCGATCCAGAAAAACGGCCACTACATTATAAATGAGCAGTCCCCAATTCAATGCCGCCCCGGTAAGAAATATGGCCAGGTCAAAGGAAAAACGACTGCCGTCAAAGGAGAACAATGGCGACAGGGTAAACACAGCGCCGTACAAAACTTCTAAAATACCAATAATGACTAAATGCTTTTTGGTTGGAACCACTACCCTTCGATGAGTTCCAAACATTCCCTAGACCATTTTTCTTCTACCGTCTAGGATACGCATTACCGAAAGACAGCGTCAAGGCATGTGACAAGATTGTCACACGAAAAACGGGCAGCTGCCGCTTTGGCAATTGCCCGTTTTCATTGGATCACTGGTCATCAATCTCGTGCGTATTTTCTTCTTCCTTAATCTCCCGCAGCAGCTCGCGCCCCATCTTGTCCATGGGATAGTCCTTCAACAAATCCGGCCGCCGTTCCAAGGTCCGCCGCAGCGCCTCTTTGTATCGCCAGCGCCCAATCTTGCCGTGGTCGCCATTCATCAGCACCTCCGGCACCTTCATCCCCCGATATTCCGACGGGCGGGTGTATTGGGGATATTCCAATAAACCCGTCGCAAAGGAATCGGTGATCGGTGAATCTTCATTGCCCAGCACACCAGGCAGCAGGCGCACGGTGGCGTCAATCATGGTCATGGCGGCCAGTTCCCCGCCCGTGATGACAAAGTCGCCCAGCGAGGCCTCCTCGGTGACCAGCGCGCGGATGCGTTCATCATAGCCCTCGTAGTGACCGCAGATAAAGACGAGCTGCTCGCTTTGGGACCACTCATCGGCCACCGTCTGGTTAAACTGCCGCCCGGCTGGATCCAATAAGATTACCCGGCGCTTGGGCAGCTTAGGCAGGGCATCCATGGCCTCATAAATCGGTTCCGGCTTCAGCAGCATGCCGGCCCCGCCGCCATAAGGCGTATCATCCACGTGCTGGTGTTTATCGTGGGTGTAATCGCGAAAGTTAACGACGTTCAGCTGCCACAATCCCTTCTCCAGGGCTTTGCCCAATAAGGACTGGTGCAAGGTGTCGAACATATCCGGAAACAGGGTCAACACATCAACGCGCATCTTACCGCATCCCTTCCATTAACTCGACGTACACTTTGCCCGCAGCCAAATCAACGCGATGCACGACTTGGGGGATGTAGGGAAGCAACAGGTCCGGTGTCCCAGGTTTAGCCACCACCCAGACGTCGTTAGCCCCTGGGGAGAGGATCTCGCGCACGGTGCCCAGCTCTTCGCCGGTCTCTTCTTCAAGGACGGTTAACCCGATGATCTGCCGGTAATAGAATTCACCTTCAGCTAAGTCACCCTGTTCAGCGTCAGAAACAAACAGGGTTTGCTTCTTTAGCGGTTCGGCATCATTGATCGAATCGATGCCGACAAATTTCAACAGTATGAATTGCTTATGCGGCCGCGCACTTTCAACAGTGACCGGCATGGCGGCGGTATCGGCGGACTGGCCAACAACCAGCTGGCTGCCGGGTTGGAACCGTTCCTCAGGAAAATCGGTCACGGTCAGGACCCGCACTTCGCCTTTGATGCCCTGGGTATTGACGATCTCGCCCACCCGGAATAATTGCGTCATTTTTTTCTCCTTAATATTCAAAAAAACGGGCAGCCGCTTGGGCAACCCGCTCCATATTATGAATTCTGATCGACAATGTTCAACCGGACCCGCTTGTCGTAAGGGCTGCGGACGGAATAAACGATCGTGCGAATAGCTTGCGCAATGCGGCCTTGTTTGCCGATCACGCGACCGACATCGGCGTCGGCCACTCGTAAATCGAATTCCATGAAGCTCTCGGTCTCCCGGCGGTTGATCTGAATCGCGTCCGGTTCATTGACCAAAGGGGTCACCAGAGAACGAATCAAATGTTCGATATCTACCATACGCCTTACTTCTTAGCGAAACGGGCTTCGTGGTACTTCTTCATGACGCCTTGAGTCGATAACAAGTTACGAACGGTGTCAGAGGGTTGCGCACCCTTTTGCAGCCAGTCCATGATCTTGTCTTCTTCGATCTTCAGGGTCTTCGGTTCAGTCAACGGGTTGTAGTAACCAACTTCTTCGATGAAGCGGCCGTCCCGCGGTGAACGTGAATCAGCAACGACTAAACGGTAAAATGGCTTACGTTTCGAACCCATGCGCGTCAAACGAATTTTAACGGACAATGAATCCACCTCCTTGAGTTATTAACAGGGAATACTATATCAAGAAAACGACGGGCTGTAAAGAGGTTTTTCTTGACAGGGTAGAAATCTGCCTATTTATGCGTCTTAAACCGCTTCACATTCTTCAGCCGCTTCTTCTTGTTCTTCTTCGTCTTACGGGCCATGGAGCGCATGGCCATTTGGCCCAGCTTGCCTTGAACGCCGCCGCCGAACATGCCCTCCATGCCGCTCATGTTGCCCTTGGACATCTTCTGCATCATTTCCTTGGACATGTTGAACTGCTTGATCATCCGATTCACTTCTTGGACGCTGCGGCCGCTGCCGGCTGCGATCCGGCGACGCCGGGACGGGTTCAGCAATTCCGGCTGCTCCCGCTCTTGGGGCGTCATGGAATAGACAATGGCCTTCAGGTGGTCAATGTCCTTATCGCCGATATTCAAGTTCTGAGCAGCTGGATTATTGGCCAGACCAGGAATCATCTTCATTAAGTCCTGGACGGGCCCCATATTCTGAATCTGGCCCATCTGATCCAGGAAATCATTGAAGTCAAAGGTGTTTTCCCGCATCTTTTCGGCCATTTTTTCAGCCTGGTTGGCATCATAGTCCTTTTGGGCTTTCTCGATCAGGGTCATCATGTCGCCCATGCCAAGAATACGGTTGGCCATCCGGTCGGGATAGAAGACATCCAGATCTTCCAGCTTTTCACCCTGCCCCGTGAACTTGATCGGTTTGCCGGTGACAGCGCGAATCGACAGCGCTGCCCCGCCCCGAGTGTCGCCATCCAGCTTAGTCAGGACAACGCCGGTAATGTCCAATTGGTCATTGAACCCTTTGGCCACCTCGGTTGCGTTTTGCCCAGTCATGGCATCAACCACCAGCAGAATTTCGTTAGGGTGGGCCAACGCTTTGATCCGTACCAGTTCGTCCATCAGCTGCTCATCGATCTGCAATCGGCCGGCGGTATCGATCAGGACGTAGTCGTTCTTTTGCAGCGCCGCTTGATCCAAGCCGGCTTTGACAATATCCACCGGATCGTGGTCGGTACCTTGTTCAAAGACCGGTACATCGATCTGTTTACCCAGCGTGACCAGCTGATCGACAGCGGCCGGCCGATAAATATCCGCCGCAATCATCAGCGGGCGAGCATGTTCTTCGTTCTTCAGCTTCAGCGCTAACTTGCCAGCGGTGGTTGTTTTACCAGCCCCCTGGAGCCCGACCATCATGATGATCGTGGGGATATGGGGTGATTTATTCAGCGGGACCGCGGTGTCCCCCATGACTTTCGTCAGTTCCTCGTTAACAATCTTCAAGACTTGCTGCGTGGGCGTCAGGGAATCGAGGACGTCAGCGCCCAAGGCGCGTTGACGCACCGTGTTCACGAAGTCCTTGACGACGGTGAAGTTAACGTCGGCTTCCAGTAACGCTAGCCGCACTTCCCGCATCATATCGCGGACGTCGCTCTCGGTGATTTTCCCCTTTCGTCGTAATTTGCTGAAAGCATTTTGGAGTCGTTCAGTTAATCCTTCAAAGGCCAATGAAATCGTTCCTTTCTCGTTTAACGGGCCAGGTGCTGCTGCAGCGCAGTCACCAGCGTTTGGAGCTGTGTATCGGTCGGGTAATGAACCGCCGCATACTGCTGCAAGGCCGTCGCCGCGTCATCCAACCCGGTATATTGGGCTAACAGGTGCAGCTTCGCCTCATATTCTTCCAGGAGCTTGCCCGTCCGCCTGATATTATCATACACGGCTTGACGAGAAACCGAAAATTCCTCAGCAATCTCCCCCAGGGACAGGTCGTCGGCGTAATACAGCTCGATGTAGCGGCGCTGTTTCGCCGTCAAGAGGTCCCCGTAAAAATCAAACAATTCATTCATCCGGAGCGTTTTGATCAGCTCCGCGTCATCATGGACTTCCGTCATTGGACGATCAGTTCCTTGAACAGGCCGTAAACAAATTTATTCGGGTCAAAGTCGGCTAAGTCGCCCATCTTTTCGCCCAAACCGACCAGTTTCACCGGCAGATGCAGTTCGTTGCGGATGGCTAAGACGATGCCGCCCTTGGCGGAGCCGTCCAGTTTGGTCAGCACGATTCCCGTGACGGCAGTCGTCTTGGTGAATTCCTTGGCTTGATTCAAGGCGTTTTGACCAGTGGTGGCATCCAGCACCAGCAAGACCTCTTGCGGGGCCTCTGGCAATTCCCGGGTAATGATCCGTTTGATTTTAGCCAATTCGTTCATTAAATTAACCTTGTTCTGCAATCGGCCGGCCGTATCCACCAGGACGATATCGGCCTGTTGCTCCTTGGCCTGGTGCACCGCATCATAGACGACCGCGGCCGGATCGCTTTCCGCTGGACCGGTCACCACCGGTACGTGAACGCGGCGGCCCCATTCCACCAGCTGTTCTGTGGCCCCGGCCCGGAAGGTGTCTCCAGCGGCCAGAATCACGTGCTTGCCCGCCTCCTGGAAACGGTGAGCGAGCTTGCCGATGGTCGTCGTCTTGCCGGCGCCATTGACCCCGACGAAAAGAAAGACCGTCGGCGTCCCGTCGGTGGCAAAGTGCAGACTATTGTCTTCACCCTGGCCCGCATCGCCGTATAGATCGACCATCTTCTCCACAATAACCTGAGCGACGTCGGACTTCTTCTTCGCGTTGCGCAGCCTGACCTCGTCCCGCAGTTCATCAGTGATCTGCATGGCGGTTTCAAAGCCGACATCCGCTTCGATCAGCGTCTCTTCCAGATCATCGAAGAAGGCATCGTCCACGGAACGGAAGCGGGCCAGAAAGTGGTTCAAGCGGTCGCCAAAAGAGGTCCGGGATTTGGCCAGACCTTTGTCGTACCGTTCCAGAGTATCCTCTTCAGTAGCCGGCGCCTCATCCGTTTCTGCTTCAGCAGAAGCCGCCTCGGACACTGCTGCACTGGCTGAGGTTGCCGCCGACTCTGGGGCCGCAGACGCTGATTCAGCCATTGATTCCGGCGCTGCTGAAACACTCGCCGCGGCCGACGCAACGGTTGAAGCCGATGCGTCGGTGCTTGATTCAGCCGCCGTACTGGCCGCACTGATACTGGCAGCCGCTGAGGCGCTGCTTTCGGCTGCACTCTCAGTATTTTCGGCACTCGCCGACACGGCCGCCGATGCCTTTTCTTCTTCCGATTCGTGGCCGCCAAAGGCCTTGCGCAGGCGATCAAAAAGTCCCATGCTCACAAACAACTCCCTTATGAATTAGCGAATTCCTTCAATGATACAGACACCATCTTCGAGACCCCCGACTCCTGCATCGTAACGCCGTAAAGACGATCCGCGGCAACCATGGTGCCCCGCCGGTGGGTAATGACGATAAATTGCGTATGCTTCTGATACTGCTGCAGGAAGTGGGCAAACCGGTCAATATTGGCATCGTCCAGAGACGCTTCCACTTCATCCAGCACACAAAACGGTGCCGGCCGCACTTGCAGAATGGCAAACAGCAAAGTGATGGCAGTCAGCGCCCGTTCCCCGCCGCTGAGCAGAGACAGCTGCTGCAATTTTTTACCCGGCGGCTGGGCCGTGATGTCTACCCCAGTGTGCAGCAAGTCATCGGGCAAGGTCAATGTTAACTCGGCCGCACCGCCGCCGAACATGATCGGGAAAATGCGGGCAAAGGCCTTGGCTACCGCTTGGAAGGTCGTCAGGAAGCGATCTGCTACGGCACTATCCATTTCGTCCATCGTGGTTTCCAGCTGTTTCTTGGCGGCGAGCAAATCATCTTGCTGCTGTTGTAAGAAATCGGCCCGCTTTTGCAGCCGTTCCTGGTCGGCAATGGCATTCAGGTTCACTGGGCCTAACTCATCAATGCCCCGTTTCAGCAGTTTCACCCGCTTCTGCGTTGCCGGCAAGTCGAAATCCGCTGGCAGATCAGCCTGGACTGCTTCGTAGCTCAACGAGTAATCTTCACTGAGCGATGCCAGGCGGGCGTTGGTCTGGTTTTTCAACCGGTCCACCGCCACGGCGACGTCTTCTTGCTCCGCCAGAGTCTGGTGACGCAATTCCTGATCCCGATCCACTTGGGCTTGCGCGGCACTGACCGCACTGGCCGCTTTGGCCTTATCCTGCTGCCAGGTCTTGATCTGTTGTGAATAGTGATCGATCGCACCCGTCAGGTCGGTGATATCCGCCTGCAGCGCGGCCGTATCGATATGGCTCGTCGGCGCATCCTTAGCGGTTAAGAAATCCGTCAGCTGCTGCACCTGAGCGATCAGTCCAGCTTGTTGTTCCTGGGCCGTGGCCACCTGCGTGTCCAGCCGGGCCTTGGTCTGGCTCAGCTGCATTTCCGTGTCCCGCAGGGTGCTGAGCCGCTCTGATTTCTCGGATTGAGACAGTTCGGCCGCGTTGATCTGATCAGTCACCGCGGCGGTCTGCTGCTTGAGTGCCGCCAGCTGATCGGTAACCCGCGCCAATTCAGTTTCCCGATCCTGCTGCTCGCTCGTCAGCTCCTGGCGCTGCTGCGCTTGTCTGTCCTGCTGTTTCGCCAGCAGGCTGCGCTGCTGCGCTGCCAGGGCATCCTGTTCATGCAGCCGGTGGTTCTCCTCCTGCTGCTCAGCCAGTGTTGTCCGAAGCTGACTCACCTGGGCCTGCTGGGCCGTCCGGTCGTCGCTCAACCCCGCCAGTTTGGTCTGTAATTCCTTAATGGCACTCTGCCGCTTATCCAGTTCCGCGGACATTTGTTTGACCTGATCGGCCAGCTTGTCTGTTTCCGCCCGCCGGGCCAAGACCCCGCTTTGGTTGCGCTTGTTGGCCCCGCCGCTCATCGAGCCGCCGGGGTTGATCAGGTCGCCGGCCAGCGTGACGATGCGGTACCGGTGCTGACTGGCCCGGGCAATCGCCACGGCTGTATCCAAATCTTGGGCGATCAGCAACTGGCCCAACAGATTATCAACAATATTGCGGTAGCGGTCCAGCGTATCCACCAAACTGCTGGCGACCCCGATAAACCCAGGCATCGTCTGCACAGTGGCCAGCACATTGGCGGGGATTCGGCGCGGCTGAATCACATTCATGGGCAAGAACGTCGCCCGACCGGCATGGGTTTGTTTGAGATAATTGATGGCTTGGGTGGCACTGCGCTCCGTGTCGACCACGATATTTTGCAACGCCCCGCCGGCAGCCATTTCGATGGCGGTCGTGTAATCGGCCGGTACTTTGATCAGTTCAGCCACTGCGCCGTGAATGCCGGCCAGATGCGCTTTGTTTTGCAGCACCGCCTTGGCGCCGGCGTAGAACCCGCCGTAGTCTTCGTTGATCTCCTGCAAAGACCCCAGACGGGCCTTGGCTTGTTGATAAATCTCCAGCGCGGCATACCATTGCTTTTGCCGCGCATCCAATCGCTCTTGACCGATTTGGTGATTATGCTCGGTGCCCGCCAATGTTTCCTCCGCAACAGCCAAAGCCTGCTTGGCGGCAGATAAATCTTGATCGCTTTTGGCCAACGCTGCCGGTACTGCGGTAGCCACAGCTTCCATTGGGGTATCTTCCCCCAGCCGGGCCAGCTGCTTCTTGATCTCACCAAGCGCGTTACGGACAGTTGCTTGCTGCTGCAGTGCGTCCACCGTTTGGGCGCGCAAGTCCGTTAGCTGCTGCTGCAGTTTGTCCTTGCCGGCATCGTCGCCGTTGGCCAACCGGTCTTGAGCAGTCTGGTTTTCAGCCAGCACCGCGGTCTGCTTGGCCAATTCCGCCTGCTGGGTGGCCAGCGTCTTCGTCACCGCTGCCAGCTCAGCTTTAGCCTGGGCCAGTGCCTCTTGCTTCTCCGCCCGGGTCGACGCCGCGTAATCGGATTGCTGCTGGGCAAGCTTCAACTGACCGTTTTTCTGCTCCAATTGTTTGCTGTTGGCCAACAAGTCTTCCTGGGCAGCCGTCAAGCGCTCGTCCAGCGTGGCGACTTCGTTTTGATTGGTCGCCAAATCAGCCTGGCCGGCCTTGATGGCCGCCTCCAGCTTAGCTTGGGTCCCTTTCAATTCAGCCAAGTGGCCAGCTTGGGCCGCCTGCTGCTGGGTCAGCGTCGTGATTTCACCAGCCAGGACAAATTTATTCAGCTTGTCATATTCGCTCTTTTGATTCTGGTAATCCCGGGCAATGGACGCCTGCTCGGCCAGCGGCGCCAGCTGCTCCTTGATCTCGTGGGTAATATCGAAGACCCGGTTCAAGTTGTCCATGGTCGTGGCCAGTTGGCCCTCAGCCTGTTTCTTCTGAACTTTATACTTATAAACTCCGGCAACCTCTTCAATCAGATCCCGCCGAGTCTCCGGCTTCGAGTTTAGAATTTCATCCACCCGTCCCTGGCCGATGATCGCAAAAGAGCCTTTGCCCAGCCCCGAATCCATGAACAGATCAGTAATATCTTTCAGCCGGCAAACCTTGCCATTGATGGCATATTCACTGGTGCCGTCCACATACAGCGACCGTTTGACCACCAGTTGGGGCAAATTGGACTTCAAGGCATGATCATGGTTGTCGAAGACCATCGTCACTTCCGCCATGTTGACGGCCGGGCGCAATTCCGTTCCGGCAAAGATCACATCCGCCATCTGATTGCCCCGCAGACCCTTGGCCGACTGCTCGCCCATGACCCAGCGCATGGATTCAGAAAGGTTGCTCTTACCGGACCCATTGGGCCCGACGATCCCCGTGATACCCGGCGAAAATTCGATGGTGGTCGTATCCGCAAAGGATTTGAATCCCTTCAGTTGTAGGCGCGTTAAACCCATGCTCGTGCGCATTCCCTTCTAAAATAAAACTACTGTGCCTGCTTAGCCTGCGCCTTCAACAGCGTCAAAGCCCTCTTGGCCGCGTCCTGCTCGGCCGCCTTTTTACTGCGGCCTTCGCCCCGAGCCAGTTCCTGACCATCCACGGTCACGGCCACCGCAAACTTGCGCTCATGGGCCGGACCTTCTTCATCGAGTAAACGATACTGAATCGCCACTGGGCCATTCTTTTGCAGGTACTCCTGTAAAAACGTCTTGTGATCGCTTGCCGCGGAAAATTCCCCCGCCGCAATCTTCGGAAACATGATCTGCTCCAAGAACTTCACGACCGCATCTTTGCCTTGGTCAAGATAAAGCGCACCGTTGAAGGCTTCAAAGGTATCTTCCTGCAACGTGTGCCGTTTGCGGGCACCAGACTGCTCTTCTCCTTTACCAAGACGAATATACTTGTCAAAATGGGCTTCCCGAGAAAACATCGAAAAACTCCGCGTGCACACACTCGCCGCCCGCAACCGCGTCAGCTCACCCTCCGGCCAATCCGGATAGCGCTTGTACAAATACTCTGACACCGTCAATTCCATGACCGCGTCACCTAAAAATTCCAGTCGCTCATTATCCCGCAACCCCAGTTCAGGATGCTCATTCGCATACGACGAGTGGGTGAAAGCCTCATCCAACAGACGCAAGTTCTTGAACTCGATCCCGTACCGGTCGCGCAACTCAGAAACAAATGCTGCATCGACCATTCGTCTATTCCTCCTATTATCATCAGTAATTTTCAATGTTTCCATTATAAGGGAACGGGGAGCGGAAAAACAGGGGCGGAGGACTGAGAGGACACAAAAAGGCCCTGGTGACTAGACCAGGGTCTAAATTTAGTCTGTATTCAAACCTGGCAACGGCCGCCGGGCCACAAATCGATGCCAGAGTAAAAAGAATACGCCAACAACCAAACCAATGAGTAAACCGTAAACGTGGACATCATCCCCTACGTCCGCCGTCGGATTGATCAACCCACCAGTGATCACTGCCGATATTGCGTATGGAATGTTACGAAACACGAGAAAGTAAAATATGGCTTTGGTCCCTGTCGCAATATTCTTGGCGAAAACCGTTGATATTAATCCGGTCCCCAGTATTGCGTAGCCCATCCCGGAGGCACCGATACCCACGCTGAATGAGAGAGACACCCCTTCACTGCATGTCAAGGTCACGATTGACCGGATCAAAGACGCACCAAATCCACCGAGTAGGATAGCAAACAATGCCCGGCCATGTCCGAAAAATCGCTCAACAACGAGTCCACCAATGGCAACCCCAATCAAGTTTCCAACAAGATGGCCGATACTTTGTTGTAGAAACGAATAAATTAACATCTGCCTCACGGCTGAGCCAACTGAGTCAATCTCATTGGGTAATCCCAGCGATGCGAGTGCCTCACGGTTCACCATGTTGGACTGATCTAAGCCCCCACTAACGATTACTTCGATGACAAAAAAAGCAATGAGGACAACGTCCAAGCCGATTGTCACCCATGGAACAGACGGTAACTTCTTCAAAGCAACACGGCGAAGTTGCCGCTGCTTTCGCATGACTGCAAAAGCAGCGATACCGCCAGCGAGGATCATCGCTAAACTGAGCCAATTCACAAAATCAATCTGTGCATCAGTATCCAGCGGCAACGATCGCACTACCCACGAATAACCAATAACAGACGCGCTGGCCTGCAGCCAGGCCGGACAGGATCGGCCTTGCCACACGCCAACGATTGAAATGCCCACCAGGACCAAGATCATCCATTGAAGCATAACGTATTGAAAATGATTAGCCACGCTAATGTATTGAATGATCGTATAAGTGCCACCTACGATCAAGAAAAACCGTCGATGGCCCAAGAAATGTTCTGAATAGGTTCCCAATGTCAAAATTCCGAAGAAGAATTCGGCCACAGTTGCTAATTCTCTGCCCGCTGGAAATAATAACGGCCCAACCAATGGCACCATTGTACCCAAGCGATAAGGGCTTGTCGTCTGGAAATTATTGGTTTTGCCAGTAAGCAACGCCAGCGCTGCCCAAGCTAGCAGGGCTAGACCCAGGTATCCCAAAGTCGCCCACGGCGGTACCGCCTTGAACCATTGCACTGACTGGAGCACGCTGTGTGCACACCATACGCCAAAGGCAGTGCCCGGTAACACCCGACTTAGGATCTCTGCAATGAGCCACACAAGACCAATCGTAACCAGCACCAGGGGCAAGAAGCCAAGGGCCGGCGGCCAAATAATCATCAACAGAAAATAACCGCCAACAAACACGGCCTCAATCCTTAACATCCGTTCATCCCAGATACGAGCAGTTAAAATTCCCTTAGTCTTTGTAGAGATGGGTGTCTGCTTGCCCGGGAGAGTACCCCGCACACTCTTGGTGGTCGTACCATCTGAACGATGATGGCCAGTTAGTTTTCGTTCAGCGGCAAGCAGGTCTTTCTCTGTTGCACGCGATACCTTCAACAAATGCCTTTCAAAAGCCATAGCCGTCCCCCCCCGATGAAAAGGTCCCCTTATAGGATCACTTTCCCGACCACAATATTATCCGAAAGGTACATCAGGGACAGGTGCTGGTGTGTTCAAATTAATAACATCAATCCAGTGGCCGCCCCAAATCAAAGTACACAGTATCGTGGCCAATCCGATCCACAGCGCCAAATTAACGAAAAACGTCCATAACACATGCCCGCGTTTGGTATTCTGGCTAAGATAAACAAACATCCCAACGGAGCACGCTGGGAAACCAACGATTCCAACCCACACCAACACGGCAGTGGCCGCCCGGTCCAAAAGTCTAGTGACAGTCGGCCCAAGTGACGGATAAAATAGCATGATGCCCAGATAGGCAACAAACCAAACGATTGAAAAAAACTGCAGTCCAACAATCCAACGGTGTTTAGAAACCTGCGCCTGTTGCATGATGCTCTCCTCCTTAGAACTTCTTTCTAATACACATACCAATTTAACTTGACGCAACTATAGCACTTTGCTCAGATTGTGGCAACAAAAAAGCACATGCCTCATATGAGACACGTGCTAATCAGTGATTAAAAGACAGATTACTTAGAAGTTACAGCAACGTCAGCCCAAACGTTAGGACCACCGACTTTGAGAGTGTAACCCTTAACACGGTCATTAACCGCAGTAACGCTCCAACTGTTCGTCATCGGTACTACGTAAGCTTCCTTGTTCATGTATTCTTGCCATGTCTTGAAGGCAGCAATACGATGTTGTTCGTTGAACGAAGCCGCAGAATCGATATCGGCCAGCAGCTTGCTTTGTTCGGTGGTATTCATCCGAGTGAAGTTGAACGGTGCACCGGCTGAATACAAATCGTTAGGAGAAGGCTCAGAGCTTAAGCTCCAAGCACCCATGAACATGTCAATGTCCTTAGAGTCATTTTGAACCTTGTCATAGAAGGAGTTGAATTCAAGCAACTTGCCGGAAGTTAACTCTACCCGTAAACCAATGGATTTCCACTGTTGGATATAGTTCTTAGAAATAGCTGCAGCGTTAACGTTACCAGACATCATAGCCAAGTGAATTGTTAACTTCTTACCCTTAGGATCAGTCCGGTAACCATCTTTCCCCTTCTTATAACCAGCTTCATCTAACAACTTGTTGGCCTTAGCAATGTTATACGGGAAGCCCTTAGCAGATTTATCAAAGTAGTCGCCAAATTGTGCCGGAATCAATGTTGGGATGCGGAAAGTCAAACCGCCAGTGAACTTCTGTTGTACTTGGTCAATATTCATTGCATAGGCAATGGCTTGACGAAGTTTAACATTGTTCATTTTTGCATTAGGATCCTCAACGTTCTTACCCTTTTCAAACTTACCAACCTTGAATCCAAGGTAGCTGTATGACAAAGGAATCTGACCAATGAATTGAACGCCCTTGGTGTTCTTAACACTTGCATATTGAGCGTTCTGAACGCCTAAAATATCATAAGATTTCGACTTGATTGCCTGTGCGGCTGTGCTTGGCGTAACAGTTGAAATAGTAATCTTAGAAAGCTTAGGCTTAGCACCATAATAGTACTTGTTCGGTACCCAAACTGCAGACTGACCTGCAACCAATTTGCTCAACTGATAGGGGCCAAAGAACAGTGGTGTCTTACGAATCTTGTCCGAAGAAACTAAACTCTTGAATGGTACATCTTTAAGATAGTGATATGGTGCTGCATTTTCCCAAATATAACCGTTCCCAGACTTAATCATGCCCGGCTTCATCTGCTTGAAGTGGAGAATTACAGTTTTACCAGTACCACCATCCGGAGTTTGAATACCGGAGATTTCGTTAGCCTTACCAGCATTGTATTCGGCCATCCCAACGATGTTAGCCAAACTGTCAGTATAACGGGATGACTTAGTCGCTGGGTTCGCAATAATCTTGTAGGCATAAACGATGTCGTCAGCAGTCAAAGGCTGACCATCAGACCACTTGACGTTGGGATTGATCGTGATGGTGGCTGTCTTTGCCTTTTGGTCCAGCTTCAGATTTGCAGCACCGCCATCAACAAACTTGTAGTCGCTGTCTGTCTTGAACAAGCTTTCAGAACCAAATTGCATAACAGTCGAATCATTGGCATCTTCGGACAGTTCCTCGTTAAAAATGCCCTTAAATGGCGTATCTGTGATTAGTCCCATAGTCAAGGAGCCGCCACTAATTGCCGTCTTATCATTCTTCACTGCATCGGGGAATGACAACTTCTTAATTGACGTTGAACTGCTGCTGCTTGAGCTGGAGCTTGAACTACTGTTGCCACAAGCTGTTAACGTAACAGCGAGAACAGAAGCCAACGTCACCAGCCCAGCGATTGTTGCTTTCTTCATCTATATTTCCTCCTCGGCCATTCCATAAAAGAAATGGCATTTAACAGAATCCCGTTTAACATCCGTAACCTCAGCGGAATATCAACGTTGGTTTCATAATAGCATGGCAATCTCTCATTTACAACACCCAATAATTAATTTTTGAAGCAATCAATGGCGCTGTGGAAAGACTAACCTAAACGCTGCCGAGAATCCGCGGCTCTTTGCAATGCTTTACCGACATAGTTTACTGAAAGTGACAATACAATCAGCATCAGTGTCGCCGGGAGCCAGCTCCATGGGTACTGTTGCATGGACACAGGATCAGAAGCATAAGAAATCAGTCGGCCGATACTTGGTGTTGTGTCTGGCAGGCCAAAGCCAAGGTAGGTTAACCCTGTCTCGATGCCGACACTGGTAGCAAAACTCAGAGTTGTATCGACAAGCAAGAGTGAACTGATGTTGGGTAGAACTTCCAGAAACATGATTCTGAAACTATTGGACCCTGATGTTTTTGACGCCAGCACATAATCACGCTTAGCCTGACTTAACACAGCAGCACGGTAAAGTCGGGCAGTGGACATCCAACCGAGAGCAGTAATCATGATGATCAACACCCAAATATTGAACCGCGACACAATAGTAATGACCACAATCTGGATCATCAATGCGGGCAAAATCATGAAGAAGTCGGTAATTCGCATCAGTATATTGTCGACCCAACCGCCAAAATAACCTGACAGTAAACCAACGGTGATGCCAATAATTTCAATCAAAATCGCAACACACCAGCCAATGGCAATTGAATTACGCATCCCCACGATCAGTGATGACAATACGTCACGACCACCATCATCACCGCCAAGAAGATAACCATTTGTTCCCGGCTTAGCCCATTGCTGCAAAATGTTCACATCTGTATACCGGGATGAGGGTACAAAGAAACTGCCAATTACTGCGCCAAGGATGATCACCATCATGATGATAAAGGCAGCCATCGCGGCTTTGTCATGGGTAAATTCACGCAAGATAACCCGTAAACCACTAGGGGGTGCTGAAACAATAGGATTCCCCTTGGCGTCGGTCTGTTGCTTTTTTTTCGTATCCGCCATTTCTATTCCTCCTAGTCAATACGAATTCGGGGATCAACAATACTCATGATAATATCTGAGAGCAAGTTGCCCAACAACGTCAAGATACCATAGAGCAGAACGAGCGCAGTCATTACTGAATAGTCACGACCATTCACTGAATCAATGAATAGCTTGCCCATCCCTGGATAGGAGAAAATAGTCTCAGCAAAGATGGCCCCGCCCAGCAGACCGGTAATTACGTTACCGAAGAAAGCCGCAATTGGTAACAGCGAGTTACGCAGAATATGTCTATTGAAAACTACCCGTTCCGGTACACCTTTTGAACGCGCTGTTTTGACGTAATCTTCGAGTTTATTGTCTACAATTCCTGACCGCAAATATTGCACAGTACTAGCATTAGTCAATATTCCGATTAATATTGACGGAAGAATGATGTGGTATATTCGACTGGCAATTATGCCGAAAAAGCCGCTTGCATTAACTGACACGGATCCACTTGTGGGGAACCATTTAAGTCCAAACCCAAAGGCAGCAATAGCCAGTAAATAAACGACGAAAGAGGGCGTGGACATTGAAATGAAATTGTAAAATTGAATGGACGTATCGATCCATGTTCCCTCATAACGGCCGGCCCAAACGCCAAACGGAATAGCGATGACGTAAGTAATAATCACGGAGAGGATTGCCAGATAAAGAGTGTTGACTGCCCGTTCACCAATAATCTCCGTTACTGGCCGCTGCATCGCATAAGACATCCCAAAATCGCCATGAAACGCTCTGCCAACCCAAGAAACATACTGTACGTACCATGGATTATTCAGTCCGGCCTCTTGCCGCAACTTGGCAATTTGGCTTGGCGACGTATTCGGCGTGATCAGACCAGTAAACGGATCCCCAGGCATCATTTTAGCTAACAAGAAAATGAACAAACTTAAGATAATGATTTGCGGGATCATCAAAATAACCCGCCGCAAGATTGTCTTCCACATGTGCTAACCCACCTCCGACTTGATCTGCGTTACCTCATCCGGGGGTAAAGCCACGGAATGGGTCGCGGTAATCTGCTGCAGTGGAAAGACCTTGCCATCTTTGTCGTACCATTTATCTTGGTGGTCTTGGAATTCCCTCTCCACTTCACGCCGATGCGCCTTATCGGCTTCTCGGCCGGATGGATTGACTTTAGGAATTGCCGCCAGTAAACGCTTGGTATAGATATGCTGCGGATTATTATAAATGTCCTCCCGCGTACCAACTTCTACCAACCGACCGCGGTGCATAATGGCTAAGTTCCGACACATGTGTTTAACCACGCCCAGATCATGAGAAATGAATAGGTAAGAAATGTTGAATTCCTTCTGAATTTGCTTCATAAAGTTCAACACTTGAGCTTGAACGGATAAATCCAAGGCTGAAACAGGCTCGTCCGCTACGATCAGCTTCGGATGTGTTGCCACTGCCCGAGCGACCCCGATCCGTTGCCGCTGACCACCTGAGAATTCATGGGGATACTTGTAGATTGAATCGGACGGCATGCCGACGATATCCAGCAATTCCTTGACCCGATCTCGTTCTTCGGTATCGGTCATACTTTCAAAGTTGCGAATTGGTTCGGCAATGATATCCTCGATCCGTTTCCGCGGATTAAGACTTGACATTGAATCTTGAAAAATCATCTGGACATCTTTGTTATACTTGATTTTCTTACGCTCATGCCGGTTAGTCACGTCTTGACCGTTATACAAGATTTGACCCGAAGTAACTTTTTCTAGCCCAACAATGGCCTTACCAGTCGTCGACTTGCCGGATCCGGATTCACCAATCAGGCCATATGTCTCGCCTTCTTCGATATCGAAGTTGATTCCATCAACGGCATAAACATAATCCGTGATTCGGTTGAAGAAGCCGGAGCGGATCGGATAATGGATGTTGAGGTCTTTGATCTCAATTAATGACATACACGCTACTCTCCTTCATTAGCATTTTGAGGTGCACCGGCTGCAGCAGCTTCTTTTTCATCTGGGAAATAGAATGTTTTGTAGCAGGTACAGCGTACAAGATGACCGGGTTCAACTTCGTGCAAAACGGGGTGTTCCTCATGGGAAGATGCCGGCATCCAGGGGATCCGCGGCGCAAAGCGGTCGCCTGTCCGTTGCATGTTCACGAGAGATGGAACGGTACCTTGAATCACGTGCAATTCCTCGTCGTCTGAATCTGCTTGGGGCATGGACCGTAACAGCGACCGGGTATACGGATGTAACGGGTGTTCAAAGACCTGATACACACTACCCTGCTCAACAATTTGACCAGAATACATGACGGCAACAGTATCCGCCGTTTCCGCTACGACGCCTAAATCATGGGTAATGAGAAGAATGCCAGAACCAATTTCCTTTTGGATGTCTTCCAATAGATCCAAAATCTGGGCTTGAATCGTGACATCCAGGGCCGTTGTCGGCTCATCCGCAATAATAATTGGCGGCTTGCAGGCTATGGCAATGGCAATCATGACCCGCTGACGCATCCCGCCGGATAACTCGTGAGGATATTGGTGGACAGTTAACGGCGGATCGGGAATGCCGACTTGTTCCAACAGCTGAAGCACGCGAGCTTCCCGTTCTTTTTCATTGAGTTTTGTATGGTACACCAATGACTCCGCAATCTGTTCACCAATCCGCATCAACGGATTTAACGCTGATAACGGGTCCTGAAAGATCATGCCAATATCATTACCCCGAATCCGGTTGAATAGTGCCTCGTTCAAGCCAACCAGATTCAGTTCATTGTACATAATATCGCCGGTCACTTTAGTGTTTCGCGGATTGTGCAGGCCAATAATACTGGTCGCTAAGGTGCTCTTCCCCGAACCGGATTCACCAACTAATGCCAGAATCTCGTTCTTATGCAAAGTCAATGAAATGTCATCAACGGCATCATAGAAATGATCGTGAACCCGAAAAGCTGTATGCAGATGTTGGATATCAAGTAATAATTCGTCGGATGTATCCAAATCCATTCCTCCTAACAGTAACGCTCGCATAGCGGTCATCAGCGATGATGAGAAAGCCATGAGAATGGTTTACAATGCTTCAATTATATCGGTAGACCGACTCTATTGCAAGACACTGTGCTTTGAAAAATCATTTTTTGGACACTGATTCGCCATAAATGAAAAATGATGACCGCTTACTTCTGTTGTGCAGCGATATACTGCACTACATCGCCCACAGTATTCAGCTTGTCCGCGTCTTCGTCGGAGATCTCACCGCCAAAGGTATCCTCCAAAGTCAGGACGAATTCCACCAAGTCTAAGGAATCGGCTGATAAATCTTGTTTGAAGTTGGTGGCGTTCGTAATCTTAGCCGGGTCAATTTCAAAGCGATCGGCAATTAAAGCTTGAATCTTATCAAAAATCTCTTGTTCTGACATTAGTTGGTTTCCTCCTTGGCGGCTTCTGGGGCCGCGGGTTCTGCGGGATGAGTCGAGAAATACTGGATCACATTTTGCACCGTACCGGCGTTCAGCATCGCCCGCAACTGCTTTTGTACGAAATACACGGTGTGGGCGTCGGAGTTGCCGTGACTCTTAACGACGGGGGCTTTGACGCCAATCAGTACGGCTCCGCCGGCCCGGTCAGCATCGAACATCTCGGCCAAGGCCTTGAAGGCCGGCTTGGCCATCGCGGCGCCGAGTTTCGGCAGCAAGCCGTTGTTCAGCAGATTCTGCTTCAATAGGTGCATCACAGTGCCAGCGGTCCCTTCCATCGCTTTCAGCGTCGCATTGCCGGTGAAGCCGTCGGTGACGACGACGTCGGCCGGGGCGTTGAACAAATTAGACGCCTCAACGTTGCCGACGAAGTTGATATCCGGATCGTTGGCCAGCAGCTCGTGGACCGTCTTGTGCAGGCTGTCGCCCTTGTCGGCCTCGGTGCCATTGTTCAGCAGCCCGACCCGGGGCTGTTCCAGCCCCAGCACGTCATGGGCATAAAACTGGCCCATCAGTGCGAATTGGTGCAGATAGCTGGGTTTGCTTTCCGCATTGGCCCCGACATCGAGCATTAAGAAATGCTGATCCTTATTCACCGTCGGGAAAATGGTGATCAGTCCCGGCCGTTCAATGCCCTTGATTCGGCCGACCAGCAATACACCGGCGGTCAAAACGGCCCCGGTATTACCCGCGGAATAAAAGGCATCGGCGTCGCCGTTCTTGGCGGCGAGGGCCGCACGGACCAGGCTCGAATCCTTTTTCCGGCGAATCGCCCGGGTCGGTTCATCCTCGCCGGTGACGACTTCCGTCGTCGGTACGATGGTGATCCGCTCCGTATTTTTTACCAATTCCTTGAGTTGAGCCTCATTGCCGTATAACTGGAATTGCAGGTCCGCGAAGTCATCTCGGGCCTGTTCGATACCAGCGACGATCGCCTGCGGGGCATTATCCCCGCCCATGGCATCCACAGCGATTGTTTTCATTCAGTGATTTCCTCCAATAATTAATCGAAATATTGATTCCGGCGCTTCAGTTCCGCCAGATAGGCGGCGATTCCCTGATGGTCCGGGGCATGCAAGGCTGGGTCTTCTTTGAAGATCTGGCCCGCGGTGGCATGGGCCACTTCCAGCATCGCCGAATCCCCGACCGGGTCGGCGATGTTGAAATGGGGCAAGCCGGACTGCTCATCTCCGAAGACGTCCCCAGGACCGCGCAACTGCAAGTCCTTCTCCGCCAGGACAAAACCGTTGGTCGTTTTGACCATCGCTTCCATCCGGGAAATAGCCACCTGGTTCTTTGGATCGGCGATCAGGTAACAAAACGCCTGCCGCCCGCCGCGCCCCACCCGGCCGCGCAGCTGGTGCAGTTGGGAGAGCCCGAAACGATCTGCGTCGAAGATGATCATCAGGTTGGCGTTGGGCACGTCCATGCCGACTTCGACCACAGTGGTGGCCACCAGGACCTGGATCTCATTGTGGCTGAAGGCCGTCATGATCGCATTTTTATCCTGGTTCTTCAGCTGACCATGGAGCAGCGCTACATCGTACTGGGGCAGCGCCTTGGTCATCCGCTCATAGAGATCTTCAGCGTTGCGCAGATCGATCGCTTCAGATTCTGCAATGAGCGGCGTGACGACGTAGGCCTGAGCGCCGGCGGCCAGCTCCGCCCGCAAGCGGGCATAGACTGGTCCGGTTTGGTTGCTTTTCAGCCAAGCCGTCTCAATCGGATGCCGGCCGGCCGGCAGTTCGTCAATGGTGGAAACGTCCATCTCACCGTAAGTCGTGATCGCCAGGGTCCGGGGAATCGGGGTCGCCGTCATCATCAAGACATCCGGGGACAGCCCCTTGCGCCGCAATTCCCGGCGCTGATTCACCCCGAATCGGTGCTGCTCATCAATCACGGCCAACCCTAGTTTAGCAAATTTTACCGCATCTTGAATCAACGCATGGGTCCCGATGATCACATTCAGGCGGCCGGTGGCGATGTCGTGCAGGGTTTTGGCCCGGGCAGTACCGGCCAAAGAACCGGTGAGCAGGCCCACCGAGACGTGCATGGGGGCGAGGAGCTGGGCAATTTTTTGGTAATGCTGCTCTGCCAGAATTTCGGTGGGCACCATCAGGGCGGCCTGATAGCCGGCAGTGACGGCGGCGAAAATAGCCAGCACCGCCACGATCGTTTTCCCGCTGCCCACGTCCCCCTGGAGCAGCCGGTTCATGTGCCGCGGCCGCTTCATGTCGGCGACGATCTCGTTGACCACTCGTTTCTGGGCATTGGTCAATTCAAAGGGCAGGGTCTGGATAAACTCGCGCATGGCAGTGAGATCGTAATTCAGCACTAGCCCCGCGTCATGTTTGTTATTTTCCGCCCGCAGCGACTGCATGCGGCATTCAAAGAGAAAAAGCTCCCGAAAGGCCGCCGAGCGTCGAGCAGAGCGGGCATCCTCACTATTCTTGGGAAAATGCATATCGTGAACGATCTGGGCCGTTGGTTCCAGCTTATAGTGCTGGCGCAGCGGTTCAGGCACCACATCAGTGAGCAGCGGCTGATATTTCTCATACGCTTGGTGGATCAGATCCACCAGCGTCCGCTGGCGAATATGCTTATTCATCGAGTAGATGGGGCTCATCCCGGCATCACCGGCTTCGGCCTGGGCAATCAAGCGCTGCCCGGTCAGGCTGTGCCGTTTTGCATTCCAGATACCGAAAACGGCCGCTTCGCTGTTTTCAGCGATTTTGTCCTTCAGCCAGGGCTGGTTAAAAAATGTCACCACAATCGGCAAATCTTCCACCAGCAGGCGAATATTGAGCCGGTTACGGTTGCGTCCGAAGCGGGAGACGACCGGCGGCGCAATGACGGTGCCTTTTAGGGTGACTTTCTCCCCGTCGCCCAATTCTTGCCAGGAACGGGTGCGGATATCTTCATAACGGAACGGAAAATAGAACAGTAAGTCGCCCACCGTGTCGATACCGAGCTGGTGCAGGGCACTGACTCGCTTTTCGCCCACGCCGCTGAGGGCGGTCACTGGATCTGCCAAACTGGCCACGCGCGGCCTCCTTTCTATCCTTGCAAAAAAAGCCCGGCGAAAACCAAGAGTCGGTTCTCGTCAGGCCAAGGAAAAACAGTTATTCAACGGAAACCAAATACGCATAAACTGGCTGGTCGCCTTCGTGGATCTCGACTTCCAGATCGTCATTCTCGGCGGTGACAGCGTCAGCGACTTGCTGGGCTTCTTCCTTCGTGCCGTCGGTGCCGTAGAGGATCGTGATGATCTCACTGTCCTCACTGAGCATCTTGGTGATCATCTCAGTCATCACCTCAACGCGGTCTGTGCCATTGACCACAATGTCCCCATCGACGATACCGATGAAATCATCTTTCTTGATGGTCATGCCGTTGATCGACGTGTCCCGAGTCGCGATGGTCAGTTCACCGCTGGCAACGGTATCCAAGGAATCCGTCATTTCTGATACATTGGTGGTCAATGTTTCATCCGGATTGAACGACAGCATCGCCGTCATCCCCTGCTGAATGCTCTTGGTCGGGACGACTTGAACGTGATTCTTGGCGTTTTCCGCAGCTTGCTTAGCCGCTAAGAAGATGTTGCCGTTGTTCGGCAGAACGATCACGTTCTTGGCGTTGGCCCGCTTGATGGCGGCGAGAATGTCTTCGGTGGACGGATTCATGGTCTGCCCGCCTTCGAGGATCTCCGTAACGCCCAGAGAGCGATACAATTCAGCGACGCCGTGCCCGGAAGCGACGGCGACGACGCCGAACTTCGCAGCAGCCTGGGGCTTTTCGGCTTCTTTCGCCTGGCGTTCCACGATATCGTCGTGCTGGGCCCGCATGTTGTCGATCTTGATCTTATCCAAGGTGCCGAACTGGGCGCCGTAGCGATAAACTTTGCCCGGGTGTTCGGTGTGAACGTGGACTTTGACCACTTCGTCATCGGCCACGACCAGCAATGAATCGCCCAAGTCGTTCAAGTAGTTGCGGAATGTATCGTAATCGAACTCATGGCCCTTTTCCGGGTGCTGATTGAGTTCCACCATCATTTCAGTACAATAGCCATACTTGATGTCAGACGTGGCTAATTGGCCCTGAATCGCCTGATGGTGGACTGCGTTGACCATTTCGTCCATTTCTTCATCGTCTGGCACGTATTCATCACTGGACACGTGACCGTCCAAAGCTTCCAGGAAGCCTTCGTAAATGAAGACGAGTCCCTGGCCGCCGGAATCGACGACGCCGACTTCTTTCAAGATCGGCAGCAGACTCGGAGTCGCGGCCAGGGCGCGCTTGGCGCCGGTGACGACCGCCTGCATGACAACGGTGGCGTCGTCATTGTTTTGAGCCGCCTTATTACCTGCCTTGGCGGCTTCGCGGGCGACGGTGAGGATGGTCCCTTCCACAGGCTTCATGACCGCCTTGTAGGCCGTCTGTACCCCGCCGGTCAATGCGTCAGCCAAATCTTGGGCGGTCAGCACTTTTTTGCCTTCCGTTGCTTTCGCAAAGCCGCGGAAGAGCTGGGACGAAATGACCCCGGAATTGCCCCGAGCGCCCATGAGGGTGCCCTTGGCCAAGGCCTTCGTCATGTCGCCGACGGTTGCGGCGTTGGCATTGTTGACGTTTTTCACACCGCTGGCCAGCGTTAGGCTCATGTTGGTGCCGGTATCCCCGTCAGGTACGGGGAAAACATTCAATGAATTGACAAATTCTACGTTTTTACTCAGCCGGTGGGCGGCGACCCGTACCATATCGGTCAGCTTGTCCACGGTGATTTCTGTTACTGCCACTGCGTATTCCTCCTCGAAGACACGGGTTTTATTTAAGCGTCGTCCCCCAGGACGCGGACGCCCTGGACGATTACATTCACTGCTTGGGCAGTGATCCCCAACATCGATTCGAGATTGTATTTTACTTTATCTTGGACGTTGCGGCAAACTTCGGAAATTTTTAAGCCATACCCGACGATGATGAAGACGTCGACGGTGACACCGTCATCGTCTTGGCGGACGACCACGCCGCGGGAATAGTTGTCTCGGTTCAGGATCTCATTAAAGTTGTCCCGGAAGATTTGTTTGGATGCCATGCCGACGATGCCGTAGACATCGGTGGCGCCGCCGCCGACGACGGTGGCGATGACGGTGTTGGCGATGGCGATGGTGCCGTATTTGGTCTCAATTTTGACGGCCATGTGGGGGCCTCCTTTACTCAATATTTCTTTAACAATCATACCACAGATGGGGGTTTTGGTGGTTGTCGAGGCCGGCAGAAAGGTGCCTGCTCCGATGGCGGCACGACATGGTTCCCTATAACTTGAGAAAAATCGTCCTTACCTGTTATCCCTGTTATTCCGTTTATCTGTGAACCAATGTTGAATCATCAGTAACACGACGGCCAGAATAGTGAAAAGCCACAGGGGCCAATCAAGCAGCGACAGGTGGTTCATGATATGCAAATACGCCAGCAAGGCAAGGATGAAGAAGGTGCTGGCCAAAGTGCGATAGTGGTTGGGACGACCGGCGATGAGGGCACTGGTGATTAGGGTTGCCCAAATGAATAATGCGGCCAAGTTGATACCCTCTTTCTGTTATTATCTTACACCTGTCAAGGGAAAATACTTGAAAGGCACTTGCATTGGTGGGGGGCGTATGGTAACTTAGATAAGTAATTTTGGCCCATTGGGCGTTAAAGGAGGGAATCGTTTTGGCAAAGGATTTTATTACAGGCCGCAAGACAGAATTTGGTAACAAGCGGTCCCACGCGCTGAACTCCGCTCGTCGTTCCTGGAAGCCGAACCTGCATAAGGTCCGTATTCTAGTTGACGGCAAGCCGAAGCGTGTCTGGGTATCTGCACGGGCATTGAAGTCCGGTAAGGTTACTCGCGTTTAGTTCTGTTAGATTATTGTGTTCGCGAACACCACAATCGATTAAAATCCCAGCTTTTCAGCAGTTGCTGATCGGCTGGGATTTTTTTAGTCTTTACTGTAAATTGCGGCGATAATCCCCTTGCTGAAGGTGATTTGAATCGGCTGGTCACCGAGAAATTCATTGCTCGCCCAGGAGACCGGGTAGTCGCTGGCAAACGGGGCTAACGGATACTTGGCGTTGCGGATCGTGAAATCCGTGACCGGTGTGAGGTTGACGAACCCGACATACTTGTATTCTGTTCGAGGGAAAACCAGCTGGGCAGGCGGCAGGAAGAAGCGGATCAGGTTTTGCCGGTCCACAATAGCGACATGCGGGGCATATTCCTTAAACCGCGGTTCCGCCATCAGCCACAGATTGACCAGCAAATGGTCCAGCCGCCCGCCAGTGGCCCCAAAAATCGACACTTCATCGGCCCGCAGGTCTTCGAAGGCCGCCTGCAACGCCAGTTCGGAGTCGGTGTCGTCTTTCTCCGGCACTGAATAGCGCATGTCTTTGACGGCGTGCTCCACTCGGTGGCGTTCCGCGGGGACCATGGAGTCATAATCGCCAATGGCCATCACGGGCACGACGTCCTGCTGCAGCAAGCGCAGACTGCCCCGGTCAACGCCCACCCAATCGGTGATGGGCGCATCAATATCGCTGACTAATTGGTCCGGCCATAGATCTTCTGGCCCGCCTAACATTAACCCAACGTGTTTCATTCAATCAGCCCCCGCAGCCGGCGCACCTGGCCTGCCGGGTCGGCATTATCAAAAACAAAGGAACCAGCCACGAAAGTATCTGCACCGGCATTGGCACAGTCGCCGATTGTGTCCGCATTGACCCCGCCGTCCACTTCGATGGTGTAGTCCGCGTTCGCCGTGGTATCCCGCAATTGGGCCACATGGGTCACTTTGCGCAGCATATCCGGCAAAAATTTCTGCCCGCCGAAGCCAGGGTTCACCGTCATGACCAGTACCTCGTCGACGAGATGGAGAATCGGCGAAACGGACTCGATGGGCGTCCCCGGATTGACGACGACGCCGGCTTTGACCCCCGCCTCTTTGATCAGTTGGATCACCCGGTACAGGTGGGGGGTGCTTTCCGCGTGGACCAGGATCGTGTCGGCCCCGGCTTTAATGAATTCATCAACGAAGTTTTCCGGCTTTTCAACCATCAAATGTACTTCCAAGGGCAGCTTCGTCAGCGGCCGCAGAGCAGCCACAACTTGCGGGCCAAAGGCCAGGTTCGGCACAAAATGGCCGTCCATGACATCGATGTGGATCAAATCGCCGACATCTTCGATCTTCGCGACATCCGTCGCTAAATTGGCAAAATCAGCACTGAGGATCGACGGAGCAATGCGTAACGTCATACTTGTTTACCAGCTTTCTTTAATATCAATAGCGCGGCTTGCGCGCGGCCGCTTCGGCTTGAAATTGTTCATAATCGGCATAACGACTGGCCATGATCGTCCCGGCCGCCACAGCGGCCTTCACCGCACAACCGGGTTCTTGGAGATGCAGACAGCCGCGGAACCGGCACTGATCGGCTAGCGCCGCAAACTCCGGAAAGAGTTGGGGCAGCTGATACTTATCGATCGTATCCAGATCCACTGCAGAGAACCCAGGGGTATCGGCCACCAGACCGCCAGCCAAGGGATAAAGATTGACCCGGCGAGTGGTGTGTTTGCCCCGATTCAGGGCGCTGGAAATTTCATTGGTGGCCAAAGCCAAGGTCGGTGCCAAGTGGTTCAGGAGGGTGGACTTCCCCGCCCCAGTTTGCCCGGTAACGACGACCAGCTTATCTGCGAAGTGACCCTGCAGGGCCGCTAAGGCGGTGGGCGCGAAGGGCTGCTCGGGAGCGATCACCGGGTAGCCGATCGCCTCATACCCCGCGATGATCGGTTGCAGGGCAGCCCATTCGTCACCAGTCAGCAGGTCGGTTTTCGCTAAATAAATGATGGGTTGGATGTCCTGCTGGGCTAAACTCAGGAGCTGGCGATCCAGCAAATTCAGCTGAAGGTCCGGTTCCTTGACGGCGGTGACGACCACCGCGAGATCCACATTGGCCACTGGCGGCCGCTGCAAGACGTTTTGCCGAGGGAGGATCCGCAGCAAGTAGCCCAGGTGGTCGGCATCGTCGCCGACAGTGAAGGCGACTTTATCCCCCACCACCGGCTTTTGCTTGGTATGGCGCAGATTCCCCCGCGCCCGGGTGCGATAGGTCTTGCCGTCCAGGGCAACGATATCGTAGTAGCCGCTGAGAGATTGGCTGATGCGGCCGGTCAGTTCTTTATCATTAGTTGCCATTCGGACTCGCCTGCTCATCTGCAATCGTCGTGCCATCCCGGGTGATCCGATAATGGGCGGTTTGGCCCGAATCCACCGTGAACGGCAGCTCCACCGGGGTGTCTTTGGTGATTTTGAACTCCCGGTAGACTGTGCTCAAACTATGGGACTTATCTTGAATATAGATCACGATGTCGTTGGGCACCGGTTCACTGGTACTGCTGGATGAGCTGCTGGTTGTGCTGCTTTCATCCGAACTGTCCGCTGAACTGCTGCTGGCCGCTGGCGCCAGATAAGGAATCTGCACCGTCTTCGTGAAATTCGTCGTCTTCGTTGGCTGGGTGCCTTGGGATAGGGTTACGACAACGTTGGTATCCGCCGTGACATCTGTCCCCGCGGCTGGATCCTGACTCATAACCAGCCCGGCGCTGACGGTGTTTGAATAGGCCTGACGGAACGTGACGTTCAGACCGTTTTCATCCGCATAATCCTGAACGCTCTTCTTGGTGTAGTTGGACAGATCCCGCAAAACGATCTGCTTCTTACCCCGGGAAACGGTCAGGGTGACTGTGTCGCTGCCAGGAATCACTGTTTTGCCCGCCTTGGGCGACTGGCGCATAATCTCACCTGGCGCCACATCGGCGGAGTTGGCATATTCCCGCTTCACATCGATCTTCTCTTTGCGCAGCGCAGCGGCGACTGTGTCATAGCTGTCACCGACATAATTCCCCAGCTTATAGCCCTTCTTACCCCGGGAAACGATCAGATTGACCGTATTGCCCTGTTTGATCACCTGATTGCGGGCGGGAATGGAGCGGATCACATCGCCTTTATCAACGGTATTGGAATACTCTTTCTCGATCGTTCCAATATCCAGGTCAGCGTTTTGCAGGGTCGTCTCAGCTTGCTGCTGGGTCAAACCGGCCAGGTCCGGCACCTTCACATCCTTCTTTGCGGTCAGGAAAAGAGCCGCCACGACGATAATGACGATGGCCCCGGCCGCCAGACCGGCCCACAGCCACCAGGGCTTCTTTTTCTTGGTCTTCTTCGCCGGCTGCGGTTCGGTGTCGGCGGCTTTCTCTGCTGGCTCTGGGGTGTCCGTGGCGGCTTCGGCCTGGGTCGGTTTGGCGAGTTCTGCTGCCGCGGCAATGGCAGGCAAAACTTTTGTTTCTTCTAAATCCTTGCTGTTGTCCGGCGCCCACTTCGGTTCGCCCGCCCGCTTAGGGGACAACGACGTCTTCAAATCGGTCGCCATGTCCACCACTGTGGCGTAACGCTGCGAAGGATCCTTGGCAGTCGCTTTTAAAATGACATTCTCCAGTGCCTGGGGCACGCGCGGATCAAAATCGCGAACAGCGGGCATTTCATTTTGGAAATGTTTGATTGCAATGGATACGGCAGACTCGCCCTCAAACGGGACCGAGCCGGTGAGCATTTCATACAAAATAATCCCTAAGGAATAAATGTCCGACTGCTTAGTCGCCATGTGGCCCCGGGCTTGTTCCGGCGACAGATAATGCACCGAACCGAGCAGTGAATTAGTCTGAGTAATGGAATTATCCGACAAAATGACGGCAATGCCGAAATCGGTGATTTTCACGTTACCCTGCTCGTCCACCAGAATATTCTGCGGCTTCAGGTCCCGGTGAATGATGCCGTGGGCGTGGGCATGGGCAACGGCGGACAGGATTTGTTCCATCATGTCCACCACGCGCTGGTACGGGATGGGGAAGTGCTTGACGATATATTTCTTCAAGTCTTCGCCCTTCACGTACTCCATAACGATGTACTGCATGCCCTCTTCTTCACCGACGTCCAAAATCGAGACGATGTTCGGATGGTTGAGTTCACTCGTCGCCTTAGCCTCTCGCTGGAAGCGGCGCTGGGTCTCTTGGTCGTTGCGCAGATCCAGGCGCAGCACTTTGACTGCCACATCCCGGTCCAGAATTTCATCGTGAGCTAAATAGACGTTAGCCATGCCGCCTTCGCCCAACAGATGCTTGATGCGATACCGATCAGCCAGCAGGTAATTATTTTCCATCATGGCGGACACCCCCCTGGCGATGCAAAATCAGCACGGTAATATTATCCAGACCGCCAGCGTCATTGGCCCAGCCAATCAGCTGGGCACATTTGTCATCAAGCGTCCCGGGACCGGCTAAGGCTTCCTTGATCTCATCGGTGGAGACCATGTTTGTCAGCCCGTCGCTGCACAGCAGCAAATAATCGTCCGGCCCGAAGTCAAAAATGGTCACATCGGCATCGGCATCGCTGGAAACCCCCAGGGTGCGGGTGATCACATTCTTCTGGGGATGGTGCTTGGCTTCCTCTGGTGAAATCTCACCGTGTTTGAGCAGTTCATTCACCAGCGAATGATCTTCCGTCAGCTGTTCCAGCTTACCGTGGCTGTAGCGATAGCAGCGGGAGTCGCCGATATTAGCGACGATGTATTGGTGGCCGACCACAATGACCGCCACAAAGGTGGTGCCCATCCCGCGCAAATCTGCGTAGTGATCGGACACCGCCAAAATTTTATCGTTTTCCCGCTGCAAATCGTAGATCAGCCATTTGACGGCATCCTCCACGGAGTGCATGTCGGTTTGGGAAAAGTCGTGACCCAGGTGGGACACAGCCATTTCACTGGCCACGTCGCCGCCTTGATGGCCGCCCATGCCGTCCGCGACGACCGCAAAGAGCGCACCGGCTTCGTTCTTGAAAACGCCGGCAAAGTCTTGGTTGTCCTCCCGGCGCCTGCCGACATCGGATTGATAGGCGTATTCCATGTTGCACCTCTCTGTGTGTTACCCTTTTTTCACTAATTTAGCGATATAAAACCCGTCACTGCCGCAATCATCCGGCGTCAATTGCAGTGCCGGCATCGTTGCCGTGGCTTTGAGCCCCGCCGGCAGCGGCGTTTGCACCTGGATGAAGTCGGGATGCGTTTTGAGAAAGGCATCCACGACCTCTTGGTTCTCCGCCGGTAAAATTGTGCAGGTACTGTAGACCAGTGCGCCGCCGGTTTTCAGCGTCGGGGCCACGGCCGCCAGAATGGCCAGCTGGATCGCGGGCAAGTGGGCAATATCGTCTGCCCTCTTAGTATACCGGATTTCCGGCTTTCTGCGCATTAATCCGAGGCCGGAACAAGGAGCGTCCACTAAGATTTTATCAAACTGGTCCGGACCAAAATGGGCAGCCGCGTCCCGGGCGTCCAAAGCTTCGGCGTGAATGTGATCCGTCAGGTGCAGACGCTGGGCATTTTGCTCGATCAGCCGCACTTTGTTCGCATGGATGTCCAGGGCCGTGACCTGAGCGCCGTAACTGGCAAGATGGGTCGTCTTGCCGCCAGGGGCAGCACAGGCGTCAAGGATGCGGTCGCTGGGCTGGGGAGTGAGTGTGGGGGCCACCAACATAGAACTTTCATCCTGGATGGTGAAAGCGCCGGCCTTAAAGGCGGGTGTCGCCGCCAGATGACCGCCCTCGGCAATTAAGCCGACCGCACTGATCTGGCTGGGCATCGTTTTAATGTGGTCTTTGGCCAGTTGGGCTTGGACTTGCGTGACAGTGTAAGCCGGGGTATTGACTCGTAACGTCGGCCGGGGCAGCGTATTGACGCTTTGGGCAATGGCCGTTGTTTTCTCAGGACCATAAATCGCCGTGAGCTGCTGGACCAGCCAGATCGGCAGACTTTCTTGAATGCTTAACCGCTCGACTGGATCGCTGATGGTTTGCGGATCCCGCCACCCCGCGCGTTGGACATGGCGCAGCACACCGGTGACCAGTTTAGCCAAACCGGGATTTCCCCGCTTCTTAGCAATCTCAGTACTATCGAAAAATACTGCCCGATCCGGCACGCGGTCTAAGTAAGCCATTTGATACAGCGCCGTGATCAGCAGGGTATGCACCCAAGGCTCTAATTTCTTTCCCTTAATGAATGGGGCCAACTGCCAGTCCAGCGTGAGCCAATGCTGCAGCACACCATAGACCATGGTGGTGGCGAGGCCCGTATCGACACTGGTCAGCAGGGTTTGCCGCAGGGCTGCGTCCAACTCAATATTGGCATAAGCACCCTGAGTCATCACGGCCGTCAAGACATTCACCGCGAGATTGCGAGCGGGATTAATTCTGCTCATGGGCGGCCTCGCTGACTTCCACAAATTGATCGCCGACTTGCAGATGCTGACCGGCACCGTTTAAGTAACTCGTGATCGGCATTGCCGCCTTGCCAGCTGGCTGTAATTCGGTGAGCGCCAGCGCACCGGTGCCGGTGGCGATGGCCAGTTCATGCTTGCCTCGGGCGATGATCGTGCCCGGCGTATGATTGCCCGTATCTTCCCGGACCAGTGCCCGCCAAATCTTGATCCGTTCCCCAGCATGGCGCAAATAAGCCCCAGGGTCCGGTTTCAACGCACGAATCTGACGTTCCAAGGCAATGGCTGATTGATTAAAGTCCAACTGCTCTTCTTCGGGTTTGATATTATAAGCAAACGTCACTTGACTCTCGTCCTGAGGGATCCGCTTAGCGGTCCCGTGAATAATTGCCGGCAATTGCGCCAGCAGCAAGTCCCGACCAACAATGGCCAGCTTTTGGAACAGGGTCCCAGCATCATCATCGGCTTCAATGGGAATCGCGCTTTGGGCGATCATGTCGCCGGCATCCATTTTTTTAGCCATATACATGACCGTGATCCCAGTCTCCCGTTCGCCGTGCATGATGGCCCGCTGGATCGGCGCGCCGCCGCGGTACTTGGGCAGTAAACTGCCGTGGACGTTAACGGCCGCAATTTTGGCGGCATTCAGCAGCTTAGTGGGCAGAAATTGACCAAAGGCGGCGGTGACCAGCAGATCCGGCTGCAACTCGATCAGCTTGGCCATTTCTGGACTGCCGCTGAGTTTCGTCGGCTGCAGAACCGGCAAGCCGAGCCGGGTGGCTAATTGCTTCACTGGGGAAGCTTGCAGCCGGTGTTTGCGGCCGACCGCTTTATCCGGTTGGGTCACGACGGCGCTGACGGTGTAGCCCGCGTCCACTAACCCTTGCAGAACTGGCACTGAAAAATCTGGCGTACCCATGAATACGATTGATGTCATTGATTCGTTTCCTCGTTTCTTTGCTTAACTGGCTTACATAATTTGCTGCGGTTCAAAGTCGATGGCCACTTGAACGTGATTCTTTGCAAGGCTCTGGGAGTTGGTCAGCAGGTTATGCAATCCCCGCCCCAGTGCCGGTTCCTTTTTGAACTTCACTAAGATCTGGTAATAATACCGGTTATTCACCCGCGTAATACTCCGCGGTGTCGGCCCCAGTACGATGGCCGTTTTGGACAGCAGCGGCTTCAAGTCGCCGGCGATCCGGTAGGCTTCTTGAGCGGTCACCGATTCGCTGGGCGCTGAAATGGTCAAGAGCACCGTATAGTAATACGGCGGATATTTGCCTTGATGGCGGACGACCATTTCCCGCCGGAAGAAGCTTTCATAATCTTGGTGGGAGGCCAATTGAATCGCATAATGATCCGGGTTGTACGTCTGAATGATCACGGCACCCGGTTTGTCCCCCCGGCCGGCCCGGCCGGCCACTTGGGTGAGCAGCTGGAAAGTGCGCTCACTGGCGCGAAAGTCCGGCATGCCCAAGGCAGTATCCGCGTTGATCACCCCGACGAGCGTCACAGTGGGGAAGTCCAACCCCTTGGCAATCATTTGGGTACCGAGCAGAATATCGGCTTGACCACTGCCAAAGATCTTCAGAATCCGGGCATGCCCCCCCTTCTTCCGGGTGGAATCCGCGTCCATCCGCAGAATTCGAGCGGTGGGCAGAAGTTTTTGCAGCTGGTCTTCGATTTTTTCCGTTCCGGTGCCAAAGAAGCGAATCTTGTCGCTGTGGCAGACCGGGCAGCGGGTGGGAATCGGTGCTTCGTGACCGCAATAATGGCAGACCAGTTTGTGCGCCGCCAAATGGACGGTCAGCGAGATGTCGCAGTTGGGGCATTTGGCGATCCAGCCGCAGTTGCGGCACATCGCCTGGGCTGAATAACCGCGGCGATTGAGCATCAAGACACTCTGCTCATGCTTCGCCAGCGTATTCTCCAGAGCGGATAATAATTCCGGTGAAAAATCCGGCGTGACCCGCGCGCCGCCGGCCTGACGCATATCGATGATGTGCACGGGCGGCAAGGGCCGCTCATTGATTCGTTCCGGCAGGCGCACGAGGGTATACACGCCCTTCTCGGCCCGTGCCCGGGATTCCAAAGACGGGGTGGCACTGCCCAGAATCACTGGACAATGAAACGTCTTCGCTCGGTGCAAAGCGACGTTGCGGGCGTGATACCGGGGTGAATCGTCCTGTTTATAAGACGATTCATGCTCTTCATCAATGATGATCACGCCAATATTAGTTAACGGCGCGAACACCGCCGAGCGGGCGCCGACAACGATTTTAGCCTGCTGGTGCTGGATTCGCCGCCATTCATCATATTTCTCGCCGTCTGACAAACCACTGTGCAGGACAGCGACTGCCGTACCGAAACGCGCATAGACCCGATGGACCATCTGGGGCGTCAGGGCAATTTCCGGTACCAGCATCAGGGCTGTGCGACCCTGATCCAAAGCGGCCTGGATCGTTTGCAAATAAACCTCGGTTTTCCCGGATCCGGTGACTCCTTCCAGTAAGAAAGTATGCGCCTGTTTGTTGGTCACCGCGGTCACAAACTGATCCGTGGCGGCGGTCTGATCCGGAGTCAAGGATTTCGGCGCATCCCGCTCGGTTTGTGCATCTAAGGGATTGCGCCGAATCGTCAAGGTAGCCGGCTGCAGCCAGCCGGCCTCTTCAGCGGTGTGGATCGTCGCTTCCGACACATCGTAATGCTGTGCCGCCTGAGCATAGGTCAGGGTCCCGGCAAATGGTGCCTGCTGGAGACCTGTGAGCAGTTTCTGCTGGGCTTTGGCCCGGTTGGGCACCGTCACCTGAGCTAATACCGCCGCCGTGGGCGCGTGTACGCCCTTGCGGGTCTTGGCGCGAGCCTGATTTTTGACCTTGTATTCCACGCGGACCGCATCCTGATCCGCCCACTGGCGCAACTGCTTGGTTTGCGCGGCGGTGAGGTCTTCGGGATACGGGATGGTCTGGGAACGGCCAAACAGCTGCCGGCCCCAAGCATCGTCAGCGGGAAATTGGTCCGTGCGCACTAACAGCCGAGCATACTTAGCCCGCATCGCTGCGGGCAGCATGGTTTGCATTGTCGTGATCCAGAAGGCAAAGGTGGTGTTGGCTACCCATTTGGACAGGGCCAGCAGCTCATGATCCAATGCTGGTTCCAGGTCCATCACTTGCTGGATCGGTTTGAGTTTGCCGTCGAACGCCGCATGATCTTGTATGCCGACGACAAACCCTTGCAAGCGCCGCCGGCCAAAGGGAACGACGACCCGCATGCCGGGCGTTACAACACTGACGAGATCATCTGGAATGGCATAATCATACGGCTGATCAGTCTGCCGGGTAGCAACATCCACCACGACTTGGGCCACTTGGGTCATCTGTTTCCCCACCTTTCATTGATCATTAATTGCTTAATAATTGGCTTGGAGAAAGCGGCCGATGGCGGTCACGATTTGGGTCGCGATCTCGCGCTTGGGCGCCTTGGCAATGTACTGCGGCGGCGTGCCCGGGCGTAAAAGGACAACGGCATTGTCGTCGGCCCCGAAGCCCACGCCGGCTTTGCTGACATCATTGGCCACCAGCATATCGACGTGCTTGGCGGCCATTTTTTTCTCCGCATTGGCGATCAAGTCCTGGGTCTCCGCCGCGAAACCGACGAGGAACTGATGCGATTTCTGCGCGCCTAAACCGGCAATAATGTCCGGATTGCGCACCAGATCCAAGTGCCAAGTCGTTTGTCCCGGCTGTTTCTTGACCTTCTCTTGGGCGACGCTGGTTGGCCGCCAATCGGCGACAGCGGCAGCCATGATCACAATGTCGCTGGCGGCGTATCGTTCTGTCAGTGCGGCCTGCATTTGGCGGGCATCTTGGACAGGAATATACGTGATGCCGAAGGGCGGCTGCTGGCCAGTGGTGCTGATCAGCGTCACGTTGGCGCCAGCGGCTAGCGCGGCTTGCGCCAGAGCATAACCCATCTTGCCGCTGGAGCGGTTGGTCAGATTGCGCACCGGATCGATGGCCTCTTTCGTCCCGCCCGCGGTGATCAGTACGTGCTGGTCCTGGAGCAGCCCTTGACGCCGACTGACCACGTAATCCGTGAAGCCCTGAGCCTCGCTGGGTTCCAGCAGCCGGCCGTCACCCGCGTACCCTTCAGCGAGAAAACCGCTGCCAGTGGGGGCGACGGCCACCCCATCGGTGCTTAATTGATCCAAATTGCGTTGGGTGGCCGGCTGATGCAGCATATGGCTGTTCATTGCCGGAAAGATGATTTTCGGCGCGGTCGTCGCCAGCCAGGTGGTGCTGGCCATGTCATCGGCGAAACCTTGGGCAATTTTAGCAATGAAATTCGCCGTAGCCGGGTACGCCACCGCCACATCGGTCCAATCGGCCAGCGCAATGTGGCTGACTTCGCCAGGCTTCGGTGGGGCAAAATTATCTAGTGCCACCGACTGCTGACTGAGCGTGGCCATGGTCAAGGGGGTGATAAATTCTGTCGCGTGCTGGGTCATCACGACCCGCACGGTGTGGCCGGCTTTCACAAATAAACGCACTAATGAGGCTGCTTTATAAGCGGCAATGCCGCCGGTGACGTACAACGCAATATGATTGGCCGCCATATCCAGCTTCCTTTCTCCTAATCAGAAAAAAAGGGGCCTTGCGCATTACCGACAAGGTCCCCTCCGTTTCTGAAAATTAGTCTTCTTCTTGCTTCTTCAGTTTCTTCTCGGCTTCTTGTTCCAGTAAAACAGAATCCGGGTCAATAATTACCTTACCCTTGGCAATTTCTTCCAAGGCTTGGCCCACTGACTTCGGAGATTCGTAACTGGCCAGCATCTTCGGCTCGCCCTTCTCTAATTCATGGGCGCGCTTGGCAGCCAGGACTGCCAAGGAGTAACGGGAATCATAGCGCTTCAGCAAGTCATCAATCGACGGATAACTAATCATTAATTGTTCACTCCAATCATCTTACGGTACCGATCAATCACCCGGGGCACGCGGTTGTGCTCACTGGTAATGATCGACTCGATCCGCTTCACGGCTAAGTTCACTTTATCATTGACGACGGCATAATCATAGTTTTCCATCATCTTGATCTCGTTGCGGGCCTTCTCCATCCGCTTCAAAATCGTGGCGGCATCATCGGTACCGCGCTTCTCGATGCGCTGTTTAAGTTCCTGGAGATCCGGCGGGGTGAGAAAAATAAAGACGCCATCGGGACATTTTTCCCGGACCTGCATGGCCCCGTTCACTTCAATCTCCAATAGGACATCTTGGCCAGCATCCAGGGTGGCGTTCACCGGGCCTAACGGTGTGCCGTAGTAGTTATTAACATACCGAGCCCATTCGAGCATTTCCCCATCGGCAATATGCTGCTGAAATTGTTCTTTGGTGCGGAAGTAGTAATCCACGCCATCCACTTCCCCCGGCCGGGGTTGGCGGGTGGTCATGGACACGGAATACTTGAAGTCCTTGAACGAATCGGCCAGCATCGCCTGGCGTACGGTACCCTTACCGACGCCGGACGGACCGGACAAAACGATTAACATCCCACGGTCTGACATCCAGTTATAATCTCCTCTTGATTTTTAATGACTATTTTGGACTAAAACGGGGCTTTTTTCAAGTTGCTTACAAACCGGCTTGCTGAATCGTTTCCTTCAAGGCGGCCATTTCCTCATTGGTCAACGTGATCCCCTTACCCATCTTGGTATGATCCGGTGACCAGCTGCGGATGTCAAACTTAGGCGGCGCATCATTCCAGGAAACTAGGTTCAGTTCTTTTTGCCACCCATTGGCGCTAGTGCTGAGCACACCGATGGTTTCTTCGACTTTGAATTGAATGGGGTCTGTGTTTTTTCGGGCCATGAAAAAACTCCTTTCAAATATTACAATCACCCAAGCAGGCGAAAATATGGTTGCATTTTAGAACGGTCGTTCGTATACTTAGAGATGAAATGACAAACGTTCGTTCGGGAGGCGCAGTACATAATGGAAAGAAAACAATCAATGATGACGACCCTGAAGTCCCAAGTCGCTAGCTCCGTGCAGCGGTGGTTCGACTTGCCCGCCGGTTTGCCGGCACAGATGCCGGCGGCTCAAACCACCTTATTTTTGACGCAGAGCCATGAGCGGCATTACCACGTGACGATCACGTTCGATGCGCCGCCGACACTGCTGCAGGCGCGCGGGTACGTGCGGCCGTTTGGGGAGAAATGGCTGTTTGTGAGTGACGATCATCGGTTGTATCGGGTGTTTGAACCGAGTGAAGTTTATGGTCTGCAACGGGTTGCGGGTGCAGCAAGTGTTGCTGAGGCGGACTAAACTTATATTACGCAAACTACTCGTGAACAAGTTAAAATGTTTTTTACTGCCGTGCCAAAGCTTCGCAATGGCACTGGGTGTCCGAGGACTTGGAAATTTGGTTTTCCAAGCCCTCTTTTTTATGTTCTGCCACATGACAGCAATATTTATGCCGTCTGTTCCTTAGCCTGCGCATTCTTATCCTGAATCGCCAGCCGCAGCAACTCTTGGGCATGCTCCTTCGTCAGCTTAGTGATCGTCGTGCCGGCGAGCATGCGGGCGAGTTCTTCAACACGGCCGGTGCCGGTGAGCGGGGTCAGGCGGGTCATGGTCCGGCCGCTTTTGACGGTCTTGGCGATATGGACTTGATGGTCAGCCATGGCGGCGACTTGGGGCAGGTGGGTGATGCAGAGGACTTGGGAATGGCGGCTGATGCGGCTGATTTTTTCAGCAATCGCCTGGGCCACCCGGCCAGATACGCCGGTATCGACTTCGTCGAAGATGATGCTGGTGACACCGTCCGCCTGGGAGAAGATCGTCTTCAGGGCGAGCATGATCCGCGATAACTCGCCGCCGGAAGCGGTACGCGCTAAGGGGCGCAGTTTTTCCCCAGGGTTAGTCTGAATGTAAAACTCAACGGAATCGATCCCAGTGGGGCCAAGCTGGTCTTCATGGACCGTGAAATGGACGTCAAAGACGGCCTTGGCCATGTACAGATCGGCCAATTGCTGGTGAATATCCTTGCTTAACTGCTTAGCCGCGGCAACCCGAGTAGCTGACAGCTTTTTGGCTGCCGCCAGGGCCTCAGTTTGCGCTTTAGCCAGCTTCACTTTCAGCTCATCGCTGGAGCCTTGGGTGTCATTCATTTCGTCTAGTTCGTCGTTGACCTTTTGACCAAAAGCAATGACATCCGGCACAGTGGCACCGTATTTATGTTCCAGCTGGGTAATGGTGGCCAGTCGATCCTCGACCTGCTCCAGACGCGCGGGATCATACTCCAAGCCGTCCATTTGGTGGCTCAGATCACTACCCACATCCTGCAGCGCGTAATACGCGTTGCCGAGAGACTCTGCCATGTTTTCGTAATCCGCGTCCAAGTGGGCAATATTCTGCAAAGCGGCCATGGCTTCGGCCAGCCGATCGATCACCCCGGCCTCGTCGTCATCACCATTCAAAACGCCGTAACCGGTCTGCAGGGCATCTTGAATCTGTTGGAAATGGTTCAAGCGATCCCGCTCACTGGTCAAATCGTCTTCTTCAGTGGGCTGCAAATGGGCATCATTGATCTCCTTGGCTTGATATTGCAGCATATCCAAGCGCTGGGCCCATTCCCGTTCATTGGCCACCCGTTCTTTGACCCGGCCAGCCAAGTCTTTCCAGTCAGCGTAGCGCTGTTGATAAGCGGCTAATAATGGTTTGATCTGATCGGCAGCATACTGATCCAGCAAACTCAGATGCTTCTCGGGGTGCATCAATTCCTGATGCTCATTTTGCCCGTGAATATCCACCAAGGTCTCACCCACGGCCTTCAGTGTACTGGTGTTGACCAGGTGGCCGTTGATCCGGCAGACATTGCGGCCGCTGGTGAACAGCTCCCGCTGCAGGACCACCGTGTCCTGATCGTCGTCGCTGCCCACACCGTAATGCTGCAGTAAATTTTGGGTCAAGGCCCCAGCGGGAATGCTGAACATGCCTTCCACTGTCGCTTTCTTGGTGCCGGTGCGAATGAAATCCGCGGACCCCCGGCCGCCGACCAGGATGCCCACGGCGTCAATGATGATCGATTTGCCCGCGCCGGTTTCCCCGGTGAGCACCGTCATACCGGTGCTGAAATCGACAGAAAGCTGCTCGATGATCGCAAAATCATGAATCGCGAGTTCCTGTAACATGAGCTGTCACCTTTCTTCAATACGATGCAATAAACGTATGTTCGTTATATGCATTATACCAAATTACCGGTTAAGAAGAAAACACCCGATCATCCCGCAGAGCGCGCAGCCATTGCAGCGTGCTCTGGGCGCCGCGCTCGCTGCGGCAGACCAGCAAAACGCCGGCGTCATCGCCCAAGACAATGAACACTTCCCGCAGAGGCAGCAGACGCAGCGTCGCGGCTACGACTTGCGCCGCCCCGGGCTGAGTGTGAATAGCCAATAGCCGATCTTGCCGGTCAAATTGACTCTGACTAGCCCGCAAAGCCCGCTGAAGCCGCTGCTCGGCCACCGCTGGCAGCGGGTCGGGGAGAACGTAGCGCAGCCGCCCTTCTTCGTCCCGTTCCTTGAATGCGCCGATCGCGGTGAGATCCCGGGACAGCGTGGCCTGAGTCGTGGCGAGATGCCGCTTTTGCAGCAGCGCCAGCAGCTCTTCCTGGGTACCTACCGGCCGACTGCTGACCAGCTGGCGAATCACTGCCCGCCGCTCAGTCGTGGCCATGGTGCCCGCCTCCTGAATGTTTCAGCGTGGCCCACGCCCGCGCTACGACCTCATCGATCGTCTCTTGGGGCAAAAGCGGCTGAGGAGTGCCTTCATTTTGTAAGGCCAGCAGAAATTCAATATTCCCACTGCCCCCAGTGATGGGCGAAAAGTCTAAGCCTGTGAGCCGATAGCCATCGGCAGCCGCCGACTGGGTAATCGTCTGCAAAACCTGCCGATGAACCGCTGGATCGCGGACGATACCGCCCTTGCCGACATGTTCCCGCCCAGCTTCAAACTGCGGTTTGACCAAAACCACCGCCTGGCCGTGGGGCTTCAGGATCGGCTGCAGCGGCGGCAGGATCAGACGCAGCGAGATAAACGACACGTCGGTCACCGCAATGTCCGGCTGACCATGGGTGAAATCGCCGGGAACACTGTAGCGGAAATTGACCCGTTCCATGACGTCCACCCGGGGATCTTCCCGCAATTTGTAGGCCAGCTGGTTGTAGCCGACATCCAGGGCGTACACCAGCTTCGCGCCGTTTTGCAGCGCGACATCGGTAAACCCGCCAGTGGATGCGCCAATATCCAGGACCGTGGCGTCCTGGAAGTCCAGGTGGAAGACGTCTTTGGCCTTAGCCAATTTCAAACCGCCGCGGCTCACGTAGGGCAATTTGTGCCCTTTGTGGACCAGTTCGGTATCAGCTGGAATCTTCACACCGGCTTTATCCAGGCGCTCCATGTCTTGGGTATAGATTTCCCCCGCCATGATTGCCCGCTTGGCCTGTTCTCGCGAGGCAAAAAGGCCTTGACTGACTGCCAGGACATCCACCCGTTCTTTGGTACTCATCGACTCACTCCTCTAATTGCTGGATCAAATCTGCCAATACAGCTGGCATTGCAGCAAAACCCAATGATGCTAAGACGGCTGGGGTCCAGGCGGCCCGGGCTGCCATTAAGGCCGCCTGCAGCTGCTGGCGCGCACCGGCCAGGCCATAAAAACTAACATAGGTGTTTTTATGCTCCGCTGCATCTTTCCCCGCCGTCTTGCCTAACTCGGCCGTGGTTTCGATCACGTCCAAAATATCATCGCGAATTTGAAAAGCTTGCCCCAGCGCCCAGGCAAAGTCACGGACTGCGGCGCGCTGGGACACCGTCAGCTGCCCGGCGAGCGCGCCAATTTCGGCGGCCCCGGTGATGAGCTGGGCGGTTTTGTTCGCCACCAGCTGGTGCAGGGCCGTATCGGTGATGTCCTCCCCCGTATCGGCCATGTCTTGGGACTGACCAGCGACCATGCCGGCTGGGCCGGCGGCATCGGCCAGCGCTTGGACCATAGCAATCCGAACCGCGGTGTTAAACGGCGCCCGCGCTAACCAGGAAAAGGCCAGCGTCAGCAGACCATCCCCGGCTAAAATCGCCTGGGCTTCGCCGAATTGAATATGATTACTCGGTTTGCCCCGGCGCAGATCGTCGTTATCCATTGCCGGCAGATCATCGTGAATCAGCGAATACGTTTGAATCAGTTCGATCGCTCCGGCCGGGAACAAAAAGTCCTGGGCCGACAAAGCAGCGCTCCCCAATTGACTGATGACGAAGGCCAATACCGGCCGCAGGCGCTTACCGCCGCTGGCCAAGGTGTAGGTCATGGCATCATGGAGGGGCTGCTGGGCGACGTCCGCATCAACTTGGGCCGTCAAAAAAGGATTCAAAACAGCCGTGAAGGTTTGCGTGGCGGCTGCCCAATTATTGTTCAGCACTGTTTTTGGCGTCGCTGCCATCAGCATCCTGCCCTTCCTGCGTCAACGGCTTTTCTTGACCATTAGCAGTCACGATTTTCGCCATCGCTTGTTCCGCTTGGGTCAGTGTTTTTTCGAGGGATCGGCTAAGCTTGATGCCCTGTTCAAATTGAGTCAGCGCTTCTTCCAGCGGTACATCGCCGCTCTCCAAGCGGTTCACGATGGCCTGCAAAGCGGCCATGTTTTCTTCAAAGCTGGGCTCTTTTTTACTTGTTTTCGTTGCCATGGGGCTGTCCTTTCTTCGTTGCTGTGATTTGGGCGGTCGCCGTGCCGTCCGCAAAGTGCAACACGACGTCCTGGGGCGGCCGCACGTCGCTCACTTGCTGAATGACGGTGCCGTCGGCGGCAGTGACATACGTATAGCCGCGGTCCAGCACCCGCAACGGACTGAGCAGATCTAGCGCATGCTCGCCGTTGCGCAGTGTTTGCCAGTGCTGTTGGAGCAAGGCCTTTTGCGCAGCCAGCAGCCGCTGGGTGTCGCTGGCTGCTTGCTGATGCGCCAAGGCGACGCGATTCTGAGGCGTTTGCCGCCATAACCGCTGATTAGCTGCCGCCAGTGTGCCTTCGGCCTGCCGCAGCCGATTCTGAGTCGTACCGATCAGCCGCTGCTGCAAATTATCCAAATGTTGCGTTTGTAAGGCATACAGCCGCTCGGGCTGCCGCAAAACCGGTGCAGTCACCAATTGCTGGACACGGCCGCGGGTGTCGGTCAGGCGACGCTGCATGGTGGCCTGCAAGGTGTTGGCCGCTTGACGGATCCGCAACACCAAATCGGCCACGTTGGGCGTGGCCAATTCGGCCGCCGCGGTGGGCGTCGCTGCCCGAACATCGGCTACCATATCGGCAATCGTGGTGTCCGTTTCATGACCGACGGAAGAAATCAGCGGCAACGGGCTTTCGGCCATCGTGCGGGCGACACTCTCTTCATTAAAAGGCCACAGATCTTCGATTGATCCGCCGCCCCGGCCAATAATCAAAACATCCAAATTGGGATGAATATAAGCTTGGCGGAGTTGCTGAACCAAACTGCTGGCAGCAGCATCCCCCTGGACAACCGCCGGAAACAGCACGATTTGGGCCAGCGGGTCGCGTCGCGCCGCAGTAGTCAGAATATCTCGAATCACCGCGCCGGACGGACTCGTAATCACGCCGATCCGCCGAGGAAAACTAGGCAGCGGGCGTTTGGGCCGGGCAAATAGCCCTTCTGTCTGCAGCTTTTTCTTCAAAGCTTCAAAGCGGACATATAAATCACCGACACCAGCGGGTTGCAATTCATCCACATACAATTGATACTCGCCGCTGGGCGGATAGAGGGACACCCGGCCAATGGCGGCCACCTGCATCCCTTCAGCCACCGGGAAAGCGACCTTGGCGAAATCTCGGGCAAACATCATTGCGTTGATCTTGGCTTTATCATCTTTCAAGCTGAAATATTGATTGCCGCTGCGCGGACGATAGTTGGAGACTTCACCGGTCACATAAATCCGGCCAAGATACGGATCCGCATCAAATTTGCGTTTAATATATTCCGTCAGTGCGCTGACCGTTAAGTACTCGGGCCGCCCCGTTTCAATCATGGGCCACCCGGGCTTTCGTCAACGCAACGGTTTGGATCATTAATTCGGCCACTGTCATCGGCCCGACTCCCCGGGGAACCGGCGTAATGACCCCGGCTAGCGGTTCGACGGCGGCAAAATCCACGTCCCCCGTCACCTTGCCCTCAGCCGTACGGTTGATACCGACGTCAATGATTGCCGCGCCAGGCTTGACCATGTCCGCTGTGAGAAAATGGGGAATGCCCACCGCGACCACAATAATATCAGCAGTCCGGGTCAGCTCTGCTAGATTGCGGGTATGGGAATGCGCCACAGTAACCGTGGCATCCGCTTGCAGCAGCATCGCCGCCATGGGCCGGCCGACAATCCGGGAACGACCGATGACCACGGCATGCTGCCCGCGCAGCGGCACGTGATACTGCTGTAAGATGGCCATGACCCCCGCCGGAGTGGCCGGAACGGGGCCTTCATCGCCGGACCATAACCGGCCAAAGTTGGCCGGTGTAAAACCATCCGCATCCTTAGCCGGATCAATGGCCGCAACCACTGCCGCAGCGTCGATCTGGACCGGCAAGGGCATTTGCACCAGAATCGCATCCACTTCAGGATTGACATTCAATGTTTCAATCTGGTGCAACAGCGCCGTTTGGGTCACGGTTTCGGGCAGTTTGACGACCTGCACATCAATACCCAAGCTGGCCCCTTTGCGCTTCTTGTTCCGGATGTAAATCGTGCTGGCCGGATCATCACCGACTTGGACGATCCGCAGTGTGGGCACGACGCCCTGAGCGGTGAGATTGCCGATCTGATCCTGTAATTCATTCAATAATTTTGCGGCCAATGCTCGGCCGTCTACAACTGTGCTCATGCGCACGCCCCACTTTCTAAAAAAGCACCATACGGCCTCGAACCCGCGGTCAAGGCTGAGCCTTGGGTGCGGATGCGCTGCGTACAGTGCCGCTTAACCTATGCCTGGGCAGCAGAATCGCGATGCTTGGCGACTGTGGCCAGGAGACCATTGACGAATTGGGGGGCATCATTGCCGCCGAATTCTTTGGCCAATTCAATCATTTCATTCAAAATGACACTGGTTGGCAAATCGGGCTCAAATTGCAGCTCGTAAGTACCCAGCCGCAACAAAACCAGCGTCGCCCGTTCCAGCCGGGACAGCTTCCAGTTAGTCCGCAACAGCGGCTGGATAGTCGCATCCAACTCGTCCTGCTGAGCCAGCACGCCCTGAACCAGGGTGTTCAAATACGGCGGTACGTCGTCTGCAGTGATGTGATTCAACTCAAACACCGTCGGATAGACCGTCGCCGGGTCGGTCTGGTCTTCCCCAAACATCACATTAAACAACGTCTGGAAAGCCAGCCGGCGCGTTTGGTGCCGATCAATCATGCTTGACCCCCGCCTCTTTGGCCGCAGCCGGATCAGCAGAGTCTTCATTGTCATCGCTGAACAAATCGGCCGGATCCTGCTTGGCTTGTTTCTCGGGAACCAGACCGTCCACATGGACGTTGACTTCCGCCAATTGCAGATCCGTCATGAACAGCAATTGTTCCCGCAGGCTCTTCTGCAAGGCCAAGGCGACTTTTGGTACCGAGACGCCGTAGCGCAGGTAGACATAAATATCCGCACTGAGCCGGCCATCATCCAGAGTAGTCAATTTCACCCCTTGACCATGGCTGTCCTTGCCCAACAGCGACGAAATGTTGTTCGCCAGGGAACCGCGCATGGCATATACGCCATCCACTTGTTGCGCGGCGATGCCTAAGACCACGGCCAACACTTCCGGAGTGATCTCGATATCACCGGAATGATCCGGTTCTGCCGCCAAAACGATGCGTTTATCTTCTGCCATCATGCAAACCTCCAATCACATAAGCCAATTAGTTAATTAACCGTTGGCCCGAGAAATATAAGTGCCATCAGTGGTGTTGATCGTCAACACGTCACCTTCGCTGATGAAGAACGGTACTTGAACGACTAACCCAGTTTCCATTGTCGCCGGTTTGGACCCGCCATTGGCCGTATTGCCCCGGACACTGGGTTCGGTGGCAGTAACCTTCAGATCAACCGTGTTAGGCAAATCAACACCCAGCGTTTCGCTGCCGTACATGATGATGTTGACCGTCATGTTTTCCTTCAGGTAGTTCAATTCATCCTTGATCTCGCTGCCAGGCAGTTCAAGCTGTTCATAGGTGCTGGTATCCATAAAGACGTAATTATCACCGTCTTGATACAGATACTGCATCGCCTTGGTACTGATTTGGGCCGGTTCAACTTTTTCAGTGGCTCGGAAAGTTTTTTCTTGGACGGCGCCAGTACGCAAGTTCTTCAGCTTGGAACGGACAAAGGCACTGCCTTTGCCGGGCTTCACATGCTGGAACTCCACGACTCGCCATAATTCGCCATCGACAAGGATCGTCAGGCCGTTCTTAAATTCGTTAACGGAAATCATTTTATTCCTCCAATAATGGTACGCGTTAAATGTCACTACTATCTTATCAAAAGTGGGGTCAAGGCGCCACCGCTCGGACTTGAAACGTTTGTGTCCTTCGGCCGTGCCAAAGCTGCGCAAGCTCCGGCTGAGAGGGCTCGCGAAGCGCTATGCTACCCCTTAAACGAGCTCCGGCCGACAGAAGCTAGGGCATAAGGACCAAGGGCCAGTAAACCTAAGTGCGGGTTTTCTGGCCCTTGGTCCTTATGCTTACGCTTCTGACCGTCGGCCTCCGCTCTCTCAATAAAAAAACCGCTCCGGTTGGTCCCCGAAGCGGCTAAAGCGTGTTCGTACGGTTATTCAGCTGCAGCAGCAACCGGATAAACAGAAACCTTCTTACGGTCTTTGCCCAACCGTTCAAACTTAACCACGCCGTCAGCAACAGCGAAGAGTGTGTCATCGCCGCCGATTTTGACGTTGGTGCCGGGATGAATGTGGGTACCGCGTTGACGATAAAGAATGGAGCCGGCAGTCACGAATTGACCGTCTGCCCGCTTCGCGCCAAGACGACGACCAGCAGAATCACGACCATTGGCCGTGGAGCCGCCCCCCTTATGGTGGGCGAAGAGTTGCAGATTCATTTTCAGCATGGGATTCACCTCCGAAAAGTAGATGTTACGCAACCGTCGAGGATTGCGCGTCTTGATTCGTTTTTACCTGCAAGAATTGGCCGTATTCTGCACGAATACTTTGCAGTTCCAACAGAAGATTTTCAAGTAAGATCTGAGCAATTGTCAGTTTTTCTTGAATCATTACCGAGGGTAAAGCGGCGGTCAGCAATCCGCCTTGATCATCATCAGTTTCAACTGCCGGCATGATGCCGGCGAGTCCCTCGATGCCGTTCACGGTACCGATGGCCACAGCGGAAACCGCTGCGCACACGATATCATAGCCATAAGGTCCAGAACCGGCATGGCCGGTAATGGTGAAGCGGGTAATGTTGCCGTCAGTATCGCGATAGAAATCAGCTTTAATCATCACTGCACCTCGCTAATGAATTCAATTCAAATTAGGCATTGATTGCGTCGATAACGACCTTCGTATACGGTTGACGATGGCCCTTCTTTTGATGGCTGTGCTTCTTGGGCTTGTACTTGTAGGTAACAACCTTCTTTTCCTTACCCTGCTTCTCCACTTTACCAGTGACAGAAGCACCATCAACGTACGGCGCACCAATCTTGGTGGTGTCGCCACCAACCATGATCACGTGGTCAAACGTGACTTCGGCGCCAGCTTCGACGTCCAGCTTTTCGACATAGACAGCACCGTCTTTTTCGACCTTGTACTGCTTGCCGCCAGTTTCAATAATTGCGTACATGTTTTGTTACACCTCCTATATTCTTAGACTCGCCAGTCGGGGTGGCCGTGAGGCACTTCAGACCTCTTCCTGAGCGGTTGCAGCTGTGGAAGTGTCCACAAATACAACAGGAGTAGCATAGCAAACCCCAGAGGACGTGTCAATCTTTTTCTTCTGCCTTAGCTTCTTTAGCAAAGGGTTCGTCCGGGCGGCGCTGGAATTGCCGGCCGCAATTTGGGCAGGTGTACAAGCCAATGAAGTCCGGCCCATCCAGCTCATAGGTCTCATGCTTCGTCCGGTAACAGTAAGTACAGATGGGCTTGGTACCGCCCTGAGCGTAATACAGCCCGTGGTCTTCCCTTAATCCCTTAGGCTTCTTCTCGCCAGCAGGTGTCTCTTCTTTTTTATGCCGATTAAAAAATAATCCCATGATGCGCGGCTCCTTTCAAATAAAAGTGATAGCGGTTGCTTGCTGATTCCAAAAAAATGGCGGTGGACCGCCATTTGGACTGCTTATTGCGGTTGCGGGCCGAAGCCGGTCCGGCGAGTGTTTTCGATGTCATAGTGAATGATCTTTTTAAAATCGAAAACTTGGCCGTTGTCGGCCGTCATGGTGCCTTCCTTGTGGGCGATCCGGCGCACCAGATCATCGTGGGCGGTCATATCGCCGCTGGTCACGCGCACCGGCACTTCCAAGGTACGCCCATCAGAGAACTGAATATAAAAGTACTCGTTCTTTGTGTCTTGCTTCTTCAATAATTTTTTGATTGTTTTCTTCTGCATTTTTATCACCATTTATCATTTTACCGTATTTTTTGAAATTGGAAAAGGCGCCGGCCGCAATATCGCGTACCGACGCCCTGAAATGGTTGGTGAATTGACCAACCAGCCCCTGCCAAGGACCTTCAGTATAGCAGATTTCAAGAAAAACGGGGCTTGCCCCTTGGTTTGTGGCGGTCCGTATCATACAATTATGGAGATGCGAGGGGGGGATGCACGTGATGCGTGAGAAGAGACAACGGCCGACGCGGCGGCTGCGCTATTGGTGGGCGTTAGTGATTACTGCCCTGCTTTTGCTGGTGCTTGGCGGCGGTGTCGTTTGGCTGTTCAGTCAGCCTGCTGAACCGGCGCCCAGCGCCAAGAAGGCGCCGGACCACAACATTGCTGCGCGCCGCTCCAGCCGCCGGGCCGCGAAAAAACGGTCCGTCACGTCTGCTGACTCCGTGGCATCAGCCACCCCGCCGCTTACCAGCCGTTTCACCAATGACATCTACACGACCCCCACGCTGACCTTGCGGCTGACTGGGGCGAAGATTGTCACAGACAAGACCAACCATCCGGCATTATTCATTCAATATGAGTTGGCTAATGACGGCTCGACTTTGATCACCCCGGCGGCCATCTGGCGCCAATATGCGATTCTTCGCCAGGGTCAGGCAAACGCCAAAAAGAGCGACATTACCCCACTGACCGAAGCAACGTTGACGGACAAGGACGCGCAGGGCGACCTGGGCAAGCAAGTCAAGGCTAGCCAGACGCCGCTCGCGCCCACTAAGAAGATGAGCGGTGCGATGGTGTATACTTTTGTGAATAAAGATCCGATCCGCTTGCAATTCATCGACCGGGATACCGGTCGACCGTTGGGGACGAAGACGTATGAAATCACTGGGTGACGACTGGCGAGCACAGAAAAAGCCTGACCGAGGCGGCCAGGCTGCACCAATGCGATAGGTGGGGTTCGAACCCACGACCTACGGTTTAGAAGACCGTTGCTCTATCCAACTGAGCCACTATCGCAACAACTCGCCTATTGTAGCGAAAACAGAGAATACTTGTCAACGCGGATCCGCAGGCGGTAACCGTGCACCGACAACAAAGGAGCGCATTTTATGAAGTTTAACCAATTTGGCCGGCTTGACCCGGATTTTGCCACTCAGGTGGCCGAACTGAAACAGATTCATTTTCTCCCCGGAGACTGGGAGAACACACCCCCGGCTGACCTGTTAAGTATCTTATTTGCCCGCTGCTTCCCAGAAGTCGCCACGGCCAGTGAAATCACTGATCGGGAAGAGCGCATCTTGGTCAACCAGGACACCAGTCTGGCCCAATTGTTGGCCAAAAAGCCCGACAGTATCACCCGGGCAGAATTCTACACCGCCGCGTTGCAGCTGCTGGACTTCATTGTCGCTGACGATTTTCCGGATCTGGACGCTTTGCAGGCCATGGCCAAGTGGCAACTGCCTACGGTGACTGCTGACCCTCTGCAGGGTCAGGACCTGGTGGCGGCCTTTTACTTATTGCTGGCAACCCGGGGCAAAAATGGCCAAAACTTCCTAGACTTACTGACGAGCCGCGGCTATTTCAACGGGTTCTTTACCGCCAGCGAACAGCCGCATTTCGTGTTCTTCAACGGGAAGAGTCAGGCTGTTTTTGACACCACCAAGATCATTCGCGAAGTCGTTTATGTCGAAAGTGACTTGGACACCGATCAAGACGGCCAGCGTGATCTGCTGCAAACCACGATTTTCCGCCCGGCTGAAACTGATCAAGGCTTGGCAGTCCCCGTCCTATATACGGCCAATCCTTATTTCCGCGGCACCAACGACATGGCCCCGGTGAGCTACGATGTGAATAAGGACTTAACGCCGAAGGTACCCAATGAGACCCAATATGGCGACATTGCTTACCATCATGCGCAGCCGCTGATCCCAGATGGCCACACCGTCACGGGTGAAACCAAAAGCACCACCGAAAAGCCGGTGGATCCCGGTATCTACTCATTGAACGATTATTTTCTCGCCCGGGGCTTTGCCACGGTGTATGCCGGCGGAATCGGCACCCGCGGTTCTGATGGCATCCGCACCACTGGCGGTCCGGAAGAAACCGAATCGACTATTGCGATCATTCAATGGCTGCACGGCGATCGCATCGCCTTTACCAACCGCACCGACGGCGTGACCATCAAGGCGTGGTGGTGTACCGGCAACGTGGCCATGACCGGGAAGTCTTACCTCGGCACTTTAGCCGTGGCCGCGGCGACCACCGGTGTGGCCGGCTTGAAGACGGTTGTGTCTGAAGCCGCCATTTCCAGCTGGTATGATTACTATCGAGAAAACGGCTTGGTCATTGCTCCGGTGGACTGCCAAGGCGAAGACACCGACGTGCTGGCCCTGGATACCTTCTCCCGGCGCAAAGACGCCGCCGACTTCCAGCGCATCAAGCCGGTGTATGACAAAATGATGGCCGATTTGAAGGCCGGTCAGGACCGGGAAACTGGCAATTACAATACGTTCTGGGATGCCCGTAATTACCGAAAGCACGCGGACCAGATCAAGATCGACTTTGTCAGCGTCCACGGATTGAATGACTGGAACGTCAAACCGCGCAACGTCGAACAGCTGTGGAATAAGTTGCGGGACTTGCCGATCAACAAGAAAATCTTCCTGCACCAGGGTAAGCATATCTACATGAATAACATCCAGTCCATCGATTTCACCGATATGATGAATCTATGGTTCTGCTACGAGCTGCTGGATGTTGCCAACGATGCTCCGGCCGTCTTGCCTAACGTCACTGTCCAAGACAACGCCGTCCCGGAAACGTGGCACCATTACACTGATTGGAGTGAGCCCACGACGCCGCGCACGCAATACTTTATGTCTAGTGATGGCCTGCAAGAGCAGCCGCCGAAGAATGAGGAAATCGTCTCCTTCCAGGATGACGGCACCCCACTGTTCCTGGCCAGTGACCAGAATGCTCACCATTGGGAATCATTGCTGATGAGCCGCCAGACCAGTGTCTACGAACACACCCGCAAGCTGTTCCTCACCCCGGAATTCACCAAAGACGCCTACATTGACGGAACGATCACGGTCACCCTGCAAGTAGCCGTGAACCAAGCTGCCGGCCAAATCAGCTGCATGGCCATCGATTACGGCCAGGAGAAACGGCTGAAGGCTGATCCGTCTGTTCTCCAAGCCAAGGGCCAGCAACTCGGTTACGGCTGGGCGGTGGACGATGTGAAGGAATTCCAGTTGGAGAAGACCCCCAGTGAATTCCACCAAATTGCGAAGGGCCACATGAACCTGCAAAACCGCCACACCCCGTGGCAAAACGACGCCCTCACCCCGGGCCAGTTCGTCACCTTGCACTTTGCGCTGCAACCGACTGAACACCATATCCTCGCCGGCCACCAGCTGGGCATCATGGTCTATGCCACCGACATGGGCATGACCGTGCGGCCCAGCACCGCCGCCACCTATGAACTGGATCTCAATGCCAGCCGAGTGGAAGTGCCGTACCGCCGGTAATTCAAGTCAAATTAAAGGAGCCATCCAAATTGTGAGCGGATGGCTCCTTTTTACTACGCGGCAGTCGGAATCAGGTCTGGTTTCACTTGCCGCAGCGCCTCATAGTAAGCAACAAAAATGGTCTGCATATAAGGCACGACCCATAGGAGCGGAAACACCAAGGCACACAGTAAGAGCCACCCAAGGAGGGAAAGCCACAGGACGAAATAAGCGCCCTTGAAGCCGGCCATCAGCTGCCAACTCAGCTGAAACGCCCGGCCAATACCGGCTATGCCGCCTTGACCGGCATCGCACAAATCCATGTAGACAAAGAAGACCGGAGCGATACCCAACTGAATCACAATGTAAACCACGAACCAAACCAGTTTGGCCAACGACCACCAGAGATTAGTGTCGCCTAAGTTCATTGGGATGTTGAGCAAAACCTCAGTGATCAGGAAAATCAGAATCAAACCGGGGAAATACCGGGGTGAAAAGCCGGCCACGGCGCGGCTGGCAATGGATTGTTTTGAATCCGGATGGCGCCACCAGCTGAGCAGTCCCAGCGACGCACTCGTGGCCACTAAATCTGATAACACCACAGACCACCAGCGGCCCGACAGGAACAAGTTTGTCTGTCCTGACGGACCCGAGACACTGACGAAGTTAAAAGATAAAATACGTGACCCAGTTATTTCGTACGCCACCACGAATTGAACGATCATCAAAATCACCGCCAAAATAATCAGCGGTAAGAGTGTGATTCCAAACAATGTGCCATAGTGTCCACGCATTCGTTCTTTCACGGTGTACTTCAGTGAAGCGCGATCAATTTGCATACCAATTCCTCCCCTATAGTTTTAGTATACGCTACACACCGCGCCAACACACCAAAAAAGCGCCGATGACCGGCGCTTTAAGCACTTGCTTACCTTACCTTGATTTGACGAATGTAGACCCATCTGCCGCCGGTGCCTGGGACTTCCCAATGAAGGCGACCAGCACGATAATGGTGATCAAATACGGAGCCAGTGTGAACCAGACATTGGGCACATTCGCGATGATTGGAATATATTTACCAATAATGGCCAGTGACTGAGCAAAGCCAAAGAAAATGGCCGCGCCCATTGCCCCAATTGGATTCCATTTCCCAAAAATCATCGCTGCCAGCGACATGAAGCCCTGGCCCACAATCGTGGAAACAGAAAAGTTCAAGGTAATACTCTCCGCCATAATGGCGCCGCCGATACCGCCCAATAGACCAGACAGCATGACCCCCATGTATCGGTATTTGTAAACGGAAATACCGACGGAATCTGCCGCTTCAGGGTGTTCGCCGACAGACCGCAAACGCAACCCGAACCGCGTGTATTTCAGGACCCACCAGGAGAAGATAGCAACGAAAATCCCAAAATACGCCACCAATGACGTATTACGAAAGAAAATCGGTCCAATCACTGGAATATTGGACAATCCTGGCATGGTCACATTAGCCAGCGGTTGCTGAATAATATCGGTTTGCCCTTTGCCGGCAAAAATCAGCTTAGTCAGATAAACTCCCAGCGCCGGCGCCATCAAATTCAATACCGTCCCAGAAATGATATGGTCAGTGCGCCAGTTGATCGTCGCGACGGCATGCATCAAGGAAAACAGCACACCGACTAATCCGCCGACCAACAACCCCAGCCAGGGGGTGGCGCCGTGGAAGATATGGGCAGTGAACAGGTTGAAGACGACACTCGAGAATGCGCCCATCACCATGATACCCTCCAGCCCGACGTTGACGATCCCGCTGCGCTCAGAAAACGTGCCGCCGATTGAAGTAAAAATCATCGGGGCGGAATAAACCAGGGTGGTGGAAACCACCGTCAGCAATAACGTCATGATATTCATTTGGCGTCCTCCCCTTCCTCTTCAGCCTGCGCGGCCCGTTCAGCCACCGCGGCCTGCGGTTCACTGCTGCTGGCCACCGGCGGTTGCTTTTTGGGATGCTTGCGCAATTTAACGCTCAGATAGCGAATGACATAGTTAGCACCGACGAAGAAAATGACAGCGGCAATTACGATATCGACGATTTCTGGCGGCGTCGTGGAGGCGATGGAAATGTTCAATCCGCCAATCTTCAAGATTCCGAAGAGCAGCGCGGCGAGGATGATCCCCACCGGCGACCCGGTCGCTAACAGCGATACGGACATTCCGTCGAAGCCAATACTGGGCAAGGCCGTGTTGACAATGATATTTTGAAAATTACCCAGTCCTTCCATGGCTCCGCCGAGACCGGCGAGCGCCCCAGAAATCAGCATGGCAGAAATAATCGTCTTCTTCGTGGACATCCCGGCATAGCGGGACGCGTCTTCGTTCATCCCCACCGCCCGGATCTCAAAACCCAGGGTCGTTTTCTTCATCAGCCACCAAACCACGATGACCGCGACCAGGGCAATCAAAATACCCCAGTGGAAGGTGGAATTTTGCGTGATTTTTTCCAAAAATGGTGTCCGTAACCGCGCTTGCACAGGGATCGTCGGCGAATAGTCGCCGTCCCCTTTAGCCAGCATGCCCTTGACAACGGCATTCGTCGCATACAAGGCAATATAGTTCAGCATGATGGTGGTGATTACTTCGCTGGCGCCGAAATACGCCCGCAGGAAGCCGGCGATCCCGGACCATAGGGCACCGGCGACTGCACCGGCCAGAATTGCCCCGGGCAGCAGCAAGAAACCGGGCGCATGGGGAAAGGCTAACGCAAAAGACACCGACGCCAGCCAGCCGGCCAGGGCCTGACCGGCCAAACCAATGTTGAAGAAACCGGCCGAGTTCGCGACGGCAAAGCCCAGCCCGGTCAGAATCAGCGGTGTGGCTTCCCGCAACACCTCACCGATTGCATTGGGGCTGCCCAGCGCACCAGTGAATAAACTGATATAGTTTTCGATCGGATTAAAGCCGGACAGGATCATGATGATCGCACCGACCACCATCCCCAGGATAACGGAAGTTACCGAGATCCAGAGGTTGCCCAACCGAAGATTTTTAATGCGCATTGAGCATTTCCTCCTTCCCCGGCACCGTCTCGCCGGCCATCAACAAACCAATCTCATTTTCACTCAAAGCACTGGTCTTCGCTTGACCAACGATCGTGCCGCTGTGAATAACCGCAACGCGATCAGCCAGTTGGCGAATCTCATCCAGTTCGTAAGAAATCAACAGAATCGCGTGGCCCGCCGCTCGGGCGGCCAGCAACTGCGAATGAATGAACTCGATCGCGCCGACGTCCAGGCCCCGGGTGGGATTGACTGCAATCAATAGTTGCGGTTCCCGACTCAATTCCCGGGCGATGATCAACTTCTGCTGATTCCCGCCGGAAAGCGACCCTGCCGGTTCTTCAATCGTGCTGTGCCGGACGTCGTATTGTTCTAGGAGCTGTTCAGTATTCGTGATCATCGCCTTGGGATTCAATACCCCATGGTGAGAATACGGGGCCAGCGTGTAGACTTGCAGCGACATATTGTCCACGAGGCTCATGGGCAGGATCAAGCCATAGCGTTGCCGGTCTTCTGGAATATGGCCAACCCCGGATTGGGTCACTTGCCGCGGCGTGGCCCCGGTGCGGTCTTGGCCGCCAATAATGACATGGCCGCCCGCCGTAGGCATTAAGCCCGTGATTGCCCGGACGAGTTCACTTTGGCCGTTCCCGTCAATTCCCGCTAACCCGACGATTTCGCCGCCGTGGATGGTCAGATCAAAATCGTGGACCCGAGTGACCTTCTGCTTATCGATGACTTGCAAGTCTTCGATCTTCAAAATTTCTGGACCAACTGGCATCGGTACGCGTTCCCGTTGGAAAGTGACGTGCCGACCAACCATCAGCTCGGCCAGTTTTTCCGTGGAGGTGGTCTTCGTATCCACTGTATCGATCACTTTGCCCCGGCGAATAATCGTGGTGATATCCGCCACGGCCTGCAGCTCATTCAATTTGTGAGAAATCAGGATAACGGCTTTGCCCTCTGAGGCCAGCCGGCGAAAAATATCCAGCAATTCCTTGATTTCTTGCGGGGTTAAAACGGCCGTGGGTTCATCAAAAATCAAGATATCGGCATTACGGTACAACACTTTCAAAATTTCTGCCCGTTGCTGCATTCCGACCGAAATGTCCGCAACTTTAGCATCCGGATCCACATCCAACCCATACTGCTTGGACAGTGCCACAACCTTGGCCTTGGCATCGTGCCGGTTCAGGATCCCGACACCTTTTGTTTCTTCCACACCCAGCATGATGTTTTCCAACACGGTGAAGTTCTCCACCAGCATGAAGTGCTGGTGGACCATCCCAATCCCGAGTTCCGTGGCGTCCTTCGCCGAGGCCAAATGGACCGGTTTCCCATGAACTAGAATTTCACCGCTGGTCGGCTGCAAGATTCCGGAGAGCATGTTCATCATGGTTGTCTTGCCGGCTCCATTCTCGCCCAGCAAGCCATGGACCTCACCGTTGCGGATCTGGATCGAAATGTGGTCATTAGCCACAAAATCCCCGAAACGTTTGGTCAGGTCCCGCACTTCAATGGCAATTTCAGAAGATGACATGTGCGATTCCTTTCTATTTGCCTGTCGATATAGAAAAATTAGGGCAGAAGCATACGCTGCTGCCCTAACCGTGTCTCAAATGTCAGACAATTACTTCTTCAGTTGTGAGGGCTTCTCAGCGACTTTGATCTTGCCGTCGATGATCTGCTGCTGGTAATCCTGAACGGCTTTCCAAGCAGCTGCGCTCATGTTGCCGCGCGCCAGTTTAACCCCTTTTTCCTTCAAACCATAAACGGTCGTCTTGCCGCCAGGGAACTTGCCGTCTTTGGCATCGTCGGCCAGCTTCTCAACCGCAATATCCACGCCCTTAACGGTGGAAGTCAGCGTCAGGTTGCCGCCGCTGTACTTACCTTCAGGAGTCTGGTCCCGATCGACGCCGATGACCCAAACCTTCTTCTTCTTGATTTGGTTCTTGGCAGCAGAGAAGACACCCATCCCGGTACCGCCGGCAGCTTGGTAAATCACGTCTTCGTCGTTGTTGAACATGGCGTTGGCTAACGCTTGGCCAACATCCGGCTTGCTGAAGTCGTTGGCATACTTCACATCGACACTGATGTTTTTGTCGACAGCGGCGACCCCTTGGCGGAAGCCGGCTTCAAAGCGGTCAATGACTGCCCCGTGCATGCCGCCGATGAAGCCGACCTTCTTAGTCTTGGTCGTCTCGGCTGCGGCGACACCGGCCAGAAATGCCCCTTCGTTATCCTTAAACGTGACACTGGCCACGTTCTTGGCATCGATCACATCGTCAATGATGACGAAGTTAGTCTTCGGGTTCGCCTTTGCAGCGTTCTTGATCGCACTCTCCAACTTATAGCCGATCCCAAAAATCGTCGCATACTTTGCCTGAATCAACTTGTTGATGTTCGGGGTGAAGTCCGCATCGGAGTTGGATTGGGCGTAGTTATAACCGCCGACACCCTTCTTTAAGCCGTTCTTCTTGCCCCATGCTTCCAGACCTTCCCAACCGCTTTGGTTGAATGACTTGTCGTCCACCCCGCCGCCATCGGTAACCAATGCTGCAGAATACTTCACGGTCTTCGTGGCGCTGCCGCTGTTGCTCTTGCCGCCGCAAGCGACCAGGGCTAACCCCATAACCGCAATTGACGCAACCAAGCCAATCTTGTGACTGATTTTCAAAACAGTTCCTCCTCGGTGGGCTTCTTTCGCCCTTGATGAGTTAATAATACCATGCCGGAATTACACAAACAACAACGATGCAGATTACAATTTAGTGTAATGTTCGCATTGTAACCGGTGTCAGTCATTCCTAGAGAAACAAATAACACCGCTTCGTGCTGAGATGGAATATCACAAAGACGGTGTTATTTAACAGATTATTGAATTAGGCTGTGCTCACAATCGAGCAGGCGGTGCTTAATACAGCTCCAGATATTGGTCCCGTTCCCACTTGGAGACGGACTGGCGGTAGCCATCCCACTCCATGCGCTTAGAATCAACGAAACTCTGGTACAGGTGCGGTCCCAAGGCGTCAATGACTACTTCATCCGCCGCCAACGCCTTCAACGCATTGTGCAGCGTGGAGGGCAGGTCGGTGATGTGATTGGCTTTGCGTTCCTCAGGAGTCATCCGGTAAATGTTGCGGTGCACTGGTGCTGCCGGGGTCAGCTTGTTGTTCAAGCCGTCCATGCCGGCCGCCAAGATCGCGCCAATAGCCAGATAAGGATTAGCGGTCGGATCAACACTGCGCATTTCTAACCGCGTCGATAAACCGCGGGATTGGGGTACCCGAATCAGCGGGCTGCGGTTGCGGCCAGACCAAGCAACATAAACCGGCGCTTCATAGCCCGGCACCAATCGCTTATAGGAATTGACAGTCGGATTATTAACGGCGGTCAGTGCCCGCGCGTGCGTCAGCAAACCAGCCAGGAAGTGGCGGGATTCGGCCGATAATTGGTCGTCCGTATCCGGATCAAAGAAAGCATTATTGTCGCCCTTGAACAAGGACATGTTGATATGCATACCGCTGCCGTTGATGCCGGCCAAAGGCTTGGGCATGAACGTGGCGTGCAAGCCATGCTGGCGCGCAATCGTCTTGACGACCAATTTGAACGTCTGGATGTTATCGGCGGCAGTTACGGCATCAGCATACTTGAAGTCAATTTCGTGCTGTCCAGGAGCGACTTCATGGTGGCTGGCTTCGACTTCAAAGCCCATCTTTTCCAACTCCAAAACAATGTCCCGCCGGGTGTTTTCACCCAGATCGACGGGGGCAAAGTCGAAATAGCCGCCCTTGTCGTTCAGTTCCAAAGTCGGCCGATCCTCCTCATCCAATTTGAAGAGGAAGAATTCCGGTTCTGGTCCGATATTGAAGGTGGTGTAGCCGGCCTCCCGAGCTTCGGCCAATACCCGCTTCAAATTGTTGCGAGGGTCCCCCGCAAACGGTGTGCCATCCGGATTGTGTACGTCACAAATCAAGCGGGCAACTTTGCCGTGTTCGGATCCCCACGGAAAGACCAGCCACGTATTCAAATCGGGGTACAGCAGCATGTCGCTTTCCTCAATCCGGACAAAGCCGTCAATGGACGATCCATCAAACATAATTTTGTTGGCCAATACCTTCTCCAACTGATCGACAGGTACCTCCACGTTCTTGATAATGCCGTTGATATCCGTAAACATTAATCGCAGAAATTGAACATTTTGTTCCTGTACGGCTTCCCGAATCTTGTCTGCCGTAATTTGTGCACGCGCCATCAAACCCACTCCATTCTTAAAAGTTAATTACGAGGAAATTCTGTATCATTCAAGAAACCGGCTGTCCGCAACATCTCGTCGCGCAGCAGCACCCGGGCTTTTTCATCGGAAAGATTATTATTCCGTTCGCTCGCCCGGCGCTCCTTCACTTGACCGAGGGTATACCCTGCGGCCAAATCGTCCTTGATCGCCAACAGCACATCCACATCATTCATGGAGAATTGCCGCTGACCGCCAGCCGTCCGATGGGGCTTCAATAAGCCCTGGGACTCATAATAGCGAATTTGGCGAGCCGTCAGGCAAGTGATCGTACACGCCGTACCAATTGATAACACCGGGGTCGACCGCCGGACTTCTGTCTCACGCATACCCGCACCTCCTTGAATGGTTACAGTATACGCGGCAATAAAAAAAGCTGTCAACGGCATATGTCAGGTTTCCTAACATCATTGACAACTTTTTTGAATTTTCTTTACATGGTCCAGACCAATATGTCACCGCGTTAAAAAACTCGCGACCAGCAGCTTGATTTTATTTTCTTCCGCGGGGTTTTCCAGCAAGTTGAACCAATGTACCGGGAGCTGGTGACGGAAATACGTCAGCTGCCGCTTAGCGTAATGCCGGGAGTCGGCCTTGATGCGGTCGACCGTGGCCGGCAAGCTGGCTTGACCGGTAAAGTACGGCCACCATTCCCGATACCCGATGCCCTTCCCCGCTGGCCAATCCGCGCCGCCTTGGGCGTACAGCCAGCGGGCTTCTTTTTCTAAACCCTGGGCAATCATCTGGTCCACCCGGGCATTGATCCGGGCATAAAGCTGCTGTCGTTCGGTATTCAAGCCGATTACACAGGCATCATAAGCCGGCGTCAAATCATCCCCTTGATCCGAAAATAGCTGACCCGTTTCAGCAATGACCGCGAGGGCGCGTTCAACCCGGCGGCGATTCGCGACCGGAATTTTAGCCGCGGCGGCGGGGTCAGCGATATTGAGTTTCTGCCAGGCTGCTTCATTATTGAGTCCATCAGTAATGTGATTTGACTGCCGCTCCGTGCCTAATTGCCACCCTAGCAAAAACATCCGTAAATAGAAGCCGGTACCGCCGACAATGATCGGTACATGACCGCGGGCAGTAATTTTCCGCACCAAATTGCCGGCAGCCTGTTGAAAATCATGGGCGGAGAATTTTTCATCCGGATTGCGGATGTTCAGCAAGTGGTGGGGAACTCCCTGCATTTCCCCAGGCAGAACTTTTGCGGTGCCGATATCGAGATGACGAAAAATCTGCATCGAATCTCCGGAAATAATTTCGCCATTGAATTGTTTGGCCAAGTCAATGCCCAGTGCTGATTTTCCCACTGCGGTGGGGCCGACGATCATAATGACTTTATCCATGATCGGTCAGCTCCAGCACATACGAATGCTCGGTAATCACCCGCTCTGCATCAAATTCACCCACGGCGGCTTTATCTGTCACGATATACACCCCTTCGCGCAAATAGTGGGTCAGGGGCTGCCCTGTTTGCCGGTTAGTCAGGATCAACCGTTGCTGCGCGCGGTCAACGCGAAAACCCAGCTGCAAATCATCAGCTTTTGGCGTCCCAATGACCAGATAATCCCGCGTTAACAGCCGCGCGCCAAACTTTTGATACAACTGATTAGTCCCGGCATCATCCCGGGTAAAAATGATCAGTGCTTGAACGGCGTGGGCCACCAAATAGGCTTTTGCGGCCATGAACAATTGAGTGCCGATGCCCCGGTGCTGCCAATCCGGATGGACGGCAAAGTTTTCCCAATAGGCCAGTCTCTGAGTGGGAAAATATAAATTGTCCTCGCTCATTTCATGGGTGAACACGCCGATATCCAGCAAACCCACCAGTTGTTGCGTCGCGTCATCGATCGCCACTAATTCGCAGGCTGCCTGATATACTTCTGGATCTAAAATTGTTTTCGTTGTTTCCTGATCGTCAAAAAAAGGCGAAAAAAGATACGCCAACGCTTTGGTGTACACCCAGTGCCGCTCATCCGCGGCCTGGTATGGCCGAATCGTAATGCCCATGCCGGCAAGCCCCTCTCAAAAATGTCTGAATTCTATTATACCGTAGCCGCCAACACCCGAAAAGGTGGGAAGAAAACGCTAAATCCTTTGCACTTCCGGGCCAAATACGCAATAATGAAGTAGACAACAAGATTTGGAGGGATTGTTTATGGCAAAGTCTAAATTTGGGCGCGGTTTCCTGTTTGGCGTTCTCGCTACTGCAGGCGCCGTTGCTGGCAGTGTTTATGCCTTTAAGAAACAAGTCGTCGAACCCAGCGACGCCGAAGTCAGCCGGATCGAAGATAATCGTAAACGGGCCAACCGTAAGGCCCATCAGGCTCATCAGGGATAATTCACGGTAAACAAATAGCGTTGACGAGTTGGAATGAATTCGTCAACGCTATTTTTGTAGGCTTGGTAAGCAGGGTCAGTCGTTGCTGCGCCGTGCCCAAGCTGCGAACAATATCATTGCCTTTTTTCTAGGCAACAGCTTTACCCTTCGTCTTACCATGCCATTCCCGGAAGCCGCCCTTGAGCCAGCGAACTTCGGTAAAACCGGCTTTTTTCAGCTGCAGAGCCGCCCGAATGGCCAGATTCGTGCCGCTCTCATAAACATAAACCGGTAAATCTTTACGCAGTGATCCCATGTCCTGCTTTAACGACGCCATCGGCATACTGCGGGCACCCAAAATATGCTTCGTATCGAACGTCTTACGCTCCCGCAGATCGATAATCTGAGCCCGGGTACGACCCTTTTCAAACTCTTCTTCGGTCAACGCACCCTTCAACTGCCGGCCGCGCCACCAGTAATATGTCGGCGAACCGATCATATACAATACAATCAGCAGAAGGAACCCGTTCAGGATCCAAATACCTTGATTAAATGAACTTGCTAACACCATTACCTGCATTCCTCTATTCTTCTGTTTGTGCGTGGTCGGCCAAGACCAGGGAAGCCGCGCCGACGATACCGGCTTCGTTGCCTAACGTGGCCAACCGCAAAGACGTGGTCTGGCGAACATTCGGGAAGGTATTTTCTTCGAAATTCCGTTGCACCCGTTCCAGCAGGAAGTCGCCGGCCGCGCTGACACCGCCGCCAATGACGATATACTTCGGATTCAGCATATTGCCGACGTTAGCCAGAGCCAAGCCCAAATAGAAGCTGACCTTATCCACGACCTTCAGTGCCAAGGGGTCACCCTCTTTGGCCAAGTCGAAGACGATCTTTGAGGTAATATCTTCACCATCATCCAGCATGAATTTCAGTTTCGCATCACCGGCATATTCTTCGGCCATATCCCGAGCAATATGGACCACGCCGGTGGCCGAGGCATATTGCTCTAAGCAGCCGCGCTTGCCGCAGGTGCACAGATAACCGCCAGGCTGAACGGTAATGTGGCCCAACTCGCCAGCGGATCCCGCTACGCCATGGAGCAGTCTGCCGTCAGCGATGATGCCGCCGCCAACCCCGGTACCCAGAGTAACGAAAGTCACGTTGGGATCATTGTCGCCGGCACCCTGCCAGCGTTCGCCCATGGCTGCCACGTTGGCATCGTTATCAATATAGAAGGGAATATTCGTCGCCGCCTCAATGTCCCGCTTAGGGTAAACGGTGCCTTCCCAATTCAAATTGAATGCGCCGCTGACTGTCCCCGCTGCTAAATCAACTGAGCCGGGCGACCCCATGCCGATTCCTGCAAACTGGTCAGCAGGCATATCGTACAGTTTCAAGTGGTGCTGAATAGAATCGATAATGTTGGGGATAATATGACTGCCATCCTCCAAGATGTCGGTTTCAATACTCCACCGTTGCTGCACTTCCCCCTGCGGCGTAAGAATGCCGAATTTGGTCGTGGTACCGCCGAGGTCGACCCCGATCAGTTTTTTATCTGTCATGCTGTTTTCCACTGCTTTCATGATTTTTTTGTTGCATGCGCAACTCATACTCCCGTTCACGGTGCAACACCGCCCGGGCTTTCACATATATCTTAGCATCTAAGAGCCCGGCTGTGTATACGTGTTCAAGCTCAATTGTCATCAACTCGATATCCCACAGCCGTTTCCCCAAATGGACTAAGATGCCAAAGCGTTCCAATAGCTGCTGCACGTCATAAAGCGTGCGCATGGGATGATCACCCGGCATAGCGGACCATCCCCAAATAACCTAAGACACCTGCTGCGGCCAGCAGGACCACCGTGCCCGCGATCCGCTGCCATACCGGCAGTTTCCCGAAGCGGGCCGGCAAAGCCAAGACCATGGCAATGAGAAAGCCGCCCAGGGCGCCGCCGATATGGCCAAAGATATCGATCGACGGCATAAACAGATCCAATACTAAATTGATCAGGATCAACGTCAAAAATTGCCGGGCTGCCATTTGAAAATACGGTTCCTGCCGGTAGCCGACGCCCAGGAACAGGAAAGCGCCAAACAATCCGAACAGAGCAGTGGACGCCCCGGCGGAGATACTGTTCATACTGCCAAAGGCAAACGAGGTCAAATTACCCACGATGCCGCTGACAAAGTAAATGACCAGCATTCGCCAATGGCCGAATAAACCCTCGATCTGGGTGCCCACGGCATAGATCATGACACCGTTGGTGGCGATATGCAGCAGGCCGATGTGGATAAACATCGCGGTGATCAGCCGCCACCATTCGCCCTGGGCCACCAGCTGGCCGACGTTGGCGCCGACTTGAAGCAAAACAGCGGAATTATCGGAACCACCCAGCAGTATTTCGGCTAAATACATCAACACAGTGGCAATCAGTAAACCGTATGTGACGAACGGCATCAGTTTGAGGCGGGTCATGTACCAGCGGATCCGACTATTGTTCATTAATTCTCTTCCCTTCTAGGAGCGTACCCACCGGTACATCATGTTCGGCGACGCGCCAAGTGGGCGCATTGAACAGCATCACCGTGGTCGCCAGCGTGATCGTATGCTGGATAGCCGCGGCGTGGCGGGCGAGATACCGGTCGTAATAGCCGGCACCGAAACCGACCCGGGCATGGCTGCCCCGAACAAAAGCGACTCCTGGCACGACCACAATGGCCGGCACCACATCGGCATCAGCCACCGGTTCTAGGATACCGTAATCCGTCCGGGCCAATTCGTCAGCGCCGCCATGATACGGCACGAAATGCATGGACCGATCTGGAAATGTCTTAGGCAATAACACTGGGCGCCCAGCGGCCAGCAATTGATCAATGATCGGCGCCGTCGGTACCTCAATACCGCCGGCCATGGTCAAGCCGACGCTGCCTTGGGGATGGGCAGCCAGCCAAGCCAGTAAATCATCTTGCAGCTGCTGGCTCTCCCTTTTAAACGCCGGCGTCTTGGCAAATTCGACCATTCGGGGAATTTGCAGCTGGCGGAACGCTTTTTTCGTTAATGTCATGGCGGGCCTCACTTAATGTTGTTCAGCTTATAGTATTGTTCAATCATCGTTCGGGCCACTTCCTGGTTATAGTTACCCTCGGAATCGACGTCCAAATTCGGGAAGACGATGGCGATCGCAATCTGCGGGTCGCTGGAGGGCGCAAAACCGACGAAGCTGGAGTTGGTGGTTTCTGGCGGATTCGTCGTCGGGTTGTCCGGATCAATGTAGAAGGACTGGGCAGTACCGGTCTTCGCCGACATCGCTGGTTTGATATCCTTCAATGGATGGGCTGTACCCCAGGCCATGGAACCGTGGACGACGTTGTACATCCCCTGCTTGACGACATCCAGCTCATCCTGGGTGAACGGTACCCGGTTCAAAATGGTTGGCTGGGTAGTGTCCACGATGGCGCCCTTTTGACCCTGGGTGCCATTTTCTTGGATGGACTGAACCAGATAGGGTTTCATCCGGTAACCGCCGTTGGCAATCGTGCTGATGTATTGAACCATCTGAACTAATGTGTATTGATCATAGTTCCCGTAAGAAAGGTCCAACGCTTTCCCAGAATTCAGAATGCCCTCTTCATTGGTGGTTGGGCCCAGATAAGCTCCGATTTCACCTGGCAAGTCGATTCCAGTCTTGGTGCCGAGCCCAAACATTGCGAAATACCGGCGCATAATGGTGAAGATATTGTCCTTGAAATTGATCAAGGTATGGGGCACGTATGCCGCTTTACCCATCTTCAGAGCCAAATTCATCATGTAAATGTTGGAGGAAACTTCCAACGCCTGGACCGCATTCAGCGATGAATACGTACCAGCCGGATAAACGGATTTCTTCACCGGTGTCGCCGGCAAGCAGATGGGATCATCCACTTGGGTATTGCTGCTGGGAGTGATTACCCCATCCATCAGCGCGCCAAGCACGGTGGCCCCTTTGACGGCCGACCCCATGACGAAGTTGCGATTGATGGTGCCCAGGGCATCATCCGATTCTTTTTTAGTCTTCGGATCGTTCTGCACGCCGGCCATGGCCAAGATGGCGCCGGTCTTCGGGTTCATTGCAATCGCATAGGCCCCGTCTGAATAAGTGGCGTCGCCGGCACTCTTGGCCCGGTCGAACTGCTGTTTCAAAACTTTTTCGACAATACTCTGGTATTGACTATTAATCGTTAAATTTAAATTATCGCCAGGTTTGCCCCCATACAGAGTAGTCGCGTCGGTGACCAGATTATTGGCGTGGACATCGACCTGGGTACGGGACTTGGTGCCCTTCAGCACTGGTTCATAGGCTTTTTCCAAATAACTCGTACCGACCCTGTCATTCCGAGAATAGCCCTGGGCCAGAAGCGTATTGACTTCGTCCTCAGGCAGACCCTGCTGTTCCGAGGAAACAGAGCCGATCACGCTGCGCATGGAATCACCGTTAGGATAGGAGCGTTCCCAATCGGTACCAACGCTGACGCCGGGAATTTCGGTCAAATGCTCAGATACTTTAGCCACTTCCGCGGCGCTCACGTCCCGGTTCTTGATCATCACGGTAGACAGCTGGTATGCCCCGGCCATTCGCGCATAAATTTCAGCAGCGCTGGTCTCTTGAGGCGTTAAAGTAATATTTTTCTTCATGGTATTGGCCACTTCATATTGATACTGAACAGTGGCTGACCGGGCATCCCCACTTGGCGTTTCCTTCTGATCTTTGGTCAGCTCATTGTCAGCGGCCTTGAGATTATTCTTATCCGCCAAATAATAATCCACCTTTTCCCGCGGCGTCAGCTTGGTGCCGCTGGGCATGGTGATCAATTTGGCGAGACTGTCAGCCACTTTGCGGATCTTATCGGCGGTCACGGACACGTTCTTGGTATACGTGATCGCACTTTCCGGCTCGTTACCCACCAAGAGGCGCCCTTGGGAATCATAAATCTGGCCCCGGGCCACGTCCTTCGTGACGACTGAGCTGTCTGTCCGCTCCACTTCGGCCTGGAACATATCCCCGTTGACCACCTGCAAATAAGCCAGTTGCGCCATTAAGGCCGCAAATAACAGGAAGACCAAAAGCAGGAGAAAATTCAGGCGAAAGGGAATTTTCGATTTTTTACGTTGCGGTGTTTGCTGATTTGGAGAATGCACGTTCACTCGACCCCGATTTCTTATTTGTGTTCGATACCATATTGTAGCAAAAAAGCGGCGGCCCCTCTACCGCCTTACCACACGCTTAACGATATTGTAGAATAGGATATACGATTAAAAAACAGAGGAGTTGGCAAAACGTTGCGTTATTCGTCTCGGCACCACCGCACCAGCCCGCGCTGGCCGCTCGTCTGGAGCTTTGCGGTCCCTTTTTTGTTCATTATTGGTTACTTTGCAGTCCAGCGGGTCTGGCCGTTGGGCAACCAAAGCGTCATGACTGTGGACCTGGGCCAGCAGTATATCGATTTCTTTGCCTATTTTAAGAAAACTTTACTGGCCCATCCAGAAACGTTTTTCTACTCCTTCAGCAAGGGCCTCGGCGGCGAAATGATCGGTACGTTTGCCTACTACTTGCTGAGTCCCTTGAATTTCCTGCTCTTCCTATTCCCAGGCACCAGTCTATCCGTGGGCATCTGGCTGTTAATGGCCTTAAAACTCGGCTTAGCCGGGCTGTTTGCGTGTGTGTATTTGCGCCAGCCGGAACGGCATCTGGCCCCAGCGGTTCAGGCCGCTTTAGCTGTTAGTTACGGCTTGTGCGCGTACCTGATCGTCAACCACTACAATGTCATGTGGCTGGATGGTGTTTATTTATTACCCCTCTTACTGGTCACCCTGGAATGGCAGCGGACCGCTCGGCGAATCTGGGCCTATCCGCTGCTGCTGGCGGTCACTTTCATCGTCAACTATTACATAGGTTACATGATTGCCTTATTCCTGGTACTGTACTGGGTCTGGTATCAAAGCCAGTTTGCGGCTAATTTGCGGACATGGTTCCGCCAAGGCGTGCGGTTTGCCTGGACGTCTTTGCTGGGCGCGGGCTTGAGCCTCTTTATCCTCTTACCGACCCTGTTTGCCCTCAGCGATTCCAAGGGTACCTATACCGTCAAAGCAATTGATTGGACGATCGAATATAACCCGCTCAAGCTGCTGCCTAAAATGGTCTCTGGGGCCTATTCTTTTGATCAAATGTCCTCGGGCCAGGCCAACATTTATACCGGCATGATTGTTTTGCTGGGGGTGATCTTGTACTTCTTCAACCGCTGGGTACCATGGCAGGAAAAGATCGTCGCCGGGATTATCTCCCTCTTTTTGCTGGCCAGTTTATTCTTTCAGCCTTTTGATTTATTGTGGCATGGTTTCCAGTTTCCGGTATGGTATCCGTACCGTTTCAGCTTCGTCGTCAGCCTGTGGGGTATTCTGCTCACAGCCAGAGTCTGGCCGCTGCTGCCCCAATTCCGGGCTTGGCAAGGCTGGCTGCTGCTGATCCCTGGCATCGTGATCGTCGGTTACAGTGCTTGGCAGCTGCCCAAGCTGGAATTTATCCATTGGCCAGCGATTCTGTTCACCGGCGCCTTTGCCGTGGCCGCTGTCTGCTTAGTCGCCCTGCACGACCGCGGCTGGCACTGGTGGCCGTTAGCCCTGCTGCTTTGCGTGACCTTAGAAATGCTGACCAACGGGGTGCTCAGCCTGAATCAGCTCAGCTACATCAGCCAAAGCGACTACGCCAACTACACCAATAATTTGCAAGCGGCGGTATCTAAAATTCAAAAGACGTCGCCTGAACCGTTCTACCGGATCGGCAAGACTTTTGAACGTACCAAAGACGATGCGATGCAGACAGACTTCTTCGGCGGGTCTCACTTCAATTCGATGATGGAACCGCGTCAGCCCAATCTATACGACCGGTTAGGTTTGCCGGCTGGCGATGGTCAGATTTCGTACACCAATGGGACCTTGATTACTGACGCGGTATTAGATATGCGCTATTATTTGCAGGACACCAAGAGCTATAGCGTATTGGACAGTCATGACCTGGCCGGCCACCCGATGATGTTTCCCAATGCGTACCGCCCGGATCTGGCCTTCTACGACCACGTAGCGACGCAAACGATGACCGCCACCTATCGCAATCCCTACGCCCTGTCGTTAGTGTACGCCGGCTCTGACCGCGCCCTGAAGCATGTCCGGCTGCCGAACTATCCATTGTCCGAACAAGAAGCCTTGATGAATGAACTCACTGGGAGCCAGGATTGGCACAGTCTGTTCATTCCCCTTTTGCACCCGACCATTACCACCAGCAACATCAAAAAAGATGACAACGAGACGATCAGCGGCACATTTTACCGGAGTAATAAGTTAAAGCCGGCGACGGTCACCTATTCCTTTATCGCCAGCAGCAACGATCCGTATTACGTGACTTTCGGCAACAATATGCCCATTAAGGACATGACGATCCGGGTCAACGGTCGTGAAGTGAAACAGTACGACTCTTTCCGGTCTCCCGTCGCTTTCAATCTAGCGGCGCACCATGCTGGGCGCCGGGTGACCCTCAGCTTCACATTCAGTAATAACGACTCCGTCAGCATGGACGGACTGGCTTTTTACCGCTTCGATCTGGCTGAATTTGAAAAAATGGACCAGCAGCTGCAGAACCAGGCCGGCGAGATAACCAATTTCAAACAGGACGCCATCACCGCCACGGTCACCACCACGAAGACCGCCCCCACGGTGTATACCTCGATTCCGGCCAGTCCTGGGTGGCAAGTTCTGGTAGACGGCCAGCCGCAGAAGACCAAGCAATTGATGAATACATTCGTCGCCTTTACCCCGAAAAAAACCGGGCGCCACACGGTTCAAATCCGTTACGTGGCACCCGGCTGGCGGGTCGGTGTGACCGGCTCGCTCCTGGCATTGCTCCTATGGGGGCTAGTGGTGTTCTTTGATCGAAAGCATTATTGGTCAGCCGGATCACCCGTGGCGCTATCGCCGTCATCGACCAAGTGGTGGCGCAAAGCGTAAATTGCTGCCTGGGTCCGGTCCTCCACTTGCAGCTTCGCTAAGATATTGGATACATGGGTTTTGACCGTTTTCAGCGTAATAAACAATTCATCCGCGATCTCCTGATTTGAGCGGCCCTGGGCGATGAGGGTCAAAACTTCCATCTCCCGATTGGTCAGATCCTCATACAGGGGCTTCTCGCCAGCATGGGCCATGCGGTGCATCATCTTGTTGGTCACTTCCGGCTCCAACACCGATTCGCCCTGGGCAGTTTGCCGAATGGCCGATGCAATTTCCTCGGCCGTGGACGTCTTCAAGATGTAACTGGCCGCGCCGGCTTCGATGGCCGGGTAGACTTTCTCATCATCAATGAAACTCGTCAAAATAATGATCTTCGCCTTGGGCCACTGGGCGAGGATCTTTTTTGTGGCTTCGATGCCATCCATGTTGGGCATCACGACATCCATCAGGATCACGTCCGGGTGCAGTTCAAGGGCCATTTTGACCCCCTCGACCCCATCGACAGCCTGACCGACCACCTCAATGTCGTCCTGGACCCCTAGGTAAGTGCTGATGCCCAGGCGGACCATTTCGTGGTCATCCACGATCAATACTTTAATCATCGCTATTCGTCGTCTCCTTTACAATGGGCACCCGCACTTCCACACTGGTTCCCTGCTGGGGGAAGCTGACGATGTGCAAGCTGCCCCCCATACTCTTGGTTCGTTCGCTGATATTTTGCAGGCCATAACTGCCGGCGGCTTGGGCTGTCTTCTGCTCGAAACCGACACCGTTATCCACGACTTTCAACAACACAGTTTGACCGATCTGCTTTAAGTATACTTCAATCGTCGTGGCCTTGGCATGCCGCAGCGTATTGGACAGCAATTCCTGAACAATACGAAAGAGGTTGTCTTCAATTGCGCTGGGCAGGCTCAACGGCGCTATGTCAGCGGTGATCTTGATTTGCACCTTCGTCTTCAATTCATTCAAGAGCGAAATAATTCCTGCCTGCAAGCTCTTACCCTCCAAATTGATCGGCCGCAGGTGCAGCAAAAGGGCTCGCATTTCGGATTGGGCTTCGTTGATCACTTTTTCAATGGTCACGATCTGTTTGGTCAAAGTCTCCGGCAGATCCTCCTTCGCCGCGGTGGCGTTCAGCGCTGACAGCATCATCGTCGCGGCAAACAGCTGCTGACTGACGGAATCGTGAAGCTCGCGGGCTAAGCGGTGCCGCTCATCCTGGAGGATTTCTTCCTTGGTTTGATTGCCCATGATAATGGGCTGATCAGCCATCGTTTGGATGTTGGCCTGCAAGGTTTGCAGTTTATCGCGCAAACGGCGCAATTTTTCGACAACGGCGACATTGGTCGACGTCATGAACGTGGCCGGCGGGGCAAAGGCAGCATCATCGTACTGGTCGGCCAGCAATGCATCCAGCGCGGTATCGGTATGGCGCAGATTGTGGCGCACAACCAGCGACGTTAACGTCGTCAGTGCCAAACCCAAGACCAGCGCCACAGCAAAAAAGCCCAGCACCAAGGGTACCCCAAGGAAAGGCTGGGTCAATTCGCGTTCCACTAAAGGCCATTGGCCGACGCGGTAGGCGCTATAAGCCAAGACCCCGGTGACCAAGGCAAAGGTCAGAAGCGTCGACGCGATGGCTAACACAACTTTCTGTAACCGACTCATACGTACCGCACCTCCAGATCACCAACTAAGGTGCTGGTGACAATTTTGATCGTTCGCTGCTTGCCATCCGCATCCTGATGGTGCAGCTGCAGCCGTTCGTTCTGGAGGTGGTAAGTCTCATCAAGAAATTGGACGGTACCGAAGACAACGCTGTGATCTAATTCAATGGCCACCCCGACTGGAACTAAGATCCGCGTCCGGCCAAAGCCCTTGCGAATCATGATGAAATTATCCTGATCTTCCGGGAGCAGGGTGTTACCCAAATCAACGATCGTGTCGCCGTAAAGGGAAACAAAATTGATATCGTCCCATGGAAAAGTAGTCTCCCCAATTGTCGTGCCGCCAAACCAGGGTGACTTGCGCATGGGCGGCGGCGTGCCGCTGGGTGCCGTCGTTTTGAAGTGGACGTACTGTTTCCGCCGCCAGGGCACCCATTTGTGCAACCCGCCGCCCATCGTAGTCAGGAGCAGCATAATGGCCAGGAGGGTAATCACGAAGAAGGCCCAAAAAGCGCTGTTCATGGTGATCCCGATGGCGATGAAGATCATGCCGAAGATGCGGCTGCCTTCGCGGGGGCTTTGGCGGTGGTGGCCGCCGACAAGTAAGAGAGTCCCGACGACGACAAGAATCAAGGCCATGGGGTCAGTGACGATTTGCCAGCCGAGGAAAGCAATACTGGCGGTCTCGATGATCGCGATTAAGCACCATAAAAAGCGCACGGGTCTTCCTTCTTTCTGTGGGGTTAGAGTGTTCGTTGCCTGCCGTGCCAATGCTCCGCAAGCTCCGGCTGAGGGGGCTGGCGACGCGCAGCTAGTGCGAAGCCAAAGGCGTAGCTAGCCATGACGGCGTTTTGAGCCGGCAAAAACCGCCGTCTCAAAATCGCCTAACAACATCGGCGGCAAAGCCGCCGTGTTGTTTCCATGGCTGAGCCCCCTCAGCCTCCGCTTGCTGCGCATTGGCACTAGACACGCCGAGACAAAACACTCTAACTTATTCTGTTAATAGTATACCGTACTTAACTGCCCTTCAGACCCGTCACTGGGCCATATTGCGATGCGACTTTAGGCTGAATTTTCGGTTCCCACTGGCGCCGGTAGTTCACACATTTCACCGCATAACAAAAAACGACCTCGCATGAGGTCATTTCTCGTTGGGTCTAGTTTATTTAACCGTCTGAATCGCGACGTCCATTTCACCACCGGGCGTCTTGATCGCCACATGATCGCCCTTATGGCGGCCAATCAGGGCCTTGGCGATCGGTGAGTCGTTGGAAATCTTACCAGCAAATGGATCTGCTTCGGCTGCGCCGACGATTTGGTAAGTTTCCGGTTCATCTTCCCCGTCTTCCAGGAAAGTGACTGTCTTACCGACAGATACCTCATTAGCATCCACGGAGTTGACGTCCACAACTTGGGCAAAGTGCAGCATTTCCTCGATTTGAGAAATGCGTGATTCAACAACACTTTGCTCGTCCTTCGCTGATTCATATTCCGAATTCTCGGATAAATCGCCGAAACCGCGGGCGACCTTGATGCGCTGGATAACTTCGGGCCGTTTGACGGTCTTCAATTGTTCCAATTCATCTTCCAGCTTTTTCTTACCCTCTGCTGTCATCGGGTATGTTTTATTTGCCATGCCTTACACCTCTAAATAATTCGTTACTTGCTTCTTTTGATCGTTGAACTTTGACAGTCCAAGAGGACATTATACAGAATCTTAGCCAGATTGTCTCGCAAAAATGTCACGAATTTTAGTGACAAGCAAATCGATCGCCACTTGATTCTGACCGCCCTCTGGAATGATGATGTCCGCATAACGTTTGGTCGGCTCAACAAATTGGTGATACATCGGCCGCACGGTGGCCAAATATTGATTGATAATATTATCCAGCGACCGGCCCCGTTCGTGCATGTCCCGCTTCATCCGGCGAATCAACCGAATATCGTCGTCGGTGTCCACATAAACTTTGATATCCATTAGATCCCGCAAGCGCGGATCGTAAAGAATCAAAATCCCCTCCAGGATAATCACGTCTTTGGGTTCCTGACGGACGACTTGCTTAGACCGGTTATGATCTTTGTAACCGTATACTGGTTTCTCGATTGGCTCGTACCGCAACAACTGTTTGATCTGGTCGATCAGCAAGTCGGTATCGAAAGCCAACGGATGATCGTAATTAATTTTCTTCCGTTCTGAGAATGGTGCGGCGGATGCCTTGTAGTAGGAATCCTCCTGCAGCATCAATAACGAATGGCCGGCGAACTCATCAAAGATAGCCCGACTAACCGTGGTTTTGCCGCTGCCGGAACCGCCGGTCACACCGATCACGATGGGTCGTTTCTTACCGGCGGTGCCGTGTTCACTGCCTAAATCAATCATCATTACTGCCCCAAATCCTGTGTTGTACTTGTGTGCTGTTCATACGTCTGGGAATAGTAAATCTTCCCGGTTTTCAGATCTGCCTGGAAGTACAAATAGTTTTGATCCCGATCCTTCGGCGCCAAAACCGCTTGGACGGCATTCAAACTGGGGTTGTTGAATGGCCCGGGTCCGTAACCTTTATTGATATACAAGTTGTAGGGTGAATCCACACTGGTATCTTTGTTCGTCAAGTGTGTCTTATGCACATTCAACGCATACATCACGGAGATATCAGACTGCAATGGCATATTCACCGCCAACCGGTTGAAGAAGACGCCCGCGATCTTTTGCCGGTCCTCGGTCTTGACCCCCTCCCGCTCTACCAATGAAGCCAGGGTGAGTGTCTGTTGGACAGTCAGATTCTTGGCAGCAATTGATTTGTAAAGCGGGGAAAGTTCCTCTTGGGACTTGTGGACCATCATCGTCACGAAATCCTTCAGACTGGTGTCTTTATAGATGTCGTAGGTCGCAGGCGCTAAATACCCCTCTAAATGATAGCGGACATTCTTAGCAGTCTGGGCTGAACTCAAGAGTTTTGGATACTTCTTGTACAGCGTGTTCAGGAACGTGTCATCCTTCATCAGTTTGAGGAAGGACGCTTTATCCCACTTCTTGTTTTTCTTCGTTTGACTGGCCAGGGAATCGGCGATGTCTTCCACCGTCACCCCTTCTTTGACCAAGATCCGGCCGATCCGGTCCTTGGGTTCCGCAGCCAAGCCCTCTTTCTGCAATTGGGCAACGACTTGATCCAAGGTCATAGATGGTTTGAAGGAATGCCAGCCGGCAGTGAAGTCCGCGTAGTTATGGGTCTTCACGTAATAATTGAACACCGTGGCACTGCGGATCACCTTGTGCTTCTCCAATTGAACGGCAATTTCCTTGTTGGACGAACCAATGGGAATCTTCACCGCCACTGTCTTCGTGTCCGCCGTATTATACGGCTGCAAGCTGGTATGCACATAACGATAGCCCAAAATACCGATAGCGACTGCTAAAACGGCCAGGATACTGACGATCCAGACCACGATCTTATTGGCCACGCGTTGTTCCTGCTGGCGATTGGTTTCCCGTTGACTCGCTTGTTCAGCCGCGTCTAACGGGGCCGGCGACCCTTCTTTGCCCGCATCGTGTTTCTTGGGCGTTTGCTCTGACTTCAACTGCGGTGGACCCCCTACCTAATCTCGATAATCACTGTAAGCCATTATACAAAACCAACGGCCGCTTGGCTACCGGATCTCAGCATGCAAGTCGCTCACCAGCGCATCGCTGACCTGTTTGAAGGCGGCGTTGACCTGTTCTTCCGTCAATGTATCTTCTGGGTTACGGAATGTTAACGTATAAGCCAGCGACTGGGTCCCGGCGGGCAGCTTGTCGCCCTTGTAGACGTCAAACAGTTGGACATCCTCTAAGAACGCGCCCGCTTGGTCGTGGATGATGGCCAGTACTTGAGCGTTGGTCACATCCTCCGGCAATTGCAAGGCAATATCCCGGGTCACAGCTGGATATTTCGGTGCCGGTACCGCCTGCAGCGGCGTCTTCGCCGCATTCAGCAGCAGATCCAGATTCAGTTGGAAAATGAAAGTATCCGCCGCATGGATAGCAGCCGTCTGGGCGGGGTGCACTTCCCCGACGAAACCCAGCAGAGCATCGCCTAAGAAAATGTCTGCCGTGCGCCCCGGGTGCATCTCCGGATGGCGATCCGTGGCCACGTACCGCACTGCAGCACTCAACCGCAACGGCGCCAGCAGCTCATCGACCATCCCTTTGACTAAATAGAAGTCAGCAGGTTGGGTGGCGGTATCCCATGCACGGCTCTGCCAATCGCCAGATACGAGCCCAGCCAAGTACTCCACTTCATTAGGCCGGACTGTGGCAGCATCGTCCTTCAAGAAGACCCGCCCTTGCTCGAACAGCGCGACATTTTTCACGCTGTGGGCAATGTTGTATGCCAGATCATCCATTAAGCCAGGAATCAAGCTTTGGCGCAGGGCCACGTGATCTTTAGTCATCGGCCAATCAATCTGAGTCGGAACGCTATTGGTCTGGACATACTGCGTGACTTCATGCTCATTGACCAACGCATAACTGATGGCTTGGTTCAAGCCGGCCGCCAGCAAGGTCCGCTTGCTGTAACGGATCAACTGCTGAATGGGAGTGAACTTAGCGACAGTGGTCGTTGCTTCTGGCAAAGTGCTGGGCAGGTTGTCATAGCCGTAAAGCCGGGCGACTTCTTCAATCAAGTCGGCCTCAATACTGATATCCCAGCGGCGAGGCGGTACACTGACGGTGAATAAACCATCTGCTTCCTGAACATCGAAGCCCAGCCGATCGAAGATGTCTCTCACCATATCCACGGACAGTTGCGTCCCCAGCACATGGTTGATGCGATCAATTGAAATATCTACGATAACGGGCAATACCTGCATGGCGGTAGGCGACAAAATTCCTTTTGCCGTCTTGGCGTCTGCAATTTCCTCTGCCAATTGGGCGGCATGCGTTAGTGCTGGCAACACATCCGCATGATTCGTGCCTTTTTCAAACCGGCTGGACGCCTCGGACCGCAGGTTATACCGTTGGGCCGTCTTGCGAATCGGCGTCGGCGGGAAAACAGCGGCTTCAAAGACCACCGTATGGGTGCCTTCAGTGACTTCTGTGCTCAATCCGCCCATGACTCCCGCCAGGGCGATGGGGGTTTCCCCGTCCGTAATCACGATATCATCCGGTACCAAGTCGTGGTCATTGCCGTCCAAAGTTGTCAGCTGTTCACCCTGCCGAGCATGGCGAACGACAATTTCTTTGCGGGCCAGCTTATCATAGTCAAAGGCATGCAGCGGCTGGCCGTATTCCAGCATCACGTAGTTAGTGATATCCACGATGTTGTTGATCGGCCGAATACCGGCATTCCATAACCGAACCTGCAGCCATTGGGGACTTTCCTTGACCTGGACGTTTTGAACGAGGCGCAAATGATAACTCGGCGCGTCCGCTTGGTCCGGCACCGCTGCTTTGAGCAGCGTGGTGATCTCATCACCATTTTCGACCGCATGCGGTTCCTTGAAATGCGGTTTCTCGTTGAGCATGGCCCCAATTTCCCAGGCAGACCCATGCATGCCTAAAGTATCGGCGCGGTTGGGCGTGATATCCAGATTCAAGACAGGATCATCCATCCCCAGCAGCGGAAAGACGGATTCCCCCGGCGTGTGAGGCTCATTGAAGACATAAATCCCATTGGCGTAAGCCTTGGGGACAACTGCTTCTGGGAAGCCGATTTCCTGCAAGGCGCAAATCATCCCCATGGAGACTTCGCCGCGCATCTTACTCTTCTTGATCTTCGTGTGGCCGGCGATCCAGGAACCCGGCAGGGCCACGATGACATATTGCCCAGCGGCCACATTAGGCGCGCCGCAGACGATTTGATAGGGTTCCGTATCGCCCACATCCACCTGACAAATATGCAGGTGGTCGGAATTCGGGTGCGGGACACTTTCTAAGACGTGGCCCACCACGATTTTTTTCATGCCCTTTTCGCGCAGGAAAACTTCTTCCGTTTCGATCCCTGTCCGGGAGATTTGGTCGGCCAATTTGATGGGATCTTCAGTGACCGGCAGATAATCATTTAACCATTTGTAAGAAACTAGCACGTTTTAGTCCTCCTGCTCGAATTGTGTTAAGAACCGCTGATCATTAAGGTAGAAATTCCGGATGTCTTCAATGCCGTATTTCAGCATCGCGAACCGGTCTGGGCCTAAGCCGAAGGCGAAGCCGCCGTAAACATCAGCATCCACCCCGGCACTCTTCAAGACATTCGGGTGAACCATGCCGGCGCCCAGCACTTCGACCCAGCCGTTGTCCTTGCTGGTGACGTCATCGCTGCCCGCCGTCTGCCCCCAGGAAACATCGATCTCCACGGAGGGTTCGGTGAACGGGAAATAGCTGGGACGCAGCCGAATCTTGCGGTCCGCCCCAAAGATGTGCTTGGCCAAGACTTCCAGCGTTCCCTTTAAGTCGGCCATGGTGATATGTTTGTCGATGACCAAGCCTTCCACTTGGTGGAACTGGTGGGAATGGGTGGCATCGTCAGTATCCCGCCGATAAACCCGGCCCGGGGAGATCATCTTCAACGGTCCTTTAGAAAAGTCGTGCTTCTCCAGCGTTCGCGCCTGCACTGGACTGGTTTGCGAACGCAGCAGCACATCCGGCGTGATATAGAACGTATCCTGCATATCCCGGGCCGGGTGGTCCTTGGGGACATTCAGCATTTCAAAATTGTAGTGTTCGGTCTCGACTTCCGGACCGTCAACGACTTGATAGCCCATTCCCATGAAGAGCTGTTCCACTTCGTCCATCACCTGATCCAGGACATGTTCTGTACCCCGGTGAATGGGTCGGCCGGGCAAGGTCACGTCAATGGTCTCTTTCGCCAGCTTGGCCTGCAGCGCCGCGGCCGCTAACGCCGCATGGCGGTCTTCAATGGCCGCGGTCAGTGCGTCCCGCACGGTGTTGGCAAAACTGCCCACCTTAGGCCGTTCTTCGGGGGTCAAGTCCTTCATCCCCCGCAGAACGCCCGTGAGCGCGCCCTTCTTCCCTAATACCTGGACTCGAATATCGTTCAAGCCATTCAAGTCCTGAACAGCAGCAATCTGGGCCAAGGTATCTGTCTGGATCTTGGTCAATTCATCTTGTAAAGCCATGTGTCTACCTCGCTTTATTGATTGAGCGGCACAAAAAAAGGACCTCATCCTCAAGGGACGAGATCCGCGGTACCACCCTAATTTTATTTAGCCAATACTAAATAACACTTGATCTGGATAACGGTCATAGACCGGACACCGTTACTGGGTTGACTAACTCGCCGTTTCGCAGTGCCGACTCCGAAGGGAAAAGGCCGAATCGTTGGCAGCCTTACAGCAAGCGGCCGCCTCTCTGGGCTGATTCGACACTTGGTCTTCATCAAGGTCGTTTCTTTATCTATGATTCATCATAGAGAGCTTTTGCAGAAAATGCAAGGGACTATTGGCATTCTTCCGGTGTGATCCATTGGTCCGCCCATTCGTGGATGGCCCCCATCACCGGCTGCAGGGAAGCCCCGCGGTCAGTCAACCGGTATTCGATCAACGCGGAATGGGGATACGTGACCCGTTCCACGAAGCCCTCGGTTTCCAATTCCCGCAGCCGCTCGACCAAGACCCGGTCAGAGCAAGTCGGCACCATTGCCGCTAATTCTTTGAACCGTTGATTCCCGTTCTTGAGCAATGCCTCAATAATCAAGCCATTCCATTTTTTACCAAGAATACTGAAAATCTTGGCAAATTTAGGACACAAACCTGCGTCACTGCACGGTTCAACGGCCACGACCGTTTTTTCACTTTCCATATTATGTCACCCCGTTTACTTACTAAGGGTAAGTATATAGAAAAAGCGCGCCAGATGCAAGGAAACATCTGGGCACGCTTTCCTCTATCAATTAAAAGGTCGAAATCAAGCGTTTCTTCAGTTCGCGCCATTGCCGGCGGGCAGTGGGCTTGCTGAATTCTTTGACCGCTGCGTAGTCGTCCACGAGGGAAACGACCCAGCTTTCTTTATAGCGCGGCAAAGCGGCCGTGGCGCCGAACATGTGCTTGAGGATGATATCCCGTTCCATATCAGACAACGGGGTGATCTTCTCAGCGTTGTGCACGGCGATGCGCGGATGGATATAGGCGTGGGTGCCTAAGTCAAATTTCGTATTGCGCCAGTCGTAATAGAACATATCGTGGAGCAGACCGGCGCGGGCCAACGCCCGGCAATTCAAATGTAATTTTTTACCCAACAAATAACTATCATAGGAAACGGTGATCGAATGCTGCAAGCGATCTGTGTAGTGGTGCTGCGTATACTCAGCGAGTTTTTGGACTTGGGGGGTAGCCAGGAGATCATCCACATAGCTGTGGTACTCTTCGTTTTCTTGCCAAGGAAGCTTAGACAATATAACAGTCACTCCTCTAGAGTTTTTAATTCTCACCGAGCATTATAGCATGTTTCCAAAACAAAAGCGCCCCACCGGTGCGGTAATGGAACCGGTAACGCGCAAAACTTAATAATTCCTTAGGCAACGAAGTGGAACATCAGAATACCAGCAGCGATGGCCGCATTCAGCGATTCGGCATGGCCCGGAATCGGAATGACTAAGTTGGCAGTCGTTTGACTGCTTAACGCCGGATCCATCCCGGCCCCCTCGTTCCCAATGATCAGGCCAAACGTTGCTGTTGGCTGGATCGTCCGGTAGTCAACGGCCGCATCATTGACCAATGTACCGTAAACCGGTGCCTGTTCAGCCTGCAATTGCTTAATCGCATCCGCCATGGGGGCTTGGACCAGCCGCAGATGGAATTGACTGCCCTGCATCGCCCGGACAACTTTGGGATTAAACGGCCATGCCGTCCCGACCCCGATGATCACCCCAGCAAAGCCGGCTGCATCGGCGGTTCGAATCATTGTGCCGACATTACCCGGATCCTGCACAGCATCTAAGAGCAGCCAGCCGCCGGTCAATTGCGCGGGCAGGCTGACGTCGGGAATGGGAGCAATGGCAAACATCCCCTGATTAGTTTCAGTGGCGGCCAAGTGGTTGGCCACCTGGTCGCTGATCATGATACTTTGATCATAGAACTGTTTCACAGTGTGGTCATCTTGATGATTCTCGGTGATGAACAGCTGTTTCAGTGCCACACCAGCTTTGACCGCTTCTTCAATTAAGTGCGGCCCTTCTAAAAAGTAGCTGCCGCTCTTGGTTTGGTATTTCTTGGTTTGCAGCTTAATGGCCGTTTTGATCTGGTCATTGTGGACGGATTCAATATATTCCAATACGATTCCTCTTCTCTTGAGTCTATTCCCCATTATGCAACCGGGCGGCGGCATAGTAAAATGGGAATGTACAGCATTGTTAAATTTTGGAGGGTGACTTTATGCGCGCAGTCAGTTTACATGTTTTCGGTCGGGTCCAAGGCGTCGGTTTCCGCTGGTTAACCAAGATGGTGGCGGATCAGCTCGGCGTCACCGGTTTCGTGAAAAATGAATTCGACGGGTCCGTCTACATCGAAGCCGCTGGCGAAGAGGAACCATTAGATAAATTTATTGGGGCGATCAAGGCCTCTCCCACCCCCAGCGGCAAAGTGGACCGGGTGGACGAAAAAGAGCTCTCTCCCCTGCCCAGTTACCGCGGTTTCAAAGTTACTGGCTGATTTTCCGGCCTTTGGTCGTATTGCCAATGCCTTGCGTTTACTTTAAGATTAGGGCTATTGACTAAAAGAGAACGGAAGGTATGTTGTGTTGAAAAAGAAATACATGCGTTATGCCCTGATCCTGGCCAGCTTGGCCGTGCTTCTGGTCGTTCTGGGCGGCTGTGCCCCGCAGAACATGACGACTATGAAACCGCCCACCAGCGGACCAATGGGCTGGACTTATCAATACTTAGCGATTCCGCTGCGCCACTTCATGGCCTGGTGCGCTAAAATGATCAGCGGCCCCAACGCCTATGGCTGGGGCATCCTGATTTTGACCGTGATCATTCGTTTGATCATTATGCCGTTAATGCTCCATCAGCAAAGCAAGACGACCTATCAGCAGGAAAAAATGGCCGCTATTCAGCCTCAACTGCAATTACTGCAGAAGTTCCAGAAGCGGGATGACCTGACTATGGAACAGAAACAGCAGTTATCCGTAAAGCAAATGGAATTGTTCAAGAAAAACAATGTTTCCATGCTGGGCGGCATCGGCTGTTTACCCATGCTGATTCAGCTGCCGATTCTGTGGGCGTTGTATCAATCTATTCAATTCACTCCGCAAATTGCCCAAGCCACTTTCTTTGGGATCAACCTGGGCCAGCGTAACTATCTCATCGCCATTTTGGCGACGATCGTCGCCGCTGCCCAATCTGGCATGATGCTGATCGGCGTGCCGGAAGCCCAGAAGAAAACCATGATGACTACTCTGTTTCTGGCGCCTTTGATGACCATCATGTTCACCCTCTTCCTGCCAGCAGGTTTGGGTCTTTACATGTTAGCCACCAACCTGGTCATGGTCTTCCAGCAAGCAATCACCACCTGGATCATCCAACCGCGCATGAAAGCCCGCGCTGCTCGGGAGTTGAAAGAAAGCCCAGTCGTGCAGGTCGTGACGGAGGATATGTTTGGTACCCCCGCCGCTTCAACGGAAGCCGGCGGTGCCGCCGCCGATCCCGCCCTCACTGCGATCCACGAACGCAACCGGGAACGCAATGCTGGGAAACAGCAACGGCCGCGTAATTCTTGATTTCTCTGATAAAAACGCTCGTCATCCAAGCGATGGCGAGCGTTTTTCACGTCTGGTGGATCTCAAACTGAGAGATCGTGCTTCGTACGCCGTGCCAAAGCTACGCAAGCTCCGGCAAAATGGGCTGGAACGCCATGACGGCGCTTTGAGCCCGCTACGCGGTCTCAAAGTCGCCTAACGGCATATAATCTCGCCAAGTGCGGGCGAGATTATTGCCGTTCCCATGGCTGAGCCCATTTTGCCTCCGCTTGCTACGCATTGGCACTCGGAACGCTGGAACTGACGTCCACTTCCTAAATAATAAAACAGCCCTACTGATAATCCAGTAAGGCTGTTCCTGCTACGACATTTTAATAATCCCCGGCGGCAGCTCATCATCGTCGTCATGGTCATCCTTCGCCTCCGCGGCCTCTTCCGGCGGCAGCTCGCCCTTGTACAGCGGCAAGTCGATGCGGAAGACGGACCCGTGGTCAACCACGGATTCAACGGTGATATCGCCGCCGTATTCCGTAACCAGCCGGTGGGCAATGGATAAGCCCAGACCATTCCCGGACACATCCATGTCCGACCGGGCTTCATCGGCCCGGTAGAAGCGGTTGAAAATCTGGGGCAAGTCTTTGGGCGCAATGCCTCGGCCGAAATCTTGGACGACGATCGATACCGTCGATTGATCGGTGGCAGCGCTCAAGTGGATTTCTTTCCGGTTGCGGGAATACTTCATCGCGTTGTCCAGCAGAATGATCAGGACTTGTTCGAAGTGGTTGCGATACATCTGAATGGCAGTATCGGGCGCCAAATCGAAGTCTTTTTCAATCTGGAAGTCGCCATGGAGCATAACCGTATTGTTGTAGACCGTCTTCAATACCGGCAACACCAGCGTCACGGCATTGGGATAAGTCGTGGCCGCATTGTCGGCTCGGGTCAAATCCAGCATTTCTTGAATCAAATGCTTCATTCGATCCAGCTCCTGCAGCGATGCGCCCAGAGATTCAGACAACACCTGGGGGTCGTCTTTGCCCCAGCGGTTAAGCAGTTGCAAATGACCATCCAGCACCGCCACGGGGGTGCGTAATTCATGGGACACATCCTGGACAAACCGTTGCTGCTGTTTGATATAGCGTTGTATCGTATCCAGCATCCCGTTGAATTCGCCCACCAATTGGCTGAGCTCGTCATTACCCTTTAGCGCCGGCACCCGGACATCGGTATTCGGGTCATCGTGGACCACCGTCATGGTTTCCGTCATTTGGCGAATCGGCTTGATCAGCTTATTCATCAAAACGAGGGCAACGATCACGATCAAAACAAAAACTAAGATCCCGATGAGGACAATTTGCCAAAGCAGCCGCTGCATACTGGCATTAAATGTATCCATTCGGTCATAGACGATCGCCGTCCCAATATGGTCATTGGTGGTGGCCGAGTGCACCTGCCGGGTGGCGATCAGATGCTTACCGCCATCTGATCGGGTATACTGAAACCCTTCGGCCGTGCGGCTGGTATATTTGGCCTCCGGCGAGCGGGTCGTGAAGACCAATCCGCCATGGAGATCGTAGACAGACACGGTGATATCTTCCCGCGACAGCTTTGCAATGAGAGAGTCTGAGAAGAAATTAGTCTGCTGCTTGGGAATGGGCAAACTATCCGTATCCGCATTAATGTAATTGGGATTAAGCAGCGGATTCACGCTATTCATGGTCACTTCACCCTTTAACGGGGCCAAGCGTTGTTCCACCGCCGTCAAGGTATCTTGCACGGATCCCTGTTCCCGGGACAGCAAAATTTGCGCCACCGACTGATAGAGCACGCCGGCAAAGATGGCAAAGAACAGGACCATCGTGCCAGCCACGATCAGCGTCCACTTCGTCCGCAGGGAGAGACGCCAGTCTATCCGGTGCGGCTTGGTTGTTTTCTGTTCGGCTCTATCCATAAGCAGACATTAGGAACGCATCACGTACCCGGTGCCGCGGACGGTTTGGATATAGCTGGCCTTATCGGGTACGTCGATCTTGTTCCGCAGATACCGGATATAGACATCGACAACATTAGTTTCCGCACTGGAATCGTAACCCCAAACTTTGCGCAGCAGCACATCCCGCGACAGGACAACATTGATGTTCTCTACCAGGGCCAAGAGCAATTCATATTCCCGCTTGGTCAATTCGATGACTTCGTCGCCCCGGCGGACGATTCGGTTCTCCTTCTCAATGGTCAGATCCCGATACGTGATGGTGTGCTGCTTATTCTTAGAATGAGCGTTCTCAATGTCGATCCGCCGCAACAGCGCCCGTAAGCGGGCCAGCAGTTCTTCAATGGCGAACGGCTTAACGATATAGTCATCGGCCCCGTGATCCAGCCCAGATACTCGGTCAATGACCGAGTCCCGCGCGGTCATCATGATGATCGGCGTATTCTTCTGCTGGCGCACCCGCCGGCAGACTTCCAAACCGTTCAGTTCGGGCAGCATGAGATCCAGCAGGATTGCGTCCCAATCGTGCTTCAGTGCTGCCTCCAACCCAGTCCGGCCATTGTTGTGGACCTCTGTCTTATAGCCCTCGTGTTGCAATTCGAGTTCGACGAAACGGGCCAAATTCTTTTCGTCTTCAATAATCAATATACTTTGCATTGTGCCGTAGCCACTCCTATTCTTGCCAAATGATTCACATGTAATAAAGGGAAAATTTATCATTCATGAGCAGATTTGTTTTAATCTTACCACAGATTGACAGCAGAAAAAACAGGGGCGTGCGCCCCTGTTCCAATAATTCTATCCGTAATGGATACTGATTATTGTTCCTTATACCAAGTGTAGTGGAACACGCCTTCGCGGTCGTTGCGCAGATAGGTGTGCGCCCCAAAGTAATCCCGTTGAGCCTGGATCAAGTTGGCCGGCAATACAGCACTGCGATAAGAATCGTAGTAGTTGATGGCGGCAGAGAATGCAGGCGTCGGGATCCCAGCTTGAACGGCCAGGGAAACGACGTCCCGGACACTCTGCTGATACTTGTCCGCAATATCTTGGAAATACTTATCCAGCAACAGGTTGCCCAACTCTGGATCGCGATCGTAAGCGCTGGTGATCTCTTGCAGGAATTGCGCCCGGATGATACAACCAGCGCGCCAAATCTTGGCGATCTCACCAAAATTCAAGTGCCAATCATATTGCTTAGAGGCCGCGTTCATCTGGGCGAAGCCCTGCGCATAACTCATAATCTTAGCAAAATACAAAGCTTCCCGAATCTTTTCGATCAGCTTGTCCTTGTCGCCAATGTCTGCCTTGCCAGTGTGGACCGGTAAGACTTTGCTGGCAGCAACCCGCTCATCCTTCAAGGCCGAAATATAACGGGCATACACGGACTCGGTAATCAGCGTTTGCGGCTGGCCAAGTTCCAAAGCATTCTGAGAAGACCACTTGCCCGTCCCCTTGTTGCCGGCAGCGTCTAAGATCACGTCGACAATCGGCTTACCGGTACCAAGATCATCTTTACGGGTCAAAATATCCGCCGTGATCTCAATTAAGTAGCTGGACAATTCGCCTTTGTTCCATTCAGCAAAGGTATCAGCCAGCTTCTCCGGGGTTTCACCCAACAGGTTCCGAAGCAAGTTGTAACTCTCGGCGATCAATTCCATGTCGCCGTATTCAATTCCGTTGTGGACCATCTTCACGTAGTGGCCGGCACCATTGGGTCCAATATAGGTCACACAGGGAGCGCCATCTTTAGCCTTAGCGGAAATCTTAGTCAAGATCGGTTCAACTAAATCATAGGCTTCCTTTTGGCCGCCCGGCATCAAGGAAGGACCTTCCAAGGCCCCCAGCTCGCCGCCGGAAACACCCATGCCGATAAAGTTGATCCCGGATTTATCCAGTTCCGCGTTCCGGCGCATCGTGTCTTCGAAGAAGGTATTGCCCCCATCAATCAGGACATCGCCCTTGTCCAGCAACGGCAGCAGTTCGCCGATAACCATGTCGGTCGGTTTGCCGGCCTTGATCATCATCACGATCCGGCGCGGCTTTTCCAATGAATTCACGAAATCTTCGAGTGTATAACTGGGTACCAGCTTTTTGTCGCTATGTTCCTCAGCGACGGCCTTGGTCTTCGACCCGGTCCGATTGAAGATAGCGACTGTATAGCCGCGGCTCTCAATATTCAAAGCCAAATTCTTACCCATGACGGCCATGCCAATGACCCCAATTTGTGGTTTATCCATTACCATACCTCCAGTTTTCAGTTTCACTTACATCTTAACAGAAAACTCCGCCAATCTCAGTCTTTATGCTGATCGGTATCGTCTTTATCGTCTTTTTCTTGATCTTGGAGCAGGCTCTTTAATTTGGCCAGCTCTGGATTCGGCTTGGCGTCCGCCTTCTTCTGCGCTTCGTATTCGGCTTCAGAAATAACATGCCAATCCTGTCCGGCAGGCATCACATCCTGTTTGGCCTCTTCGTCAGTGAGAATCTGTGACGGCAGTTCCAGAACAACGTGATCGCTGACGGCGCCGTAGATGTCGATCATATCATGGGCCATGGGGATGGTCAGCGCTTGGTGGGTATCCATCAGCTTCTCTGCTGGTTCACTGCCCCATTGTTCCTGAGGAATCCATAACTCGGTAAAGGTAAAATCTTGGGCGACCCGTACTGGAGCGAGGGAACGGGTGGAATGGGCCGTCACTTCCCCAGTAGCGTGCACGGTTGCTAACCAGCCGGCGCCATCTGCCTTGATCGTGCCTTGCACGTGATAAATTGAGGCATCGCTAATGTCTTCAAACCGTTCAGCAATTTCCGGCATTAGCGGAACATCCCGGTCAAATTGAATTTCCCGATTGCCCTGCTTGCGCAAGTCGGCCTCGGTCCACTGTAACATGCTAATAATAAATCATCCTTTCTCTCTCCGAATGGGGGCCCGACCAAAATTCTGCTCAGTCCCGTTAACTAATGTATACACACGGTCAGCCTGAACCGTCAAGCCATAAGGTTCCGTGTCCGCCCCGCTCTGGGCATTGACCCGGGTTAAAAGCGTATCCCCACTGGCTTTGCGGATCTGCTTCAAGTACCTCTGCCCTGCTGAAGTAAAGCCCAGAATGCGCAGCGGCACCGCGACCTGCGTCATGGCATCAGTGTGCAAAGCCAGCAGCGTATACAGCGCAACCCGGCTCAACCGGCTGTACGTAAAGCGCTTAGTCTTCACCCGCTTCAACAGATCAGTCAGACTGGCCGCCTGACGGTTCTGTTGAATGAAACGGTACTCCAAGCCCTCGGTCATCTGATAGATTTCCCGCAATTCAACAGGGGACATCGTCAATAACCGATAATGCAAATAGGGCCAAAAGTCAGCCCACCGGCTGCACTGGGCTGTCTGGTACAGCGGCCAGGCCGCCGCTGGAACAAAGTCAGCCATGGCCGCTGGATGATCCCGCAACCAGCTGGCACTGGCAAACTGCTGGCGCGTCTGAACGGCATCGTGAGCCACGGCCACCCGCGGCACCGGAATCAACGCGAGCGGCTGGGCCAGCTGAGCATTGGCTGATGCGTAGCCTAACGCCAAAATAACGTTAGGGTCATCCAAGGTAACGTGCAGCGTTTCTTGATAGAACGTATTGAGCTGGGTGGCGTAAGTCTGGGAATAATCAACAAAACCCGCCGGATGGGCCGGCAAATCGGCAATTTGCCGGCCCAAATCAGCGTAATCCAAGTCCGGCTGCTCAGTGCCAAAGGCTAATGCCTGGCATTGTAACGCGGCCAGCGCCTGGACGCCCCCTTGCGCAAAGCGGTCTGCAGGCTGAACCGCCGTGCTCAGCGGCAATTCCACCACCAAATCGGCACCGTTAGCCACCGCGGCTTGGGCTCGGATCCACTTATCAAACAACGCCGGTTCGCCGCGCTGCACATAATTCCCACTCATGGCGACCACAGTCACATCCGCTCCGCTCAACCGGCGAGCTTCTGCTAATTGGTAGCGGTGGCCGTTATGAAAAGGATTGTACTCCGCAATCACGCCTACTGCATTAAGCATGCGGTCGGATCCCTTGCAAGAACCAGCGGGTCGTATCCGCAGTCACTGGGGCCGTGCCAAAGTCAGCCGTCGCTTGTACATCGATAAGTCCCGCTTGGGTCAACCCCCGCTGATAATCCGCTAATGGGTACGTCCGCTCATGCTGAATTTCCATCGCCCGGGTGTATCCATCAATTTCTTCATCATAAGTGAAGAAAGTCAATTCATGCTCCACGCTGTGGGGCAGCTCGCCGGCATAGGTGGTCCAAAGAAAGGCACTGTCTTCGGTAATATCGTTGTACATGAAGCCCGGAAAAACGTCGTCGGTCTGGTGAAGCGAATGTACGTCGCAGAAGAAGTACCCGCCAGGGACCAAAACCCCGGCGGCGGCCAGCAAAGTTTCCTGAACCGCGGTGAGATCCGGCAGATAGCACAAACTATCATCGAAACTAGTCACCGCATCAAATGTCCCCAGACCGGCCAAGCGGCGCATATCGCCCTGAACCCAGGTCACGTCCACACCCGCTTGTTCAGCCCGCGCTTCGGCCAGAGTCAGCATCTCCGGCGATAGATCAAGACCAGTGACCGTCCAGCCGGCCTGAGCCATTTGGACGGCAAAATCCCCGCTGCCGCACCCTAAATCCAGCAGTGTTCCCGTCATCCCAACGGGCATGCTGCTTTGGACGTAGTGCTGCCACCGGGGATACATATCCTTATCCATCAGGCGGTCATAGACCTGGGCGAAGATGCTGTAATCTACGCGGTGATCCATTGGTGTACATCCACCAGCGGGGCGTCAGACCACAGCTTCTCCAAATTATAAAATGCCCGTTCTTCCTTGGTAAACACATGAACGACCACGTCACCCAGATCGATCAGCATCCAGCGGGAATCTTTCTTGCCCTCAACGCTTTGAACGGTCACCCCAGCAGCCTCTTCCGCCTCAATGATGCCCTCAACGATGGCCTGGACTTGACGTTCAGAATTGCCGTGCATAATGACGAAATAATCCGCCAACAGGCTGACTTCTTCCATATTCAATGCGACGATCTCTTCGGCATGCTTCTTATCGGCCGCTTCTACAGCGACTTGCAACTTTTCTGCACTTGTCAAAAAGTTATTCACTACTCCTTTAATTGTCCGCCGGGTGGCCGATACGGCGCACCCAGGCATTATAACTGGTGAATGTGAGCGGATAAATCGGCTCTTGTTTTTCTACGAGGTACTTCAGTTCATGACTCAGCTGAAACAACACGCCGGCTTGCAAGCTCTTGGCCGTGACGGCGCGGGCGTCATCCACCCCGGGGAAATGGCGGCCGGGCTCAATGAAGTCAGCCATGTAAACGATTTGGGCCAACAATGGCATCTCCGGAGCGCCAGTGGTGTGTTCCTCAACGGCTTGCAAAATCGCCGGGTCGTGGATAGCCAATTCATCTTCGATGAAATAGATCCCCACGATACCGTGCCAAATGGCATTGCCGTAATCCAGCAACGCCGCCGGCAGATGGTGGTCATGAATCGCCTGAATAAAATCGGCATCGGGGATCTGCTTAGCGTAATCATGAACCAGACCGCCAACTTTCGCCCGTTGAACGTCCCCGCCGTATTGCTCAGCCAGCTTGACCGCTTCGACACTGGTCCGCTGACAATGGGCGAAGCGCTTGGCCGTCATGCGGGCGGCCACCCGTTTCTCTAGCTCGTCCCAATCATAGGGCACGATGGGCTCAAGCGTGTTGTTTTTCATATAACTTGTGCTCCTTAATATAAGCGGCAACGCCATCCGGGACCAGGTAGCGGATCGATTCGCCTTTAGCCACCCGATCGCGAATACCGCTGGACGAAATGGCCACTTGGGGCACATCCACCCAAATTACCGGGTACTTGCTGTGGATCGTTACGCCGGGCCGGCGAACGGCCACGAAGGTGACGATCTGGACCAGTTTATCGATTTCATGCCAATTAGGCAAATCGTTGACCATGTCCGCGCCAATGATGAAGTAATACTGGGCCAGCGGATCGCGCCGTTTCAATTCTTTGATCGTATCAATTGTAAATGACTTGCCGCCCCGCCGTACTTCCAGTTCATCTAAGCAGAAATGGGGATTGTCAGCGATGGCTTCTTTCACCATGGCGACCCGATCCTTCGCCGGAATCGTGTTTTTACCTTGAATATGCGGGGGCTGGGCATCTGGAATAAACAATACCCGATCTAAGTGTAGAGCGTTTACGACCCCCTCCGCAATCAGCAAATGGCCCAAATGCGGCGGATTGAACGTGCCGCCGAGAATACCGATCTGGTGGCCGCGGATGCTTTGGACTAGTACCCGCTTGATTTCTGTGGCAATCACCGGCGCCTGGACCGACACGACCCGAGTGGCCGTGTGCGTCGTCGGCGCGGCGCTGAGTACTTTCTTCCCCATTAGGACCGCCCCAGGGCCTTGACTTCCGCGGAGATGTGCTGGTTCTTCTCCTTTTCTGCCGGCCGATAGAGCAGCGCGGTCTTGCCGATGGTCTGGGCCACCATGATGCTGGGCAGCGCGTTGGTCAGAGACGTCAGCGCTTCGTCCAGTGATACTTCGGCCGCTGGCAGCAGAGAGACTTTGATCAGTTCCCGCTTGGCGAGTGCCTCGTCAACTTGAGCGATGAATTCTGGAGTGATGGCGTTTTTGCCCACTCGAAACAAGGGCTTCATCGTCTGCCCCTTGGAACGTAAGTAATGCTTTTGTTTACCAGTTAATGCCATATTAGAAATTCCTCCGTTAGTTGTTGCCGATCAAAGAAGGCCGCACGCCGACCCCGATGCCCTGGGGTGTATACACATCCACGACGACGCGGCCGGGCACGTTGACCCAACCCAGGCCGGCAATAACGATATCCGACCGATCCGGCGGCGTAAATTCTTCGTGGTGCATGTCCGGAAAATCAGCCAGTTCCGCAGTGCTGGGCGGCGCCAGCAGCTCGCCGCGGTGTTTGTCCCAAAAGGCATCCGCATTGATCAGCTTGGTCCGATGCACCAACAGGTCATTGTCCACATAAACCGTGAAGCTGCCGGCTGCACCAGAAACAAAGTCGATCCGGGCTAAGCCGGCTAAAAAGAGTGTCTGACCGGATTGCAGTTGGAAAACCCGCGGGCGCATTTCTTTTTGCGGCGCCACCAGTTTCAAATCCTTGGCGGATAAAATATGGGCGATCTGCTGAGTTTGAATGATCCCTGGGGTGTCGATCAGCTTTTGACCGTCATCCAGTGGAATTTCGATCCGATCCAGCGTTGTCCCCGGGAAGCGGGATGTGGTGACTAAATCTTGAATGCCGGCGGTCTCCTTAATGATCGCATTGATCAGCGTAGACTTGCCGGTGTTCGTCGTGCCGACGAAATACACGTCCCGGCCCCGCCGTTCCTTTTCAATTAATTCCAGCAATTCCGGAATCTGCCAGCCCTTGGCGGCACTGACCAGTTGAATGGCTTCGGGCCGCAAACCCACTGCATGGGCCTGACGGCGCAGCCAGTCGGTCACCCGGCGGCGCTTCACCGAATGGGGCAAAACATCAGCTTTATTGCCGACCAAAATGACCGGGTTATGGCCGACGAAGCGGTGCAAACCCGGAATGACACTGCCGGTGAAGTCAAATACATCCACCACATTGACGATCAGCGCGTCCACAGCACCCAGCGCATTCAACAACTGAGTAAATGTGTTAGCCTCCACCGGCACATCGGTGATTTCATTGTAATGGCGCAGCCGGAAGCAGCGTTGGCAATACAGTTTGTCGCCACCATCTGCCAGCTGTTTGGTCAGGGCACTCGCCGGAATATAGCCGGCAACCGCCGGGTCGGTCGTTTGTAATTTTGCACCGCAGCCGATGCAATACAGGTCTTCTGTCGTGATAATTTTCTCCTTAATAGTTGGGGTTATCAATAGTTGGGGTTATCTAAACTTCTCATGATTTTCGCTGCTCCACGGTTTTGTCCAATCGTGGACCCGGATCAAGTGGCGCAAGGGCTTCTCTAGAAGGCGGTTAATGCGCGTATTCCAGCCGTCAGTGTCAACAAGGGGAGCAACCAGGATCGTGTCCACGCCCGCCAGCGACCCGGCGAGAACATCGGTGAAGAATTGATCGCCAACCATCACCGCCTCTGACGCATCAATGCGGAATTCTTTCAGAGCGCGTTTGATGCCCACCGGTAACGGTTTAAGCGCCCGGGCGACAAACTGAATCGGCAAGTCGGCCAAGGCTTCAGCGACGCGATGGTGGTTGTTGTTGGACACGACGATCACCTGGATCCCTTGCTTGGCCAGCGTGCTGGCCCATGTCCGAACTTGGTCGAGGGCGTCCTTCTGATTCCAGGGAATCAGAGTGTTGTCCAGGTCTGTGAGGACATACTTTTTCCCCCGAGCTTGGAGTTGTGCTGGGGTGACAGCGAAGATTGATGATACTTTCCAGGTTGGCCAAAAGCCCATGAACGTGCGTCCCTTCCTTGCGTTTTCTATCTTTACATTATAATGGAAAGCCGTATTGAAAGCTACCGGGGTGGATTGGAGGGGCGTTGATTGCCGTGCCAAGTGCTCCGCATTGGCACTACTTCCCCTGTGCATCAATGATTATTCCCAATTAATTCCAATCTTGATCCCCGTCAATTATTCTTTTCCTTTTCCCCCGTAAACTGTAGTCAATCAGTAAAACGAAAGCAGGGATAAAGATGTTTGTTCAACAACATAAATATCAGCTCATGGTGGCCGGTGGCGGGGCAACGGTATTGGGCTTGGCAGCGAGTCAGTGGTTGGCGGGCCCGGTGGGGGCCATACTATTGATTCTTGGCACACTGTTAGCAGGCGCGCCGATTGCCTGGAACGCATTGGCGGCGTTGCGGGTAAAGGTGATCAGCATTGAGCTCTTGGTGACTATCGCCGTGGTCGGCGCGCTGATCATCGGTGAGTATAACGAAGGGGCCATCGTCACTTTTCTCTTTCTCTTCGGGGATTGGCTGGAAAGCAAATCATTGGCCAAGACCCGCAGCGCGATTGAGGACTTGGCCACGGCGCTGCCGGCCACGGTGAAGAAAATCAATGCTGACGGCAGTCAAATAGATACTGCCGTGACAAATTTGGCTGTTGGCGACACAATTCAGCTGGCCCCAGGGACCACCGCCCCAGTGGACGGGCAAGTAATCGGCGGCACGGGGCTGCTGGATGAATCCCGGATCACCGGTGAACCGGAGGAGCGCCGGAAAACTGCTGGTGATCCGGTCTATTCCGGCAGCACAGTAACCAATGGCAGTCTCCAAGTGCAGGTCAGTCAAGTCGGCGATGACACAGTCTATGGCCAAATCATTGAGCTCGTCGAAGACGCGCAGGATGCGCAATCACCAGTGGCGTCGTTCATTCAGCGGTTCGCTAAGTGGTATACGCCGCTGGTCCTGCTGATTTCTCTGACGGTAGGTTTGATCACTCGGGACACCCGCTTGGCCATCACAATTTTGGTGCTCGGCTGCCCCGGGGCCTTGGTGATCGGCGCACCGGTGACCAACGTTGTCGGAATTGGTACCGGGGCCAAACAAGGCTTGCTGCTGAAAGGCGGCGACGTGGCCAGCGCGCTGAATCAAATCGATACGCTGGTGTTCGACAAAACTGGGACGCTCACCGCAGGTCGGACCAGTGTGCAACATGTTGATTGGTTCGTTGACCCGGCAGACAGAAAGCAATGGCTGGGGCACATTGCTGCCGCTGAGAAACAAAGCAGCCATCCCCTGGGCCAAGCGCTCATTACTTACGCCGATCAACATGACGCCGCTGCTGATGCGGCAGCTTCCGAAGCACCGCAGGTGGTGGCCGGTCAAGGTTTGACCGTCAGTACACTGGCTATCGGCAATGCCCAGCTCATGACCAGCCGGGGGGTCAGCTTACCGGCATTACCCGCGTCCACTGCTTCTCTGGTTTATGTTGCGGCTGGTACGGACTTGATTGCCCGATTTGCCATCACCGACCCCGTCCGACCGCAAGCTCGGGAAACCATGGCGGCATTACGAAAACAAGGTATCCAGCACCTCATCATGCTCTCCGGAGACACACCAGCGGCCGCCCAACGAATTGGTAATCCGATTGGTCTGGACGAAGCCAAAGGCGGCCTGCTGCCGGCGGATAAAGCCGCCTACATCAAGCAGCTGCAAGCTCACAGTCATCATGTTGCCTTTGTCGGGGACGGGATCAACGACAGCCCCTCTCTGGCCCAAGCCGATGTCGGTATTGCCATGGGCAGCGGCACGGACGTGGCCATGGACACCGCAGACGTTATTCTGATGAATAATGCCCTGCCCGCCTTGAATCGGCTTTTCACGCTGGCTCGCCGGATGACCCGCAATGTCACAGAGAACATTGCCCTGGCTGTGGGCACCGTTGCTCTGCTTCTGCTAGGCTTGATTGCCGGTTTGGTGACCATGGGCAGCGGCATGCTGGTTCATGAGGCCAGTATCTTGCTGGTGATCGCCAACGCACTGCGGCTGCGCCGCATTCCTCAGAAAAAAGCAGCAAACTTGACGCCGGTCAATTTTTCTAACGCCGTTGTGCCGGATAATAACCATGAAAGCCATTAGGAAAGGAAAATTCAACAATGCAAAAAGTAACGATCAAACTCGGCGGCATTACCTGCCCCAGCTGCCTGCAAAAAATTGAAGGAGCCATGCACCAAATTAACGGCGTGCAAAGCGCCAAAGTCTTATTCAACGCCAGTAAACTGAAGGCCGTCATTGACCCGGCCCAAACTGACGCGCAAATCCTGGCTGACGCGGTGACCAAGCTGGGTTACTCCGTCGCCGCAATCAAGAAACAGGAGGCTTAACCCATGACCACTGCTGAAATTGAGACCGCCTATGCGGCGGAACAAAAACAAGTTGATCACGATCACCACGTCCCCACAGCCGGCGCCATGTGCGGCCACATTATTGCCAACAACGTCGTTCTCGCCACAAAGATCCAGCAAATGCGCTGGACGCTGACCGGCGCTGCCCAGGCTGCCGACGAGAAGCTGCTCTGGCAGTTCACCAAGGACCTGACCCGCCAACGGGACCGTTTGATTTCTGCCCTGCTCGACGAAGGGGAAAACATTCCCACAACGACCGCCGAATTCACCCAGTACACCATGCTGAAGGAAGACCCGCGAATCAAGTACGCCACCGCCGACCAGATGATGGCACTTGTGGTTGAAGACCTGGACACCAGCATGATGTTTATCACCCGGGCCATTGCCCTGGCAGAACAGGAAGAAAAGCGGCCCCTGGCTCTGGAGTTGACGCATCTGTTAGGATGGTATCAGCACAGTCTGCGCCAATTGCAGGATCGCCTGGGCCGGCCCTTAACCGCTGGCCGCCCACTATTGGCCGAAGACGATGATGATGACTAAGTAAGAAAGGACTGACCGCGCATGGCAACCGTATTACACCACTGCACCCGCCTGGTACCGCTGTTTGCGGAACTGTCGCAACCGGCGAAAGACGAGATTGACGCCCTCACCCAGGATCGGCAGCTGCAAAAAGGCGAACAGATCGCCCGTCCCGGCGACGGAGAGCGGTTGGTCGTGGTCGCCCATGGATTGCTGAAGACCTACCAGCTTTCTGCCAGCGGCAAAGAACAATTGCTGTCGATCACCCAACCGGGCGGTTACGTCGGCGAACAAGCGCTGCTCGGCGCGCCAAATCCCAACGCCTACACGGAAGCCTTGCAGGCCAGCACGGTCTGCTTCATTGATCGCAGCGACTTCACCCGGCTGCTGCTGGACCATCCTCGCTTAAGCGTGGCCCTGCTCACCGCCACCGCCAAAAAGATCCAGCGGGCCGAGCAGCAAACCGGTTATCTGGCGGATGAATCCGTCCCCGACCGGATCCAGGCCTATCTGCAGGATCTGCGCACGGAGGCTGGCACCGATACCGTGACGATTCCCTTCGCTTGGAAAGAACTAGCCAACTATTTAGGTACAACGCCGGAAACCATGTCTCGACAGTTGAAGATCATGACCACTGCCGGCATGATTTCACGGCAAGGTAAAACGATCACCTTTTTATGTCAATGATACCCAATACATGCCCGCCAACGCTTTCCCGCTGGCGGGCATTTTCTTTACCCATCGTTTACCTAAAACACGAACAATATTCGAACTTTTACAGTTGACTTTCTCTCTTCCGTTCGTTATAGTACCAGAGGCACATTGATAGAAGTTACCGTTCCGATTAATGTTCGGATTTGGAGGAATAGTACAATGAACGTATTTGATTACGAAGATATCCAATTAATTCCCAACAAGTGTATCGTGAAGAGCCGTAAGGAATGTGACACATCCGTCACCCTTGGCGGCCGCAGTTTCAAGATTCCGGTGGTCCCCGCTAACATGCAAACCATTATTGATGACCCCCTGGCGATGTGGTTAGCCAATAATGGCTACTTCTACATCATGCACCGGTTCCAGCCGGAGACCCGGGCCGATTTCGTAGCCAACATGCACGATCACGACTTATACGCCTCCATCTCCGTCGGCGTGAAAGACAGTGAATTCGATTTTATTGAGGAATTGGCGGCTAAAGAACTGGTTCCTGAATACATCACCATCGACATTGCCCACGGCCATTCCCAAGTCGTGATCGACATGATTCATCAAATTAAGAAGTACTTGCCGCAATCCTTCGTTATTGCCGGCAACGTCGGCACACCAGAAGCCGTCCGGGAGTTGGAAAACGCCGGCGCTGACGCCACAAAGGTCGGCATCGGACCAGGCAAGGTCTGCATCACTAAGCTGAAGACCGGCTTTGGTACCGGCGGCTGGCAGCTGGCGGCTGTGCAGTGGTGTGCTAAAGCGGCGCGCAAACCGATCATCGCTGATGGCGGCATCCGCCACAACGGCGACATTGCCAAGTCCATCCGTTTCGGCGCCACGATGTGCATGATCGGTTCCCTCTTTGCCGGCCATGAAGAAACACCGGGCCAAAAGGTGACCGTCGACGGCGAACAGTTCCAGGAATACTATGGCTCAGCGTCTGAGTTCCAGACTGGTTCCCACCATAACGTGGAGGGCAAGAAGATGCTGGTTCCCGTTAAGGGTAAGATTTCTGATACGTTGAAGGAAATGCAGGAAGACCTGCAATCCAGTATCTCTTACGCTGGCGGCCGGGATTTGGAATCCCTGCGGAAAGTGGACTATGTTGTTGTGAAGAACTCGATTTTTAATGGTGACGTGTTCTAATAATTATACGTGATGACAATAAAGGACGGGAACCAGAATCCATTGCAGATTCTGGTTCCCGTCCTTTTGCTGTATTTCCACAGCCAGCCTAGAGGCTATAAAAGAAATCAAGCACCACTTTCACGACATTGTTTGCAAACTGCTGGCTTGCCGGCCAAATGCCGGCAAGGACAACATATGTCGCAAAACCGGCCAGTCCTAGCCAGACATAGTGTGTTTTCTTGGCCTTCACGTTTTCTGTCATCAAGGTCACCTTCCCCCTGAGCAACGTTGCATCGATACGTTCGTCAACACTAAGAAAACGGTTCCAATGAAATTATACCGGATTGTGGTTCAACGCACAATGATTAATTCTTGATCAATCTCTTGTTTTTTTACGCCGCGCTTCGCCTGCCTGTGCTTTGGCTTTGAACCAGACTCGTGCTTTTGTCCGATCCAATTTAGTTCCCCACGATAAGCCGGACAGCCAATCGAAAACGAAATCAAACCATTGGAAAAAAATATCCAGCATTGCGCAAACCTCCTCGAAACTTTCTATGCAAAGCACCATCGTTATCGCTTTCATTATACAACCGACCAGTATTTAATTGGTGGGAAATGATTGCGTTCCATCCTCTTGATGACACACAATACCAATTACTGGGAAAAATGCGTATTTTCAATTACAATGTAATCGGATACACACGGTTTGTATCCCTGGCCCGCGCCTTGTTATTCAGTCGCAACCGATAACCGTCGTACACCGTTCAATAGTGCGAGGGGGTCTTTACCATGACTAATCACAAGTTTGGCATCGGCAGTTTGTCTTTTCCATTTCTGCTTCTATTCATGGCGTTCAACATGATTTATCCGCAGCGCACAACGTTAGGGTTGTTAGTCTTGCGCAATGAAGCCTTAGAAACCACTGTGTCCCTTTTACTACTGGGCGGATCGATTTACCTGGCCTGGCGGTACCGGGACGATCTCTTTGCCGGTGCGACACGGTGGTTGCTGAAAGCGTTAGGTGTCATGATGCTGGGCATTGCGGTGATCGTCCTGTTGGGCGAGATTTTTGGTCGGCTCACTGGCCCTGCCAAGTGACGGATATTTTACCTTTCGCATCGGTCCCATAAAGATGCACGATAATCGAATCTCCCTGTGTCCACTGGCTAAAATCATAGGGTTCGCCATCTTGCACGTCGATCAGCCGGCCGGGGGTATCTTTATCGACGGACACCCCGACCTGCACTTTACCGCTGGTGAGCTGGCGATCGACGGTGAATACTTTATCGGCGCCTTTCTTCACCGTGATTGTTTGGGTTCGTTCACCATTAAACGGATCAGCATCGAATTTCCAGCTTCCTTCATTCTTCACCGTTTGGGTGGGCACCAAGGACGCCGACCCAATCGCATGGGAAAAGGCTAAACTGCCGAACATGCCCAGCATACCGAGAAAGACCAGAACGATTGCGACGATCGCACCTATCAGCGGGGCCTTGCTGGTCGGTGTGAAGCTGGTCTTGGCGGCATCGCCCAGCAACTGGCCGCAGTGACCGCAATACGGCTGGCTGGCATCGGTCTTCGCCCCGCAATGGGGACAAGTGACCTGGGTATGACGCCGGCCAATTAAGAAGTACAGGAGCAGGCCAATCAAATTGGGAATCAGCACCACGACCACTGTCCACATGCCGGCATCCAGACTGCGTGTCCGGGCATCTTTGTATGTCCAAATGCCCAACAGTACAGTGCTCAGCAGCAGCAAAACAAAAATGACGATCATGACCATGGGCAAGCCCCAGTACAAGTTATAACTCATCATGACGGTACTCCTTCCTTCTGTTTGCGTTTCAGCCAAAAAGCCAGCACAAAACCAGCGATGATCATTAGTCCGGCCAGACCAACTAAGTTACGAGCGGCCCACTCGAAGACAGGCGTCGACGGAAGAAAAAAGATGACCATAGCCACCATGGAAATCATCTGCATCGCCCCCAGCACTGCGATCAACAATGCTGGAATCTGTCGTTCAACAGGCTGCGGCTGATGCTGGCGGATTTGTTGCAAGACAGCCTGCTGCAAAGCCGCTGGCGGTTCCTCCTCATGGTGCAGCGCAGTGCGCAGGGTTTGATCAAAATCGTTGTTATGCTTCGCCATAGCCGTTAGCCTCCATTTCTTGCCGTAATAATTGCCGCGCTTGAAACAAGCGGCGCTTCACTGTGCCAGCCGGAATATGCAGCTCGGATGCAATTTCGGCGATGGACAGGTCCCCCATGTAATACAAAAGTACCGGGACCCGCAAGCTGTCTGCGAGCTGATTGACCGCTGCCTGCACGTCGGCCTGCAGCTCCTGCTGAGTGAGCTGACCACCACCGGTATCCGTCCCAGCCACCGTCTCCACGTCCCACCCCGGATGTATTGGCGCAATCCGCTCCCGCCGGGCATATTTGCGCCGTTCATCAGCCCAGATGCGGGCGGCGATGGCCATCAGGAAACCCCGGGGGTTATCGTTCAGGTCAACGCGTGCTGGCATCGCCAGCAGCCGTAGAAATGTTTGTTGGTACAGATCATCTGCATCCTGGCGGGTGAACGCCAACTTACGGCAAAAACCATACAATGCCGCGCCATATGTGGTCGCCAACTCCTCGGCCATTACCGGATCGATTGCCATGGCCATCGCCTCCCCTCACACCCTATTATCCGCGCCACCCGGCAAAAGGTTCACGTATCACGCAAATTCTTTCTCCCTGCACGTAAACGGGTTACAGCCGACAAAAGAAGGCAGCCTTCTCTAAACGGGCGCAGGCGACCAGAAGCTAGGGGATAAGGACGGCAAGGCAAAAACCCAAAACCGGGGTTTGTGCCTTGCCGTCCTTATCCCTACGCTTCTGAGCGGTCGCCTGCGCCCTTTGTGATTCCGCCAATAAACGGTACAATAAAAGAAAACGAAAGCAGGCGCCATATGTTCAAAGAAGTCAAGAATGGGCGACAGTTTGCCGGCCAGGCCATCATCCAAGGAATTACCGTCAAGGCGGCCAAGAACGGCTCGCAATACGCCGACGCCAATCTCACCAACCACGACGAAACAGTGCCGGTGAAAATCTGGGAGATTCAGCCGGACTCAATCATGACCTACAACAACAAAGCCATTGATTTTACGGCAACGCGCTCTGATTACAACGGCAAGCTGCAATTCGTTCTGGATTCTTTCTCTATTAATCCGACTCTGCAATTGCGGGACTTGCTGCCGGCAAGTTATTGGGACAATGCCCAATTGAAGGAAGGCTTCAACCATTTCCTGATGAAGATCACCGACCCGATTTATCAGCATCTGGTGCGCACGTTATACAACGACACAGACGATGCCATCATCGATAAATTGAGCGAAATGCCGGCCGCGATTCGGATGCACCACGCCTTCATCGGCGGACTATATACCCACACCCTGTCCATGGCTTATGAAGCCGAGGGAATTTTGACCCACACGATTTATGCCAAGACCATCAACCAGTCCCTGCTCTACGCTGGTATTTTGCTCCACGATTTGGGCAAAGCCTTCTGCTACACGAACGCCACCGACCACACAGCAACCAAGCAGGCCAACCTGCTGGAACACGTCGCTATCATCGACGGCATGATCGTGGACTACGCCCGCAATACATTGCACTTGAACTACGCCGCCAGTCTTAACGACGAACATATTCTCAACCTGCGCCACCTCGTCCTCTCGCACCACGGCAAACTCGAATACGGCGCCGCCATCAAACCCGCCACTCCCGAAGCCATGCTTCTCCATCATGTCGACGACCTCGACGCCCACATGGAAATGATGCGCATGGCCGAAAGCGACCTCAAACCCGGCACCGTCGCCGACCAACGCAACTTCGGCCTCGACGGCGCGTTCGTTTATCATTCCACGTTGTAATCGTCAGATTCCGCAAGCCGCCAGTTGGCGGTTTTTTTCTTTTCCTGCACTAAGCGGGGCGGCCCTCCAGTCTCGAGAAAGCGAGTGCCAATGCGTAGCAATCGGAGGCTGAGGGGGCTCAGCCATGGAAACCACACGGCGGCTTTGCCGCCGTGTGGTTAGGCGACTTGGAGACCGCGTAGCGCGCTCCAAGCGCCGTCATGGCGTTCCAGCCCCCTCAGCCGGAGATTGCGGAGCATTGGCACGGCAGTCTGCAACGACCTTTCTCCACACAAACAGCGCCGCCGGACCCATCAAGTCCAGCGGCGCTGTTTGTTTTTATATTAGGAGGAAGGATACATCACCCACCGGGGACCGGGAGACTGTCAGATTTCACGTCCCCAGGTGTCTATTGGTGGTCTTGCTTAGAAAGTAGACTTCGGGCCAGCCCATTCGTCCCGGATGATTTGCGCCATATCCGCAATCAACGGTTCCTTCGGGTTGGTGATCGTGCAGTTATCTTCGTAAGCCAGTTCGGCTAACCGATCCGCTGCATCGTCTACCGCCTTCTTGCTGATGCCCTGATCCTTCAAGGACATCTTCACGCCAACACTCTCAGCCAACTTCACGATGGCATCGGCCAGATTGTTGACCAGTTCTTCGGTGCTATTGCCGCGGATACCCAAGTACCGAGCAATTTCTGCGTAATCTTCGTCCGCCCGGAAGTAGTTGTACTTCGCCCATACGGCCCGCTTTTCAGGCATCTTCGCATTGTAACGAATGACATGGGGCATTGTGATTGCAATCACCCGGCCGTGGGGCAGGTGGTACTCGCCGCCCAGTTTGTGGGCAATGGAGTGGTTGATGCCCAACAAGGCGTTGGCAAAGGCCATCCCGGCCATGGTCGAAGCATCATGCATGGCACTCTTCGCTTCTTGGTCGCCGTCATAACTCTTCTTCAAGTTATCAAAGACGATCTTCGCCGCTTGCAAACTCAGTCCGCGGGTATAGTGCGAAGCCATGGTCGATACATAACTTTCAATCGAGTGGCACAAAACGTCCAGGCCAGAGTCAGCCACAACAGTCTTCGGCACCGTTTCGATGAAGCGAGAATCAACGATCGCCACATTCGGGGTCAGCGCATAGTCGGCCAGCGGGTACTTCACGCCGGTTTCGCTATCGGTGATGACGGCGAACGGAGTGACTTCAGAACCAGTCCCAGAAGTTGTCGGGATGCAGATCAGCTTCACATCATCCAGCTTCGGGAACTTGTAGGTCCGCTTACGAATATCCAAGAACTTCTGCTTGGCGCGGAAGAAGGAAGAATCCGGAGCTTGGTAGAACATCCACATCCCCTTGGCCGCGTCCATGACGGAACCGCCGCCGATGGCAATGACGGTATCCGGCTTGAAGTCGTTCATTGCAGCTTGGCCGTGGAAGACAGTGTCACTGGACGGATCCGGTTCAACATCCAAGAAAGTCTGGAATTGAACGGGGTTCTTGCGCAGCTTCAGTACGTCTTCGACGATCTTAACGTAGCCCAGCTTTTCCATCCCATGGTCCGCAACGATGAATACCCGAGAGATGTGCTGCATTTTCTCCAGGTAGTTCACGGAGTTTTTTTCGAAATAGATCTTAGGCGGAAGCTTCACCCATTGCAGATTGTTCCGGCGCTTGGCAACTGTCTTGATGTTCAACAAGTCAATGGTGCCGACGTTGTGGGAAACGGAGTTCATCCCGTAGGAGCCGCAGCCCAGCGTCAGAGACGGAATCATGTTGTTGTACAGATCACCGATACCGCCGACGGAACTCGGGGAGTTCACGAGGATTCTGCAAGCCTTCATGCGCAATCCGTATTGGACAACCAGGTCTTCATCATCGGTATGGATACAAGCGGAGTGCCCCATCCCACCGAGTTCCAGCATTTCTTCGGCCTTCTTGAAGCCGTCTTCGTGGCCATTGGCCTTGATCAAAGCCAATACCGGAGATAATTTTTCCCGGCTCAGCGGGAATTCGTCACCGACACCGTTGATTTCGGCAACCAATACCGGCGTGCCCTTGGGCACTTTGAGCCCAGCCCATTCGGCAATGGTGTTGGCGGATTTACCAACGACGTCCGGGTTAACAGCGTGGCGTTCTTCAGAAATCACCGTTTTGCTCAGCTTAGGCACTTCGTCTTTCTTCAAAACATAGGCACCTTGACGAATGAATTCTGCTTTGACTTCGTCATAGATTTCCGCGTCAACGATGGCTGCCTGTTCAGATGCACAGATCATGCCGTTATCGAAGGACTTGGACAACACGATGTCGTTAACGGCTTGGCGAATATTGGCTGTCTTTTCGATATAAGCCGGTACGTTCCCGGCACCAACGCCGAGGGCGGGCTTACCGGTGGAATATGCAGACTTGACCATGCCGGGGCCGCCAGTCGCGAGGACCGTCGCCACGCCCGGGTGATTCATCAATGTCTTAGTGGCTTCGATACTGGGGATCGGCACATAGCTCAATGCCCCCGCCGGCAAGCCAGCAGCGATGGCCGCTTTCTTGATAACTTCCAGAGATTCCGCTGAACACTTCTGGGCCTTCGGGTGGAAAGCGAAGATGATCGGGTTGCGGGTCTTGATACTGATCAGGGACTTGAACATCGTCGTGGAGGTCGGGTTGGTTACCGGGGTTACCCCAGCAATGACACCGACGGGTTCAGCAATGTACATAATCTGGTGCTGCTGATCATCTTCAATGACGCCCACCGTCTTGTCATCCTTGATGGCATGCCAGATTTCTTCGGTGGCAAACATGTTCTTGACCGCCTTGTCTTCGTAAACACCACGGCCGGTCTCTTCCACCGCCATCTTGGCCAAACGCATGTGGGCGTTCAACCCGGCAATTGCCATTTCATGAACAATGTGATCGATCTTTTCTTGATCGAAGCCTTCCATGATTTTAAGCGCTTTTTGTGCATCGTCGACCAAAGAATTGATCATCTGATCAACAGTTGGAGTCGCTTCTTTCGTGGGTTGGTTCTTTTTGACAGTCTCGAGCATTGTTATACCTCCGTAAGGTTTCTGATTTCTGTTATCCTCTTCACAAGTAATAATATACCGGATGCGAAGTAATTTGTAAAGCATTTTCTGTGATTTATTTCACGGGAATTGTCTCACTTCTGGTAGCGATATCAAAAACCGCGGTACATCAAGGTTTGCGCAGAAAAAAACAGCACCGCTCATCTCTGAGCAGTGCTGCTTTTTCCCTCAATCATGTTGTTGGTTCATAAAATATGGCAAGTGACACGCGTTCAAATCTCCCCAGTACTCCCTTTACCGCAAACCAATCTTTTTTCAGGTACGACGCTCTCGTTGGCTCCCCCGGCGATGAACGACTGTACATTGATAGAATACCGAGAAATGTCCATTGATGCTTACCAGAATTTGCAAGAGTCGGTTATCAAAAGTGACTAAGAACGGTATCTTTGACGTTTTGTCGAAAAATCCTGTCCACAGGAAAAGGGACTGAGACGACTAACTCCGCTGGCACGAGGTACACTGGCGAACGATGTTGTCTCAGTCCCAAATCATCAACCCTGCAACTGCTGGGTTGTATTTTCTGCTGTATCAGTTTCCGGGTGAATGGCTTGGAAAACAAATTTCAATCGGCCATCCGGTTGGACGTACACGACCAATTGGGTATTGGCCAAATCCTCGGTTTGCATGATCCATGGATTATGGTACGGACTGTATTGGTAGTACGGGGCCATGGGTACATTCTGACCACCGGGATTAAAGAATACAGGATCAGTCATTGAGACCACCTACTTCCCTTATCACTGTTCTATCAACAGGTCTATTATACCGTGCCGGCGCGATTGGCGCCAAACAAAAAGACCACCAGCCTAACAAGCCGGTGATCAGAATCAAAATTATTGAGCGTCTTTGGAGTCGTCGCTGGACTTGTCGTCTGCGGCGGCATCGTTGGGCGTGTCAGGCGTCGTGGCACTGGCGTCGTTAGCACTTGTTGCTTGATTCTCATCCGTCGTGGCAGCGGCTGCCGGCAGAACCGTGCGAATCGCACCAAGGTTAAAGGTCAAATAGATGCCATCACTGTCAATAACGACCGTCTTGTCGGTCTTATTAATGGTATCGATCACGCCATGCAGGCCGCCGATCGTGACGATCCGGTCGCCCTTCTTCATCTCGTTGAGCATTTCCTGGCGCTTCTGCTGTTGTTTCTTTTGCGGCCGCATCATGGTGAAGTACATGACCCCTAACAGGATCACCATCATCACGATCATACCCATACCGCCGAAACCAGTGCCAGCCGAGGTACCAGCTGCAATGTTTGCTGTAAAAATAGTCAAATTAGTGTACACTCCTTCAGTTGTTTTCGTTTAACACTGTATCATAATTTGGCGCCGGGCGCCCGCTTCCGTTAGAAGTTTTTCGTCGTGGCGTCGGAATACCCGTACTCGTCGAATAAATTCTGCCGGAACTCAATTAAATTATCATCCATAATGGCTTGACGCACATCGGCCATAAGATGGATAAGGAAGTATAAATTATGATACGTGGTCAACCGCAGGCCGAAGGTTTCGTCGGCTTTGATCAAATGACGAATATAGGCCCGGCTGTAGTGGGTACAGGTGTAACAATCGCAATCGGGATCCAGGGGAGTGAAGTCATGGGCGTATTTAGCATTCTTGACGATCAGACGGCCATGATGGGTCATCACGGTGCCGTTGCGGGCGATCCGAGTCGGCAGGACACAGTCAAACATGTCGATCCCCCGGATCACGCCGTCAATCAAGGCATCTGGACTACCGACACCCATCAAATAGCGAGGTTTGTTCTCCGGCAGCAGCGGGGTCGTGAAGTCTAAGACGTGGTTCATTTCGGCCTTGGATTCGCCGACGGACAACCCGCCGATGGAATAACCCGGGAAGTCCAGACTGACCAAATCCTTAGCACTTTGCTCCCGCAGATCCTGGAAGCCGGCGCCCTGGACGATCCCGAACAGGCCCTGGGTGTCCGGATTACGGTGCGCTTTGAGCCCCCGCTCCGCCCAGCGGCTGGTTCGGGCCACAGAATCCCGGACGTACTCGTAACTCTCAAAGAACGGCGGACATTCGTCCAAGGACATCATAATATCCGGCCCCAGGTCATTTTCGATTTGAATCGCTTTTTCTGGGGAAAGAAACATTTTCTCGCCGGATAAATGGCTGCGGAAATGGACCCCTTCTTCGGTGATATCCCGGTTTTCCGCCAGAGAAAAGACTTGGAAACCGCCGGAATCAGTTAAAATCCCCTGATCCCAGTTCATAAACTTGTGCAGTCCGCCCGCCTCTTTAACGATTTCCGGGCCAGGGCGCAGCCACAGGCGGTAGGTGTTGGACAGAATCACGCCGGCACCCATTTCTTTCAATTCCTCTGGACTCATCAGCTTCACGGAGGCTTGAGTACCCACGGGCATAAACATGGGCGTGGGGAAGGTGCCATGGGGCGTGATCAATTCACCCAGCCGGGCGCCGGTGTGTTTTTCAGTTTTGATTAAGCGATAGCGTACTGGTGCTGTCATATTTCTTTTCTCCTATTCTGGTCATGACTCTCGTTCGACAAAACGCCCTCCCATCTTATCAGAAGATCCGATAAAGGGAAAGAATCCTGCTCTGTCGGTAACTGGTATGTCTGTTATCGGTCCCTTTTTTGTAAAAATTGAGCAAAGTGGCCTGGAGGCATTGACTTTATGCCCCACTTTTCCTATGATATGTTCCAACCTCTGTTGCAGGGGTGCCTTTAAGCCGCCGGTATCATCCGGGGGGATGGTACCACGCAGACGGCTTGACAAGGAGGGGAAGGTTTATGAAAGACCTTGAAGTCGGGCAATCCGTGATTGCCTCGAGTTATACCATGGAGGACCACCGTTTTTCCAAGCTGCCTGGGAAGGTTGAGGTCGTCTTAGAGCAATCTGTCATCATGTCGGTGGCGGACCAATGGCTGGTCAACAATGCCAATGGCCGGATTTGCGTCTCTAAGAAGAAACTCTCGGCCGCCGATAGCGATGAGCAGTGCACCGCCAGCTAGAGGTGCCCCTGAGTGGACTCCGTCACACGTGTGAGACCCTGAAGCCAATCCTTCGGGGTTTCGCTGCATTTATTCCGAATTCTATTTTTTAAAAACTGTCCCATATTGAAAGCCACCGCTGATCAATTGATCAGCGGTGGCTTTTTTGCATTGCTCCGGATTAATCGTTTTCTTTCAACGGTTGCGGGTGCGGATTTTGACTATTGTAGATAAACATCGCGTCGCCGAAACTGAAGAAGCGGTATTTCTCTGCAACAGCATGCTGGTATGCATTGAGGATCATGTGCCGGCCGGTAAACGAAGCGACCAGCATGACCAGTGTGGACTTGGGCAGATGGAAGTTGGTGATGAAGGCATCCACGATCTTCCACTGGTAGCCCGGCTTAATGAAGATGTCTGTCCAGCCGGAGTCCGCCTTGATCGCACCGTTGAACTTCGTGCCAATAGATTCCAGCGTCCGAATCACGGTGGTGCCAGTGGCAATGATCCGCCCGCCATTGGCCCGGACGTCGTTCAAAGCCTGAGCCGCTTCCGGGGTCAGCCGATAGAACTCGGAGTGCATCTTGTGGTCCTCGACGTTTTCTTCTAGGACTGGCCGGAAAGTGCCCAACCCAATATGCAGGGTCAAGTAAACCAGCTTGACGCCCTTGTCTTGGACTTTCTGCAGCAATTCTTTAGTCCAGTGCAGTCCGGCAGTGGGCGCTGCTGCCGATCCGATCTCCTTGGCATACACCGTCTGATACATCTCCGGATCGTCCAACTTAGCCTTGATGTAAGGCGGCAGCGGAGTTTCACCCAGCTTGTCCAGGATTTCCATGAAAATTCCATCGTACTGGAAGCGGATCATGCGCACGCCTTCGTCCCGTTCTTCGGTAACCGTCGCCTTGAGCAGGCCGTCGCCAAAGTCGATCTGAGTACCGACATGAATCCGTTTCGCCGGCTTCATCAGCACTTCCCAGTCATCACCGCGGGTATTGTTCAGCAGCAGCACTTCCACATGGCCGCCGGTTTCCGGCTTGATGCCGTATAATCGGGCCGGCATGACCCGGGTATCGTTCATCACCACCGCATCGCCGGGATGGACATAATCGAGAATATCGTAGAAATGCTTGTCCGTTGTTTCGCCGGTGGCCGTATCGAGCACCAGCATCCGGGACGCATCCCGTTCGGGGAGCGGGGTCTGAGCAATCAATTCTTGGGGTAAATCATAGTCAAAATCTTCCGTTGTGAGCAAAATTACACTTCCAAATCCGTTTTATGTGTCGGGGGTGTCAAGCCCAAATGATGGTACGCCAACGGGGTGACGACCCGTCCGCGGGGGGTGCGCATCAATAACCCCCGCTGCATTAAGAATGGTTCATACATTTCGGCGACGGTCTGTTCCTCTTCGCCGACGTTGGCTGCAATGGTTTTTAAGCCCACGGGGCCGCCAGCATAATGGTCGATCATCAGGTGCAGGATCTTCCGGTCGAGGTTATCCAAGCCCATATCGTCAACTTGCAGCTGGGTCAGCGCAGATGCCGCGATCGCCTGGGTAATTTTACCATCCCCATTGACAGTCGCAAAGTCCCGCACCCGGCGCAGCAGCCGATTGGCGATCCGGGGGGTACCCCGGGACCGGCGGGCAATCTCCCCCGCGCCCTGCTCGTCGATGGCCAGTCCAAAAATCTGGGCCGAGCGATCCACAATCTCAGTCAGTTCATCCGTACTGTAGTATGCCATGTGCATGCTAATGCCAAAGCGGTCCCGCAACGGCGCCGATAATAGACCAGCGCGGGTGGTCGCCCCCACCAGGGTAAACGGCGGCAGCGTAAAATGAATGGGATGAGCGGCCGGACCTTCACCAACGATAATATCGATATAGAAATCTTCCATCGCTGAATACAGGACTTCTTCCACTGGTTTGGGCAGCCGGTGGATTTCATCAATAAACAGGACGTCCCCTGGCTGCAGCTCATTGAGCTGGGCCACTAGATCGCCGCTCTTCTCGATGGCCGGTCCGCTGGTTTGGCGCAAGTGTACGCCCATTTCATTGGCGATGATCGCCGCTAGCGTTGTCTTGCCCAGGCCGGGCGGGCCATACAGCAATACATGGTCCAAGGACTCTTCCCGGGACCGGGCCGCCTGAATAAAGACGGTCAATTGGTGTTTCAACGCATTTTGACCAATATAATCGGCCAGCCGCGTTGGCCGCAGCGTCATGTCGGCGCGATCTTCGTTATTATTGGCGTCCGCATCGACGATCCGTTCTGATTCTGCCAAGCTGCCGCTCTCCTCTCTGCTTGATTAGGGCTGGGTCAATAATTTGAGACCGAGCCGAATATAATCGTCCGTTGAGTGTGCTTCTTCCTGCCGCAAGGCTTTGGCGATACGCACCACATCTTTATCGCTGTAACCCAGCGTGCGCAAGGCGGCCAAGGCATCGCGCAAGGCGGGCGAGTCATTAACGGCGGCCGGGTCGGCCACGGTCTTCACCGTCAGCGCCGGTTTGCCGGTGGGTGTCAAACGGTCGGCCAGTTGCAAAATGATCTGCTGCGCCGATTTCTTGCCGATTCCCGGAAATTTAGTCAAATACTTCAGGTCATTTTCCTGAATGGCCTGGACTAACGCCGCCGCGTCGCCGGTGGCCAAGATGGCCAAGGCTGACTTCGGGCCAATGCCAGTGACACTGATCAAATGCTGGAACATCACCTTTTCATCCAGATCAGCAAAACCGTACAACGTGATACCGATGTTATCTCGGATGATTTGATCCACATACACGGTGACGTCTTTCGCCCCCACCGCGAATCGATAGGGATTTGGCACGATCACTTTGTAGCCGATACCTTGGACGGCCACCACGATGTAATCGGTGTGGACCGCGGCGATGGTCCCAGTTAGAAATTCATACACGCTGGTCGCCCCTTTTCTCTCTTATTATCTCATTTTAACACAAACGTGTGTGCGTTACGCGCCGGTCCACCCTTGATGTGAATCTTGAATCCGTTTGAACATCCGCTCCAAGTCCCGGTCGCTGTAATGGGTCATCGTCGGGCGGCCATGGGGGCAATTAAAGGGGTTTTCGCACTCCCGCAGATCATCCAGCAGCCGCTGAGCCTCTTGCCGACTGATATCCATCCCAGCCTTGATCGACGCCTTGCAGGCGATCAAGGCGGTGGCCTTGTTCAAGAATTTGGCAACACTGAGGGTATGGTCGGTTAAGAAATAATCCACCATTTCACGGATCATGGCCTCGACATCCTTGTCGGCAAACCAGGCGGGGTGAGAATGCACGATGAACGAATTGTCGCCGAACGGTTCCAGTTCAATGCCTACCTTGGCTAGTTCCGGCAAGTGCTGACTGATCTCCAAATAATCAGCCGCAGAATAGTCAAGAATCAGTGGAACCAGCAGGGTTTGCTGATCGGGTTGAAGATGGCCGACTTTTTCTCGATAGTATTCATAGTTGACCCGTTCCTGGGCGGCGTGCTGGTCCAGAATATAAAAGCCGTCCTCCCCCTCGGCCAGCAGATAGGTACGATGTACTTGGGCGAGATAATGCAGCTGCGGAAAACGCTTGGCTGGGGTGTTGGTATCGTCCACCAGGGCAGTTTGTTCCACGGTTTGCGGTTGGGACTGGGCCGAAAAGGCTAACGCAGGTGCATCGGCGGCCACCCGGGCGTCCCAAGCAGCCAATACCTGGGCATCGGTGCCGGTATCCTCGGGATGGAGGGCATTGGGCGCAATAAAGCGTCCGTTCGCGGCGACATGGGCCGCTTGATTCGTTGGCTGACTAGTCTGGGGCTGATCTTGACTGCTGATAGTGTCCAGCTGGCTGGCCAAATCTGCCCACTGCTGCATCTGGGGCGTGGCTGGCCGACTGTGGGAATACAGATTATCCAGCGCATTGGGTACCAACCGCTGCTGGCCCAGCTCGGCGCCGACCAGTTTGGTAATCAGACTGGTCAGCTCGTTTTCTTTGCTTAACCGCACTTCCTGCTTGGTGGGATGAACGTTGACGTCCACCAGCAGCGGATCCATGTGCACGGCAATGACGGCGACCGGATAGCGGCCCACCATCAGTTTCGTGCCATACCCTTCGATCAAGGCTTTATTCAGCGCATAATTCTTAATGTAGCGGCCGTTGATCAAGAGTGAAATAAAATTTCGCGACGCCCGGGTCACTTCCGGTTTAGCAATGTAGCCCTGGACCCGATAGTCCAGGGTGTCGCCCTTGATCGGCAACAGCGCCTGGGCAACCGAGTTGCCGTAAATCGAGGCAATGGTCTGGCGCCAATCCTTGTTGCCGACAGTGGCAAACATCGTCTTCGTATCATTCACCAGAGTGAAGGCCACATCGGGATGGCCCAGGGCAATCCGATCCACGATATCCGCAATATGCGACAGTTCTGTCTGGACCGATTTCATGTACTTCAGCCGGGCTGGCGTATTGTAAAATAAGTCCCGCACGGTCAGGGTCGTCCCCTTAGGCTGGCTGGACTTCTCTTGTTTGACCAGATCGCCGCCTTCAACGACTGCAGTGTCCCCCAACCCATTTTGGGTGCTGGTGGTCATGGTGACCTTCGCGACGGCACCGATGGAGGCCAAAGCTTCACCGCGGAAGCCCAGGGTACCGATTTTAAATAAATCCGCGCCGGTCATGATCTTACTAGTGGCATGGCGGGCAAAGGCCAGCGGAATATCGTCGCTGGCAATGCCGTCGCCATTATCGCTGACGGTAATCAGGCTCATGCCGCCGTCTTTGACTCGAATCCGCACCTGGGTAGCATGGGCATCCAGGGCGTTTTCCACTAATTCCTTGACGACTGAGGCTGGGCGTTCGATTACTTCCCCGGCCGCAATTTGATTGCTGACCTGGGCGGACAATTCATGAATTTTTCCCATCAAGCGATTCTCCTTTCAATAAAGACTTATTTTTCAGCGGCAGCGGCCTTCTTCTTCGCCTCTCGGCGCAATTTCTGCTGCCAAGCATCGACCTGATTCATTAACTGAATCGGGGTGAGGTGGCCAATGTCGAGATCCTTCAGCGCATCCACAATAAATTGTTCTGTCGAATCCGTAAGGGCCACGGTTTGCGGCTGGAACAAGGCGAGCTGCTGATCACCGCCGGCTTCGGCGACGGCTGGTGCAGCCGCCGGTGCCGGCTTAGTTTCGGCGGCCGGCTCCGGCGGCGTCGGTACGACCCGCATCTTGCCCTCCAGCTGCTGCAAGATCACGTCTGCGCGCTGCAAAACAGCATTGGGCAGTCCCGCTAATTTGGCGACATGAATCCCATACGACTTGTCCGCCGGCCCGGGTTCAACTTTGTGCAGGAACACCAGCTGACCATTTTCTTCCGCTGCCCCGACATGGACATTCTTCAGCTTGGGCAGCGTATCGGCCAGTTGGGTCAATTCATGATAATGGGTAGAAAACAGTGTCTTGGCGTGCACCCGATTATGAATATATTCAATAATCGCTTGGGCCAAAGCCATGCCATCGTAAGTGGCCGTGCCTCGGCCGATTTCGTCGAACAGGATCAGGCTCCGGGGCGTCGCGTGGATCAAGGCATCATTGGCCTCCATCATTTCCACCATAAAGGTACTATTCCCCGACAGCAAATCATCCGCGGCACCAATCCGGGTGAAAATATGGTCGAATAAGGGCATCTGAGCCTGCTCAGCCGGCACATAACTGCCCACTTGGGCCATGATCACGGACAGGGCTAACTGGCGCATATACGTCGATTTACCGGACATGTTCGGCCCGGTGATCAACAGCACGTCGGTGTCTTGGTTCATCGTCACGGAGTTCGGTACATACTGGTTCGGACCGAGCACCTTTTCAACCACGGGATGGCGGCCGTTAACGATGTGCAGGTCCTGTTGATGTTCGACAAACGCCGGCCGGACATAATGGTACTGTTCCGCAATCACCGCGAACCCCTGAAGCACATCCAGCGCGGCCAACTGCGCAGCCAGCTGCTGAATGCGCGGAATTTCTTTCTGAATTTCTCCCCGGATCGTTGTGAACAGGGTGTACTCTAAGGCGGTGGAGTGCTCCTCGGCCTCTAACACCAGGCGTTCCTGATCCTTCAAGTCTGGGGTAATGAACCGCTCAGCGTTGGTCAGCGTTTGTTTCCGCTCGTACCGGCCAGCCGGCACCTTATCCAGATTAGCCCGGGTGATTTCGATATAGTAACCAAAGACTTTGTTATAGCCAATCTTCAGATTGTGAATGCCGGTGACTTTGCGTTCCTGAGCCTCCAAATTGGCGATCCAGCGCTTCGAATGGTGCATCGTATCCCGGTATTGATCCAGTTGATCGTTGTAGCCATCCCGAATAACGTTGCCCTCTGTGACAGAGATCGGCGGATCATCCACAATGGCCCGGCCAATCAACTCGGCAACTTCCGGCACGGGATCCATGGCTTTGACAAAGCTGGTAAAACTGTCACTGTGCAGCTGCTGCAACGTGGCCATGATTCCCGGCACTTGTTCCAAGGACGCCTTCAGTTGCAGCAGATCCCGGCCGTTGGCGCTGCCTAAAGCGATCCGGCCGGCTAGTCGTTCCAAGTCATAGACCTTGGTCAGCTGATCCTGCAAACTGCTCCGCTGAAAGTAATCATCCACTAAAGCGGCAACTTTATCTTGCCGGGCTTTGATCGTCTTGGCCGACAGCAGCGGCCGTTCCAGCCACTGCTTTAACAACCGGCCGCCCATGGCCGTACGGGTCTCGTCCATCACCCAAAGCAGCGAGCCGCGTTTCTTGCCGTCTCGGCGCGCTGAAGTGAGCTCCAAGTTCACTTGAGCATCATGATCCATTTGCAGGAACTGACTGGGGGCATAGACAGTAGCCTTCTGTAAATGGGCCAAGGCCCGCTTCTGGGTCGCCAGCAAATATCCTACCAGCCGGGCCAGCACCTGTTTTTGTCCCGCGTTGGCGGCATCTTGCCGGACATAACTGACTTCGGCAGTGTTTTCTGGCAAATTCTGAGCCGATTGTAAAATATTCAGCGGTTTGAGCGCCTGCGCCAGATCATCCGGCAAGTCCGGCGGTACCACAACTTCTTTGGTTTGTAACGCCAGCATTTCGTTGCGGACATCATCGGTGCTGGCCAGCGTCGTCACCCACACTTCCCCGGTAGAAAGGTCGGTATAGGCAAAGTGATATTGCCCGCCCAGTTCGTCTACGGCCGTTAAAAAGTTATTGTCTTGGCGTTTGCCGGGACTATCCGGCATTTGTGTCCCCGGCGTCACCAGCTGAATCACAGCGCGTTTCACCATGCCCTTGGCTAACCGAGGATCTTCCATTTGCTCGCAAATAGCCACCTTGTAACCCTTGTCCACCAGAATATCGATGTAACTTTGCACCGCATGGTGCGGCACCCCGCACATCGGTACCGGGTCGGTCACGCTCTTATTACGTGAGGTGAGCGTCAGCTCCAGCATCTGCGATCCTTTGATGGCGTCATCATAAAACAGTTCATAAAAATCCCCGATTCGATAAAACAGGAAAGCATCGGGGTACTGATCCTTAATGGCGAAGTATTGCTGCATCATCGGCGTTTCTTTGGAATGATTAGCCATTACAAAACTCCTTTTTTGCTTCTCCGATTCGTTACAATGTACCGTATATGATAGCACAAAAAAGTGCCAGAGAGGGCGCAGGCCGACGGTTAGCGGCGTAGGCATAAGGACCAGGATGCAGAAAA